>Ga0315296_10001264_pt1 | contig 22018 bp, 19 predicted proteins | sample YL17G14_18_MG_FD_203921 | JGI IMG/M metagenome (GOLD analysis project Ga0315296, IMG submission 203921) | Sediment microbial communities from Yellowstone Lake, YNP, Wyoming, USA - YL17G14_18 | ecosystem: Environmental > Aquatic > Freshwater > Lake > Sediment | place: USA: Wyoming | collected...
TTCATCCCCGCGTCCACCCCCTTCATCCCCTCCTCCGTCGCCATCACCGCCGCGTTCACCCCCCGCTGGATCTGCGACAGCAGCTCCTTCACCTGCACCGTCGCCGCCCGGCTCTGCTCCGCCAACGAACGCACCTCCCCCGCCACCACCGCGAACCCCTTCCCTGCCTCCCCCGCCCGCGCCGCCTCCACCGCCGCGTTCAGCGCCAGCATGTTCGACTGCGTGGCGATCTCGTTCACCGTGGCGATGATCTCCCCGATCGCCTGCGTCTGCTCGGAAAGGGCCAGGATGTTGGTGGCGATCGTCTCCACCTTCTGTTTTACCTCCTCCATCCCGGTGATCGTCTCCATCACCGCGTGCTCGCCGGCTCGGGAGACCTCCGCCGTGCGCTGGGCCATTTCGGCCACCCCCTGGGCCCGCTGGGTACTCTGCTCCGAGATCATCCGCACCTCGTCAATGGTCGAGGAGGCCTGGGAAATGGCCGCGGCCTGCTCGCCGGCCCCACTGGCCTGCTGGCTGGTAGCGGCCAGGATCTCCCTGGAAGCGGAATCCAGATTCGAGGCCGCCTCGCGGACCTGAATGAGGACACGCTGCAGCTGTTCGCGTTGTTCCTGCTCGCTGGCGACACGCCTCTCGATCTCCAGATTGGCCTGTTGTAGCCCCTTGCGCTGTTCCTGTTCGCCGGCGATCCGCTTTTCGATCTCCAGGTTGGCTCGTTGAGCCTGGCGAAATTGCCCCTCCTGGCCCACTACAATCAGGCGAATGACGACAACAGCGACTGCCAACGCGAAAACACCGAGGAACGCACCGGCCGGCAAACCCACCGTCTCCTTCAGGGGCGTGAACCAACGCGGAGCCAAGAAGTCCACCAGGATCAGATCGGCAATGAAAGCGAGCATAGTGGCCCCGATCAGCCACCGGCTGCGCTTTCCGCCCAGAAGCAGATACACTGCGGCGATGGTGACGACATAGGCGATGGCCACGGTCAGCATGGTGTTCGGTATCAAGGCAGGCAGGACGGCAAGCACAAGCAAGAGCGAGAGAAGATAGAGTTGGATACCGACAGTCGCCTGGCCCCGGCGGTAAAGGCCAGGGTAAAGCACTGCGCTCACTAGCAGCGGCACCATGAAACCTGCGGCTACCAATAACTGGGTATACGGCTGGGAAAAAAGCCACAAGATCACCGTCAAGACCAGGATGATGACGGCAGCCCCCAACACATACCTGGTGATCGTCAACGCGAATTGTGCCCGACGGCCTAAAGTTTGGGCATCCAGAACTCTCTCTTCTTCGAGGTCAATCGTCCCACTTGCCATACGGCACCTCCGCTCCTGTCGCAGGCGTTCGCGACTCTACTTCGCCTGGCCGTTCGCCTGGACCTGGCGCACGGCATAGAGCAGCCGGCCGGCCGTCATCCCGTCCGACCAGGGGACCGGTGCATCCTCGGGCAGAGCGGCCAACAACCGGGCCGCGTTCTCCAACGACTTGCGCGCCCGCGCCTCGTTCCCCAGTTCCCCGTAGATGTTGGCCAGGCAGAAGTGTCCCAGAATCGCGTGGCGGTCCAGGTAGACCACCCGCTTCATCGGCACCAGTGCCTGGTCCAGATCGCCCTGCTGGCTATGGATCAGTCCCAGGAGAAAGTAAGCCTCGGCCAGCAGGGAATCCAGTTCCAACGCCTGCTCGCACCAGTGCCGGGCCTCCTCCCAGAGCCCGGCGTTGGCCCGGGCCTTGCCCACCAGGTAGTAGGCCCGGGCGCACCTGGGATCTTGCCCCAACAGGCGGTGCAACTGCTCCAATGCCTCGTCCGTTCGCCCCTGCTCCAGGAGCGCCAGCACCTCCTCGCAGGTGTCGGCCGGAGGAGGAGGGGCCTGCTCGGGAACGGTCCGGGCACGCGGGGGCTGGGGTGGGGTGGGAGGAACCACCACCTGGGGCACCGGCGTGGCCTGGAACGGCTGGACCGGCGCGGCCGGGGGTAGGGGGGCCGGCAGCGGCTTCGCCGCCGGTTTCTCCACCGCCGCCAGCCAGGAGAGGTCGAAGCGCGGAGGCCGGCCCGTCCTCCGGTAGAGGATAGCGCCGGGAAACGTGCGTCCCTCGAACCTGGCATAGGTCACCGGGGAGGGTTCGGAGTGGCCCACCACCAGCCACCCTCCCTCCACGAGCGCCTCGTACATCCGGTCTACCACCTGGCGGACGACTTCGGGGACGAAGTAGATGGTCACGTTCCGGCACAGGACCAGGTCGAAAGCCACCGTGTTGTTCGCCAGGGCGGGGTAGGCGTCCTCCACCAGGTTCAGATAGGCGAAGGAGACCATGTGGCGCACCTCGGGAGCCAGTTCCCAATCCTTCCCCTGGCGGGTGAAGTAGCGTTCCCGCATCCGCTCCCCCCCCTCTTCGCGGAAGGACCAGTCCCCGTACCGGCCGGCCTGGGCCCGCTTCAACGTCTCCCGGTTGATGTCGGTGGCCAGAATGGTGATGTTCCATTCGGCCAGGTTGGGGAGCAGCTCGCGCAGCAGAATGGCCACGGAGTACGGTTCTTCCCCGGTCGCGCAGCCGGCACTCCAGATGCGCAGCTGGCGGGTGAGGGCCCGCTTCTGGGCGATCATCTCGGGCAAGACGAGCTGGCGCAGCGCCTCGAACTGGCCCCGATCGCGGAAGAAGTAGGTTTCCCCCACCGTGAGCTGGCCGATCAACTGCTCCCAGACCGGCCCGCCGGTGGGGTTGTCCGCCAGGAGGCGGTAGTACTCCTCCAGATCGCGGCACTCCGTCCGCGAAGAAGCCTGCAGCAGGCCCCGTTCCAGGTCCGCGCGGCGCTTCTCCGGGAAATGGAGGCCGCTGCGCTCCCGGATCAGGGTGCGGAAGCGCTCGTAGTCGCGTGTGTCGAGGGAGGGACGAGACTGCGCCATCGTTTTCCTTTCAACTCGACTGGCCGGACAGGGCCTTGGCCAGCGAACTCTCCTCCTGGCGGGAGAGGATGGTCGCCGGGTCGAGGATCATCAGCAGGCCGTCTTCCAGGCGGGCTACCCCGGTGATGTACTGGATCCGCGGGGCCATTTCCACGGTAAAGATCTCGGCCGGCCGCTTTGCCTGTTCCGGCTTGAGCTCGAGCACCCCGATCACGGCGTCGACCACCAGGCCGACGACGCGCCCATCCAGGCGGCCGACGACGATGGGGGTGTGCAAGGTATACGGCTGGTAGGCCCCCTCAAACCGGCGCCGTGTGTCCACGACGGGGATGACCAGCCCGTGAAAGTCCACCACCCCCACCACGATCTCCGGCACCTTGGGCAGGGGGGTAATGGCCACCATCTCGATGATCTGGATCACGTGGTCCACCGGCAGCGCATAGCGCTGGCCGGCCACCTCGAACGCCAGGACCGGCCCCCCGGGGTGAAAGATGGCCGAGCGTGAAGCCCTTGGCGCAACCGCGGCCCTCCCCTGGCCTTCTGCCGTTTTCTTCTGGCGACCCATCTGAACCCTCCTCGTGTGCTAGCTCCCGACGCCGTTCAGAACCTCCCGGACCGCCTCGATCAGCCTTTCCACCCGGAACGGCTTGGTCAGGTAGTGGCAGATCCCCAGGCGGCCGGCCTCCGCTTCCACCAGAGGGGAACCGTAGGCAGTCATCAGGATCACCCGGGTCTGGGGATAGGTCGCCTGGATCCAGGCGGTGAGGTCCAGCCCGTCCATGTCGGGCATGCGCAGGTCGGCGATGACCAGGTCGAAGCGCTGGTTGGTCATCTTGCCCTGCGCTTCCTCGCCGGAACCAGCCGTCTCCACCAGGAAACCTGGGCCTAGCTCGGTCAGGTTCTCTCCCAGGAAGAAGGCCGTACTGGCATCGTCGTCCACGATCAGGATGCGCTTGTCCACGTCTGTTCCCCCTTCGAAAACCTCGGAACGGCCGATGAACAGACCGGACCTGGCGCCTGCGATGGGCATCAGGCTACCCGTAGCATACCACAGGGGAATGAGGGGGGATTTCCAGTCGAGGCGCGAAATGATTCCGCTTTCGGAAGAGAATAGCCCCGTAGCCCCTACGGAAACGGCTCTTTTCAGACGAACAGGGAGGACAGGGCTACAGGGCTCAGCCCCGGCACTCGCGCGACACGAAGGTATAGCCGTGGCCGCGCACGCTGACGACGTACTCCTGCCCGTCGGGACCCCGGCCCAGTTTCCGCTTCAGCCGCCAGAGGTGGGTGGTGAGGGATTGGCGGGCCGTCACCGCGTCTTCTACCGTGCCATGCACGGCCTGCGCCATCTGGGAAAAGGATACCGGCTGATCGGGCCGTTCCATCAGGCAGACCAGCAGCCGCAATTCGGTCGGCGTCAGGTCGACCGGCTTTCCCTGGCGGGTAACGAGCATGCGCGCCCGGTCCAGCAGCAGCCCGCGTCCAGACAGGAAGCGCGACTCATCTTCCGGTTGGGCCAGGACAGGGGTTTTCTGGTGGGCATGCAACTGCCGTGCGCTCTCCTCGATCAGCCGGGCCAACCCCTGCCGGCGCAGATCCTCTTCCCTCTTGACCAGGCCCCGGGCGACGCTGGCCAGCAGAGCCTCGGACGTGCAGGGTTTGCGCAGGTAGTCGAAGGCACCCCGCCGCAGAGCGCCAATGGCCGAATCGACGCTGGCGTGGGCGGTGAGGACAATGACGATCGGCGGGGCCGGCTGCCGCTCTAGCGACTCCATGACCTGCAGGCCGTCCATCCCGGGCATCTTCAGATCGAGCAGCACCAGGTCGGCCGGCTCATCTTGCAGGCGGGCCACCGCCTCTTCCCCGCTGGCCGCCGTCTGCACCGAGTAGCCGACCTGGTCCAACTCCTCGGCCAGGAAGAAGCGGATCGCCGGCTCGTCGTCCACAATCAGAATGCGCGCCGGCTGGTTCATGGCCGGCCTCCTCGCCGGCCCCTGCCCCGGGTTGGCAGCGGCTCTTCCTTCCTCTCGGCCGGCAGGAAGATAGTGAAGACACTCCCCTTCTCCACCTCGCTTTCCACCTCGATCCGCCCGCCATGCCGTTCGACGATGCCGTAGCTGATGGCCAGTCCCAGGCCGGAACCTCCCGGGCGGGTGGTGTGGAACGGCTCGAAGAGAAGGGAAATCTCGCTCTGGGGGATGCCCACACCGGTATCGCGGAAGGCGATGGATACCTCCTTCTCCCGCTTGCGCCAGGCCGTCTCCACGGCCAGCTCCCCGCCCTCGGGCATCGCCTGCTGGGCGTTGAGGATCAGGTTGAGGAAGACCTGGCGCAGCTGGTCGGCCACGGCCTCCACAGCCGGTAGGCCATTGGCGAAACGGCGATGCACGACCACCCGGGACTGTTCCAACTGCTTGCCCACCAGGACCAGGGTCTCCTCCAGCAACTGGCTCAGGTCGGCCGGCTCCGGCTGTTCGCTCGACGGCCGGTAGAACCCCAACACCCGCTCCACCACGGCGATCAGCCGCTCCACCTCGCGGTCGGCGACCTCCAGGTATTGCCGCCGCTTCTCCTCGTCCACCTGGCGAGTGAGCAGCAGGCGAAAGCCACTGCGCAGGGCCTGGAGGGGGTTATTGACCTCATGCGCCAGGGAGGCCACCAGCCGTCCCATGGCGGCGAGCTTTTCCGTCTGGATCAGCTCGCTCTCCAACCGTTTGTGGGCGCTGATGTCCCGCAGCACGTGCACGGTCCCCTGGACCAAACCGGGCTCCTTCCCCAGCGGATAGGCCACGATCTGGAATGTCCCCTTCAGATGGGGGTCTTCGCGTTCCGTTTCCTCCAGATTCCCGCTGACCCGCGCTTTCCGGCAGGGGCACCAGTCCGGGGGAGCATCCAGGCCATGGAGGGCCTCGTAGCAGTAGCGCCCGATCAATGCCTGGGGAATCGTCCCCAGCCGCTCGGCCAGGGCCCGGTTGGCGCGCACGATGCGGAAACCGGTGTCGTGGATGGAGACCCCATCGGCAATGGTGTCGAAGGTAATCTCCCACTCCCGCTTGCCCCGGGCGATGGTCTCGTACAGGCGGGCGTTGTCCAGGGCGGTGGCAATCTGGCCCCCGATGATGGCCAACAGGTTCAGCCCACTGGAGGTATAGAGGGACCGGCCGGTCAGCCGGCCAAGCCAGAGGACCCCTATCCGCTTCCTGGGAGTACGTAGCGGGACGAACACCGTCCCGGCCACGTCCGTCCCCAGGAAAGCCCCCAGGGTAGCCCCCAGGCTGGCCTGCCCACTCACGACCAGCGGCTCCCGCGCCAGCAGGGCGCGGCCGGCACTGCCCTCCTCCAGGGGAAAGCGGACCTGCTGCGCCTCCCCGTCAGGGAGGCCGACGCTTCCGGCAATCGCCAGTTCCCCCCTCGGCTCATCGACCAGCAGGAGCAGAGCCCGATCCACCCGTAGTTCCCTGGCCACCACCTCCAGGAACTGCCCCACCATTCCCCCCACATCGCCCTTCAGCATCAGGGTGTGGGCAATCTCCAGGATGGGCAACTGCAGCCGCAGACGCAGCCGTTCCTGTTCCCTGTCCCGTTGGACCAGGGCATCCTCAACCGCGCTGCACATCTCCTGGGGACTGAAAGGTTTGAGGAGAAACCGCCGTGCCCCGGCGTGCACGGCTTCGATGAGGTTGTCCGGCGTCGCATAGGCGGTGATCACCACCGCGGTCAGGCGCGGGTCGGCTTCGCGCCCCTGCTGGATGACCGTCAACCCGTCGACGTCCGGCATCTTCAGGTCGACCACCAGCAGGTCCCAGCGCACGCTTCTCAAATGCGCGACGGCCTCCCGTCCGTCCGTGTCTCCCTGGACTGTGTAGCCCTGCCGGGCCAACGCGCGGGTGCACAGTTCGACAATCGCAGGATCATCATCGACGACCAGGATCCGCTCGCCGGCCATCCTGTCCCCCTGGCCCGAAGGGCCTCCAAAGGGATACCCCTACTGGGCACCCACAAGGGATACCCCTACTGGGCACCCACAAGGGATACCCCCGCCAAGCCCAGCCGTGCACAGTCACTGCTCTCAGCCCTTCTCGACTCCCCAGGATCTACTCCTGCGGAAGGTCCATGTCGCCGGGCGGCGATAGACGGGCCCAGCGCACGTAGCGGCGCTGCAGCAGTTTGCGCCGGCCGAGCGGCCCATGGACGGCGTACGTCTGGGTCAGTTCGTCCAACTGCTGTCCCAAGACAGGCAACAACTCCTGCTCGTCCGCGAAGGTAGCATCGGGAGCAGGGCCTTCCTGTTGCAGGTGAGCGGCGAAGGGCTCGGCAACCAGAAGACCGTCGGACGTCGAAAGGGCATGGGTAGGGAACCCCTGGTGACTGCCCAGGCGGACCGCCACGACGGGCACGGGAAGAGTGACGAGCGCCTGCAGGGTCTGCCCCAGGGTGGCGGCCAACACATCCGGCCGGTCGCGCCGGCCGGCGCGCAGCGTGGGCGCACCCACCAGGGTAACCACCGGAAGGCCGAAGCGGGCAGCCAGGTGCAACAGGCGTGTGGCCTTGCGCCAGCCGGCCGCACCGACGGCCCCATTGTGGGGACGGCGGACGAGGCGGCGCTCCTGCCCCAGGCCGGCAGCCAGAACCAGCAGCCGCGCCCCATGCCCACGCAAACGAGCCAGCCCACCGACCAAAGCCGGGTCGTCTGCCATCCCGCGGTCCCCATGCAGCTCGAAGAAGGGGTCAAAGAGGCGCTGCAGGGTACCGGGGGCTTGCTGCCCGGCCGGCTTTCCCCCGGCCGCATGGAACCTCGGCAACGGTTTTCCCTCGATGCCCAGGAGGTCGAGCAGGCCGGCCAGGGCGGGGCGTTGTTCCTGGCGAGACACGACAGCGTCGGCCCAGCCGGCCCGCAGGAGGTGCTGGGGCGACTCCTTGCTCTCCGGGGGCAGCCGGCCGGCCTGGTGGAGCACTTCCGGGAGCAGCAGGGCCAGCGTTGCTCCCGGTTCGGCCAGCACCAGGTCGGCCTGGAGGGCCAGGGCGGACGGTGGGCCATAACAGGGCCCGGCCAGAAGGGCGATCCAGGGCAACCCGGCCCCGCTCAGACCGCTCAATGCAGCCTGGACGCCGGGCCAGGGAGACTCCGCCACGGTGCCATGGAATGCCGACACGACCCAGAGCAGCGGCAGGCGCTCCTGCAGCGCCTCCTCGGCCAGGGCCACCAGGGCGAGGGCTTCCGCAGGGCTCCAGGAGGTCATGGGGTCAGCCACGGCCAGGGCCACGGGCCGGCCGAGGAGGGTAGCCCGGCCAAAGAGAGCCGGGCCGGCCGGCTGAGGCGCCAGCGGGCGGAAGGAACCCTCGTCCACCAGCCCGTCCAGGCGCGGGGCAGCCTCCAGGGGAAAGTGGAAGTCGCACCAGGGGCAGACCAGGGCATGGGCGCGGAGATCCTCGGCCGGTGTGGTTTCCCCACAGCCGGGGCAGCGGATCAGCACCTGGCCAGGGACCTCGCCAGGAGGCGTCGTGGAGAGGGAAATATAGCGTCGAGCCAAGGGGCAACCTCCTTTGACATCCGCTCCCATATGCCGGCCCACCCCGGATGGCAGGCCGCACCACTTCTTGTATGGGCCGGGATGCCGGTGGGGCAACGTGCCCTGTTCGCACCAGCAAAGGGCCCACTGCAGAGGGATACCTGGCCGGATGGGCGGATGTCCACTTTGCGCAGCACTCCTGCAACCTTATGGTACACCAGGGCGCAGGACCTGTCAAGTACCAGGAACGGACACTTCTTTGCAAATTCCCGGCGGCCATGGTAGAATTCGGCCCGAACAGTGCAGTTCTTCCCAGAGAGGGGCTATGGACCTTCAAACCGGAGGACGAGGAGGTTCGATGGCCATCACGAACCTGGACCAGCTTCTTGCCGAGGCGAAGCGGCGCGGCCCCAGGCGGATTGCGATCGCTGGCGCGGAAGAGCACGAGGTCCTGCTCGCCGCCCGGGATGCTACCGAACAGGGCTTGGTCAAGTGCATCCTGGTGGGCAACCTGGAGAAGATCCACCAGGCAGCCCAGGAGCACCAGATCGACCTGTACGGGATGAGCATGCTGGACGAACCGGATAGTGGTCGGACGATCCGGCGCTGCGTCGGCCTGGCCCGCGAAGGAGAGGCCGACATCCTGATGAAGGGCTCGATCAGCACCGGTGCCCTATTGAGCGCAGTCCTCGGCCGCGACAGCGGCCTGCGTACCGGCCGGCGCCTCTCCCACGTCGCCGTCTTCGAGGTACCTGGTTACGGCCGCTTCATCTTCATCACCGATGGCGGGGTGAACATCTCCCCCAGCGTGAACCAGAAACTGGAGATCATCCACAATGCCGTGGACGTGGCCCATTGCCTGGGGTTGGAGGAGCCGAAGGTAGCACTGTTGGCAGCGACGGAGATGCTCAGCCCGCACATTCCGGCCTCGATCGAGGCCCTGGCCCTGGCCAAGATGGCCGGAGAGGGCTGGGTCGAAGGGGCAGTGGTGGATGGCCCCCTGGCCCTGGACACAGCCGTCTCCCCCAAGGCGGCGGCCATCGCCGGGGCCAAGGGGCCGGTGGCCGGCCATGCCGACATCCTGGTCGTGCCCGACGTGGGCACCGGCAACATGGTGGCCAAGGTCATCTCCTTCTTCGTGCATGGGCGGATGGCCGGCGTGGTCGTAGGGGCAAAGGTCCCCCTGGTGATCACTTCGCGGGCCGACCCGCACGAAGCCAAGCTGGTCTCCATGGCCCTGGGGGTCGTCCTGGCGGCCGGCCGGAAGCAAGGATAAGACCGGATCGCCGCCGTTTGTGTCAGCCTTGCCGGGACGCCATCTCCTCGGGAGCGCAAGGGACTGGGCAAAGGCTTTGTGGGCCTGGCGTTCCTTCGATTTCGCTCAGGACGAGCCTTTGCGGCGGATCGAAGGAAGATCCCGGCTGGAGGAGCCCTTGGACCCGTCCGAGCGCATCCTGGCCCTGGACATCGGTGCGGGGACGCAGGACCTGCTCCTGTACGACCCCGCTCAACCGCTGGAGAACTGCGTCAAGATGATCCTGCCCTCACCGACGGCGATCCTGGCCGGCCGCATTGCCCGAGCCACAGCGGCGGGGAAAGACATCTTCCTTTCCGGGCCACGCATGGGGGGCGGGCCCTGTGTCGCGGCCATGAAGCGGCACCTCGAGGCCGGCCACCACGTTTACGCCACGGCAGAGGCAGCCCGCACTGTCCGGGACGACCTGGAGGAGGTGCGCGCCCTGGGGATAGAGATCTGCGACGCCGCGCCACCCGGCGCCGTCCGCCTGGAGACGGGCGACATCCAGATCGAAGCCCTGCGGGCGGCGCTGGCCGCGTTCGAGGTGGCCTGGCCCTCCTCCTTCGTCATCGCCGTGCAGGACCACGGCGAGTCCCCCGCGGTGAGCCAGCGCCGCCTGCGCTTTCAGCAGTGGGAGAGATTTACGGCTACTGGCGGGGCCCTCACCGCCCTGGTCCACCGGGAGATCCCCGCACACCTGACCCGCATGCGGGCAGTCCAGCAGGTCCTCCCCGAGGCCCTGCTCATGGACACCGGGGCAGCGGCGGTCTGGGGAGCCCTCTGCGACGAGTGGGCCGCCGCCCGGCGAGGGGAAGGGCTGGTCGTGGTCAACGTGGGCAACCAGCATACCCTGGGGGTGCTGGTTCGCGCAGGGCGAGTCTGGGGGCTCTTTGAGCATCACACCGCCCTCCTGGACACGGACCACCTGGCCAGGCTGGTGGTGGAACTGCAGGCCGGCACGATTTCCGGCGACCAGGTCTACGCCGAGAACGGGCACGGGGCCTACGTCGACACGCGCTACCCGGCGGAAACGGGGCGCTTCGAGGCGGTGGTGGTCACCGGGCCCCGGCGGGAAATGGCCCGGCACCTGGGTTACCACCGGGCTACCCCCTACGGCGACATGATGCTCGTCGGGAGTTTCGGCCTGGTCTCGGCGGCGCGGGTGCTGGCCGGCCAGGGTGAACTGCCACCCGGGTAGACCAGGGCCAGAACCGACCACAAAGACGCCAATCTTGCCCTGAGAGCCGCAGGCCCGAAGGGACACCAAGATGAAGAGGAAGAAGAGCGAGGAAACCGCAGAGACACGACAAGGGAAACCGGCTGCATGGACGCCAAGGGAAAGAGTAGAAGGAGCCCCGAACGGTTCTTACGCCTTACCCGCCTGGAGTTCGTGGACCGCCGCATTCCTGGCTTCTGGGAAAGCCGTGGCTATGACGACGAGGGTACCATCCAACCCGGTCTGGACCACCCGTTGGACCTGGGAGAGACCCGCCGCATCCAGGGGGGAGAGATTACCGAGTACTGAGGTTGACAAACGGGTACATCTGTACTATGATGGCCCGTGCGAAGCAAACCCGAGATTATCGATTCGTGCATGGAGATCGAATGATCCGCGGCTGTATCAGACACCATGGACTCTTGGTCGTCCAGGCACGAGACAGCGGATGTGAGGTGGATACCATGTCTCGAAAGGTACCCATAGGTCTGTTGATCGCCCTCGTACTGCTCCTATTGGCCGCGTCCGTCCTGACGGCTTGCGAGACGGCCAGCACGCCCCAACCGACCGCTATCCCCGGCTCCGGGACGCCCGTGCCGACTCAAGGGGGCACTCCCGAGCCACCGCCTTCCCTGGGCCCCTATCCAACCGAAAGCCCGGACATGCCTTACCCGACTCCATAAATGTGCCTCCCTGGCCTGGGCAAACGGCGCCGAGGCTGGAAGTGGCTTCTGCAGGGCGGGGGCTTGCTTACCCTCGCCCTGCTGTTGACCGGTTGTGTGGAAAAGGTCGATTGGGATGTCGTCCAATGGCAGTCCACCACCCCGGCCGGGGACATCTACGGGAGCCACAGCGTTGGGCAGAGTTTCGTCCCCCAACACAACGGGCTGACCGCAGTCGAACTGTTGCTGCTGGCCTATTCCGGAAACGACCGGCCGGCTGTGCCTCTGGAGCTGCGCCTCTGCCGGGACCCTGCCTGCCAGGAGGTAGTTGCCAGCAGCACCATCCCCGCGGACGCAATCGCCCACAACGCCTCCTTCACCTTCCGCTTCCCCCCTGAACAGGCTTCCGCCGGGAAAACGTACCTGCTCCAGGTAACCGCCCCCCAGGCCACCGCCGCGGCCCGGGCAACGTTGTGGGCCCACACGGCTGACCTCTACCCTGGAGGCACCTTGTTCCGCGATGGACAGCCGGTCCCCGGTGACCTGACGTTCCGCACCTGCTACACCCTCGGGCCGGGGACCATTGCCGGAGAACTGCTCCACCGGGCCTGGAATGGCCTGGGCCATCTGCCCGGCTTGCTGGGCCTGCTCCTGGCTCCGGGGTATCTGTTGGCCCGGCTGTTGCCCCGCTCCCAAGAAGACGACCCCCTGGACCTCCTCGGAGCCAGCCTGGGACTGAGCGTAGCCGCCGTCCCGGTCCTGCTCCTCCTCCTCAGCCAGACGCCCCTGCGCTGGTCCGGGCCGGCCGTCCGCCTGGGCGGCGGGATGCTAGGGGGGCTGGCCCTCGGCCTGTTGGTTTGGGACCTGGCCCGGGGAAGGTGGCGGGTGCGCTGGAGGAGTTTCCTCCCGGTCCTCCTGGCCATGGCCGGGGTGATTGCCGTCAGCCTCACCCTACGCGCCCTCCACGTCTTCGACCTGACCGGGCCGCTTTGGGTCGATGCCGTTCACCACACCCTCCTGGCCCGGCTGATCGTCGAACGAGGGGCGATTCCAGCGGACTACCGCCCCTACATGGAAGTAGCCCCGGCGACCTACCACTTTGGTTTCCAGAGCCTGGTAGCCATCCTCCATCAACTCACCGGGATGCCACTCCCGGGCGCCTTGCTATGGCTGGGGCAGGTGTTGAGCGGCCTGGCTGGCCTGCCCCTTTACACGCTGGGCAAGCGCTTCGGAAAGAGCTGCTGGGCCGGGGTGGGAGCGGCAACACTGCCCAGCGTCCTCACCTGGATGCCGGCCTACTTCGTCAGTTGGAGCCGCTACACGGAGCTGGCCGGCCTGTTCATCCTGCCGGTCGCCGCGCTCCTGTTCGACCGGCTGATCCGCCGGCAGCGCTGGCACTGGGGCACCGCCCTGGGCACTACGGTGGCCATGGCCGGCCTGCTGGTCACCCACCTGCGGGTGGCCGCCTTCGCGGGCGTGCTGGCCCTGCTGTTGTTGCTGCGCACGACCGTCCAGCGGCGCTACGGGGCCTGGACGATGCTATCTCCCTGGGCCCGTGCGCTGGGAGTGTCCCTGGCCGCTGCCGGGCTGTGCTTGCCCTGGCTGTGGCCCTCGATCCAGCACCTGTGGATACCAGCAGCCCGGCAGTGGCCGGCGGCGATGGACTCCCTGTCCCTTCAGTACGTCCTGCTAGGACCAGGCCGCTACATCGCTCCGCTGGCCGGGGCAGGGGTTGTGTTGGGACTTTTCTGGCGGAAGAGAGAGGCACTCCTTCTCCTGCTCTGGTGCGGATTCCTTGTACTGCTGGCCAATCCACGCTTCGCCGGCCTCAGGATAGGCGGGGTCGTGGACAACCTCTCCGTAGCCGTCGCCCTGTATGTCCCGGCGAGCCTGGGGTTCGCCCTGGCCTGTGGGGCCCTGTCCGGTCTGGCCCGAAAGATGCCTGGGGCTCTCCGTCCCTGGCTGAGATGGGCGGGTACAGTCCTCTTCCTTGCCCTGAGCGGATGGGGCGCTGCGGGTCTGCGCCAGGTGGTCAACCCCCGTACCGCACTCCTCGCCTCGGCCGACGTCGAGGCCATGGCCTGGATCGAGCAGCACACCGCCCCGGATGCACTCTTCCTGATCAATTCCTACGAGTGGATGTCCTCCGTGTACGCCGGCACGGATGGTGGATATTGGATCGCCCCCCTGACCGGCCGGCGGACCTGGCCCCCGGCGGCCCTCTACGGCCTGGGCAGGCCCGAAACCATCGCCGAGGTCAACCGGGTGGCGAGGGAAGCTATGGCCAGCTCCGACGGGGAAGCCCTCCACCAACTGTTGCGACAGCACGGAATCGACTACGTGTACCTGGGGCGCTACGGGGGACCATTGACCCCGGAGAAACTCGCAAGCCGGCCGCATTTCCGGCCGGTTTACCAACAGGGCGGGGTGTGGATCTTTGAGGTAGAACCGTAGGTCACTTGGGCGGGACTGGCACCGGATCTCCCGTCAGCCGCTTCATCCGCCCCTTGGACCGGATCTGGGCCCCCGCCTTGACCGCTTCCCGCCGGCGTTCCTCCAGCCGTCGGGCCCGATGGCGATGCTTGCGCATTGCCGTCTTCTTTCGCTTGTTCATTCCTTTACTCCTGGCAAGCCTTGGCCATACGTCTCCAGCCAGCATATTATAGCAGCAGGTGCGCCGGATGTCAAAGCACGCTCAGTTGGCCACCTTCTTGCGAGCACGAACGGGCACCCCCACGACGGGCTGCGGCCCACCGTCCCCAGACTGTTCTGCCTGCATCAAGCCGTATACTGCCTCCAGCCGCGCTTCTGAGGCCAGCAGGGCCACGACAACCTGTGGGTCGAACTGAGTGCCGGCACAGGCCTGGATTTCCTCAACGGCCTCTCGCAAGGTCCGCGGCGCCCGGTAGGGCCGCTCAGAGGTGATCGCATCCAGAGCATCGGCGGCGGACAGGATCCGGGCTGCCAGAGGGATCTCATTTCCGGCCTTGCCCTCGGGGTACCCTGTTCCATCGTAATGCTCATGATGACAAGCCATGATCTCCTGGGCTTCCCGGAGGATGGGGAGTTCGCCAACGAGGTGGGCCCCGGTGGCTGGATGAGAGCGCATCCGGGCCCATTCGCCCGGGTCCAGCCGCCCCCCTTTTTGCAGGAGTGTGTCTGGAAAGGTCAGCTTCCCCAGATCATGGATGTTTCCAGCCACCCAGAGAATCTCCTGAAGGGATAGTGGCAATCGCATCTGTCGCGCGATGGTCAAGGCGTACTGAGCGACCCGCCGTGAGTGCCTCGCCGTGTACGGGTCCCGTGCGTCCACCAAAGTGGCCAGTAATTGGAGGATGTTCCGCGCAGCGTCGGTGAGACGGGCGGCGTTCGCATAGGACAGGTAGATGGCGATCAGGGGGAGAAGTACCAGCAGCACCGCCCATGGCCGGGTCTGGTAGAGGATGACCACGATCCCACCCAGCGGCACGTGGGAGACAAACTGGATCAAGGATCCGTGGTAGTTGAGCAGCAGGACCTCCCAGGGACGGACCCGTTCACTCAGGCCAATGATCCCGGCTACCAGCGCGCCGTTGAGGAGCACGAAAACGGCGCCGCCCAGGAGGAAGGCGAGCGCATTGCGCCACGAGATAATGGGGTTCACATCACCCCGGTGCAGGGCCAGGTAGACCTCTGCCCCAATGTCCGTGGCTAGGGTCTGCACCGCGAGGTTAAAGAGGATCTGATACCACTTCCAGAGGTGATGCCGCCACTGCGTGTAGGCATAGGCCAGAGTCAGCCCGACCAGGAAGAGGAGGCTTCCGAAGGTCGGGTCGAACAGGCACATGGCAGAGAAGCCGAAGACCGTTCCCAGGGAGACGTGGGCGCTCCGGGGCAGCGGGATCGGGCGTGCCGAAGCCAGGGTCACCAGGATGCCCCCACAGATCCAGGGAATGTACCGATCCGGCGTTCCCAGCCTCAGCGGCTGGCGGGTCCACTGCCACCCGATCAGGGCTATGGTCACGGCCACCAGGATCAGGATGTAGGCACGGACCCCGTAGGGCAAGGCCTTCATGAAGACCTCCAGGGATGGACGAGTATCGATGAGATCGCGGTCAATTCGTCGGCAAGGACCCCTACGGGTAAGTCGGATGCGTCAGCCCAAGGCAGCCAGGTATAGATGCAAGCGTGACCTCCCAGATCCCGCCGGCACTCGGCCGGCTGGCCCCGGATCCTCCGTTTCAACCAGCAGTTGACCCCTGTCCGCCGACCAGGGAAAACTGGTCAGCGGCTGGGGCCCGCACCTGTCAGCTGGATGACGCCCAAGGAAGGCCGAACCGGATTAGGGATTCGGAACTCCCGGGCCCCAGCCAATCCCATACGAAACCAGGATCGACAGACACAGCAGCAGGCTCAGCGCCCATACCATAGCACGCTTGCCCCAACCCATGGCTCACCTCCTGGACTTCACCGTTGAGCCCGAGCGCCGTCAAATGCCCCGAGCGCTCCACCGAGGTTAGGGATTCGGAACCCCCGGACCCCAGCCGATCCCATAGCTGACGAGGATCGCCAGACACAGCATCAAACTCAGCGCCCATGCCATGACACGCTTGCCCCAACCCATGGCTCACCTCCTGCCGATTTCCTCGCGAGCCGGGGAACCCCTCGGGTATGCCCGGCCCCCCACCGGTCCTATGAACATCGCCATCCAGGAATCTTGCACAGCGACTGTTGGCAGACCTCGTTTAGCCCCAGCCCATGGCTCACCTCCTTTATGTATGAAGGTCTCCTGGTTCGATCCCGTCTGCTTCCAGCTGGATCCCGCTTCCTCTCACGGCAGTTCGCTTGCAGAGCGATCCGGCAATAAAAGAGGACGACCGCATGCCGGAACTTCGGCAGCCCGGTCGTCCTGAGGACTCATACGGACCGCTGGCTTTGCACCCCCAAGAGGTAGGTCACCGGCCAGACGGGGTACCTTTTCGGTTCCGTTCCTATTATAGTCCCCGGTTTGGCCATTGTCAAGGGCCACCAGTTACAGGACCATTCTCCTAAACTTCATGGCGTCCGGGCGGGCCGGGCAGCAGCCCGGGAGCGCGATTGTCCCGACAGAGGACTTTGGGAGTCTACTTGACGGGGCCGAGAGGACATGGTACACTGGGGGTGGTACCGCCAGCGTCTTCGAGGAGGCGCCATGACCCCACCAGGCGACGGCAGCTTCAAGCTCGATTCCACGCAGGAAACGTTCGAAGCGACCACTCCGTACCAAAGTGAGGTGCGCCCACCTGCTCCCAGGCTGACCCAATGGGCCTATTCCCTGGTGGTTGAAGGAAAAGATCCAGCAGTGCCCTTCACCCTCGTGCTCCGAGACCCGGTTCTCGACGAACAGATCGCCTCCGACCGCACGACCGATGGCATCGCCAGCATCGAGGCCGCGTTGCAGGACCAGGTATACGAACTCCGGGTTGAGGCCGAACAGCCCCTTTCGTTCCGGGCCATCTGTACCCAGACCTACGGGTACCACGAATAGAACCACGAATAGGCGCTCGAACAGGGCCGGCCCGTTTCGAGCGTCCGTCCAAGAAGCCGCCGCGAAGAACAGCGGCACCCGAGGGGGTGTGGACCACCGAGCCGGAGTGAACCCCGCGACATCGTGGTTTCTTCGCTGAGTCCTGGAGGAAGTGATGCGCGTTGTTCTCGACGCCATGGGGGGGGATCATGCCCCCCAGGTCGTGGTGGCCGGCGCGGTGGAAGCAGCCCGCGCCTACGATCTGGAGATCGTGCTGGTGGGCCGAGAGGACCAGGTGCGGGCCGAGCTGGCCAGGCACGACACCACCGGGCTGTCCTTACCGATCTTCCACACCTCTGAGGTGATCGAGATGGAGGAGCACCCGGCCATGGCCGTCCGGCGCAAGACCGATTCCTCCATCGTGGTGGGAATGCGCATGGTCCGGGACGGGCAGGCCGATGCCTTCGTCTCGGCCGGCAACAGCGGGGCGGTCATGGCCGCCGCCACCTTGATCCTGGGGCGGGTGCGGGGAGTGGAACGGCCGACCCTGGCTACCGTCTTTCCCAGCCGCAAGGGGTTCTTCTTGCTGGCCGACATCGGGGCCAACACCGATTGCCATCCCGAATACCTCCTCCAGTTCGCCACCATGGCCGCCATCTATGCGGAGAAGGTGTATGGGATCGCCAACCCGCGGGTCGCCCTCCTGGCCAATGGAGAGGAAGACACCAAGGGGGACCGCCTGGTCCAGGAAGCCCATGCCCTGCTGCGGCAGGCGGCCGGCCTGAACTTCGTCGGCAACGTGGAGCCGAAGGAGATGTTGACCGGCGGCGCCGATGTGGTCATCGCCGACGGTTTCGTCGGCAACGTCTTCGTCAAGGCCACGGAGGCGGCGGCGGAGACGCTGCTGGGCATGGTCCGCGAGGAGCTGACCCGCTCGCTGTTCACGAAGATGCCCGCAGCCCTGTTGAAGCCGGCCTTCCGCCGCCTGAAGGGCCGGTTGGACTACAGCGAATATGGCGGGGCCCTGCTCCTCGGCCTCAACGGCGCCGCCATCATCGGACACGGCCGCTCCGACGCCCACGCCATCCGCAACGCCATCCGGGTGGCTCGCGACGCGGTGGCCCGGGGGGCAGTGGCAGCGGTTTCCCAGGCGTTTGCTTCCCCGGAACAGGCAGCGCCTCCGGAACGGCCCCAGGAGGCAGCGGATGTCTGAGCCGATCACTCGGGGGACGGTCTGTGACGCGCTTGCCCCCCACCTGGAAGCAGGGGAGAGTCTGCTGGCCTGGGGCAGCGCCACCAGCGGCCGGAAGACCCTCCTGGTCGGCATGACCGATCGCCGCATCCTCCTGAGCGAACGCAAGACCGGCGGCGAGGAAAAGGATTTCGAGGCCCTGGCAATTCAGGACGTGGCCCAGGTCCGCGTGACCCGGGGCCAGCCAGGAGGCTTGCTGGACGGGCTGGTCTCGCGGCTGTTCGTCCGTAACCTGGTGCTGCGCACCCATGGCGGCCGGCAGATGACCCTGGCTTTCCAGAACGCAGCGGGCCTGAGGGGGAACCGCAACGTGCCCGATGAGATGCTGGCCAACCTGGCGGACCGCGCTCCCAACCTGGGCCGCTGAGCGATCGGTCGAGCTAGGACCTTCGATGAACGGCGGAGGAAACTGAGGGACTGGAGGGCCTTTCAGACCCGAGGCCCTCTGGGCAGGTTTCGTGTCCGGGTCGTCGAGCGATTCAAGGGAGCTGTCCATGCCCTCCATTCTGTTGGCCCTATTCGCCTCCACCACCCTGGCCGACCTGTGGCCGGAAGAGGCTGTTCGCCCCGATCTCCTGGAGGCGAATACCTGGATGCCTGCGGAGGAGATCCGGCGCTTCCGGGAACTGCTCCCGGATCGCCCCCTCGTCCTGCACGGCGGCAACCTCCTGGGCAGCTCGCTCACCGTGGGCCAGGGGACCGAACTGCGCGCCCTGGTGGAGCAGACGGGCACCCCCTGGCTATCGGCGCACATCTCCCTCTTCCCCTGGCAAGTCCTCCAGGAGGCCAGGCAACGCGGACGCCGGGCGACAGCCCTGGACCTGGGGGATCACCTGGAGCAGTTCTTCATCCGCGTGCGGGCCCTGCGCGAGCTCACGGGCATCCCGCTGCTGCTGGAGAACGCCCCCGGGTTGCCCGGCGTGGAGGGCGACCCGGAAAGCGATCCCGAAACCATCGCCGCCGTCCTGGAAGCCACCGGCTGCTCCTTCCTGCTGGACCTGTCCTACGCCCAGACTGCCTCCTGCAACTGGGGCTACGACGACCCCCGCAGCTACTTGCAACGCCTGCCGCTGGGCCGCATCGTCGAGATGCACCTGAGCGCCCCGCGCCGGCTGGAGGACGGCAACCTGGTGGACGCCCACGAGCCGCTGCGGGAGACCGATTACCTGCTGCTGGACTGGCTGCTGCAGCGGTGCAGCCCGCAGGTGGTCACGCTGGAATACAGCAAGGAACCGCGCGCGCTGCTGGAGCAGGTGGTGCGGCTGAGGGAGGAGTTGAGGGGTAGGGGCTAGAAGTTGGAGGTTGGAGGTTGGAGGGACAGCGCGGGTCAAGGGACCCGTGCCGCGTTCATTTGTGTCCCGTGATACCCTCCGCGTCCCCGCGGATCCTGGGATCCGTGCCGTCTTGACGTGTGTCCGGCGATACCTCGCGCGTCCCGCGGTATCAACTCTGCTGGTCTGCTTCCTGGAGCAGCCGGCCGGCCCCTTCCACTCCCGCGTCGTGGTGGATAGCGACCAGGGCGACGACCTCCTCGGGGCAGCCGGCCGCGTGGGCCATCTCCGCCCCGCGGGCGGCGTGGGTGGCGTAGAGGTAGAAGGGGCGCAGGAGGTGGCCGGCCGGCCGTTCGCGCGAAAGCCACCTCCAGAGGCGCGGGCAGCCCCGGGCCAGGACGATCGGCCCGCGGCAGGGGAGGGGGATGCCTTCGCGGCCGGCCGACTTGCCCAGGTCGTGCAGCAGGGCCGCCTTCCAGAGGATGGGATCCTCGGCGCCCTTCTCCTTCAGCCAGCGCAGCACCCGCAGGGCGTGGGCACGGTCGTAGCGGGCCATGCGGCGGAAGAGGGCGTACTCGGCCGGACCGAGCAGGGCGACGGCCTCGCCCTCCTTTGAGGAAAAGAACAAGGCGCGGAGCGAAGCAACGAACTGCCAGAGGCGGTAACCGGTTCGACGCAGAGTCATCTTTCCAGCTCAATCCATCGCCCTGGGCTCGCGTTTGCTGAAGAGGATCCCCACCGCCAGCGCGACCAGGCAGACGATCGAGACGACGTAGCCTATCGCGCGCGACCTCCCCGCCGCCGCCATCTGCGCGAGCAGCGGCGCGATCAGCAGCGACACCAGGTTCACCACCTTGATCATGGGGTTCAGCGAGGGGCCGGCCGTGTCCTTGAGCGGATCGCCCACCGTGTCGCCGATGATGGCGGCCTTGTGCCGATCCGACCCTTTGCCCGTCCCGCGGGCTGGATCGGAGGGTTCGGCCTCGATCTCCTTCTTGGCGTTGTCCCAGGCCCCACCGGCGTTGGCCATAAAGACGGCGAGCAACTGCCCGGTGACGATGATCCCGGCCAGGAACCCGCCCAGGGCCTTTTCCCCGATCAACAAGCCTATGATCACGGGAACCAGGATGCCCAGCATGGCTACGACGATCAGTTCCCGCTGCGCCGCGTCGGTGCAGATGCGCACCACCTTCCCGTACTCGGGCTTCACCGTGCCCTGCAGCACTCCCGGTATGCGGAACTGCTTGCGCACCTCTTCGATGATCAACGCCGCCGCCCGCTCCACCGCCCGCAGCAGCACGGAGCTGAAGAGAAAAGGCAACGCTCCGCCGATGAGCAGACCGATGAAGACGAACGGATCGGCGATGTCCAGCCCCTGTCTCAGCCCCGTCATCTCGATAAAGGCGCCGAACAGGCTCACCGCGGCAATGACCGCCGAGGCGATGGCGATCCCCTTGGTGATGGCCTTGGTGGTGTTGCCGACGCTGTCCAGTTCGGCCAGCGTCGCCTGCCCCTGCGGATCGGCGAAATCCTCCTTGGACATCTCGGCGATCCCGCCGGCGTTGTCGGCGATGGGGCCGAAGGCGTCCATGGCCAGGTTGTTGCCGGTGTGGGAGAGCATGCCGATGCCGGCCAGCGCCACCGAGTAGAGGATGAAGGTGGCCGCGTGGCCGGCCGGGGCCGGCTTGAAGCTGCTGACGATCAGCCCGATCACCAACACGCCCAGCCCGCCGAACACGCCGTTCTCGACCCGCCTGGTCTTGACTGCCAGGTAGATCCCCACGGCCACAGCCGCCGCCGCTGCCACGGCGACGATCACCGGGACGACGGCCGCCGGCCAGGCAACCGTGTAGATGGCAATCGCCAGCACGATGCTCAACACGATGATCAGAATGGCCCAGACCGTGCTCTCGTAGCCCACCGCCAGGCCGGAGAGGATCACCGTGGCCGGGCCAGTCCTGGCCGAGCGGACAAGCCTGGAAACGGCCGTGGTGCCGCGCCGGGTAAAGGCGGCGGTATACTTGTTGAACCCCACGGCCAGCAGGATGCCGGCCGCGGTGGCTGCAAACAGGCGCAGGTCCTTCACGTAGAAGCGGGCCAGCAGGAAGAAGGAGGTGGTGGAAATGATGGAGGAGAGATCGTAGGAGAGGTCCATGGCGCGGAAGGCGTCCCCCCTGGTCGGCCACAGGGAGACCGCGTAGGTGCCGATGATGCTCGAGAAGACGCCGATGGCGCGCACCAGCAGCGGGAAGACGATCCACTTCAGGCTGTGGGCGGGGTCGATCTGCATGACCGCCAGCCCCAGGATCATCGCCGAGACGATGGTCACCTCGTAGGACTCGAAGACGTCCTCGGCCATGCCGGAAAAATCGCCCACGTTGTCGCCCACCAGGTCGGCGATGGTGGCGGCGTTGCGGGGGTC
>Ga0315296_10001265_pt1 | contig 22017 bp, 19 predicted proteins | sample YL17G14_18_MG_FD_203921 | JGI IMG/M metagenome (GOLD analysis project Ga0315296, IMG submission 203921) | Sediment microbial communities from Yellowstone Lake, YNP, Wyoming, USA - YL17G14_18 | ecosystem: Environmental > Aquatic > Freshwater > Lake > Sediment | place: USA: Wyoming | collected...
TCTTCACGTTGTTCATGGTGAATCCGCCCGTGGAGATAGCCATTCTCCCCAGATCATCGAAACGCTTCGTGACCTCCACGCCGGGAGCGTTGAGCGGTAGGTAGAAGGAAGTCATGCCCCTATGAGCCTTCGACCTGTCGCTGTAGGCGTTGACGAAGTAGCCCCCGCCGATCTCAAGGCACTCCTCGGTTCCGCTGATGTAGGTCTTCTCGCCATTCGCCACCCAATAGTTGCCCTCCTTTCTGATGGTGGACTTGAAGCCAGCGACATCGGAGCCTCCTCCCGGCTCGGTCACTGCAATGCCTATGAAGGCATCTCCTTTTGCTGCTTTACGCAGACATGCGTCTCTGACAGCGTCGGAGGCATACCTATCCACGACGTACCCCCAGCTCGCCTGAACGAGGAAGAGGACCGGCAGCGCGATGGAGATGTCCCAGTAACCCAGTTCGTCGGCGGCTATGGTGGTCGTCACCCAGTCAGCGCCTGCTCCTCCGTGCTCCTCTGGGATGGTCATGAGAAAGAGCCCTAGGTCAGCTACTCCCTTGATAACGTCCTTTGGTATCTTTGCCTTAGTATCGTAGTCCCTTACCTTCTCCAGCGGTAGGTTCTTCTCAAACCATTCCCTAAGGGCCTGCCTGAAGAGAACCTGTTCCTCAGTGAATGAAAAATCTATCATCTCAAACTCCTCTTTTCTTATACATCGTAATGACATTTAAAATTTGTCAGAAAAACCGTTCAATATTAATAGTTTTATTTTTCAATACATATAAAGGGGGGACTACTTTCAGCAATGGAAGCTTCGATTGGCACGACTATTGGGGCCAAGGTCTCCTGCCAAGTACACCATTCAGAGAGGAAAGGTCTGGCAAAGTCTATTTTCCCAGTTTCTCCTTCAAGGCCTTGGTCAGCGCGGGTATCACCTTGTAGAGGTCGCCCACGATGCCGTAGTCGGCTATGTTGAAGATCGACGCTTCCTCGTTGGAGTTGATCGCCACGATGGTCTGTGCATCCCTTATCCCCGCCACGTGCTGGATCGTGCCTGAGACGCCTGCGGCGATGTAGAGCTTAGGCCTGATCTTGTGGCCTGAGAGCCCGACCCACTCCTGCATCCAGTGGTAGTCCGCCGCCAGCGGCCTCGTGCAGCTGACCTTCGCGTCGAGGACCTCCGCCAGCTCCTCCAGCAGCTTCACATCCTCCTTCTTCTTGAAGCCCCTTCCACAGCTGACCACTATGGGGGCGTCCTCGATCCTGAAGGTTGCCTGCTGCTTCGCCCTCCTCTCAACGACCTTGACCTTGGACTCTGGAAGCTCAACTTTTAGGGATACGATCTCTCCCGTCCTCTCCGAAGGCGCCGGTTTCTCAAAGGCCTTTGGGGGAATCGTCGCCATCTGAGGTTTCTTCAGACAAGCCACTTCTGCTATGGTTGACCCCCCATAGGTTAGGCGTCGTCCAACGAGTCTTCTCTCACTATCCATGTCGAGGGCTACACAGTCGGACATGCACCCTGTTTCAAGAGCCGTTGCAACCCTAGGTGCAAGTTCTTTACCTCTCTTCGTACCACCTATGAGGAGGACCTCTGGAGAAACATCTCTAACAGCGCCTAGCAAGGCAGCCCTGTACGGCTCAACGCCGAAAGCTTCGAGCTTAGGGTCTTCCACGACGTATACCTTGTCAGCGCCGTGCCTGATCGCCTCTTTCCTCTTCTCCTCGTCGATTACATTGCCGATGAGAACAGCTGAAAGAGGGACTCCCAGCTTGTCGGCCAGTCTTCGTCCTGCTCCTAGAAGTTCTAGGAGGAGTTCAGAGTCCTCTGAGTATGTTGTCACGCCTATAAATCCTGCTCCGCTCATCTCGATCACTTCAGAACTCCGTCTTTGATGAGCCTCTCAACAAGGCTCTTAGCTGCTTCCTCCTCCGTCTCAGCCTTGATGATTATCCTCTTCCTCTCCATGGGAGGAGCCTTAACCTCCAAGACCTTCACGGCTGAGCCGGCGGCTCCCACCTCTTCTGAGGGTATGCCAAGGGCTGCGCAGTTCCACTCCTGTAGGGGCTTGCGGGAGGCCCTCATGATGTTCATCAGAGCGGGTATCCTAGGTTCGTTGATCTCCCTCGTAACAGCCACAAGCGCCGGCATCGAGACCTCGACGACCTCGTCCTCATCCTCCAAGTCCCTCTCGGCCATAATCTTGTCGCCCTTGAGCTCAACCCTCCTGGCGTAGGTCACCTGAGGCAGTTCCAAGAGCTCGCTGATTCTTGGCCCCACCTGGGCTGAGAGGCTGTCGAGGGTCATCTCTCCGCAGAGGATGAGGCTGTAGTCCCCGATCTTCCTTATGGCGGCAGCCAGTATCCGCGATGTGGCAAGGGTGTCCGACCCGTCGAAGGCGGGGTCCCTCAGCAGGTAGGCCTCGTCTCCGCCCATGGCTAGGGCTTCTCGGAGGGCTGTCCGGGTCTTGTCGTCGCCCAAGGAAACCACGACGACCTTGCCTCCGTGCTTCTCCTTCAGCTGGACGGCTGCTTCCACTGCCCTCTTGTCCACGTCGCTGATCTTCCTGGAGAGCCCTGCGAGGATCGGTCGCTGCGTGCTCGGGTCAACCTTGATCTCGGTTAGGTCCACAATGTCCTTCATCAAAACTATTATGTTGACCATGCATGCACCTCTTCTCAAAACAATAAACAGGCTAAGATATTTAGTGTTTTCTCAAAAATTTGTGTCTAAAATTTTCCTTCGATGACCTAATCGTCTGACTAACTTTCTGCATCCAATATCAAGTCATTCAGACATGCTGAACAACAACAGAGCGTAAGATCGATTCTCAATAAATGTTCCACACACACCCCATCGCACGAGTACCCCTCACTTTCCAATTCAAATACCTTCGACGATAGAGAAAATACCCCCATAAAGGCATCCACATCTACAGGCAACTAAAAGGCTCGCGCGAAGAGTTTAGTGGAGAGATCATCAACTTCTTCATAGATTCGACTTGTGAGCATTTTTGTCTCATAGTAAACCTATGTTGCTTAATGTATCTAGGACCAGGAAGGTTTGGTTCTCCTTTTGGCTGGTTCCCCAGCTACCATCGGGGTTCTGGCGCTTAATGACCGTGGGAAGAGCCTTCTCAAGCTGCCTCTGGGCTGAGGAGAGCCGCGAACGGGAAAGGGCGTGAAGGAGATGATAGAAGGAATAGCCTTCCCAAGTGCCCCTCTTGGTCTGGTTCTCTTCCAGGAACTCCAGCGCCTTCTCAACGGTAGTAGACTCGGCGCTGCTGGGGTGCTGAATCAGCACTCGGAGGACGTTGAGGTCGCACCAGGCTCCACACCAGTGGATTCGATCATGCGTTCCAGGGGGGTTGACTCCGCAAATCTTCAGGTACGAATCAATGGTGGTTTTTACCCGTGGGTCCTCTTGAAAGCCGAGCCTGCTCAGGAGGTGGACGGCGTAGGTTGTTTGATACCATAGAGAGCACCCAGGCCCGAACTCACCGTACATCGTGGACCGCATGATACTGGCATCCTCCCTGTGACCCGAGGAGAAGAAGCCCGGAAAGCCACGGTAGGTGCTGCGCTGAATGGAGAAGAGCCACTCCGCACCCTTCTTAACAGACGCGTCCTCTACACCATAACCCAGATTGATCAGGTCGCAGAGATTATTAGCAGTATAGACAAAGATTCCATTCCAGCTTCCATCCATCGACTGCCCACTGACAATTTTCTCATGAAGCCCGTGCCTCAGCAAATCATCCTTCTCAGTCGCACTCTTGAGGGCCTTCCTTCTAAGATAGAATCCTATCGGAGACTCGAGCCTCTGAATATAATTCCATGGGTCCGCTTTAAGCGAAGCCATCACCATTTAAACCAACCTAGAGATTCATATCTACAAAATCGTTTAAATGCATTACCCTTCGCGTACAGAGACCATCGACTAGATAAGGTGGTAATTTGTTAATTTTTATTGATTTCAGTTTTTTAATTTTTATTTTTTCTCCAAAAACTAACATGTATTCATGTTAATTTTTGAAGTCTAACAACAGTCCAGTTTGGTTACAAAATTCATATAAAGGTTAAGTATCATAGAAAGGCATAGGTTCTGAGGTCTTTGGTATGAGCTACATAAGTGATGTGAAGAAGTATCTTGCAGAGCTCATCGGCACCTTCGTGCTGGTCTTCATGGGTTGCGGAAGCGCGGTACTCGCAGGCAGATACATAGGCTTCGTGGGAATCTCCTTCGCCTTCGGCCTCTCAGTACTCGCAATGGCGTACGCCATCGGAGGCATCTCAGGATGCCACATCAATCCAGCAATCTCCATATCGATGTTAGTTGCAGGGAAGATGAAGGCAAAAGACACGGCGATTTACGTAGTAATGCAGTGCATAGGAGCCATAATCGCAGCATCGATCCTCTACGGAGTGGCGCTTGGAAACCCGGGGTACAGCCTCGCCGCCAACGGCTTAGGCCAGAACGGGTATGATGCGGCTTCTCCAGGCGGGTTCTCTATGACCTCCGGATTTCTCGCTGAAGTTGTTTTAACCTTCATATTCTTGCTCGTGATCTTTGGCTCAACCAGCGAGAGGGCTCCCAGCGGCTTCGCAGGCATCTCCATCGGCTTAAGCCTAGTTCTCATCCACCTCGTAGGCATACCGATAACAGGCACATCGGTGAACCCGGCAAGAAGCCTAGGTCCAGCGGTCATAGTCGGGGGCACTGCTTTAAGCCAACTATGGTTATTTTGGGTAGCGCCAATCATCGGAGGACTCTTAGCCGCATTTGTCTGGCGACTTTTTGAGCAAAGATGAAGCGCAACTAAACATCTATTTTTTCTAGGACGACCTTCTCAGAAAATCGCTTCACTGATCCACCATCAACTCATACACGATTTATTTTTATCGTCTACGCCTAAGCGCGAGGTTGGAGAAGGAAGATGGAAGCAGAGGATTTGAAGAAGGTTGCAGTGTACTTGGGTCGAGTGTGCAGATGCTGATGTAAAGTTTGAGTCTTGGTAGTCAGCTTCCCCTCTTATATATGATCCTTCCATCTACTATCGTCATGTCGATGGGGATGTCGATGATGGTCTCCTCTGGGACTGTGAGGAGGTCTTTCCCGAGGATCACCATGTCGGCGCACTTCCCGACCTCTATGGAGCCCAGGGAGTCCTCGTCGAAGGAGTGGGCTGCGGCGTTTATCGTGTAGAGTTTAAGGGCTTCCATCACGGAGATCTTCTGGCTCTGGCCGATGGGCTTCCCTGCCTTTGTCATCCTGTTGACCAGCGCGTGGATACCCATGAGCGGGGCGAAGGGTGAGGCGCTGTGGTCAGAGTGGGCTGCAACCTTCACTCCAGCGTCGATGAAGGAGCGGGCGGCGAACATCCACTCAAGGCGCCTCTCCCCGAAGGCAGGTATGAGCTTGTCGCCATGATAGTAGGGATATGCCCCAAAGATGGTTGGGAGCATGTTGAGCTCCTTTATCTTGGCAACTAGCTCTGGATTGACGACGGTGCAGTGGATAATCCTGTTTCTAGGGTCGTCCCTCGGATACTTCGCCTGAGCCTCCTCCATGATGTCGAGGTACATACCTATAGCCCTGTCACCGTTGGCGTGAGCTGAGATACGGTAACCCGCCTCATAGGCCTCTAAAATGGTCTTTCTGGCAAGTTCCTCAGTCGTCGCCATGACCCCGTAGAAGTCTGGTCTGTTGAGGTATGGCTCAGAGACGGCAGCTGTCCGAGCTGATATGGCGCCATCGAAATATGACTTCAACCCACAGATCTTGACCCATTCGTTCCCGAGTCCCTGAGACATGCCTACCTTATTCAGCTCCGGGAAGAGCCCAATCCCCACATCCATCCTAACCCTTACGGGCAGTTCTCCCCTGTTCTTCAAGTATAGAACAGATCTAATTTCAGGGCGGGCAACAATGTCATAGATGCATGTGAGCCCAGCGGCGGCATTCGCCATCAGCATCTGTTTCACCTCCTCAGCGATCCTTTCCATCGTTTGTTCCCTTCCGCTTATGCCAATCTGAAGGAGTTCCCTCGCCTTCTCGTGAAGCCCGCCCGTCAGCTCCCCGGTCTTGGGGTCACGCTCAAACATTCCTCCTACTGGATCTGGAGTATCCTTTGTGACACCAGCCATCTCGAAGGTCTTACTATTAGCAATGGAAAAGTGCCCCCCGACAGTGGATATGATGACCGGGTGATCAGAGGTCGTCTCATCGAGCTCCCATCTCGTAGGATGTCTACGCTCCACGAGCTTGTAGTCATCCTCTTTGCTGCCGAGGATCAATTCTCCTTTTGGGGTTGTCCTCGCCTTTTCAGCGATCCTCGCTTTTATGTCGGCTATGGACTTGACTCCTGCCTCTTCACTTAGATCGACAGTGTTCACCATTCCTATCGCTGTACTCATCATATGACAGTGAGAGTCGATTAGTCCAGGTATTACCGTTCTTCCCTTCAGGTCAATTACCTCTGTCTTCTCTCCGATTGATTCCTTGATCTCGCTGTTCGTTCCAACGGCGAGTACCCTACTGAACGTAACAGCTACTGCCTCTGCGATGGATTCTCTCTCATCGACCGTTACTATCTTCCCATTTAACAATACCAAATCTGCAAACATTTTTTGCCTCTATAGTCTCTAGAGAATATCCTCTAAATCTATGTTAATAAAAACATCGTCCTTCAAAGCAAGTATATACGCTTCCTCTATTTGCCCCGAGCCTTCTCAGCCAAGATGGTGCTCCTCTAGAAGCGACTCCAATCTCAGCCTACGACTAGCCTTCCTCTCGGCCACACCTTCAAAGGCGTGGGAGAGATCATCTAGCAGTTCCCTCGACTTCTCGCTCACATCGACGCAGAATCTGTAGATCCTCTCCTCAACCTCTGCGGCTCTCCTGAGGATGTCGGAGTAGCTCAGATCTTCTGTCAACTCGGTGTCAATCCTATAGTCACTTTCACGAAGACCAGAAAAGGAGTGTACCACCTCAAAAGCATCGGTGATAGTCTCCTGATAAGCCCTAAGCATCATTCCCCTATGCCTTTTATCTTCCCTAGCAAAGGCTAGGAAGACCTCCCCGCCCTCCGAGTATCTTTCATTAGCAGCCAAGTCCTCGTAGAACCTTGCGGACTGCTCCTCAAGTTTACCGTAGAGGCTCATGATGGCGCTGGCTGTGTAGAGGTCCAATCTAGAACCACCTGACGATCACAATTTTCTTTTCTGTGAAGAATTCGATCGCATCTCTGCCTTGACCATGCAGGTCCCCGAAAAAGGAGTCCTTCGATCCGCCGAAGGGAAAGAAGGCCATGGGCGCGGCGATGCCGACGTTGATGCCGATGTTGCCGCACTGGACCTCGTACTGGAATTTCTGAGACGCCTTGCCGCTGTCTGTAAAAATGCTTGCCGCATTGCCATAGGAACTACTGTTGATCATCTCTATCGCTTCATCGAGGTTCTTAGCCCTTAGAACACTCATCACAGGTCCGAAGATCTCCTCCTTGGCGATCACCATGTCCGAGGTCACATCCTCGAAGATCGATGGTCCGAGAAAGCAGTTTTCAGGGTAGCCGCCGAGAATCTTGAATTTTCTGCCATCCAGAACGAGCTTCGCCCCCTCCTCCAACCCCTTCTCTATGTAGCCAAGAACCTGTTTCTTCCTGACCTCGGCCTGAAGCGGGCCCATCTGAACACTTTCATCAAGGCCGTATCCGATCCTGATGCAGGAGGCTATCTCGACGACCTGCCGCAAGAGCCGTTGATAGAAAGCGTCGTCCTCGCCGACTATGACGAGGTTCGCACCCGAGAGGCAGCGTTGCCCTGTGTTGCCGAAGAAGGAGGACATAACCGAGGCGACAGTGCTATCGATAGCGGTGTCAGACATCACCACCACGAAGTTCTTCGCTCCGCACTGAGCCTGGACACGTTTGCCGTGCGCAGCGGCCTCCTTGTATACGACGTCCCTGCCCACGCGCGTCGAGCCCACGAAGGATATCCCCTTAACGTCGGGATGCCTAAGGAGAACATTCACAGCCTCCACATCCCCCTGCACCATATTGATTACGCCTGGAGGGAAGCCTGCCTCGTCGATCAGCTCAATGAACTTGGTCTGACTGATGGGCGTCCACGGCGACGGTTTGATGATGTAGGTGTTTCCCGTTGCGACAGCGTATGGCATGAACCACGTGGGGACCATGAAGGGAAAGTTGAAGGGGGCGATGCAGGCGAAAACTCCGAGGGGCTGTCTGATGGCGTACTCGTCTATGCCTCGGGATATGTCCTCTAAGTTATACCCCATCATGAGGGAAGGGATGCCCATTGCTACCTCAACGTTCTCGATACCCCGCCTAGTCTCCCCCCTCGACTCGTCGATAGTCTTTCCATGTTCCATGACTCCGACTCTGCTTATCTCCTCGAACTTCTCCTCTAATAGCTCCTTTAACCTGAAAAGATACCTAGCCCTAGTGAGGGGCGGCGTCCTCCTCCATTTCGGAAAGGCTTCACGCGCCGCCTCAACAGCCCTTTCCATTTCTTCCGCCTTTGAGATAGGGACCTTAGCGATGGGCTTCATGGTGGCGGGATTGACGACATCTCTGAAGACATTGGATTCTGAGCCAACCCATTCTCCGTTGATGTAGTTCCTGAGCGTTATGACTTCCTTTATTGGCTCCTCCAATACCGTCATCTCGTCCTCATCTCCTCAACCACTGTCTTCTATACTTGATAGGATTTCATCGACCACGGTCAGCGCCCTGTCAAGTTGCTCCTGTGTTATCACTAAGGGAGGTTGGAACCTTATTGTGCACCCCTTTACTCCGCCGGATCCTATCAAGACTCCTCTCATCCTTGCTTCTTCCCTAACCCTAGAGGTCTCCTTAACGGCGGGCTCTTTAGTCTCCCTGTTATGTACAAGCTCGATTCCAACCATCAGCCCCTTTCCCCTTACATCACCAATGAGTTCGTGGTCTCCCTTCATCTCCTCCAACTTTTCCATCAGGTACTCTCCCTTCTCAGCCGCCTGTTCTGGGAGGTGTTCTTCCTCAAAGATCTCGATGTTCGCAAGGGCAGCTGCGCAGGAGATGGGGTTCCCCCCGAAGGTCGAAAGGTGATCGCCCATCTCGAAGGCGTCGCCTATATCTGCCCTAGCAACGCAGGCGCTTAAGGGTAAGCCGCCAGCTATACCCTTACCCAAGGCCACTATATCGGGCTTCACACCATAGTGCTCCATAGCGAACATCTTCCCAGTTCTCCCGAACCCGCTTTGAACCTCATCAACTATGAGCAGTATGTCATGGGCATCCAAGATCTCCTTAATAACCTTAAAGTACTCGTCAGGTGGCACTAGTATGCCGCCCTCGCCAAGTATGGGCTCTGCGATGAACGCTGCAACATTGTTTGAAGTGTGGTAATTTATTATATCCTCAAGCCTTCTTGCGCAGAGCAGGTCGCAGCCTGGATACTCTTTCTCAAAGGAACAGCGATAGCAATAGGGTGCAGGCGCAAAGGACACACCGGAGAGATATGGCCCCATATCGTATCGTCTACGTTCAGCCTGTCCAGTCACACTCAGGGTACCAATGGTCCTGCCATGAAAGGAGCACTCCAAGGCTATTAACTCGTGCTTCTTTGTGAATTTTCTAGCGAGCTTAAGGGCGCATTCGATAGCTTCAGCTCCGCTATTACCAAAGAAGGTCTTCTGTAGGCCCGTTATCTCTGCTAGTTTAACAGCCAGATCTGCCGCAGGCGGGTTATGGTAGACGTAGGAACAGCAGTGTATCAGCTTCTCAGCCTGGCTTTTCACCGCCTGAACTATCTTAGGTGGGCAGTGGCCGGCATTAACTACGGCGATTCCGGCGAAACAGTCTATGTACTCCCTGCCTTCGACATCCCATACGGTGGCTCCCCTCCCCCCAACGATGACTATTGGCTCAATTTTGGTGAAACTTAAAATCCTATATTTACCATCCTTCTCTATAACCTCTCTCGATGTTCTCAATCTACACCACAATATCCACTATCTCCTTGGTGTGTATAAAAGACACTTGGATTTGACTTTCCGAGATTAGTATTTTCTAACTTAGGGACTCAGTGGTTCTCCCCCGGTATCCTCCTTATATCCTCCTCCAAATGCCCCCGTCGAACCAGCTCCCCATGATCTTCGGCATCCTCGATATATTCTTAACCCCAACCTGTATAGTAGGAATCCTGTTGAAGCCCTAGCCGTATTGGATCTCTCATTCTTATTGGTAAAACTTTAACTCTATTAGGTTAATATGGAGAATGGAGAAAGGAGATGAAAATAGAGGATTTAAAGACCGTTGCTATTCTCGGAGCCGGAACCATGGGACACGGAATCGCCCAGGTCGCCGCTGTTGCCGGCTACAGAGTGTTCCTGAGAGACGTCTCCAACGAGATTCTGGAGAACGCTAAGGGAAACATCAGGTCAAGCCTTGAGAGGCTCGCAAAGAGAGGACGCCTCAGCGAGAAGGACCTCGAAGCAGCTCTCTCAAGGATCTCCACAACCATAGACCTCAAGGAAGCTGTGAAGAATGCTGACCTAATTGTCGAGGCTGTTCCTGAAAGGTTGGATCTGAAGCAGAGGATCTTCAAGGAGGTTGATGAAGCAGCGCCCAAGGAGGCGATCCTTGCCTCGAACACCTCAAGCCTCAGCATCACGGACCTAGCTAAAGCCGTTAAAAAGCCCGAAAGAGTCGTCGGGCTGCATTTCTTCAATCCCCCCGCCCTCATGCGCCTGGTCGAGGTCGTGCCCGGGGAGAAGACCTCCAAGGAAACGGTGGAATTGGCTATGAGCTTTGCGAAGAAGTTGGATAAGACACCGGTCTTTGTGAAGAGGGACAGCCCAGGCTTCATAGTCAACAGAGTCCTGATTCCCTACCTGAACGAGGCCTCCAAGATCGTTGAGAGGGGAGAGTTCAAGGTCTTGGAGATCGACAGCGCGATGCAGTTCAAGGCGAAGTTCCCCATGGGCCCCTTCCTCCTCTCAGACTACATAGGCATCGACATCGTCTACGAGATCCTCAGGGTCTTCGAGGAGAAACTCGGACCCTTCTACAAGCCCTCAGCCCCCATAGAGAAGCTCTTCAAGGAGAAGAAGCTCGGAAGAAAGACTGGCGAAGGCTTCTACGGATACAAGGAGGGAGCACCGAAGGTGCCGGAGGACGCTGGAGCGGTCTTCGATGTGAACAGGCTTCTGGCACCCATGATCAATGAGGCAGCCAAGCTCGTCTCCGAGGGGATAGCCGAGACAGGGGATGTAGACACGGCGATGAAGCTCGGAGCAAACCTGCCGGAAGGCCCCTTCGAGACCGTTAAACGGGTCGGTGCGGATAAGCTGACAGGGGTCTTGAAGGAGTTGGAGAAGAAGCACGGGAAAGGGTATGCGCCATCCGCTTTCCTCTCCAGCCTCAAACAGTGAGAAAGAAGGTGAAAAATCGTGGAGGAGAAGCCTATCCTAGTTCGGAAGGAGAAGAATCTCGCGTGGATACTGTTGAACAGGCCGAACAAGCTGAACGCCATGGACCTGGAGATGCTGGACCTACTGGAGTCAGCTTTGGCGGAGCTGGAATCCGATGAAGAGGTCCGCTGCATCCTGTTGAAGGGATCTGGAGATCGAGCCTTCTCAGCAGGCGCCGACATTACCCTACTCTCAACGTTCTCCCCTAAGGAGGCGAAGACCTTCTCGGAGAAGGGGCAACACGTCTTCGCTAAGATCAGGGAGCTCCCGAAGCCTGTGATAGCCGTGGTCAACGGCTACGCCTTGGGCGGAGGATGCGAGCTGGCCATAGCCTGCGACTTCAGAATAGCTTCTGAGAAGGCGCGTTTCTCCCAGTCCGAGATCAACTTGGGACTCATGCCTGGTTGGGGTGGAACACAGCTCCTGCCGAGGATCGTGGGCACAACAAGAGCCAGGGAGATGATCCTGTCGGGCAGGATGGTTGAAGCCGGCGAAGCCTACAACATAGGCCTGGTGAACAGGGTTGTCGCCCCCGAGAAGCTCGATGAGGAGGCAGTGAAGCTGGCTGAGGGTTTGGCTTCGGGTCCATCAAAGGCTCTTGCAGCGTCGAAACGTCTCTTAAACCTGAGCCTCCAAACACCTTTAAACGAGGGATTAAAAAAGGAAGCCGAGGACTTTTCTGGTCTGTTCTCCACCGAGGACTTCAGGGAAGGCGTCGCAGCCTCCAAGGAGAGGCGGAAGCCCGTATTCAAGGGGAAGTAGAGACCAAGGGTTTGAAGACGAGGACTGTTTTCTCCCCCTCTTTTTTGAACTCCGCAACCACCTTAGTCCCCACCTTAACCTCCTCTGAGATTCTCGCCGTCAACGCTGGACCCTCGCCTAGCCTGACGATACCGACTGTGTAGGGCGTCTTCCCAGTCATCTGGGTTGGAGGCACGTAGATCACCGTGTAGGCCGTGACCTCGCCCTCCCCTCGGAGCTCCTTCCACTCCATGCTCCTGCCCCCGCACTTCGGACAGAGGGGTCGAGGGGGAAGGTACAGCGCCCCGCACTTGGCGCATCTATTTCCCATTAGTTTACCCTCGTCGATGTACTTCTGGTAGGACAGCGGTGTGAAGGGTCTGACCTCGCTCATCTCATCACCTCCCGTAGACCTGGACGACGACGGTGCCGCCGGAGGCCCCCACGTTGTGCGTTAGCCCTATCTCGGCGCCATCCACCTGCACTTTTCCTGCTTCTCCCCTGAGCTGCTTGAAGACCTCGTAGACCATGGAGGCGCCTGTGGCACCAACTGGGTGGCCCTTCGCCTTGAGACCCCCGTCAGGATTCACTGCGATCTCACCGTCAAGGGCTGTTCTACCCTCTGCGGCGGCTCTTCCTCCCTCCCCCTTCTGGAAGAAGCCGAGGTCCTCGGTAGCCAGGAGCTCGGCTATGGTGAAGCAGTCGTGTACCTCCGCTAGATCGACATCTTTCGGCTCTATGCCGGCCATCTTGTAGGCGAGGCTGGAGGCGATCCTGGTTCCCCTCAGCGTCGTGAGGTCTTCCCTGTCGTGGAGCGCCATTGTGTCGGAGGCCTGCCCCAAGCCCTTCACATAGACCGGTGTATCCGTGAACTTTTTGGCGGTCTCCTCTGAGGCGAGTATGACGGCGGCGGCTCCGTCGGATACTGGACAGCAGTCGTAGAGCCTAAGCGGATAAGTCACCAGGGGATTCAGAGGCGACCTCAGGAACTCCAGTTCGTCCTTGAAGTTGTAGCCCTTCTGGGGCCCAGTCCTCTTCGCGACATCCATGATCTCCTCCTGGAACTGCGCCAGGGGGTTCAGCGAGCCGTTGTGATGGTTCTTGATGGTTATGGCTGCGAGCTGCTCCCAGGTTGAGCCGTACTTGGCGAAATGGGCTGTGGCCATGGAGGCGTAGAGCGCCGGGAAGGTTACGCCGACCGCGGCCTCGTAGATCGCATCAGAGGCCATGGCAAGAGTGTCTGTGACCGCCTCTGTGCTGAGGGTTCTCATCTTCTCCACGCCGCCCACTAGGACCACATCGAAGGCCCCTGAGGCGACAGCGAGGACTCCCAGCTGAACTGCGACGCCGGAGCTGGCGCAGGCATCCTCAATCCTAACAGCGGGGACGGGGTTGACGCCTAGCCAGTCAGCCATGAGGGCGCCCAGATGGGTTTGGTGCTCGAAGGCGTCGCTGGTGAAGTTCCCCACGTAGAGGGACTCGACATCGCGCAGCTCCATCCCCTTATCAACGGAGCCGAGAGCTTCTAGAGCTGCCTCTACGAAGAGGTCTCTGCTGGTTTTCTCAAGGTGGAGCCTGTGGTGAAACTTGGTCATGCCCGCTCCAACCACAGCCACCCTGCGGGCTAGTCCCATAGAAAATACCTCTAGTAAACTTCCTTTCAAACAAGTTAAGAATTGTGACGAAGCTACCTTCGTCATTCAACGAATCTCAGGCTTCTCAGACAGGAGGAACTCGGCGACCTTCAGCGCCGTCTTGGAAGCATGGTCCAGGGTTTCTGCTATATCCTTGGGTCCTTCGGCTGTTCCTGCTAGGAAGATGCCCTTCACGTTTGTTGTGCTCGTCTCGAAACTCGGGTGCTCCACCCTGTAGAGGCCGTCCTCCGCCACCTCCAACCCGAGAACAGGCGCCAGATCAACATTGGGTGAGAGCCCAGCCACGAGGACAATGAGGTCGCCGCTCACGGAGAGGAGTTTGCCCGTTGAGGCTTCGAAGAGCTCCACCTTCAGGAATTGGTCTTCGCCAGGTCTGAGCTCGGAGGGCTGCCCCTGCAGGAAGATGACGCCAGCCTCCATGGCCTTGCGGTAGGATTCCTCGACGCCTCGGCCCACGGCCCGCATGTCGATGTAGCAGACGTAGGCCGCGACGCCATCGCCGTACTGCTCCTTCACCATGAGAGCCTGCTTCAGAGCCACGGGGCAGCCGACCCTGCAGCAGTAGGTGTTATACTTCACATCCCTCGAGCCGATGCAGGTAAGGAAGACGATACTCCTGGGGCGCTTGCCGTCGCTGGGCTTCACGACCTCGCCCTTGGTCGGCCCCTCCTGGTCCAGGAGCCCCTCGAACTCCAGGTTGTTGATCACGTCCTTATAGCGGCCGTAGCCGTACTGAGGCATCTTTGAGGCGTCGAAGAGGTTGAAGCCCGTGGCCACCACGATGGCGTCCACTGCAACTTCCTTCTCGACAGATTCCTGTCTTAAGCTAACTTTGAAGCGGTTTCCATCGTAGAAGCTCTTTGTGACCTCTATCTCTGTGGCTACCTCGATGCTGGGGTTTCCAGCCACTCCCTTGACCTTTGACCCGACCCATTCCTTGATGCTGTCGCCCGTTAGGGAGTCCCTGGAGAGGAGGTTGGCGTGACCTCCCAGAGTCGGCTTCTTCTCCACGAGGAGGACTCTAACGCCCAGAGCCGCCAGTTGGAGGGAGGTCTGGAGCCCCGCGACACCTCCGCCGACCACCAGAACAGTTTTATCGTTCAGCGCCTTCATCGCCTGAGCCTCCCTTCAACTCGTTAACTTCAGATTTGCTTATAAACTTGTTATCAGGGCCATGTATCTCAGAGCTGTTGGAGGAATCTGTGTTTATCTTTCATAATTCTTTTAATGAATGAAAACAGAGTTCTGAGTTCAAAGAGGAACCTTTATGATGCAGAAGAGCAGGATTGCTACTTTAACCTTAATAATTATGTTGCTATCAGTGAACGTCTTTCCCGCGTCGGCGGTTGACACCTTGGTTCCCTCGGACTTCAAGTTGAAGAGCTGGAGCAAGACCATAGACTTCTTTGACTACGCCCGCCTATACGCTGCACAGAACAACAAGACCTCGCCGCCCAGTGATTGGCACGCCTACCTGTACCTCAATTACGTGAACTTCTCTGGGATACGGATGCTCTACGCCGGGCTCTCAAACATAACTATGAACCAAACATCCCTGAGTGTTCCGCTTCAAACCTTCATGATGCACTACAAGTCAAAGGACGGGCTCAAAGACGTGATCACGGGCACCTCCTTTGTGATGCTGCTCGCCTTCAACGAGACCGACAACACCATCTTCCAGAAGTCGCCCGACAGGAACGACACCCTCTATGCCTCCTTCAGCCTGGGCTGCAACCTAAGCCAGTACTTCGGCGACTCGACCCCACCAGGGCTCAGCAGCAAGACCAAGATCATCCCGTTGACGACGACTAACAATCTGACCTGGACCTGGGGCATGAAATACACGAATCTAACAGCCATATGGTGGAAGACCTCCATAGACCCGAATAACCCGAACCGGGACCCGAGACCCATCGCCATAACGAGGTACGACGAGCTGACCTTTGTTTACAACTTAACAATAAATCCGACGACAGGAAAAGCGACGATGAACATCGACTATACCATCGGGAAGATGACGGACCTGTGGGTCATCGGATGGATCATAATCTTCCCCGTGGTCTTCCACTACAACGCCACAGGCTGCTACACGCCCAAAGGCGTCAAGATCTCAAACGAGAACGTCTACCGTTTCCTGCAGAACCAGGGGATAAAGATGAGCATAGTCCAGTTCCAGAGCACCGTAGTCCTCGACCACTCCGCCTACTACAGGTCCGGCAGTGTTAACGTGACCGACAACGAGGTCTTCGTCGACAACTCCAAGATTTCCACCTTTGCCAACGATGGCGAGAGGATCTTCGACGCCGACTTCTCGTCCAAGAGATCCTATAAGCTGTTCAACTACACCGACGACCCCACGGAGGAGGAGTTCGCTACCTACAACACCACGACGAGGACCTGCAAGATAGCTGGATTCGCTCGAAACCCGATCTTCCAGGTCCACACGTCGCTGATGAGGCTCATCCCGCTCGTCGTGGCGCACATGGACCCAGCGCTCTATCAGCAGGCCAAAGACCACCTCCTGGACATGAGCTACGCCGACTACTTCTACGTGATCGCCTATCCAGTGTACGGCGGATACCGAATCGTACACGACCCAACGTACACGGCCTACTGCTCGCTGACACAAGAAGGGCAAACTCTACCTACTGCGTCTCCTTTCCTGAAGGACTTGGTAGTGATCGCAGGTCTGGCAGTGGCTGCAGCCATAGTTATCGTGATAATCCGAAGAAGGTAAGTAGACCAATAAACCCTAATCCTATTTTTTATGAAACAAACACCTCCCCATTTATTAGCCTAAATTTCTCCCGAGTGAGAATAGATCCCCCACACACGTCTATCGGAGCCGTGAATGACAGCCCATTTAAATTTCTCCAACTTGGATATACTTATAAAGAGACTCATCATATCCTTTAGAACCGTCTGGTGAAGGTGAAGAAGCTTGACCTTGAGGGACCTCACGTCCGAGGCGGCCTCAGAGGAGGACCTGAGGAAGAAGATCGTGGCTGAGCTGGGCTTGGGCAGCCAGTCCTGCTTCCGATGCCTCCGGTGCACCAGCGGGTGCACCTCCATGAAGCTCCTGGAGCTGAAGCCACACTTCGTGATGAACATGGTTAAGCTGGGGCTTGTGGAGGAGCTCCTCTCCTCGGGCATCATCTGGACCTGCGCCCTCTGCCTCAAGTGCAAGGAGCGGTGCCCCCAGGAGGCCTCGCCCAGCGACCTGATCACCCTGCTGAGGAACTTCTCCTTCCAGAAGGAGGAGAACGTGCCCGAGGGCTACCTCAAGGTCGTCAGCTCCCTCCTCGAGATAGGCTTCATACAGGCGCCCAGGGAGGTCGTCTCAAGGGACTTCGAGGAGTACAACAGGGACTCCCTGGGCCTACCCAGAATCACGGGACCCGGCGGCGCCTTCGCCGAGAACCTCATCGAACTGATGTCGAAGGGGGTGGGCTGAGCAGTGGATGTCACCGTCTACTGGGGCTGTATGATCCCCACGTCGGAGTACGCCTACGAACTCTCCCTGAGGGCGACGCTCCCGAGGCTCGGTGTGAACCTTGTGGACCTCGAGGGCTCCTCCTGCTGTGGCTCGCCTGTCACCAGCGTAAACAAGCTGGCATCGGAATACCTAGCCCTCAGAAACATAGCCCTCGCCGAGAGGACGGGTACCAACTATCTTCTTGTTCCCTGCAACGGATGCTACCTCAGCCTAGTTGAGACCCTTCACAACTGGAGGAGCGATGAAAAACTGCGAAGCGGGTTGGAGGAGCCTCTTAGCAGAGAGGGACTCACCCTGAAGGGGGAGGTTCAGCTGGTTCACACCATAAACTTCCTACACGACATGATCGGCTTGGAGGAGATGAAAGCCGCCGTGGTGAAGCCCCTCAAAGGGCTGAGGCTGGTGAGCCACACCGGATGCCATCTCCTCAGGCCCAGCAACATACTGACTGTGGACGACCCTGAGCAGCCCAGGAAGCTCGATGAACTGATCAAGGTGCTCGGCTCAGAGTCCTCGGACTACCCTGAGAGCCTCGACTGCTGCGGCGCAGGCCTACTCCTCTCTCACCCCGAAAGCGCCTTGAGCCTGTCTGCCGCAAAGCTCAAGGCGGTCCAAGGGCTCGGCGTGGACGGCCTCGTCGACTCCTGCCCCTCCTGTCACATGATGTTCGACTCGAAGCAGGAGGCTGGCGCCAAGGCTACGGGTCAGAAGTTGTCGGTTCCAGTGCTCTACTATACTCAGCTGCTCGGCCTTGCCATGGGTTTAGATGAAAGAGCCTTAGGTCTTCACCTCAACAAGTCGCCTGTTGAAAGGCTGATGGAGAAGGTCGCTCGTTAGGAGGGGTTGGAGAGGGGCCTGGGTTGTCGTCCTTCGCTCGATATCTCCTCTCCAGGGCGTCTGCACCATTCTTGGTGATCCTCTGCTGGTCCGTAGCCCTAATCCTCTCAGCCTATGTCATGATCGGCTTCTTGCCCCGTCTGTTTCTCTTCGTACCCTACCTGGTGTTCTCCCCGGGTTACAGCCTCATCAGCCTACTCCTAGATAAGAGAGGACTCGACGTTCCTGAGAAGCTGGCTCTAAGCCTCGGGCTCAGCTTCTGCATCGTGGCACTTTTGACTCTGCTGCTCAGTCTGACGCCACTTGAAGTTACCACCCTTTCGGTGACTGCATCTATCATCATCTTTACGGTGACGGTTCTCCTTGCTTCGACGTATAGGCAGTACCTCAGGAAGGCGGCCCAGTGACGTTAATCCATAGCTGGTTCCATAGGCCGGTGTACCGTCGGCTCCCCGATGCAGCGTCGTAGGCGTAGAGTTCGAAGATAACTCTTTTGTCCAAGCCCGTCTGGTTCAGCGCCAGTTGTAGAGAAGAAGTAGTTAGATTTCTCGGAGAGGCTGTGATCTCCAGGGATTTCAGCGGGAGGAGGGATGAGGGCGTTGCCTTGTTAGGCGGGGGCGTCGTGATGTTCCCGACCTTCACCTCAACTCGGAGGCGCAGGGTCTCCTCGCCGTCGTTTTGAATCCCAACGTATAGGAGGAAGGCCTCACCAGCGGTCACGTTCTTCGGGTAAAACCTCGGATCAGTGTTCCCCTTCGAGTTCAACACGTAGAATGAGAGGGCACTCTCATCCTCTGCACGATTAACCCAGTTATTGATGAGCCCCGCTGAGACCGCTAGGATGGCGACGACGACGCCTAGGGAGACAACGGTATCCTCATCCATTCGGACCCGACCTGAGCTGTTGAAGGGATCCCTAAAGAACCTTCCCAATTTTTGCTTATATGCCTTTCAACAGAACGATTCTAGAGGATCTTGGGGCGAAGGCTTTTAATAAAAATTCCCGAGATCTAATTGATACGGAAAATGGTTGTAAAAACGCTGGATAAAGAGGATCTTTGGTGCAGCGTCGTCGGTGGAGCCGCCCTCTCAACGGGGGGCGGAGGAGCTGCGGTGTCGAGGGAGGAGTTCGACGCCCGCGTTGAACCGTTGATCGAGAAGGGCGTCAAGTTCCAGATAGTGCCCCCAAAGGAGATCCCGAAGGGTGAACTCGTCTTCGTGCGGGCGGGCGTGGGAGGCGGCGTCGAACGCTCCATGCAGGAGAGGTGCCTGAGGAGCTTCGGGCTCGCTGATTGGATCAAGGAGATGGACAAGGTCTTCCCGCTGCCAAACTGGGCTGAGGTGCCAGACGAGGCCTGGGCTATGGCGCCCTATCGCAGGCTTGTGGAGCTTAAGGGGAAGGAGCCCTACGCCTACATGCCCTTCGAGATCGGTCCAAACGTCGCCTTCGAGATCGTTCGAGCCGCTACAGAGGGGAAGCTTCTAGTGGATGCGGATAACGCTGGGCACAGGGCGGTTCCAGAGGTCTCGCTTGCCACATTGAACGTCGTCCATGCACCTGTGGCGCCGCTTGTGGTGTCCACCAGCTGGGGAGACCTTGCGGTCTTCGAGCAATTCCTGAGCTGGCAGAGGGCTGAGGACCTCATACGATATATTGCCATAACCTCTGGCGGAGGATGCAGCGGGATGCTCTCCTTCACAGACGACTGGATAAAGAAGGGCGCGGTGAACGGCACGGTGTCGCTCGCCATGAAGATCGGCAAAGCGATTCTGGACGCCCGCAAAAAGGGCGATGACCCTGTCGCGGCCATACTGAAGCCGGCTAAGGGCTACAAGCTCTTCGAGGGGAAGATCGGCGGATACACCACCGAGGGCCGCGGAGCCTTCGTCTGGGGAAACGTCTGGATAAAGGGAACAGGAGACTACGCGGGCCACACGCTGAAGCTCTGGTACAAGAACGAGAACCAGTTCACCTGGATCGACGAGAAGCCCTACGTGACCTGCCCAGATCCGTTTACCGTCGTCGACAGCAAGACCGGCGAAGGCTTGTCCAACTTCAGGCAGCCCCAGTGGACCACTGGCAGAGAGGTTACGCTGTGGGGCATGAAGTGCGCCAACCTCTGGAGAACCGAGAGAGGGCTGAAGATCTACAACCCGAAGCACTTCGACTTCGACATGCCCTACGTCCCCATAGAGCAGAAAGTCAAATAACCTCCTTTTTTTCCTCTTCAACCAGTATTTCCATTTTTTATGTTTCGTTGCTCCAGCAAGTCTTAACTTTCCCTTGCCCTAGTTATTTTAGAAGTTGGTGGCGTGATGTCTGAAGATTCGTTGCAGTATGATCCTCCCGATTGTATCGATCTAGACAAGACATATAAGTCAAAGAAGAGAAGATAAGAAAGGAAGCAATATGGCTCCGCTAGTGGTTCAAGGCGCAATGCTGATGTGTTCTTTCGGGGCAGCACCTTCAGCTTTATCCGTCTTACCGGCAAATATGGTCAATGCGTCAAATATGCCTGCAGCGAACATCATGGATAATAAACCAATGGTGAACATCAAGCCCTTTGGAGTGTGCATTAGCATGGCAAATCCCCAAGTTGCAGCCGCAACCTCAGCAGCTATGGGAGTGTTGACGCCTCAGCCCTGTATTCCCGTAGTAGCGGCTCCATGGGCACCTGGATCACCTACGGTCATGATCGGCAAATTTCCCGCACTAAACTCTTCTTCAACGTGCATGTGTAATTGGGGAGGCGTCATCACCATCACTGCACCAGGGCAATTCACCACAATGGTACCATAGGGAAAATAAACTGGCGGTACTTTGATCGCAGCGCGCCCCAAGTGATACGTCGTAAACGCCAAAGGTAGCAATGGTTTTTCCTATTAACCTTTATCAAAGAATTTAAGATCTTATGCGCAAAACTTTTTGCCCAAAAGGAATATTAAAGCATGTTAAATCATAGATAGGTATGTCGTCTCAGGCAGAGAACAGGGATTTCTATTCTAGCGATTATCTAAGCCGCTGCAAGGGGACCGTCTCTGCAAAATCAAATCTCCGTCTTCAACCCATCTCTGGAGAAGCTGAGCGTAGACACGATCGGGACGAATACACTAAATCATCTTAGGTGAAATGAGAATTGAGAAGTAAAATCGACGTCCATGACACAACACTAAGGGATGGCGCTCAAACGCCCTTCATCGGAATGGATTTTTGGGATAGGTACATAATAGCTAAGGTCCTTGCCAACATAGGTGTTGACGTAATCGAGATTGGCTTCGCTGCCAACGATGTGGATTATGAACCGATGAAAAGGATTGCTAAGTACATCGGCAATAGAAAATACTCAAGGAACAGAACGGTTCCCGTTGTTTGCGCCCTTGCAAGAGTCCTAGAAGAAGATGTTAACCTGGCTTATGAAACCATAGAACCCGCTGATTCAGAAAAAAGAAGAATCCACGTCTTCATAGGCACCTCAGAGGAACTGATGAACTACAGCCACGGGAAAAGGGAGAAAGAGATTCTCAGTTTGATCGAAAGCAATGTTGGAAGGGCAAGAGAACTCGTTGGAGAACAGGGACAGGTCGAATATTCCTCGGAGGATGCCCTCAGAACAGATTTCGATTTCCTGGCCGAGACCATTCAAACAGCTATTGATAATGGAGCCGACGTGATTAACGTGCCTGATACCACAGGCTTTGCCAGACCTGATAAATACTATGATACAATAAAGGAACTGAGAAGAAGAGTCAAAGGAATAGAAGAAGCAACATTAAGCGCTCACATTCATAATGATAGCGGAAACGCCGTGGCAACCACGATGAAGGGCATC
>Ga0315296_10001266_pt1 | contig 22014 bp, 24 predicted proteins | sample YL17G14_18_MG_FD_203921 | JGI IMG/M metagenome (GOLD analysis project Ga0315296, IMG submission 203921) | Sediment microbial communities from Yellowstone Lake, YNP, Wyoming, USA - YL17G14_18 | ecosystem: Environmental > Aquatic > Freshwater > Lake > Sediment | place: USA: Wyoming | collected...
CTATTGACAAGCAGGCAATTTTTATAATACACTTGTTTTAAGAACAAGTGTATTAAGGGATAACAATGGCTCGTGTTTCCGATACGCGGTTGCGCATCCTGAATTTTATCCGCAAGTTCTTTGATGAAAGGGGCTACGCCCCTACCGTCAGGGACATTGCCCGGGGGTGCAACATCAGCACACCGTCTGTAGTCCAGCACCATCTGAACACGCTGGAAAGGCAGGGATACATCCACCGCGACCCCGAAGTATTCAGGAGCATCCAGCTTGTTGAGAAAAAGCGAGAGGCCGTTTCCCGAGTGCCCTTATTGGGAACCATTGCCGCTGGTGAACCGATACCGGTGCCCGCTCCAGATACCTGGACTACCATCCCTGAGGAGACACTCCAGTTAACCGAGGAGATAACCCAGGGGAAGAAGGGGGTCTACGCCCTAAAGGTAAAGGGGATGTCCATGATTGATGCCCTAGTTGATGATGGAGACATCGTCCTAATTCAGCAGACAAGCGCAGTAGAGGATGGCGAGGTGGCTGCAGTTTGGCTCAAGATAGAGCAGGAGGTAACCCTAAAGAAGGTCTATCATGAAGCCGGTCGGATTCGCCTGCAGCCAGCCAACAAAAAGATGGAGCCAATGTACTACAGACCAGAGGACGTGGAGATTCAAGGTAAGGTAATTGGAGTCTTGCGGAAGCTGTAAATCAACGGAGGTTAAAGAATTGGCTAAGCTGTTGGAAAAACCGGAAGAGGTGAAGGTAAGCGCCAATGTCCAGGGTGTGCCGTTAACCCTGGTCAGAAACGGAGAGGCACAGCGAGTAACAAAGGTATATCAACACTGGCGTGTAGTCGAGGAGTGGTGGGGAAAGGAGATTCCAAGGAATTACTTCAGGGTTAAGACCAATAAAGGTCTGGTTTGTGATATCTATCGGGATATGTCAACAGGCGGCTGGTACCTGAGTGGAATCTATGATTAGGTCGAAATGACCTAATTTGCCAATAACTACTGCCCGCAGTTTCCTGCCCTCGTTTTATCCCACAACCCATTATAGTGACTGCCATATATTGACAGCCCGACTGGCGGCTAGGTAAACTAGTCTTACCATGACCGATATTGAAGCCATTGCCCGCCAGCTAGCTGAGGCGATTAAAGGGTACAGCGCCGACTACATAGAGGCTCGTCTGGAGGAAAGCCAAAGGAGCCACCTCACCTACCGGGGGAGGGAACTGGAATCCGTGGGGCAGGCAACCGCCATCGGGGGGAATGTGCGTGCCTTGGTAAGGGGTGGGTGGGGCTTCGCTAGCTTTAATAACCTCAGTGACCTTCCCGGCAGAATAGAGCTGGCAGTAAAACAGGCAAGACTGGTGGGCAAGAAAGAAAGTAAATTAGCCCCGCTAGAACCGATAGTTGATATTGTGTCACCTGAGGAGAACAATCCGCTGACTATCCCCCTGGCTGAAAAGAAGCAACTGCTGGATGAATATAATGCTCTTATCTGGCGCACCCCAAAGCTACAGACTTCAATAATTGCCTATGGTGATAGCCATAAAAAGGTCATCTTCTTGAGTTCATCGGGTAGCTATATTGAGCAGGAGAGGTCGGATATTACCCTGCGGCTGACGGCTGTAGCCGCCGCCGACGGCGAGGTGCAACAGGTAGGGTTGAGCTTAGGCAGCAGGGGTGATTTCAGCTTAATACAGGGTCTTCACCAGCAGGTAGAGGAGATGGCAAGGCACGCCGTGGAGTTATTATCAGACCCGCAGGTAAAGGGGGGAGAATATAGTGTGGTATTAGACCCGGTGCTGGCTGGCGTCTTCGCCCATGAAGCCTTCGGACACCTTTCGGAGTCAGACTTCATTTATGAAAACGACCGTCTGCGCCAAATTATGGTTCTGGGCAAGAAATTTGGCAGCCCCGAGCTTAATATCGTTGATAGTGCCGCAATACCTGGACTCCGGGGTAGCTACAAGTATGACGATGAAGGGGTGCCGGCAACCAAGACCTACCTCATTAGGGAAGGTAAACTGGTGGGCAGGCTCCACTCCAGGGAAACTGCCGCCAAGATGGGGGAAAAGCCTACCAGTAATGCCAGAGCCATTAACTATCGCTATCCACCTATCGTCCGCATGACCAATACCTATATTGAGCCTGGCTCAGCCTCCTTTGACGAGATAATAGGTGATATCAAGGAAGGGGTCTACGTCAAGAACTGGTTTGGTGGCACTACCAGTATGGAGATGTTCACCTTCTCCGCCGGTGAAGCCTATATGATTCGCCATGGCAAGCTGGCTGAGGCACTGCGACCGGTGGTGCTTACCGGCAACGTGTTCATTACCCTAAACAATATAGATGCCATCGGTAACGACCTGGAGATGAACCAGGGCGGTGGCTGCGGTAAGGGGATGCAGGCGCCCCTGCCGGTGTCCAATGGTAGCCCGCATATCAGAATCAGCAAGTGCCTGGTTGGAGGCAGGTAGGATGGAAAATATCCTGGCTCAAGCCAAAAAGGTAGCTGAGGAAGCCGAGGTCTTCCTGGTCTCCGCAGAGGAAACCACGGCGCAATTTGAAGCCAACCGCCTGAAGCACATTCAGAGCAAGCAGAGCACAAGCCTGGCTCTACGCATCGTCAGGCAAGGCAGGATTGGCTATGCAGCTACTACCGAGCTGGGTGATAGCCAGAGCCTGGTGGATAATGCTGTGGAAACAGCCCGGTTCGGCATGCTAGCCAGATTTGAACTCCCCTCGCCAGTTACATACCCCCAGATTGATGTCTTCGACCCTGACACTGAGTCTATCTCAATAGAGAAAATGATTGACCTGGGCGAGGAACTCATCGCCCAGGTTACCAGTCACACCCCGGAAATCATATGTCACGCGATGGTGACCAGGGATGTAATCTCGCTCCAGATTATGAATTCTCGGGGTGGGCAAGCAAATTACCGGAAAAGCATCTTCAGTCTGGGTATCTTAGGTAGCCTGATTCGGGGCACAGATATGCTGTTTGTCGGCGAAAGCCAGAGCTCCTGCCATCCCTTAACCCAGCCCAGAGAGATAGCCCAGGTGGTGCTTCAGCAGCTCGAGCTAGCCAAAAATCGAGCCTCGGTACCAACCAGGAAACTGCCGGTAATCTTCACCCCCCTGGGGGTAGCTAATGCCCTAGTCCCTTCCCTGATGATGGGTTTCAACGGTAAGACCGTCCTGGAGGGAGCCTCACCCATTGGCAACAGACTGGGGCAGCCGGTGTTTGACCAAAAGCTATGGCTGTGGGACGACCCAACTATAGCCTACTGCCCAAACAGCCGCCCATGCGATGATGAGGGGGTACCCAGCCAGCGCACTCCCCTTATTGAGCAGGGGACGGTAGCCAATTTTCTCTACGACCTGCAAACAGCCGCCCTGGCTCACACCAGGAGCACCGGCAACGGCAGTAGAAACGGTGGCTTGCCTACCCCCTCACCCACCGCCCTTATCATTGCCCCGGGCAAGACTACCTTTGACGAAATGGTCCAAGATATAAAGCAAGGGCTGGTTATTGAGCAGCTCATGGGAGCGGAGCAAGGCAATATTTTAGGCGGTGATTTCAGTGGCAATGTTCTTTTAGGTTATAAGGTAGAAAATGGTAAAATAGTGGGTAGGGTTAAGGATACCATGGTCTCAGGCAATGTCTACCAGGTTCTGAAACAGATTATAGCTATTGGCAGCGAGGCTAGGTGGATAGGCGGCTTTGTCAACACCCCGCCTATTTATTGTCCCAGCCTGTCAGTGGTGAGTAAGGGATGACTGTGATTGAAGTTATAAGGAGGCTCAAATGGGAGTAGCACTTTTTCTAATCGGGATTCTGGCTATTATAGCTGGAATTGTGATGTTCATTGTCGCTTTGGTCAGAAGGAGTGGCTGGGGAGTCGTAAGGTCATTAGCCATAGGCGGAGTCGGCTTGATTTTAGCGATAGTGGGAGTCGTTGTCGGCGTTACTCAGGAAGCGACAAAGCCAGGGTCAACACCATCACAGTTAATCACTAAGGATGCTTCACAATTCGTATTGGCAATTAGTGACTTCGAACCTGGTTGGACTCAACTCAAGTCAGAACCAACGACTAAGCAAGGTGCTCAATCTGCTTACTACAGCTATTTCTTCCAGGGCACTTTTTATCCACCTGTTGTCCAAAACACGGTAGCCGTATATCCTAGTATAGACTCAGCACAACAAGTATACCTCAATGAAAAGCCCCAAAATGTCTCGTTGGAATACCCTAAGATTGGAGACGAATGCTTCATAAATACTGCTGTGGATATAAATAAGCTTCTCGTATTTAGGAAAAGCAATGTAATTGTATGGATTCGGCTTCAACAAGCTCCCTTTGATGATATTAAACCCTACGCAAAAATAATCGAGGAGAAAATCCGCTAGGAGGAAGGATAAAAATGCAGAAAGAAAAGAGACTGAGAGGGCACATAATTAGAGACGCTTTGGAGAAGGTGTATAAGGACATGCCAATGTTTTGTGGTAAATGTGGCATCTTAAGTATTGTGGGAGCAGGCTTAGCTATCGTGTACACAGAACATAGTCCAGCACCTATGTTTGGATGCAACTATACGATATGGGCATCTTGCGTAGATACCCAGGGATGTGAGCAACGTCAACTGGCAAACAAACGGAAAAAGTGACTTTTGAGGCAACTCAATGACTTTTAGGGCAAGAGGCACTTATGAGGCAAAGCCCTTGTTAAGGGGAAGGGGATAAAGGGGATAGGGTCACCTATAATCAACAACAGAGAGGTGCAGTGAAATGGAAGGTTTAGTCAGGTTCCATGCCAGACCAAAGCTCAATTCGCCCAATATGCTGGCTTCTTGGCCCGGCATTGGCAATGTAGCAATGATAGTTGCTACCTATCTGCAAAGAAAGCTAAACTTTAAGGAACTGGGAGAAATTGAGCCCTCATACTTCTTTGACCCCATCGGGGTTGTGGCTAGGGACAACGTAGTAGAGGCACCACAGTTCCCCTTAAGCAACTTCTACTACTGGAAAAACAAAAGCGGGGGAAGTGATATAATACTGTTCATCAGCGAAGACCAGCCCCTCACCAAGGGATATGAACTGGCTAACTGCGTCCTCGATGTGGGGCAGAAGTTTCAAGTTAAGAGGGTATATACCTGTGCCGCAGCCCTAAGTCGCATCCACCACACCGAGCAGCCTAGAGTGTGGGGGGTAGTCACCAGCCAGCATATGACTGGGGCTTTGGAGAAATATGGTTTGGTGCAACGGGGTAATCTCCAAATCTCAGGGTTGAACGGCTTACTGCTGGGCGTAACTAAAGAGAGGGGGATTGAGGGTATCTGCCTATTGGGCGAGGTGCCAATGTATACTACCCGAATCCAGAACCCGATGGCTGCCCTAGCTGTGCTTAAGGTGCTGACCAAGATGCTAGATATTGAAATTGATGTCTCCGAGCTAGAACAGATAGCCAAGGAGACGGCAAACAGGATGAAACAGATTGCGGCTGAGGCTATGGGAGAATACATCGATCTTTTTACCAGGCCTATCTGGGAACAGGGGGAGGAAGAGGAGGAATAGAAATATGGAGCCGGCTATGCCATTGCCCGTTGAGGAAACCATTGCCGAGCTGGGTAACAGTGATAAGCCACTGCTGAATTCAAGGTTAGTCGACTTATCAAACCTAAACTCGGCACAGCTGAAGCTCTTTGAACGGGTATGGGAAACCACCGAGACAAAACGGCAGAGGCAGATTATCTATCGTCTGGTCGAGCTAGCCGAGGATAACTTTGAACTCAACTTCGACAGCATCTTCAAGGGTCGGCTAAGGGACCAAGATGCTGAGGTGCGGAGCAAGGCTATTGAAGGTCTGTGGGAAAGCGAGGAGTCGTCTTTGATTGACCCTCTAATCAATCTACTGGAGCAAGATAGCTCGGAGAAAGTCCAGGCAGCAGCAGCTACTGCCCTGGGCAAGTTTGCCATGCTCGCTGAGCTTGAAAAGCTGCGCCCCAGCCACAAATCCAAGCTATGCCAGGCTTTACTCGCCGTAATCAATAATAAAAGCAGGCCTTTAGAGATCAAACGCCGCGCCCTAGAAGCGGCAGCTCCATTAAGCCTGCCCCAGATGAAGAAAGCCATTATGGAAGCCTATCGCAGTCGTAATCCCAAATTGAAAACCAGCGCTCTTTTCGCTATGGGCAAGAGCTGTGACCAATCCTGGCTACCAATCCTGCTCAAGGAGCTTGCCAGTCCTGATGTCGAAGTGCGCTATGAAGCCGCCGGGGCATGCGGTGAGCTGGGGGAGAAAGAGGCAACCCCCTATCTCGTAGAGCTCGTCTATGACCCTGATGTTGATGTTCGGCTGGCGGCTATCCAGGCGCTGGGTAAGATAGGCGACCCTGAGGCTAAAGGCTGCCTTGAGCGGTGTTTGGATAATCCCAGTCAGATAATTCAGCAGGCGGCAGAGCAAGCCTTATGCGAGCTAGAGGCTGGGGAAAACCCGCTGTCTTTCCGATTATAGTAGCATGATTGTTAGCAGCAAGATTAAGCTCCGGGAAAAAAGATTAGCCGATGCCCCACATGATTATGCCTGGCAAACCGACCCCGAGCTAGCTCAACTTGACGCTGCTCCACTGCCAGCCATTACCTTCACCCAGTATTTAGCCGACTACGCCAGCGAATTGCGCTGCCCTTCACCAGCTAGACGTCGGTTCGCCATAGAAACCCTGAACGGTATGCACATTGGCAACTGCACATATTATGGTATTGACAGGACCAAAGGCGAAGCCGAGCTCGGTATTATGATTGGCAACCGTGATTACTGGGACAAGGGCTATGGTACCGATGCGGTAACCACCTTAGTCGACTATATTTTACGCAGGACAAAGCTCAACCGAATCTACCTGAAGACCCTGGTGTCAAACACCCGGGCGCAGAAGTGCTTCAAAAAATGCGGCTTCACCTTATATGGACACCTGAATAGAGACGGCTATAACTTTGTACTTATGGAATTGCACCGTAAGCAGTGGCTAGAACAGCAAACCGAAACTTAAGGCACCTTCCTACTTAGCTGGCTGGGGTGGTGCCGGGTTCTTATATCCCTCCAGCAGTATCTTGGGCACCTGCTCTATTAACTCCTCCACCACCCACAACCCTTCCCGTTTAGTGATTACCTTCTTCTTTACCGGCTCAGAGTAGATAGCGATATTACCCCCGGTAACATCAAACACCTGCCCATTTATATCAGCCGCCTCATCGGTGCACAGATAGACTATAAACGGGGTCACTGTCTCTGGACTGGGTGGATTGGTTAACTCCTCAAACCGCTCCTTGGTCAGAAGCCCAGCCTCATATCTCTTCTTGAAACCGGCTACAATCTCCTCACTAAGGGTAAACCTGGTGGCGGCAGTTGGTGCATAGGCATTGCAGGTTACCCCATACCTGCCCATCTCTCTGGCTACAGCCCTGGTTAGACCGACGAGCCCGGCTTTAGCAGCACCATAATTACAGTGCCCCACTGTGCCCAGCCAGGCAGTAGAGGTAGTATTTATTATCCGCCCCCACCCCTGCTCCCTCATTATGCCACAGGCAAACCGGGCGCAATTGAAAGAACCTTTAAGGAAGGAGTCGACACACCTGTCCCAGTCCTCCTCAGTCATATTCCAGACCATACGGGGGGCGTCAGCACCGGCATTATTCACCAAAATATCCATCCTGCCAAAGCTGTCCACCACCGTCTGGACTAGCTTCTCAGCGACGGCAAACTCGGAGACGTTACCAAAGAAGGGTACTGCCTGACCGCCCATATCCCTTATCTCCTTGGCGGTGGTCTCAGCATCTCCACCGGCGGTACCGGGACGGCGGTTATTGGTCACCACCCTGGCGCCTTCCCCGGCTAGAGCAATAGCGATTGCCCTGCCAATCCCCTGCCCCGAGCCAGTGACTGCTGCTACCCTATCCTTTAACCTATTACCCATCTGCTTAGCCTTCCTTTTCTATTTATTGTAATCAGCCCGCGATGGCAGCATGACGATAGCCATACCCGAGGCTGTCTTCTCCCCTTTGGAATTCTCCACCCACAGGTCACACTCTACATAGTATTGTCCATCCCGGACATACTTCTTGGTTACCTCACCCCGGCAGGTAAGAGCCTCACCGGGATAGTTCATACCCTTATAGCTACAACTCAACTTTCTGAGAACGCCCTGCTCCCCTATCCAGTCAGTGATTAGCTGACCCAGGAAAGCGCCGACTAGCTGCCCATGAACAATAACGCCGGGCAGACCCCGGCTCTGGGCAAAGTCCTTGTCATAATGAATGGGAAGGTAATCACCCACCGCCCCAGCCCACATTACCAGCTGCCGAGTGGTCGGCTGCTTGACGAGGGGGGTAATTTCACTACCTACAACCACATCTTCGTAATAAAGCTGCTCAGTCATCCTAATAGCCAATAACCATCTGGCGGCACTTGGCTACCAGTTCCTGCCTCTGGTTTTTATAGCTGCTGTCAAAGGTCATGAATACCATCCTGCCCATCTTACCCTGACGCTCACGAAGGTTACCGATTTTGAAGCTCGCCGTTATGACATCACCCAGCCTGATGGGCTGGTAGCACTCAAGCTCGGTTCCGCCTATAAGCACCGTGCCAAAGGAAGTCAAGGACATTACGTCCTCAACGAATTGCTCCAAGCCTATAGCCAGAATAAAGGTTGGCGGGGCAATAATGCCCCCGTAGTGGCTCGCCCTGGCGTATTCTTCATCCTGCCACAGCGGGTTGGGGTCACCTACGGCTCGGACAAACCGCCGTATCATCTCCCTCTCAATCTGGCACACTTTAGGCTCCCACTCCACCCCCACCTTGCTCTTCAGCCTGTCTATGCCCGATGAACCTTCAGCCATATCAAGAAGTTTACTTTGCCTTGACTAGCTATGTCAAGGAAGCCAAAGCCTTGACGGCCAACCCAGGGTGGGCTACATTTAACTAGAAGCATGAAAGTTATTGAATGGCTTGGCGATAGAGTAAGAATCCTTGACCAGACCAGGCTTCCACGGGAAGAGGTCTATCTAGAACTCAGCCGCTATCAGGATATAGCCTCCGCCATCACAGAATTGAAAATTAGGGGTGCTCCAGCCATTGGAGTAGCTGGAGCATATGCGGTGGCTTTAGGCGCCCTGAAAATCAAAGCTGTAGCTAAAGGCGAGTTGCTGGGAAAGCTCCGGGGCATCAGCCAGACCATCGCCTCTACCAGACCCACCGCCAGAAACCTTTTCCGGGCTATCGACCGGATGCAGCAAGTAGCCGAGGCTGGCGGGGACATAGAGCAGATTAAGACAGCGCTGGTCAGTGAAGCAATCAAAATACAGACAGAAGAGGCTGAGGCAACCATAAAGCTCAGCCAGCTTGGCGCCGGGCTAATTGGCGACGGCTTTACCATCCTGACCCACTGCAATACCGGGGCTCTAGCTACCGCCGGTTATGGCACTGCCCTGGGGGTAATCAAGAAAGCCTGGGAGCAGGGCAAAAAGCTAAAAGTTTTTGCCACCGAGACCCGCCCCCTCCTCCAGGGGGCAAGAATTACCGCCTGGGAGCTAAACAAGGCTGGCATCCCGTTTACCCTCATCACCGACTCCATGGCAGGCTACTTTATCAGTCGGGGGGAGGTTAACTGCGTAATTGTTGGCGCCGATAGGATTGCCGCCAACGGTGATACCGCCAACAAGATTGGCACTTACACTCTGGCGGTGCTGGCTAAGGAGCATGGCGTCCCCTTCTATGTTGCCGCCCCCACCACCACCATTGACCTGACTCTGGCTTCAGGGGTTCAAATCCCCATCGAGCAGAGAAGTGGGGAAGAGGTGACCCATATTCAGGGGGTAGCCATTGCCCCCGAGGGCACAAAGGCTGCCAACCCCGCCTTTGACATCACCCCCCATAAATATATAACCGCCATCATCACCGAGAATGGTATAATAAGAGAGCCGTATGGGGAGGGGATGAAGAAGATAGCGGGCTGAAAAGCTCTTGACAGTGACCACCCCTGTTATAATACTAAGCGAGAAGACGCAAATTGCTGGAAGGAGGGAACACAAATGCTAGCATTCTTTGATGAAAGTGGGCATCCTCATCCTAGGGACGCTTCAACACGGCCAGTGTGTGTTTCAGTATGTATAAGCGAGCGAGAATCTCATTTTATATCGGGTCGCTTGCATGCATTGAAGCGTGACATAATACAAAAGGAAGACGTCGAGTTTAAGGCACAGAAGCTACTTAACAGAGGAACATTTCGCCGTATTCCTGAAAAGCGTGAACTCGTGGAGACTTTTTTTGATTTACTGAGGACTCTTCCCTTCACCATTTTTGCTGTGATAATGGAGAGACCACAAAATCTACTCCCCACTGATACCCTCTATCTTCCAAACCAATTTCGTTATCTACTTCAACGTTGCGATCTCCTGGCTCAAGAGACAAATGATATGGTAACACTGCTGTTTGATGGTGATTGTCAATCAGGCGGACTATCGTTGAAATTTAACTCATTTCTTTATAGGTCAATCGAAGGTCAGTCCATGGCAACTATTACTGACGCACCTTTCTTTGTGGATTCCAGAGTGACAGCAGGAATTCAAATTGCAGATATGGCTGCCGGTGTTATTCGCATCTGCCAAGAGCACGGGCTGTACCGAAATGTACCACGAGGAGACGCTTTCCTGTCGGCAATCAAACGGTATTACGCAGTTCTGGAAGAGAAAACCAAAGATCTATCAACTCCCCAAGGCGAGCCGCGCCCTGGGTTCTATTTCATGTCAGAGAGAGCGCACTATACCATAAGTAGTACGAAGGAACCTGTGACACAAGATATTGACGAGGATGAAAGTCATGAAAAACCGGAGAGCCAAACGTGACACCCGCTGGGTATCACCCTTGGCTCTATGCTATTTATATCACAGTCTAAAGGTCTTGTCAAGTCTTTCTTGACTCCGATATTTTTCCTAAACTGGATTAAAGACAAGGAGGTCTAATGCCACAGGCTAAGATTGGGGTGATTGGGGGGAGCGGGCTGTATGATATTGAGGGGCTGACCGATATTGAAGAAGTCAATATGGATACCCCCTTCGGCAAGCCGAGCGATACCATAACCACCGGCAGGCTGGAGGGGGTGGGGATTGCATTTTTACCCCGCCACGGCAGGGGGCACCACATCTCCCCCACCGAAATCCCATATAGAGCTAACATCTATGCCCTCAAATGGCTGGGGGTGGAGTGGCTCACCTCGGTCAACGCCGTGGGCAGCTTTAAGAAAGAGATTAAGCCCGGTGATTTGGTCATCCCCGACCAGCTCATTGACCGCACCCGGAGTCGGGTAAACTCCTTCTTCGGCGAGGGCATCGTCGTCCACATCCCCTTCGCCGAGCCCTTCTGCCCGGTGCTGAGCCAGATTTTGTATCAGGCAGCTAAAGAGACCGGGGCTAGTGTCCATCTTAGGGGCACCTATGTGGCGATGGAGGGTCCTGCCTTCTCCACCAGGGCGGAATCGAGACTTTACCGCTCGTGGGGGGCTGATATTATCGGCATGACGGCACTGCCCGAAGCCAAGCTGGCACGGGAGGCAGAAATCTGCTACTCCATCATCGCTGGTGTCACCGACTACGATAGCTGGCAGGAGCAGGGTGAGCCGTTTTCAGTAGATGGCATTTTGGATATCCTGCGTAAGAACAGTGCTACCATCAAGAAAATTATCAAGCTGGCAGTCGCTAGAATACCTAAGAAGCGAAACTGCGAATGCGCCACCGCATTGAAGAATGCCATTGCCACTGCCCCCAGCTTTATACCCTCAGAGCAGAAAAAGAAACTAGACCTGCTAATCGGCAAGTATCTAAAAGGAGAGAGCTAGGCGCTATGCCCGATACAGAATTTGGTTGCCTGCCCACAGCTATTGGCAGTATGCCCCACACCAACCCATCCCAGGCATGCTCGCAGGTCAGCCGCTACCTTAGAGACATCCCCGCCTGGCCCCAGCTACCCAGGCGCTCTTTCCTGGAGAATATGTGCGTCCAGTTCAGCCAGGGCTTCCCCGGGGTGGTGGTCAAAGAGGATAGCATCTACATAGACCGCTCCCAGGACCTGGATAAGCCTCTGGAGGAACTTTATGCTGCCTACCTGGAGAACAATATTGACAAATACCCCGTCAGTCCCGATTATGCCGCCGGTCTCCACAGCTTCCTTGCCCTGGACAACCTGATGCCGGTGGCGGTCAAAGGTCAGATAACCGGACCAGTTACCTGGGGGCTGACCGTTACCGATGACACCCACCGAGCCATAATCTACGACGATGTCCTGAGTGATGCTATGGTCAAGCTGCTCAGGCTAAAGGCAAGCTGGCAGGAAAAGGCACTGAGCCAGCTCTCCAAGAATACCATTATCTTCATTGACGAGCCGTATATGGCTGCCTTCGGCTCGGTGTCCATGTCACTGTCCAAAGAGAGGGTTATCAGCCTGCTGGAAGAGGTCTTTGCCGGGCTCAGTGGGCTGAAGGGAGTCCACTGCTGCGGCAACACCGACTGGTCGGTTTTACTGGATACCAGCGTTGACATCCTGAGCTTTGACGCCTACAACTATGCTCAGTCGCTGAGCCTTTATCCCTCGGCAATAAAAAGCTTTCTGGACAGAAAAGGCGCTATTGCCTGGGGAATTGTCCCCAACGATGAGCCATCGCTCGCCAAGGAAACGGTAGCCAGCCTGAAAGACCGCCTAGAGGAAGCGATGGCACCCTTCACCAGAAACGGCGTCCGCTTCAAGCAACTCTTCCAGCAAGGGCTACTTACCCCTAGCTGCGGGCTAGCATCACTAGATACCACCGAGGCCGCCGCCCGGGCTCTTGAGTTGCTTAGTGAGCTATCGGCAACAGTAAGAAAACGCTATCGGTAACGGAGTTTGAACCCATGGAGTGCCAGATTGAAGCCAATAAAGCCAAATGCTCTTGTACCTATGAGCCGTGCTCCAGAAAAGGCAAGTGCTGCGAGTGCATCGCCTACCATCTGGAGTATGACGAACTCCCCGCCTGTGTCTTTCCACCAGAGGTAGAAAAGACCTACGACCGCTCCTTTGCCCGGTTTGTCCGCGTTTTCTCCCACAAAGCCTAAAGTGGCATTACAAGCTGATTTGAGTTATATTACTAACGATGAACAAGAGAAAAAGGGTAGCCAACCTGAAGCATCGGCACAAGAGAAAGAAGCTCGAGTTAAAAAGGAAGGCTCAGACATAACTCTAGAGCGGTAAAAGCCGATGAAGCAAGTCTATCTGCTCACCGGGCAGCCGGGGACGGGCAAGACCAGCCTTATAAAACAAGCCATCGCCGGGATGAAGGGCAAGGCTGGCGGGTTTTACACCGAGGAAATAAGAAGCCAGGGGGTAAGACAGGGCTTCAGGCTGGTTACCCTGGATGGACAAACTGCTACACTAGCCCACATCTCTTTCCACAGCCCCTATCGGGTAAGCAAGTACGGGGTTGATATTGATAGCTTTGACAAGGTAGGCGTTTCTGCCCTTAACCAGGCAGCCCAGGAGTGCGACCTGGTGGTCATTGACGAAATTGGCAAGATGGAGCTATTCTCGGCTAAATTCAGGGAAGCAGTGCTAAACATACTTAACAGCGGCAAGAGACTCCTGGGAACCATCATGCTCAGCCCCAACTCCTACGCCGATGCTATCAAGCGCCAGCCTCAGGTAAATGTGATAACCGTAACCAGAACCAACCATCAACAGGTGCTACAAGAGCTAAGAGACTGGTTAAACACCACAGAGTCCCCCAAAATTATAGTATAATTTCCCTAACCGGATAATTTACCAAGATAGAGGTTTTACCTTAAAAACATGTTATAATTGATACCTCTGGGCCGCTGGACAGGCTAGTAACCGAGGTTAGGGCAAAGATTTCGTAATGAAAGCACAGACATAGCCATATCAAGAGGTGCTCATGACCCAATCTAGTCAGACTACCCAAGGTGCTGGGCAAGAATCTTACTGGTCGCGCATGCTTACCGCGCTACGCTATCGGGATTTTCGCCTGGTTTGGCTTGGTTCCACTAGTGAACACTTTGGTGAGTTCATGGAAATAGCTGCCATTCTTTGGCTAGTGAACGAGTTGACTCATTCACCTTTGATGCTGACCATAGTCGGCTCTGCTCGATTTATGCCAATGATATTCTTCCCGATAGCTAGTGGTGTGATTGCTGACAGAGTGAACCGACGCAGTATGTTAATAGCTGCTTTGCTGGGTTCGGCACTACTATCTGTGTCTTTAGCGATACTGGCGGTTACCGGGCTTATCGCCGTTTGGCACCTAATTGTTATTGGCTTACTCAGTGGTGTTGCCACAAGTTTCAACCATCCGGCACGGCAGACAATTGTGCCCAACTTGGTAAAACGGGAGCACCTGCTTAATGCCATAGCACTGGATAATATCTCGGTGCAAGGCGCTCGCTTGGTTGGTGCCTCAATAGCAGGGTATCTTATTGTTAGTCTCGGCGTATGGCCAATCTTTGTTATCAGAGCACTAGGTTGTCTGTTAGCTATCTTCTGGCTTCTCCTAGCACGGGTCCCACCGACACCACCCATTGCTAGAAGACAAACGCCGTGGCAAAGTCTTACCGAGGGATTTCGCTATTTGCGCGCCAACATTATGATCTTAGGCCTGATGTTACTGTATCTTGTACCGTGGCTTGCCAACAATACCTATACTAATTTTCTGCCTGTCTTTGCCAGTGATATTCTACATGTCGGTACTGTGGGCTATGGTTATCTTTATGCGGCACCCGGGCTGGGAGCAATCGTTTCCCTCGTTGGACTCACCCTATTCACTTACTATAAACAGAAGAGCATACTCCTTGTTGGTGCTGGTATAATCATGGGAGTGGGATTAATTAGCTTCTCGGCATCGCCGTGGGTATGCCTGTCCTTACCCTTACTCGTGGTTATCGGTGCTATGCAGATTGCGTTTAGTACGGTAAACACGACCATTATTCAAGGTGCAGTTCCTGATGAGGTGCGGGGCAGGGTAATAAGCTGGCGCGAAGTAGCCTTCGGTTTAGGTCCTACGGGAAGTATATTATTTGGAGCCATTGCCCAATATACCGGGGTACCAATTTCGTTGGGATTACTTGGGGTCATCTGCCTCATTCCATCCCTATTACTGATTGCCTTTTTGCCCCGGTTCAGAAGCATGGAGTAAGGAGTAATCAATGACTTTTAATCGGTACCACATAAAAGACCCATCTCTAGCTTCAGAAGGTAAAAAGCGGATAGAGTGGGCTTCCCGCGAGATGCCAGTAATAAGACTAATCAGGGACAGGTTTGCTGCCCAAAAGCCGCTAAAGGGCATCCGGGTTTCAGCCTGCCTCCATATTACCACTGAGACGGCAAATCTGGCGCTGACCCTGAAGGAGGGAGGAGCTGACATTATTCTATGCGCTTCTAACCCCTTGAGCACCCAGGATGATGTCGCCGCTGCCCTAGTAGAATATGGCATTCCGGTTAATGCTATCAGGGGGGAGGATGAGGCAACATACTATAAGCACATCAACGCGGCTCTGGATAATAGACCTCAGCTTACGGTAGATGATGGTGCTGACCTGGTTACCACCCTGCATACCAAGCGAGCCAAGTTAATCGCCGACGTTATCGGCGGCACTGAGGAGACCACCACCGGCGTTATACGCCTACACAACCTTGAAAGAGCGGGGAGGTTAAAATATCCCATAATTGCGGTTAATGATGCCCAGACCAAGTACCTGTTTGATAACCGCTACGGCACCGGGCAGAGCACCATTGATGGCGTCACCCGGGCAACCAATGTCCTGTGGGCAGGGAAGAAGGTAGTGGTCTGTGGCTACGGCTGGTGTGGACAAGGCATCGCCCTGAGAGCCAAGGGACTGGGTTCTCAAGTGGTTATTACTGAGGTTGAACCTGTCAAAGCCCTGGAGGCGGTTATGGATGGCTATCAGGTCATGCCAATAGTAGAAGCCGCCAGGCTGGGTGATATCTTCATCACTGTTACCGGTGATAAGAATGTCATTGATAAACCTCACCTACAGGCGATGAAGGATGGAGCCATTCTAGCCAATAGCGGGCATTTCAATGTAGAGATAAATATCCCAGCCCTGGAAAGCTTAGCCCGCAGTAAGCGACGGATAAGGCCACTGGTTGATGAGTACACCCTGAATGATGGTCGCCGCCTGTATCTACTGGCGGAGGGGAGATTGGTTAATCTGGCTGCCGCCGAGGGACACCCGGCCAGCGTTATGGATATGAGCTTCGCCAACCAGGCACTTTGTCTGGAGTATATGGTGAAAAACAGGGGAAGCCTTAAGATTAAGGTTCACCCCGTGCCTAAAAAAATAGATAAACAGGTAGCCCGGTTAAAACTAAACTCCATGGGCATTAGCATTGATAGGCTGACCCCGGAGCAAAAGGAATACCTCACCAGTTGGGAACAGGGGACGTAGAAAAGGAGTGAAATGACCAGCAGTTTTGCCAACTCACCTATCTATATGCTCACCTCAGAGTCGGTTACTGAAGGGCACCCGGATAAGCTCTGCGACCAGATATCAGATGCCATCCTTGACGCCATTCTGGAGAAGGACCCCTATGCTCGGGTAGCCTGCGAGACAGCAGTAACCAATGGGTTAATAATTGTCCTTGGCGAGATTACCACCGATTGCTATGTTGAGATTCCTCAGATAGTACGGGAGGTAGTCCGTGACGTAGGCTATACCCATCCCGAATATGGCTTTGAGTACCAATCCTGTGGTGTGATGGTCTCAATTAAGGAGCAATCCCCAGACATTGCCGGGGGGGTAAGCGAGTCACTGGAGGTCAGGAGAGGTTCTGCCGATGAGCTGGATAGGATTGGTGCCGGCGACCAGGGGATGATGGTTGGCTTTGCCTGCAATGAGACGCCTGACCTCACTAACTTCATGCCCCTACCTATTTCCCTGGCACACAAGCTATGTCGGCGCCTGGCTCAGGTGAGGAAGGACAATACCCTGCCCTACCTCCGCCCCGATGGAAAATCACAGGTAACCGTAGAATACCATAATGGTGTTCCCCGGCGAGTGGATAGTGTAGTGGTCGGAGCCCAGCATAACCCCGATGTCAGCCCCGCCCAGATTGAACACGACATCATTAAGCAAGTAATCAGGGCAGTCATCCCGGCACCACTAATAGATGACAGACCGAAATTCTATATTAACGCCACTGGTCGGTTTATCATCGGCGGTCCGGTATCAGACACTGGCTTCACCGGTCGCAAGATTCTGGTTGATACCTATGGCAGTATTGCCCGGCACGGCGGTGGCTGCTTCTCGGGCAAAGACCCAACCAAGGTCGACCGCTCGGCGGCTTATATGGCTCGCTATATAGCCAAGAATATGGTCGCTGCCGGTCTGGCGGAGCGGATGGAAATCCAGGTTTCCTATTCTATTGGTGTCGCCCATCCCCTGTCTGTCTCTGCTGAGACCTTCGGCACAGGTAAGGTTAACCACGAAGTAATCATGAATCTGATTAACAAACACTTTGACCTCAGACCTGAAGCCATTATTCGGTACTTTGACCTCCGCCGTCCCATTTACCGACAGACTGCTTGTTACGGGCACTTCGGTCGTGACGACCTAGACCTCCCGTGGGAAAAGACCGACAAAGCCCAAATGCTGAAAAAAGAGGCGTTAGGGAAGTAGTAATTTAGCCAAAAAGAATAAAGGGAGGGATAAAAATGCCTATATCTGTTTTAATTGCTCTTATCATTGGACTTAGTGTAGCTTTATATTTTTTGGTAAGACCGCTGCAAGTCTTGAGCAAGAGAGAATGGCTAATCAGCCATGGTTTTATTATCGTTGGTCTTGCGCTCATTCTGGGCTGGCTATGGTTAAATAAAGGCCAATTTTGGAAAATCACCGTGCTGATGGGTGGAATCTGGACTCTGTTTGGAGGCTTTTGTTTTGTGGTAAGCTATGCCTTAAGGAGATTAAAACGCTCTAAATGACTTTCAGCACTCCACAAATAAGGACAGAAATGTAAAAGGGGAAGCTTGAAGGGGCTCCGCCCCTTCAAAACCTATACTTCCCCCTCTCCTTTAAGGAGGGGGGGATTAAGGGAGCGAGGTAGATAAATCCTATTAAATTTGGCACCGACGGCTGGCGAGGAATTATCGCCCAGGACTTCACCTTTGATAACGTGCGGGCTTGCGCTCAGGCGGTGGCTGACTACCTTAAACAGGCAGGCTTAGCCCAACGCGGGCTGATTGTGGGCTATGATACCCGCTTTGCCTCTGAGGACTTTGCTTCTGCTGCCGCTGAGGTCGTCGCCGGCAACGGAATAAAGGTATACCTCTGCCCCAAGGCGACCCCCACGCCGGTGATAAGCTATGGTGTTCTGGCTAAAAAGACGGGAGGGGCTATCATCATCACTGCCAGCCACAACCCGGCTATCTGGAATGGCTTCAAGTATAAGACTGAGCAGGGGAGTAGTGCCTCACCTGAGGTTACCGCCGAAATAGAAAAGCGTATCTCCCATACCCTGACTACAGGCAAAATAAACCGCATGCCACTGTCTAAGGCGTTAGACCGGGGGATGGTAGAATACCTTGACCTAGACCCAATCTATATTCAACAGTTAACCCGACTCATTGACCTAAACCAGTTACGCCAAGCCAGGTTAAAGGTGGTGGTTGACTCCATGTACGGGGCTGGCGCCGGCTACTTCAACATGCTGTTAGGCGGGGGGGCTATCCAGCTGGTGAAGATAAACAGCGAGCGCAATCCCGTGTTCCCCGGGATACAGCCCGAGCCAATTGCCGCTAACCTTACCAAGCTCTCGGCTACGGTCAAAGAGCAGAAGGCAGACATTGGTTTAGCTACTGACGGGGATGCCGACCGCATTGGCATCATTGATGAGAAGGGGGAATTCCTCACCCAGCTTCAGGTCTTTGCCCTGCTCTGCCTCTACCTGCTGGAGGTGCGTCGGGAGCGAGGTGCTATAGTCAAGACCATAACTGACACCAGTATGATTGACCGTTTGGGCGAAATGTTCGACTTGCCCGTCTACGAGACGCCGGTGGGTTTTAAATATGTTGCCCCCATAATGCAGGCAAAGAATGCCCTTATCGGCGGGGAGGAAAGCGGCGGCTATGGCTTCCGCGGTCATGTACTAGAGCGAGACGGTATCCTGGCTGGCCTCTATTTCCTGGATATGATGGTTAAGACGGGTAAAACCCCCTCGCAGCTTTTGGGCTACCTCTATAGCAAAGTAGGTCCCCACTACTATCAGCGTAAAGATTTCACCTTCCTTGAAAATGAGCGCCAGGCGATAGAAAAGCACATCAGCGATAATTTACCCCGGTCCATTGACGGAGTTAAGGTGGTAAAGGTAAACACCGCCGACGGCTTCCACCTTACCCTGGCTGATACCACCTGGCTACTCATCAGATTCTCTGGCACCGAGCCGGTGCTCCGCATCTACGCCGAAAGTGACAGCCTAGCTCGAGTGGAAAGACTGCTTGAACTGGGTAAGCAACTGGCTGGGGTCTGAAATTTACCCCCTACTTAAAACACAGCGCACCAGTAGGGCAGGCAACCACGCATTCGCCACAATCCCGGCACCTAGACTCACCAATTGGCTCATGACCAAAGGTGGTGACCATCCGATTAAAGCCACGATGAGCAAAACCAAGGACTCCTATACTCAGACGCTCCCGACATACCCAAACACACCGGCCACAGAGCACGCACTTGTTCGGGTCGTAGATAAACACCGGGCTGCTGGAATCCACCGGCAGATTACGCAGAAGTTTCCTAAATCGCCTGGTCTTAAGCTTAACCCCAAGGTGAGCAGCTATTTTTTGAAGCTCGCAGGCACCGCTAGCGGGGCAATGGGCACAGTCCACCACATTGCTCGCCAGAAGCAGCTCAAGGGCGGTGCGTGCCAGCCTTAGAGCCGCCGAACCTCTGGTGTTCACCACCATGCCTTGCTCTATGGTCTCAGTGCAGGCAGTAACTGGTTGCTTCTTGCCTTCCACTTCCACAAAGCACAACCGACAGGAGGTAGCCGGCTCCGAGGCGTCACGGAGGGCACATAGATTTGGTATATAGATGCCATTGTCCAGCGCCACCCACAGCACTTTCTCCCCCTGACGGGCTTTTACTTCCTTACCATCAATGGTCAAAGATACGGTCTTCATCTTCTTACTTTGAAGCTGGCACCAGACTTGGGGGCGACAGCTTGACCACGGCACTATACTGGGGAGGGCAGGCTTTAAGACAGGTGCCACACTTGACACACTTTTCCTGGTCAATTACCTTGATTCTCTTCTTAGTGGTAGATATTGCCTCCACGGTGCAAGTGCCAACGCAGGCGTCACAGGAGCGCTCGCACCTCTCCGGGATAATATAATAGGCAATGAGGTCGCGGCACATCAGGGCTGGGCACCGACCTTCTTTGATGTGCGCCTCATATTCATCCCGGAAAAAACGCAGGGTGGTCAATATCGGATTGGGTGCCGTCTTCCCCAGACCACAGAGTGAGCCAGCCTTTATGTCCTCGGCTAGCTGGCTGAGCATATCCAGGTCTTCGATTTTGCCTTTGCCTTTGGTAATTTCACCCAGGACTTCCAGCATTTGTTTCGTTCCCAGACGGCAGAAGGTACACTTGCCACAGGACTCCCGCTGGGTGAACTCCAGAAAATAGCGGGCTATCTCCACCATGCAGTCGTCCTCATCAAGGACTATCATTCCCCCGGAGCCCATCATCGCCCCTGCCTGGGTAAGAGAATCAAAGTCAATGGGCAAATCCAGGGCAGATTCAGGGAGGCAGCCGCCGGAGGGACCACCTATCTGCACTGCTTTGAAACGCTTGCCCCCGGGAATACCGCTGCCAACATCAAAAATGACCTGGCGCAGGGTGGTGCCCATGGGCACCTCTGCCAACCCGGTGTTAACCACCTTACCAGCTAAAGCAAAAACAGCCGTCCCTTTGCTCCCCCCAGTGCCAACGCTGGCAAACCTCTCACCCCCGTTCTGAATTATGTGAGGTATGGAGGCCAGAGTCTTCACATTATTGATAAGGGTCGGCTTCCCATACAGACCACTGGTTGCCGGGTAAGGCGGGCGGTAGTGCGGGGTGCCGGGTTTCCCCTCCAGCGAGGCGATAAGGGCGGTTTCCTCACCACAGACAAAGGCGCCTGAGCCCTGAAATAGCCTAATGTCAAAGCTGAAATCGCTGCCAAGGATATTCTTACCCAGAAGGTTTAGCTTTCTTGCCTGGCGAAGAGCAAGTCGGGCTCGACGGACAGCCAGGGGATACTCAGCCCGGACATAGATATAGCCGTATCGGGCACCGATAGCATAGCCGGCAATGAGCATACCCTCCAGTAATGAATGGGGGTCGCTCTCCAGAATAGCCCGGTCCATAAAGGCACCGGGGTCACCCTCGTCCCCGTTACAAACTAAATACTTTGGCTTACCTGGGGCATTATGGCAGATTTCCCACTTATCTCCGGTAGAAAAGCCAGCGCCACCCCTGCCCCTCAGCCTCGACCTTTTGACCTCAGCAATAATCTCCTCTGGCGGCATCTGGAGGGCTTTAACCATAGCCGAATAGCCGCCGTTAGCAATGTAGTGCTCTATCTGCCTGGGGTCGATGTGTCCGCAGTTTTTCAGGATAACCTTTTTCTCAAACCTGGCTCGAGGGAAAACAGAAAAGCTAGGAACGAGGTCATTCTCTTCCAGAGCGCCGAGGACAAATTCAAGGCAGGGGTCGTCGCCGAGGATAAATTGCTTGATTAGCCGCTGAGCTATTACTGGATTGACCTGCCGGTAGCAGATAGGCGGATACCCCGGCTTGCTGATGGTAACTATTGGTTCAGCGTAGCAATGCCCCATGCAGCCGACCTCAACTACAGGGCAGTCAAGCCTCTGCTTTTTAAGCTCGCCTTTTATTGCCCGGAGTACTTCCAGAGCCCCGGCTGCCCGACCGCAGGTGGC
>Ga0315296_10001267_pt1 | contig 22011 bp, 15 predicted proteins | sample YL17G14_18_MG_FD_203921 | JGI IMG/M metagenome (GOLD analysis project Ga0315296, IMG submission 203921) | Sediment microbial communities from Yellowstone Lake, YNP, Wyoming, USA - YL17G14_18 | ecosystem: Environmental > Aquatic > Freshwater > Lake > Sediment | place: USA: Wyoming | collected...
ATGCGGACCTTTGGAGGAAGCACTACTGGTTCTCAGGCTTCGGGTACCTCGAGGACTGGGACTGGGAGTCGTTCGGTCAGTACCTGAGCCACATGGAGAAGAACGGCGTGGGCCACAACATCGCAGGACTTGTAGGTCACGGCACGGTCAGAGCAATGGTCCTGGGTTCGAGCCAGGCGGCCCCTACGCCGAAGCAGCTAAGGCTAATGAAGAGTCTCGTGGACGAGTCAATGCGCGACGGGGCGTTCGGACTCTCTACGGGGCTAGTATATCCTCCAGGATGCTATGCGAAAACTGACGAGATAATCGAAATGTGCAAAGTAGTCGCGAAATACGGCGGCATATATACATCTCATATCAGAGGAGAGCGTGAGAGCGTCTTCGACGCCATCAAGGAGGCGGTCCTGATTGGAGAGAAGAGTGGAGTCAGTGTGCAGATCTCCCACAACTGCCCAAAGGTGGGAGCATGGGGAAGGGCGAAGGAGACTCTCAGGCTGGCTGAAGAGGCCAGGATAAAAGGTCTGGATGTGACAGTGGACAACGATGTGCACACTGACCTAAACGAGAGCATGAGCGCGTCATTGCCCCAGTACCTCCATGCCCTTGACAAGCAAGAACTGTTCGAGATACTGAAGGACCCGAAGAACAGAAAGCGAATCAAGAAGGAGATCATTGAGGACGACTACCCAGGCGCAGGCTACGTCGGCCTACTCAAGCACGGGATGTTCGATCGCATATTCCTCATGGAGGTACCCCGCCAGAAGGACCTTGAGGGCAAGACGGTCGCTCAGGTCGCGAAGGAACGCAGACGGGACCCCTATGAGACTTACTTTGACCTGATCCTTGAAGAGAAGGACAAGATCGTCACTCTGTACGACTACATTCTGGAGGAGGATGTGAAGGTACTTCTTGTACACCCGCTTGTCATGGTCTCTTCGGATGGTTCGACGAGGTCACTCGACCATGTAGCCGGCGACTCGCCGGGCTATTCACCTTGCGCGTTCGGAGAATACCCCGGCATATTCGAGCGTTATGTAAGGGACGAAGCAGTGTTGACGATCCAGGACGCCGTCAGGAAGATGACGAGCTTCCCTGCCCAGAGACTTGGATTGCTGGACCGAGGGCTCTTGAGGCCGGGAATGAGGGCCGACATAGCGGTGATTGATCTGGCGAGGATCAGGGATCGCGCCACCAACCTCTGGCCCCATTCATATCCCTACAAGAATTATCCCCCCAAGTACCCTGAGGGCGTACCATACGTGATCGTCAACGGAACCATTGCGGTCAAGGACGGCAAGCAGACGAAGGCAAGGGCAGGCGAAGTGCTCAGGCACAAATGGCCCTGAACCTCTAGAACTCATACTTCTTGTACTCGCCTTCGCACGGGTTGCCGACGCATATCCACGCGGCCCCGTTGGTCACGTCGAACACCACGGAATAGTCGGTCTGACTCTGGCCGTCCTCGGGGAGCTTGGGATCTCCGTGCCGGCAGATCGACTGAGGATACCCGACATGGTCTGACAGTATCTTCTTGAAGGTGGCTATGTCGACCTTTCCGAGCTCTCTCTTGAAGAGCTTCTTTGCGCGGTTGTACCTGACGACCGAGGAGAAGAGGTCAGACGAGCGGCTGCTGACATCATCTTCATAGCGCCACATCTTGGGCGAGAGGTAGTGGTTCGTGTGCACGAGCCACCCGTCCTCGGCGTAGATGGCTTCGAAGGCCGTCGCAGACCCTTCTAGACTGTATATCTCCCCATTCGGGTCGCAGACGATGTTGTTGTAGCTGTTGCCCCTTCCATGTGGCATGCCAGCCTTGATGGCGTCGCAGATGTTGGTTTCCCTAAGGATCCGCCTGACGGCCAGATCCTTAGGAATCCCCAGACGTCTGTCGTTTTGGGCTAAGAAATTACCCGTAAGGCTAATGCCCGATGCGTTCATCCCGCATTCGGGCTGCACTCCCCCGTAGCACAGTCCGATGAACCCTGGCTCGTCCTTCGGCTTGACCCGGGCGATGGTCATCAGGGTCGCGTTGAACGGTGAGACGTCGTTGTTGTGGGCCGCGTACACGCAGTCGTCCTTCGTCCACTCCCCGTTGACCGCGATGTCGGTACAACCCTTTCCCAGCCCGTACTCGTCGAAGTGCATCGCCCAGATCGTCTCGAACGGCACTCCGGAACCCTCGGCGTACCCGTGGAGCTCCTCTATGTACTCGGGGTAGAACTTTTGGGATGCTGGGAGCACCCTCTTGGCATGGGCCTGCGCTTTCGCCAGTGTTAGCCCTGGGATCGAACCCAGGGAGGTCTTGAACCTCTTCTCCATGACCTTGACCTGGTCCCTGCACTGCTTTCCCAATGACAACCCGATCTGACTGTGGCTTCCGGATGCCGCGACCTCTCGGAACGCCTTGCTTGTGACCCCTGTCCCCTTCGTATGCATACCTCTCGTCGAGTTGACTGAATGCACGAAGGACGACCCCGGACATAAAACATCTTCTTGACATCGCCCGCGCGAGATGGTCAAGAACGTTTATTACGGACGCCGCTAGTCCCCGCCGACATGCCCAAGGTGGAGCTTGATTACAAGTGCAGGAAGTGCAAGAACGTCTATCCCGCGACCGTGAACTACGCTGGCAAGATCGACGACCTCGACCTGGACGAAAACCAGTCTCGCTGCCCATTCTGCGGCGAGTGGAACTGTGCGGATCCGAAGTCGGTCGAGCAGGCGATCAAGGACTCGAAGAAGAAGTGAAGGGACCTGGATTCGGGCACGGCCTCTCTGGCACCGGTTCGTTCGGATTCCGCATGTGTTTCGGCCGGGTCATTGGGCCCGCAGAGTGCAATGTCAGCTGACGCGTTTGGCTGGCCATCCAGATGCTCTGGCCCCTTTGCCCCCACTTGCGGAAACCATATATACTGAGTTCGACTGTCTCCTGCCCGTAATTGTCTGTCTAGGCTATTTAACGGCAGATTATGAGGAAAGGAGGACATACCCAATGGAAGCTAGTAAGGAAGGCGAGATGCCTAGTGAACAAGCTCCAGAGGTGCTTCCGGAAGAGATCAAGGAAGAGAAGCCAAAGAGCATGAAGCTCTTGGCTGTGGTGATCGCGGTGATTATCATTGTAGCCGCTATAGCTGCTGCATTCGGCCTTGGCCTCATAGGGGGAAAGAAGGAGAAAGCGAACATTGCCCCCAGCTGCGGAGCACGAGCGACATCGGACACCACCGTAGGGATAGGTGTAGCCGTCAACTTCACGTCGACAGCTACCGACTCTGACGGAACCGTAGCGAACTACACCTGGTACTTTGGTGATGGAACCGTTGTTAGTGGGCCAACAATGTCGTCCGTGTCCCACACATACGTCAACGGAGGCAACTACTGGATTCTGCACTCCGTGGTAGACGACAAGGGTGCGACTGCGGACACAGAGGCGGCGATGATCAAGGTCATTGTAGTGTACTACGACCCGGACCCTGAAGGATCAACCGACTGGACTAACGCCACGGCGCCATACGCAGTGCTGTCCTCAGACAAGGACATCATCGCGAACAACACGCTTGTGACCTTCAACATGACCGGATGCATCGGCATTGGAGGGTGGACATGGGTCAACGCAAGCAACCACTCGAAAGGCCAGAACAGGTTCTACGGCATAGCGAACGTGACGGCGATGGTCCTGGACTTTGGTGACGGCTCGGCGACAGTCAACGTTAACACGACCACATTGGTGGCAACACACACCTACACCGCATCGGGCCACTACGCTGCAAAGCTCACCGTCAACTCGAGTAACAACGGCAATGCTGTATCTACAACCGTCATGAGAACCATACACGTGCTGAATCCTCAAGTCACAGTTGGCAATATCAAGAACCCAGACGCGCTCATCGAAGCGACGTTTGGTGAGCCCACCTCGGTCGATCCCGCGATCTGCTATGAGAGCGCCGGCTACGAGGTCATGTTAAACGTATATGAGACCCTTGTCTGGTACGATGGCGGCGCGGCTGCCAGGCTGGTGCCTTATCTGGCAACGGCAGTGCCCTCGCTAGCAAACGGCTTGATCACCAATAATGGTCTGAATTACACGTTCAACCTAAGACAGGGCGTCAAGTTCCACGACGGCACCAATATGACTGCTGACGATGTGGCCTATTCGCTGCAGAGGGTGCTAAGGGTCAGGGATTCAAGCAGCCCCAGCTGGATGCTCGAACAGCTTCTCACCGACTACGCCGGACTCTCTTACTATGGTAAGACGGTAAGCAAATACCTGGACGGCTCGTACAATGTGTCCTGGTTGAGGGCCGTGCTCGAACCGCTGGGATACAGCCACGTGATCAACGACACTGACCTGAAGAACATCGCTGAGGCGGCTGTTGTCAAGGTGAACGCCACGGCGGTTACTTTCAGACTGACGCACGAGTACCCAGGATTCCTGTTCGTCATGGCGTACACACCCGGGTACATCACGAAGAAGAGCTGGGTCGAGGCGAACGGAGGCCTACACCCAGGCGTGATCAACGAATACGTCAGGACGCACGCAATGGGTACCGGCCCGTACAAGCTCGTGAACTGGGAGCAAGGGTCGAAGATCTACATGACGAGGTACGACGGTTACTGGGGACCAGCCCCGAAGCTGAAGGACTTTTACATCATCAAGTCAAACGATGTGAACACGAGGATCCTGATGCTGCAGGCCGGTGATGCGGACGTAATCCAACTGGCGGTAACCTACGAGTCGACCTTTGCAGGCAAGCCAGAGTACCGCATAACCAAGGGCCTATCGACTTTTGACCAGGTGATGGCGACCTTCAACTTCAACATCAACTCGACGAAGGCGAACTCGCAGTACGGAACGAACGTAACGGACGATTTCTTCCAGGACGTACACATGAGGCGGGCGTTCTCGCACCTGTTCAACTTCACGCAGTTCATCAACAATGTCTACATGAGCAACGGACAGCAGCCCAACGGCCCGATTCCCCAGGGGTTGTTCGGCTACAGCGACGCCATCCCGAAGCAGGAGTACAACCTGACTATGGCCGAGGCCGAGTTCAAGCTGGCGATCAACCCGGCCACCGGCCGCTCGTGGTGGGTTGACGGATTCAATATCCCGCTGTCGTACAACGCTGGCAACACCTATAGGAAGACCGCCTGTGAGATGATTAAGGCGACTCTCGAGGGGTTGGCACCCGGCAGGATGACCGCGGAGATAGTGGCGCTCGACTGGCCGATATACAAGTCCGAGGTGTTCTTCAACTCGAACTCCTTTGCGGCTCTGTATGTCATCGGCTGGGGCCCGGACTACGCAGACCCTGATGACTTCATCACGCCTGAGTTGCACAGCGTCGTCGGTTCGTACCCGGTGTACACAGGCTACGCGAACACGAGCCTCGACACGCTCATAGAGGCGGCGGCGGTCGAACTCAACCTAACGGTGAGGGCACAGATGTATGCTAACATCACCTGGGCCTGCTACAACGACACGCCGTACATCTGGCTGGCGCAGCCGAATAACTTCCACGTTGAGCGGTCGTGGATGCGTGGCTGGCAGTACAACCCGATGTATTCGACGGAAATATACGCTGCCACATGCTACAAGGCGTGAGTCGAGCGGAAGATCGGTCAAACCCCTTCGCACAAACCTTTTTCCACAGTTTTTCATTTGTTTGCATGCGGATTTGCCGTTCATCCAGAGACGATCCCCAGACTCTCAGCAGATTATGCTAGACCTGCCAAGACTATTGGAAGAGGGGAAACAAAAATATAGTGCGTTCTGATTGTCTCTGAAGGGTGAATCCAGCTGAAGCTGTTCACATTCGTTGTCAGGCGCCTTCTTCTCCTCATTCCGGTCCTGATTGGTGTGTCCATACTCACCTTCAGCATAACGAGAGCTGCGGGGGAGCCATGGACTGCCTATCTTCCAAACCCCGAACGGGCGACACCACAGCAGATCGCAGACATCAAGGAGAAATACCACCTAAATGACCCGCTGCCGGAGCAGTACATCTACTGGTTAAAGGGGGTGTCCGAGGGAGACCTCGGATGGAGTTCGACGGCGAGTATGCCTGTGACGAAAGCCCTGGCGACGAAATTCACGGCCACCTTCGAATTGGCGTTGCTGGCGACCTTCTTCTCCGTGATCATAGGAATATTCGTGGGCACCATATCCGCGGTGAGAGCCAACTCGGCCATCGACCAAGGTTCGAGGCTGATTTCGCTTGTCGGCGTGTCGATCCCTGTCTTCTGGCTAGGGCTCTTGCTTCTGATGCTGTTCTACAGGGAACTCGGTTGGCTGCCCGGTCCGACAGGCAGGTACGATGTGATCAGGTTTCACGCGGAGAATCTGAACCCTCACACCGGATTCCTGACCATAGACACGTTATTGAACGGCAAGTTCGCCTTCTTCTGGGACGTGGTTAGGCACCTGCTGATGCCCGCGATGACCCTTGCGTTCACGTCTACCGCCATAATCATAAGGATGATGCGCTCGAGCATGCTCGAGGTGCTCGGAGCGGAGTATGTCAAGACCGCCCGATCCAAAGGCCTCCCGGAAAGGGTCGTGATCAACAGGCACGCCCGCAGGAACGCGCTCATACCCACGACCACCGTGGTCGGCCTAAGCTTCGGCGGCCTGTTGGGGGGTGCAGTGCTGACTGAGACCTTATTCAACTGGAACGGGCTGGGCCAGTGGTCTGGCGCCGCAGCGACGAACTTGGACACCGCAGCGGTCATGGGATTCACTTTGCTCACAGCCATCATCTACGTGCTTGCCAACTTGGTGGTTGACGTCATCTATGCTTATCTCGACCCGAGAGTAAGGCTCGGGTAACGCTCAGGTGGAGAACCAGCGATCATGATCACAGGAGACAAAAAGGGCACGGGCAACAAACCGTCAACTCCCGTCGGGCAGGACAAAACCACTGCGAGTCAGAAGTATAAGACGGCGCTCAAGCTAGCCCTCGCGCCCAGGATAAGGGAGTTCAGGTTCTCGTTCCACCTGATGTCCAGAAGCGTGACGTCCATCGCGGGGATGGTTCTGTTCGCCATTCTTGTGGTGGTAGCTGCCTTCCCCTGGCTTTTCGCAGCACCTGGGCCTGGCTTCGACCCATTCGTCATTCCTCAGGATTTCGACAGACCCGTTCCCGAGCCACCCGGCAGCTCCGGGTTCCTCCTGGGGTCAGGTCAGAACGGCGTGGACATCTATTACGGCATCATCTGGGGTGCAAGGATTTCGATGGCGTTCGCTATACAGGTGGTCGGTTTCTCCGTCCTCATAGGGACAGTCGTCGGGCTCGTCGCGGGGTACAAGGGGGGCGCAATCGACGAACTCATGATGAGGATCACCGACATTTTCCTATCCATCCCGGGCCTGATACTGGTCATGGCCATCGCGGCCGTCCTCGGAAGGGACCTGAGTTCCACGAAACTAGCTCTCCTGGCCGTCTGGTGGTCCGGTTACACGAGGCTCGTGAGAGGACAAGTGCTCTCGACGAAAGAGAACACGTATATCGATGCCGCGAGGGCCTCCGGCTCGCGCGAACTGAAGATCATGTTCAGGCATGTCCTGCCAAACTCGTGGGCGCCAGTGCTCGTCCAGGGTACGATGGACATGGGGACGGTCGTTCTCGTGATGGCTGGCCTGAGCTACCTCGGGCTTGGCGCACCCCACGGTTACGCCGAATGGGGCGTCATGGTCCAAGAGGGCCAGGCGTTCTTCGTTCCGGGCTACTGGTGGATGACTGTGTTCCCAGGAATGGCCATTCTGGTCTTCGTAATGGCATTCAATCTGATAGGCGACGGGCTCAGGGACGTCTTCGATCCGAAGATGAGGAGGTGATCACCTGGCTGACGACAACATCCTGGTTGAGATCAACGAACTCCTCGTGAACTTCTACACATATCAGGGCACGGTGCAGGCGATCGAGGGGATCGACCTCAGCATCTTGAAAGGCGAGACCTTGGGGCTGGTCGGCGAGACCGGGTGCGGGAAGAGCGTCACAGCGAACACTATCATGAACCTGATCCTAAGCCCACCGGGCAAAATCGAAGCGGGAAGCATATACTTCCTCGAGCCGTCCGAGGTCAGGGCAAGAAGGAGACAGCTCGAGGCGCAGGCCCAGGCGTCGTATGCGAAGTTGACTCCTGCCCAGAAGAAGGCCTTCGTGGCGAAGTGGGGTCCCAGGTACACGGGGTTCAAGAAGCGCGTCCGCCCCCTGACGAAGAAGGATATCGAGAAGCTTCCGATCCCAGATAGGGCGCCTCACAAGTATGTCACAAACTACCTGCTAGCGAAGGCCAAGTCCATCCCCAAGGAGGACAAGACCGGGAGGGACGCGGCCACGAAGAACTTCAACCTCCTCCAGAAGAGCAACGAGTACATGCAGAAGATCAGGGGCAGGTTCATTTCAATGATATTCCAGGAGCCGACGGCGGCTCTCAACCCAGTGTTCACGGCGGGGAATCAGGTGGGCGAGGTCATCCTCGTGCACAGGCGGGGGGAGATGGCCATGTCGGCATTGAAGAGGATCGAGCGAGAGATGGAGGCCGCGGCGAAATCGGGAAGGCCGAGGAGGATCGTCAAGAAGGCCGAGCATAATCCCGACCCGAAGGCTCCGAAAAAGCGTATCGTCTTGTGTTCCAGCTGCAACAACCCCGTCGGCGAGACGGACCCGTGGTGCGGCAAGTGCGGAGTCCAGTTCTACGGTCCGCTGTCGTGGAGCCTCCGGAACTTCGTCAAGGGCTATACCAGGAAGATGCTCCAGGTGATCGCCAAGAAGCCCGAAACGAGGGAGCGGTACCTGAGGAGGATACCCCTCATCAATTCCTATTCGAGAGAGCTGGACGTTGAAGCACTGCGGGAGGCTGTCAGGATGCTCGACGTGGTCAGGATACCCGACCCCAAGGGCGTGGCGATGCGCTTCCCGTTCGAGCTCAGCGGAGGGATGCAACAGCGCGTCATGATCGCGATGGCGCTCGCCTGCAACCCCCGGCTCCTGATCGCCGATGAGCCGACGACCGCGCTCGATGTCACCATCCAGGGGCAGATCTTGAAGCTAATGAGGGACCTGAAGCAGCAGTACGGGAGTTCGATCCTGCTTATCACGCACAACCTTGGCGTGGTGGCGGAGATGTGCGACCGCGTGGGCGTCATGTATGCCGGCTCGATGGCGGAGATCGGCCCCGCGAAGATTATCTTCAAGTCACCGTCACATCCGTACACGATGGGCCTGATGAAGTCAGTGCCATCCATCCAGATGGAGGCAGAGAAGCTGTACACGATCAGAGGCTCTGTCCCGAATCTCATCTATCCGCCACCCGGGTGCAGGTTCCACCCGAGATGCGATTTCGCCAAGAACTACTGCAAGAAGGTCAAGCCCGAGCTCATCGAGATAGAACCAGGGCATCAGGTTTCGTGTCACATGGTCGTGAAGGCGGAGGGATACTTTGCAGAGTGAAGCGGCTCCGTTCGAGAGGAACCTCGTCGAGGTCTTCGACCTGAAGAAGTACTTCCTGATCAGAGCTGGCCTCGCGAAGCGGCAGGTGGGCGCTGTGAAGGCAGTCGATGAAGTGACATTCTTCATCAAGCGCGGAGAGACCCTCGGCCTCGTGGGAGAGTCGGGCTGCGGCAAGACCACTGTTGGGAGGGCGCTCATGCTACTCACGCCACCCACCGGAGGTTACGTCTTCTTCGAGACCCCCAAGGTGGTCGTCAAGGATTTCCAGGAGGTCGTGAAGCTCAGACAGGCCGTTAAGAGGACGGTCGCGACACCCGGCGAAGTGATCAAGCTAGTCGACACGATCGACCGCATGCTCGGGGCACAGGCTTGCGAGGTCCGGAAGGACAAGAAGGAGCCGCTTTGCAAGGTCGCGGACAAACTCCGGCGCGAGGTCTCCAAGCTCCCTCCGAATGCCAAGCTCGGGCGCAAGAGGGAGGACGCGCTCCATCTCACCGAGGAAGCACTTGAAGAAGTGGCCAAGCGGTACTGCATCAACTACAAGACTAAGAGGGAAGTTCAGAGGCTCAGGAACAGGATGCAGTTCGTGTTCCAGGACCCGTTCTCCTCGCTCAATCCGAAGATGCTCATCAAGGATATTGTGGCGGAACCGCTCTACGGGCAGAAGAGGTATGCCAAACGCCTCATTAGACATCTGAGGGAGGCTGAGAGAAAAGCCAAGACGAACCCGACGACGAACAACATGGTATCCTTGGCACGCCTGAAACAGCAAGCTTCCGTCCTGCCATTGATGGACTGGAGGAAGGAGCCTCTCCAACGTCATGTCGTGGACCTCCTCGAGAAGGTTGGCCTCAACGTCGAACACATGTACCGGTATCCTCACGAGTTCAGTGGGGGACAGAGGCAGAGGATAGGCATCGCGAGGGCGCTCTCTGTCAGGCCGGAATTCGTGGTCCTTGACGAACCCACATCGGCGCTCGATGTCTCCGTCCAGGCGCAGATCCTGAACATGCTCAACACGCTCCAGAACAACTTCGGCCTGACCTACCTGTTCATATCGCACGATCTCAGCACGATCAAGTATATGTGCGACCGCGTGGCGGTCATGTATTTGGGGAAGATTGCTGAGTACGCGAAGAAGCAGGACTTGTACTCGAAGCCTGTGCACCCGTACACGGAAGCACTCCTGTCAGTCATACCCGTGCCTGACCCCGAACTGAAGAGGGACAGGATCATCCTGCCGGGTGATGTGCCGAGCCCTGCGAATCCCCCGCCGGGGTGCAGGTTCCACACGCGTTGCCCCGTCGCGATAGATATTTGCAGGGTCGTCGAGCCGCCTCTGATTGATATAGGGAACGAGCACTACGTCGCGTGTCATGTCCGCGCGCCAGTCCCCGAAGTCATCGAAGACTACAGAAGAGGAAAAACGACAGAAGATGTCCGAGCACCTAAGAGACCCTGAAGTCTCGGACAAGCAGGCCCTCAGGATTGTCAGGGCGAACCTGTCTTGGAAGGAGTGGTTCATCCAGGACTATGCAAGGTATCTGTACTGGCTGGGCGCGCTGGCCCTTGATGTCTTCATAATATTGTGGATCTACCAGGAGTTCGACTTGGGAGATGCACTCGGGGCGTTCATGCTCATCTTCCTGGGCATACTATTGGGTTTCCTCGAATACCGCGGGTTCGCTCTCGTATGGGAAAAGGGCTTTCTAGAGGCGGACGAGGAAGACTGATACCCAAGGCCGAGCCAATCAATATGAAGCCGAGCTACAATCCCGACCCTGGGTCAGCTCTTGAACGGCTATCTTCTGGCTCTTGCCGTCATAGGCGTCTACCTAGTCATCCTCCTGGCAGGAAGATGGTCGAAGCTCTGGAAGAGGATCGGAGTGTCACTGTACGGGCCGATTATGTTCTTCAGGACCAAGCGAGGTCTTGAGACGATCGCAAGAGCCGGCTCGAGGCGCAGGTTTTGGAGGGCGTATGGAGGCCTGTGCATCGGGGTCATCCTTCTATCAATGGTGCTCATCGTCCTCTTCCTTTTCTGGGAGACCTATGGCGTCCTGACAGCACCCACGTCCCCTGACGCTGATGGCATACGGCTTGGTCCTCTGAGCATCGACACCGTCGTCCTTGGATACTACCTCGTGTTCGGCCTCGTAGTGTCAGTGCTCGTCCACGAATTTGCCCACGGGGCGCTCGCCAGCGCGGAGAAGATCAGGTTGGATGCTGTTGGCCTCCTCCTCTTGATCGTGCCACTCGGGGCATTCGTCGAGCTCAACGACGACGATCTCAAGAAGGCAAAGAGGACCAGCCGGCTGGGGGTATACGCAACGGGGCCCGCGACCAACATGTTCGCTGCCGCCATCTGTCTGGCGGTGCTAGTCTGGGGGCTCGGCCCAGCGATAGATCCCATCTCCCCAGGGGCGCTCGTGACGGACATCGCCCGCGATTCCCCAGCGGAGATATTCGGCCTGCCCGCCTGGAGCGAGATAACCGAGGTAGACGGCGCCCCTATGGACGACTCGTCCGAGTTCTACAACTTCGAGTTCGACGAGCCCGGAGAGCCGGTATGGCTCACCTACCTCCATAAAGGGGATGAGCTGCACATCTCTGTGCCAGCTGGAGTCACCATTACCCAGGTTCATCCAGGGCCTGCGTACAACGATGGACTGAAGCCAGGGATGATCATCGCGAGCCTGAACGGCACGGTCATCCGCAGCGAGTCGCAGTTCAGGTCGGTCACAGAGAACTCATCCTACAAGGAGCCCATAGAGATAACGGTCCTCACTTACGGCTACGATCCCGACAGGGGGATCGACTGGTTCTTAGAGGACCCCACCATCGCCTACATCAACCTCACATCCAAGTGGCTCTACTACTACAAGTATTACCCCAGCCTGAACAAGCAAGAATACGAGAACATCAGTGTGATGGGGGTCAGCACCGCCCCTCTTGGTGTCACGACGGAGGACATCAACTATCTCCCTCGGCTGGTGAGCCACCCCTTCACCGGTGACGATGGGGACGGACGTATAGTCAGGAGCATTCTAAGGTTCATCGCCTTGCCTACCCTCGGATACTCGCCCGTGGTGTCTCCGGCAACTGACCTGTACCAGCCCTCGGGTGCGTTCTCCAGCGTGCCCACCGACATTTTCTGGGTGCTCGTGAACGCGGTCTACTGGCTCTTCTGGACGAATCTGCTCGTCGGCCTCGCGAACGCGCTCCCCGCCATCCCTTTCGATGGCGGGTACGCTCTCAGGGACCTCCTCAAGGAAACAGCGCACCGGTCCGGCGATAGGCTGACGGGCTTCGAGAAGACGATAGGGAGGAGGCCGATAGCCGACTGGCAGATAGACCACCTGATGTGGGTCGTCACCGCTCTCGTTTTACTCGTGGTCATTTTCCTGGTCACCTGGCCGATCATCGACCCCATCATCTGATAACAAACCTAAGTTCTTCGGGAACGGATTCTTTGCCCTCCAAGTCCTTTGACATCCCGAAGACCCCAGAATACGCTGGGTGAACATGCATGGCCAAGAGGAAGATAATCGAGATCGACGATGACAAATGCACTGGCTGCGGCGCATGCGTGACGAAGTGCGCCGAGGGAGCCCTGACCATAATCGACGGCAAGGCCAAGGTCGTGAACGAGGTGTTCTGCGACGGCCTCGGAGCCTGCATAGGCGAGTGCCCAGAGGATGCGCTAAAGATAATTGAGAGAGACGCACCCGAGTTTGATGAGGAAGCGGTCAAGGAGCACATTGAAGGACATGCCCACCCAGCGCGCAAGGCGGCCATAGGCCCCGAACCGTGCGGATGCCCGTCGCACAACCCGATGCTGGTCAAGGCGGAGGCCGGCCACTCGGCCCACGCGAAGCACAACGCTCCGGCGCACGATGAGCTCCCGCCCGAGCTCACCAACTGGCCGATTCAGTGGAAGCTCGTCAGGTCAGACATGCCGTTCTTCAAGGGCGCGGATGTGCTCATGGCCGCGGACTGCGTCCCATTCGCGTTCAGGGACTTCCACGGAAAGTTCCTCGCTGACAAGCCGGTAATAATCGGCTGCCCGAAGCTCGACGAGCAGGAGAAGTACCTGGAGAAGCTGACGGACGTGATCTCCCACTCCGGCCTGAAGAGCATCACGATTGCGCACATGGAGGTCCCATGCTGCCACGGGCTGCAGAAGATCGTTGCGGAGGCTGTCCGTAGGTCGGGGAAGAAGGTTCCGGTCAAGACCTGGATCATAGGCATCCAGGGAGACATCAAGAAGGCCGGCTGAGGCGGCAAATCCGCTCAAGCATAAAGTAATGTCCAGCATGAGCCATCAGGAGCCGTGATGCCGCTCAAGATTGATTGGACGAGGACCGCGCTCGCGCTTCCCGAGAGCGTACGCAATGAGCTCGCCTCTAGGCTGGATAGACTTCACCCCTACTTCCCCGAGATGAAGCGCAATGTGAAGATTGGCATTACCAGGTCACTCGACGGACTGGCGTTCCAGTCCGATTCCGGGTTCGTCAAGCTGATGCTCGAGGTCAGGAGGACCAGGAAGGGGACTTGGAAGTATCCGACCTACTGGACGCTCGCGCACGAGCTCATGCATCTCGCGCAGTTCAACTCTCACGGCATACCCGCGGGAGAACGGGCGTGCGACATCTTCGCCCTCGCGAGGATGCCGCCTGAGTTCATAGACGATTCGCCGAGCTACCTCGTCGTCCCGAGAGGGTTGAGGACCAGGTGGCGTCCGATAGACGCCAAGATGGCCCATGATCTCGCGGTTGAAGCGTTGGATCTAAGGCGGAAAGGACTCAGAAGATACGCCTCATGGTGGGAGATCGAGTTCGAGCGAAGGATGGCAAATAGGAGCGGCTGCTGAGAGGCCGTTTCCTTCACGTGCTCATGACCATTGACCATTTCTTGGCCGCATGCTCAATCGGTCTTCCAGGCCAGCACCAACTCCGCCATCGCGGTCGCCAAGAGGATTACTCCTGCGGCCATGAAAAGGGAAGCTGACAGATTCCCATCCTCGTACTCCGACGAAATCATCACCACCTGCCCCCACATGAAGACAACGCTTCCTGCGGCGGCATATACGAGGGGCACGCCCTGCTTCACATTCTTCTCAGGGGTCACCGTGAGAAAACGCCGCCAGATGCTCTTGAGCTTGGCCTTGCTCCAGACGAATAGGGGGAACAACAGGCTGGTCATCACGAGAAGGATCGATATCAGCGCGGCTTTAGGACCCACCCCTGAGGGAAGACCTGATATCACCGCCGCCTGTGCGGAATCGAATGCGGAGTAGTACGTCAAGAAGCCTGCCACCTGCACGATTCCTCCAAGCGAAGTGTAGAAAGCTAGTATCGTCCCGGCGAAGAACAGGAACGCTGCGAGCGCGAACACGAGGTCTTGCGAGAATATCCATCCAGTGTCGCAGAGCCCAACGAGACTCAGGTCCGGGATGACTGCGCCAGGATACGGCTGGACCATCCCGGAGTTGGACCGAATCGCCTGGATCTCATCACTCGTCAGCCAAGTAAGAAAGGTCGATAAGACACCGATAATAGCACCAATGATTGCCAGCAGATTGATTCTCAGTTTCAGGATACCACCAAACCCTCCCGGGGCCGAATGGAATTACCCCTTTATTGCCTTTTCAAGTCCAAGGAGCTCAAGATGCGCACTAGGTTGTCAATGAAAGGGAACTTCGTGGAATTCGGGATCGGCCGCATCCAGATAGTCACAGAAGACCGTCAATCACCGACCGCTGAGGTCGTACCTGAATCACTCACTTCTTCTTTTCCGAGGCAATCTTGTGCGGTCCCCGTTCTTCAGGACGCTGCCTTCGACTCATTTCGGCATTATTGATGCAATCCTGACAGTAGCGTGAGGCTCTCCTAAATCGGAATATGACATTCGACAGTATGTCCAGAGCCAGCACGCCGATTACAATCAGCATCCCTAGAAGCAGGGTTCGAAGTCGAGCGTCCTGAGTCTCCGCGAATGTCTCAATGATTGCGATTATGCTGGCGAAGAGCCAGAATATGACGAATCCGAGAAAAAGGTTCCTCCAGCTTGTCACCTTCAAGAAAGCCCCCATGGGCGAGATTCCAGGTTCAGGAGTGAACTCTCTTCCGCAAGCTCTGCAGATAGTCATCATGATCCAAATCGCATCCCTTCAGTATTTGCCTTTGTGAGGACCTCCATTGAATTGTCCCTTCAAACGGCCATTTCTCGAGAAGCGAATGGCGGGCGCGAAGGGATTCGAACCCTTGACCACTTGCTTAGGAGGCAAGTGCCATATCCTGACTAGGCCACGCGCCCGTGTTGGATGAGGAGTCCTGTTAGCACTAAATGCTCGATGATATTTATAATTGAACTGGCCCTGCGGAGACGGCTTCAACTTTTCCTGTCGTCCTCGGTCAGCTCTTCGGGAGCCCTCTCCTTCTTGGCCGGCGCCTCGGTCTTCTCCTCTTTCTTCTCGCTCTCGGGCTCTTCCCTCTTCTGGGGCTTCTCATACTCCTCGAGGAAGGTTATCGTCTCCGCCCCCAGGACCTCCCTGAGATCGGTCACGACCCTGTACTTCGCGAGAATCCAGCGCTGGTCGTACTTGCACGAGTCGGAGAGCTTGATCTCGTAGTTCTTCCCGTGGTGCTCCACCTCGAAGCCCTCGTTCGTCCCGTAGCTCATCTTCAGCAGCAGCTTCACGACGTCGACCGGCTTGCTCGGCTTCTCGACGACCTTGTACTTGTACCTCACAGTGCGGCCCGCGAGCCTGTTATTGAAGTCCAGCCTCACGCGGCCGGCGGTTACGGCAGTGATTATCGCTGGCTTGCCCTTGACTGTCACCTCGAGCCCCACCCTCGGCTCTATCTCCTGCTTCACGAACTCGCGTACCGGATGCAGCTCGATTAGCTTCGGGTCCCTTGGTCCCGCGCCTTTCTCTGACGGGATGACGACCTCGTATTCCTTGCCAATCTCTGCCTTCAGGATTGATTCGTCCAGGCCCGCGAACAGCCTGCCTTTTCCAACGATCAGAGGCTGCGGCCCATAGGTCATCTTCTCGTTGAAGATGTCGTTCTCCTTAGCCACGACGTCGCTCGTGGTGTCGAAGAGCTCGTTCGAGTCCTGGATCCAAGCATCGAACTCCGCGAGGACGACGTCTCCCGCCTTAATGCCCTCATCCGCCGCCTCCGCGGGCTCTTCCTTTTCGTGGTGCTTCTTCGCGCCCTCTTTCTCGGTCATCGAGTTTCACCGCTGATGTGTGTTTTTTGTGCATACCTAGCCGCCATTTAAAGCTTGCGCCCATAGAACCGGACCGATTTTCGACCATCTGGATGCCATCGATTTCAGGCAGGTCCACTACCGCGCTCGGCACGGACTCTCCGTCAAAAGCTATATGTCCGCGCCTTCATTACTCAGCAAATCGCGCCCGCGCCACCGTAGCTCAGCTGGCAGAGCAGCTGATTTGTAATCAGCAGGTCGGGAGTTCAAATCTCCCCGGTGGCTCCTCTTGAATCGTTTCCATTCAAGAATTCGACGATGAGACTCCGGCGAGTCTTAATATACTGGCTCTGTCGATTTAGTTCCCGGGTCGGGTGAACCTGCCCGGAGGAAAGGGGATATGAAAGCATCAATCGGCAGACAGTCTGTGTCAGCAGTCGTAATCTTGAGCGTGCTATTGGCCTCGGTCGCCGTCTTTTTCTCTGGGTCCGGACTCGGCGGGACAGTCTATCAAGCGCCTATCACGCACGTCGACGGCGACGAGAAGACGGCCAACCTAGGCAGGTCCGTGACGATTATGGACCTGAACGGGGATCACATAGGAGACCTCGTGGTCGGCGTGCCATACGCCTCCGCCTACGGATTGAGCCAGGCGGGTGCAGTCAGAGTGTATCTATCGTCCGGCGGGGTCGCGATGGCCAACCTCATTGTCATCAACGGGACGCACACCAAGGACTTGTTCGGATGGTGTGTGGCCAACATCAGCGATGTCAACGGGGACGGGATGTCGGACCTAGCTGTGGGCTCGCCGCTTGCGGACCCAGGACCATTACTCATTGACGCGGGCAATGTCAGCATATTCTATGGTTGGCCCGAGTTTGATGGAAAGCCCAATGTCACGATCGACGGCGAAACCGCTGGTGAGCAGTTCGGCTTCTCGATTGCTTCTGCAGGAGACATAATGGTTGATGGGATGGACGACGTGATTGTTGGAGCACCGTTCTATGATTCTGGGACAATCGCAAATGTGGGACGAGTCGACATATTCTACGGCGGCAACCCGATGAATTCTGTTGCCGACAGGACGCTCTACGGCAACACCGCTGATGGACAATTCGGATACGCCGTCTCGGGAGGAGTGAACATCGACCAGGATGCGACGTTGGACATGGTTATCGGGGCCCCCGGAGTCCCCATCAATAGGACCGCCGGAGCGGCCTACATCTACCGCAATCTGGACAGGGCCAATCCGTCGCAAAACGTGGTGACTGCGAAGGCTGCAGACGATGGGTTCGGATCATCCGTGGCTCTGGTGCGCGACCTCAACGCAGACACCTTCGGAGAGGTCGCAATCGGCGCACCATACAACAACGACCACGGGTCCGACGCCGGGTCCGTTTCGATAATCCTCGGAGCGTCGAAATTCAGGACCGACATCGATATCACGCTGGTTGGCTCGCCGAACGAGTGGTTTGGCTTCTCAATCGCATCGGGCAACATCCTCCTCGACCGTTACTCGGACATCATAGTAGGTGCCCCAATGAGCCGCCTGAATGCTACCCCTGACACCCCCATCGGGCGCGCGTACGCGTACTATGGTGGGAGCGTGTGGACCGAACCGAACCTCACCCTTGTTCCGGATCCTGGCGCTAGCTTCTTCGGCGGTTGCGTGGTCATCGGCGACAACTTGACGGGGGACTCTGCGTCCGACTTCGCAGTCGGTGACCCCATGTTCAGCCTGGTTGGCCTTGAGAATGCGGGCAGGGTCTATGTGTACGCGGGTGTCAAACCTAGCATTCCGTACGTTCCAAAGAACCCGGTCGTGGAGGGTCATGTCTACGTCCCAGGAACTAGCATTGGTCTGCAGGGATTCACAGTAACCCTGGAGTCCTCAGCAGACCAATGGTCGTCCACGACCAACGCTGCGGGATTCTATCAGATGACTGCTGTGCCGGGGACCTACTGGCTCAATGCGAGCAGGGCTGACTACGTGGCGAACTCCACAACGGTCACTCTGGCGATGGATGATGTCAAGACGGAGAACTTCTACCCAATGAAGGTACCGATCGTCACAGGTGTCGTCAGGGACAACGTCACGGCCAATTTGATTCGGGGAGCGAAGGTCGCGCTCTACGACGGGACGACGCTCGTCACTGAGGTCACCACGCCCGCGAATGGCTCATTCTGGATACCGCTGCCGACAGCGTACGTACCCCCTGAGGGGGCTTCAGCAACACTCACGCTGAAGTCATGGGATCAGACACACTACACGTCGCCGTCCAATTTCACGATTGCTAGGAACGAGATCGGATGGGTCAACTTCACACTCGACAGTTTCCCCGTCGTGAAGGGCACAGTCCGAGATGCGATTGACTTCTCTGCGGTGAGAGGAACAATCACTGCCGACCAAGGTGGCACAATAATCGCGATCACAGCAACGGACATTCGCGGCGCCTACACCCTGATCGCCGTGAACGCTTCTGAGCCTGCGAGGCTGTTCTTGAACGCCACAGCGCCTGGCCACTACAGAACCCCAGACTGGGTCGATGTGCAGAAGAATGGGACTTACACGGTCGATTTCCTGCTACAGAGAGATACCACAAAGCCGACCTCACAACTAGCGGCTTTGACTCAGTACACGGCAACTGTCGTGGTGACGCTTTCTGCGACTGCAAGTGATGCGAACGGGATCAAAGAGGTCCAGCTGTGGTACAAGAATGAGGGTGCTGGGTCGTACTCCATGTACGTGGCCGACTCGACATCGCCGTACGAATTCAGTTTCGATTCCTCTGCGACCGGAGGTGACGGAATCTACGAGTTCTACTCGATCGCGGTCGACTGGGCGGACAACACAGAGGATGCGCCAGGGACGAACGACACCTGGACGATCATGGATTCACACGCTCCGACCCTGACGATAACCTCGCCGATTGCCGGTCAGCTGTTTGCGGTCTCCACCGTCGACGCTGCCTGGACAGGGAGCGATCCTGCCTCGGGAATCGCGTCATTCTTCACAAGGATAGATGGCGGCTCTTGGGTCAATCGCGGAGGCAACCTGTCCGCGACATTCACGAACCTCGCTGACGGGAATCACACCGTTGAAGTCAATGCTACGGACAGGGCGGGACACAGCGCGCTCGATTCCGTCACGTTCAGCGTGGACACTGTGAAACCGGTCGTGACGATCACGGCACCCGCGAACAATTCCGCTCTCACGAGCGCGTCTATAACTCTCCAGTGGTCGGCCTCGGACGTCGGATCCGGCCTCAAGACGATTCAGGTGAGCAAAGACGGGACGGCCTGGGAGAGTGTAGACATCAACAAAACGGAATTCGTGTTCTACGGACCGTCCGGCATCGCGGAAGGAGCGTATACGCTCTACGTCCGAGCGGCCGATCGCGGGGGACTCACGACCACCGCGACTGTTGACATGGTGCTGGACCGAACCAACCCGACGGTGACCATAACCTTCCCGATATCGAACCAGAAGCTGAAGGAGTCCAAAGTCACGGTCGGCTGGGCGATGCTTGAAACGGGCAGCGGGATCTCGCTGGTAAGGATATCGATTGATGGTGGAGCGTTCGTATCTGTGGGATCCGCTACCTCGTACGACATCGCGACGCTCGCTGACGGAACGCACAATGTGACCGTCCGGGTAACGGACCACGCGGGCAACTATGCGGAAGCCACGGTGGAATTCACGATATCCACCGGCGGCGGCATAAGCTCGATCATGATGGGAGCGATAGCCTTGGCAATCATCGTGGCCATCGTCGCAGGCGTGCTGCTAATGAAGCGGAAGAAGGGACCGGTGCCTGAGAAGAAGGAACCTGGGAAGTAGAAGGAATCTTCGAGCCTCAGAGGTCCGAGGCACGCACCACGGCGGACGCTGGCCTGCCCAGCAGCTATGGCTTCAGAACCAGAGAAATCCCTAGATCAGCAGGACGGGCTTGCTCGGCCGCAGAGAGTACTTCTTACACTTGTAGCAGTACCACTCGTTGTACTCGGACACGAACCTCATCCGCTCGTTGCAGCACGGGCACGTCTTCTTCTCGCTCGGCCCGTTGCCAAAACCCTTTGGAGCGTACTCCTTGCACGCCATGCAGTAGTATCTGGAGTACCTCTCTATGAACCTCAATGACTCTCCGCATTTCGGGCACCTGGAATCATGAGACTTCTTGCGCGCTCTGAGCGGATACTTCTTGCATGCGTGACAGTAGAACTCCGAGTACTTGTCGACATACTTCAGTTCCTTGCCGCAGTCCGGGCAGCTCTTGGTCGCGCGCGCATCCGGTTTTGCGGGGGCGGTCTGCTTGTCCAGGCCATCCCTAGGAGCGTATTTCCTGCAGCCGTAACAGTAATGCCTCTGGTACTTTTCGATGTACTTCAGGGGCTGCCCGCAGGTCGGGCACATCTTGATCTCCAGCGCTAGCTCGATCTTCCTCTCGGGCTCCGGAGCAGGAACCGGCTCGGAGAACGGCTCGACGGGCGTCGCCACCGTGATGCTGTCGATGAGCACCTGCGCCTCGTTCTGCCTTGGCTCGGGCTTGGCCTCGGCGACGGGCTCGGCCACGGGTTCGTCAGGAGAGCACTCGCATACGAAGCAGTACATCTTGCCGTCCGGTACCTTCTCGAGGGTCGCGCCGCACTTCTTGCAGATTGGCCCGTCCTCCTCCTCGAGCGCCTTCAGCTCATCGGCGATGTCGTTCGCCTTGACATCCGGGATCGGAGTCTTCTCACCATCTCCCGTAGCGTGATGCTCCTCGTCCTCGACGTAGGAATTGCATCCGTAACAGTACCACTTCTCGACCTGCTCGACGAAGTGAGGCTCATCCCCACATTTCGGACACTTCGAGGCTTCCATCCGATCTCAGCTCCAGATATCTCACAGGCTTGGGCCTGTGATTCAATTGGATGAACTACGGCTCAGGAGCGTATTTAACCGTGTTTTTCTGGATATCAACCATGATAACGCATCATGCAAGCACCTGGCGTAGCGACATGTAGCCGCTTGACCGAAGATGGGGTCAGCGAATCATGTTCCCGGAAGCAAAGGCAAGGCAGGGATGTGAACATGAGGGGCAAGAAGAGAGGCGTGGCGGGTGATGCGGGCGCGGGAATCGAGGGGCTGCCCCTGCAGCTCTTGATAATGGTAGTCGTAGCGGGGCTCGGGCTGACCATAATAATGGGCTGGATGAACTCGATCGCCGCGCCGCACTCCATTGGGGACATACTGGTCACCCCGGGGGAGATAGTAGTACACGACCCTGACGGAGATGGGATCTTCACCGCCACGGGGCTTCTGGTCACGGTGACAGTCACCGACCAGTCCGGGGACAGG
>Ga0315296_10001268_pt1 | contig 22010 bp, 10 predicted proteins | sample YL17G14_18_MG_FD_203921 | JGI IMG/M metagenome (GOLD analysis project Ga0315296, IMG submission 203921) | Sediment microbial communities from Yellowstone Lake, YNP, Wyoming, USA - YL17G14_18 | ecosystem: Environmental > Aquatic > Freshwater > Lake > Sediment | place: USA: Wyoming | collected...
ACGTGCGCCTGAACAGGGTTGCGCTTGAACTATACCAGAACTGGATCCACAACCTGGGGCCGGCCCTGCAGGAGACGCACCTCAAGGCGACACAACGGCTTTTATCCGTTTTGGAATGGCTGTTCCATGCGCTCCAGGATGAGGACGTGAATGAGGCTATGCTGCGCTCCGAACTCCAGCGCCACGTTGGGGTGCTGTCCACCGGCGGACAGGAGCCGCCTGTCGCGGACCTGATCGCGGACGAAATCGAGCAGGACGTCGAGGTCTGTTATCTGTTGCGCCATCGCCTGGGTGACGATGGGTTCTCTATCGCTTGTGATTGGTTGCAATCCTTGTAGTTGGGTCAGGGAGGTATTGCTGTATGGCGAAATTCGATTTCTTTGTCGGCCGGCAGGAAGAATTGGCCCTGGTTGACGAATGGGCGGAAAAACGGGGCACCACGCACCTGATTGCCGTCCACGGCGACGGCGGTGTGGGCAAGACCTGGCTGCTCCTGGAGATCTTGCGGCGCTACAGCGGCCGCGACGACTTTGTCGTCGTGTATTTCGACGCGGCCGAACATCCCTTCAGCATCCAGTACGAGGTGATGTTCCTGGTTCAGCATGTGGGCCAGGAGCATTTCCCTCGCCTGCTGGCCGGCATGCAAGAGTTGACGCAGAGTTACTATGCGCTCCCCATCCTGGACATACAGGCCAAAGAACGGGAAGTCTTGCAGATCGCCGGTGAGGAGATCAACCGGCAACTGAAGACTCGACGCCTGATCTACCTCTCGGACACGTTGGAGATGCTGGAGTACGGCGGGGGAGAAAGCCTGCTGGGCCTGGAAGGGCGCGAATACGCCAGCCAGTTCTCCAACGCCCTCTTCGTTGCGGCGGGGCGGAACGTGCGAGAGATGATGCCTGACCTCATCCAGGGCTTTGGCCCGCACCACGTGACCGGCGTCGAACTGCACAACTTCGACCGGGTGGAGAGCACGGACTTTTTTGACGCGGCGGACAGGGAAGGGTTTATTCCGCCTGGGATGCGCGACAAGCTCTATTTCCTGACCGCTGGCCGGCCCGTGCTGCTTTCACTGGCCGTCGAGTGGCTCTCCCGCGAGGTTCCCTTACCGGAGATCGCCGAGCGGCCGTTGGAGGACCTGCGGGCGCTTCCGGAAGCCGGGCTGCGCGACCTGCGCGAGCGGTTCGAGTTCGAGTTGGTGGAGCGGGTGCGCAGGTTGCAAGATCCACTGGACCGGGCCGTCCTCTACATGGCCCACGTCAGCCGGCGCACCGACGCCCGGCTCCTGTCTGTCTTGCTGAGTGGGGTAGGCTTTCCAGCCTGCCAAGACGTTCCGCTGCCCGAGGCGCAGGCGCTGATGTACCAACTGACCGACCTTTCCTTCGTCAAGTACAACCCGACGACCGGCAACTGCATGCTGCACGACGAGATGAAAAACCTGGTCAACCGGCACGCCTGGCCCTACGTGGACCCCACCGGCGACGTGCGCCGCCGCCTGACCCGCCGGGTGATCGAGGACTATTACAAGCCGCGCATCGGCGAACTGGCACAGCAGTTCAAGGCACAACTGGAACCTGGCAAAGGCCCCATCCGCCGTGCCACCATCGGTGGGGCCGAATGGGAACAGTGGCGCCTGGAGGCCGAGTGCCTGCATTATCACCTGATGCTTGGCGAGCAAGAGGGAAGCGCGTATTTCGACGACCGGTTCGCCGAAGCACGCCGGAGCCACCACCTCATGCGCATGCAGTTTTTGCTCAGCGAAATGGAAGCGGCCGGGCAGGCCGGGATACGGAATACACTTGAGCTGCGCAGAGCAGAGTCGCTGTTCCTCCGAGGCGAAGCGGAAAGGGCGCAAGCGATTGGCCGGGATGTGCTGGCCCACGCCGATTTGTCGCCCGACAACCGCATCAGCGCGCATAACATCCTGGGATTGATTGCCGCGACTACCGACCCGGCGGAGGCCAGGCGGCAGTACGAAGCAGCGCTCCAACTGGCGCAGGCAACCGACAAAGTGAGCGTGGTCGGCGTTTTGCACAACAACCTGGGCCAACTCTATCAACTCACCAGTCACCTCAATCAGGCCGTGCACCATTTTCAGCAGGCGATCGAGTACTCTAAGCAGGCGGAAAACCAGCCCCTGGTAGCCTCTGCCACAAACAACCTGGCCTACGTCTATCGGCTGCAGGGTGACCTGGCGCAGGCCGACGTGTTGTGCCGGGTGGCGCTGGCGCAGCGACAACGACTGGGGCTGGAGCGCGACCTGGCCTACAGTTACCTGACCAAGGGTGAGATCGACCGCGACCGCGGAGACCTGGAAAGTGCGGAGCGGTATACCAAACTGGCCTTGCGCAGTTTCGACAAAGTGAACGAGGTGCGGGGACAGACCATGGCCTATCGTTCGCTGGCGAACATCCGCCGCCACATGGAGCAGTACGAGGAGGCGGAAGCCTACCTGCGACGGGGTCTCGTGCTGGCAGAACAGATCCACGACGAGCCATTGTTGGCCAGCCTGTTGGGTGTATATGGGCGTGAGCAGCGGGACCGCGCCGTGTACCTGCAAGGGGCCGGCGGTGGCGATGTAGGGCAGGCTTTCCAGCCTGCCGGTGCCGAAGTGGGGCAGGCTTTCCAGCCTGCCAATGCCGAAGTGGGGCAGGCTTTCCAGCCTGTCGGCGTGGGGCAGGCTTTCCAGCCTGCCAATGCCGGCACGATCGCCGCCCTCTTCCAGAGCGCGGAGCAGTACCTGGAACGCAGCCTGGATCTGGCGACGCGCTATGGCGATCCGTGGCTGATCGCCCGTAGCCAGTTCGAACTGGCGCTGGCCTATTTTCTGAGCGGTTCGCGCCCGGACGACGACGTGACCGACCTGCTGAACCAGGTGTGGGAGAGTGCCTCTGGCCTGGACGACAAACTGTTGCAAGGGTACGTCGAGGAGACGCGCGGGGAAATGGCACAGCGCCGCCAGGATTACGTCGCTGCGGCCCGGTCTTTCGGCCTGGCCGCCTTATGGGTCGCCCAGCGCTACGGCCGCGAGCCGGAGCGCTTCTTCGATCGCCTCGGCAACCGGTTGCTGAATCCCAGGCTGCCCGCCGAGACCGCCCGCACGTTGGCCCGGGGCATCCTCGACGCCATTCAGGAATCCGGCGGGGCCGAGTCGTTGCAGTCCTTACGCATGTTGTGCCAGCAGGTGCTGGAGCTGCCAGCCATGTGAGGAGGAAACGATGCGCGTGCGTCTGACGAATGATCCCACTGCCGTGGGGCAGGCTTTCCAGCCTGCCACTGCCGTGGGGCAGGCTTTCCAGCCTGCCAATGCCACGGGTAAGCGGCCTGTCTCTTCCCACCAGGATTGTGACTGCGATTGTCAATGTGCCTGCCCCACCGATGGAGCGCCAATCCCGGTGCTCTCCCTGCCGGTGGCGTATTACCTGGAACTCACGCCCGCCTGCAACAGCCGCTGCCCTGGCTGTGGCAACATATATGCTGCCGGGCGCGCCTCTCTTCCTCCGCCCCTGGCTGGGGAGGCCTGGCGCGCTCTGATTGCCCGTCTGGCTTCCCACGCCGGCCAGTTCAAACTCACGGGGGGCGAGGCAACCCTGCACCCCGCGTTTGCACAGATCGTGCACGCGGTTGAAGAGCGGGGCATCCCCTTCACGCTGTTTACGAATGGGCGCTGGGCTCACCCCGCTGCGCTGGTCCACCTGTTGCGAGATACCGCGACCTGTGAGGGCTTGCTCGTCTCCTTGCATGGGCCGGATGCGGCCACGCACGAGGCCTTCAGTGGCGTCCCCGGCTCGTTCGACGAGACCGCGGCCAACGTCCGCCGCGCCGTCGAGGCAGGGCTGGACGTGGCGATCAGCATGGTCATCCACCGCCACAACTGGGATCATGTCGAGGAGACGCTCGACCTGAGCCTATCCTTAGGGGCGAACCACGTGGTCTGCAACCGGTTCGTCGGTGCTCCCGGCGCAGAAGTCGCCCCCAGCCAGGCTCAGTTATGCGCGGCGGTGGCTACGGTCGAGTCGCTGCGTGCCGCGGGGCGCCCCGTGCGCTTTGGGAACTGTATCCCGCAGTGCTTTATCGCGTCATCCTCGAGGGGCTGTACTGCCGGGAGCACGTTTGCCACGCTGGACCCGTGGGGGCGCATGCGGCCGTGCAACCACGCGCCGCTCGTCGCGGGAGACCTGCGCACCCAGTCTGTCGAAGAAGTGTGGCAGGGTCAGGCTATGGCCCGCTGGCGCTCGCTGGTCCCCGCCGGTTGTGCGACTTGTCCGGCCTTGGCGGCCTGTCACGGCGGCTGCCGGGCCCAGGCGTTGTTGGCCGGGCAGGACCAGGATCCGCTCGTCCGAGGTCCACTACGTGAGTCTTTATCCTTACCCGATCCGGTGCTTCCGCTATACGCCGGATTGCGCCCGGTCGGGCGATTTACCCATCGTTTTGAGGGCGGCGTTGGGGTGCTGCTTTGCAAGAGCACAGTGGTTCCTGTGCCGCCTGGCTGTGACGGGTTGATTCCACAACTGGACGGCTCGCTGACCCTCCAGCAGATCGAGCGTCAGTACGGTGGCTCTGCGGTTGACTGGATTGGAGCGCTCCATCAGGAAGGGATAGTCACGTGGGTCTCCTGACTTCCGAAGTCTCTGAGACTTCGGAAGTCTCAGGGAGGTGAGGAGTAGAGACGTAAGGGAATTTGCTTTTTGCATCTTACTGTGCTAGACTCTACAGATAGCCAACTGACTTCATCGCCCAATGCATCGCGAGGTTGGCAAAGGTTAGCATCAAGCCCTATCGCAAGCAATGCGCCAACTGTCGCCTCTCCAACTGGCAGCCCGCTGCCAAAATACACGGCCGGATGCTTCACACGAGCCCTTTTGTTTTGAGCTCTTCCGGCGTGCCATTGTCGAAGGTTGCTCCCTCTGTTGGCACTATCTCCACAACCAGTATTATTCCCTGGTGCGTTACTGGATCTGTCAGCGTGCTTTCCTCGACCCCGATACAATTGACGATTTGACCCAGGATGCGTTTACCGCTTTCTGGCGTTTCTATACTCCCGATAAACTGGACCGCGCCGATGGACTGGGAGACGTCCTGTACTATCTCAAGTCCTGTGCTGCGTCTGCCGTCGCTCAGGCTTGCCGCAAGGCCGGCAAGATGCCCCCGGAAGAGGAGCTGGATGAGCAGATGATAGATGGTTGTGTCTCCACGCACTCCGCCGAAGCATCTGCATTGCAGCAGGCAGATACCGGACGATTGTGGGCTGCCGTCGAGGCTTGCTGCAACGATGAGCGTGAACGCCTCCTGGTTCGCCTCGTCTTCGTGGCTGGCCTGAAACCTCGCTACATCGCCGAGCGATTCCCTGATCTGTTCCACGATGTGTCCGAGGTGTACCGCGTCAAACGTAACCTCCTCGACCGTCTACGTCGCGATCCAATCATGCAGGACATGCGCGAAAACGGGCAAGATGAGCGTTTGACAGAGTAGGAGGATGTGACCGTGGCATTGGATTGTATAGACCCCGGGGCGGTTCAGGATTGGGAACTGGAGGCTTGTGCTAACGGTGAAGCATCCTCCTACGTCGTAGAACATCTGAAGCATTGCCCGGCCTGTCGTGCGCGGCTGGCAGAGTACGTGGCGGTTGAGCGTCGTCTCCGCCAGGCCCTGTACCGCTTCGACTGCCCCTCACTGGACCTGTTGCGTGACTACCACTGGGGCTATCTTTCGCCCGGCGAACGCCAGCAGGTTGAGGCCCACCTCGATACATGCCCTCACTGCAAGCAAGAATTGGCCGGCCTGGCCGAGTTCGTGACTGCGGAACGTGCACAACCGACGAGCGCAATGCTGTCCCATGCCCGCCAGGCCGCCGCCCAGGTGCGCCTGGTCGTGGCACGTTTTATCTCTCCCTCCCTGCGCCTGGTGCCGCTCCTGCGCGGTGAGACGCGCGAAGTGTTGCTCTTCGATGCCGAGACCATCACGTTGAGCGTCAACCTGGAACAGGACGACGCAGGCACGTACACGCTCTTTGGACAGGCCCTGTCGCCAGAGCCGGTCCTTCCCCTCGGTGGCTATGCGCGCTTGACGGCCCGCGAGCAGGGCGCTGTCCCGGTCCAGGCTTCTCTGGACGCCAATGGCGGATTCGCACTTACCAATCTGCGCCCCGGCACCTATCAACTCGTCGTCTGCCTGCCGGACCGGCGCATCGTGGTACCCACCCTGGCACTGAAAGCGGAGTGATGAGCGATGGACGACGGGCTGTTGGAGGCTTTGCAGGCCGCTTCTGACGATCAAGCCCTCCAGACATTGATCCGCACCCATGCCCTGGACATTGAAACGGTCGAGGCGCTCAAGGCCCATTCGGCCCATTTCTACTTCGAGCACCCCGCCGGGGCGCTGCGCATCGCCAGCGTCGCTTACCGGCTGGGCCTGTTGCTGCCCGATCCGGCCCCGACCCTTGGCCGGTGGACGCTGGCGAACGCGCTGCTGTTCGCCGATCGCTACCGGGAGGCGGCTGACCTCTTTGACCGTGCCCGTGCCGACTACCTGGCAGCAGGCCACACGCTGGACGCGGCGCGCATGGGCGTGGGCCACGTCTGGGCGCTGGCGTACACCGGCCAATTCGAGCGTGCGCTGCAACTGGCCGCGGAGGTCGAGCCTGTCCTCGCTGCCGCCGCGGCGACCGACCCCACCGATCATCGTCGCCTGGGCGAGTTGCTCAACAACGTCGGCATTCTGTACGACCTGCTGGGCCTGTACGAGGAAGCGCTGGCGGCCTACGACCGCAAACTGGAGATCGCGCGAGCACTGGACAACGAGTTGGACGCCGCCCGCGCACAACACAACCGCGCTTGTGCGCTGACTTACCTCAACGCCTTCGACGAGGCGCTGGCTGCCTTTCGGGAGGCCGAAACTGGCTTTCTGAACGCCAGGGTGACGGCCGACCTGGCCCGGCTGGCCTACAACCGGGGTACGCTCTACGCCCACCGGGAGCGGTACGCCGAGGCCGAGGTTGAGTTTGCGGCGGCGGACGAGTGGTTGAGCACGCTGGACGGCACCGACCAGGCCCGCGTCGCCCTCACCGTGTACCGGGCCCTGGCGCGCTTGCAGAGCGGCGCCAGGCCGGATACCGCACTGCTCAGCGGGCTGCTCGCCGCTCAGACCAGCCTGGCGGCCCACGGCCCGCTCTTCGAGGAGGGGCTGGCCTGGCTGGGGCTGGGGCGCTGCCACGTGGCGTTGGGCGACCTGCCGGCCGCCCGGCACGCCTTCGAGCAGGCGTTGACACTGGCCGAACGGGGCGCGGACCGCCCGCTGGCGTGGGAAGCGCTGCACTACCTGGGGAACCTGGCGGAAGCGCGCTCCGACCCGGCTGCTGCTATCGCGTTTTACGAGCGGGCGCTCACGCAGATCGAGGCCATCCGGCGTGACCTGCACGTCGAAACCTTTCGGGCTGGCTTCCTGGCCGACAAACTGGCCGTCTACGGGGATCTGGCGCTGCTTCACGTGCGGTCGGGTCGCCTGGAAGAGGCGTTCGCCGTCATCGAACGGGCCAAATCCCGCCTGTTGGCCGAACGGCTGGCCGGCCGCCTGAGCGACGAGATGGCGGCTTTGCCCGCCTCTGACGATCCCCACACCCAGGCATTGGCCCTGCGCCTGCGAGACTTGTTGGTCCGCCTGGAGCAACTGTATGGACAGGCAAGCGTGGACGAAGCGAGCGAGCGCGGCGAGACGTGGTCGGTGGCTCCAGATCCAGGTACGCTGCTGGCGGTGAAGCAGTTAGAGGGGGAAGTGCTGGACCTGGTGCGGAAGATGGAACGCGACTGCCCCTTGCTTTCTCCTCTGGCAACCGGTCACGCGGCCCCATTACACGACGTACAGGCCCGGCTGCCGGGCACATCCTTGCTCCAGTATCACATCGCGCGCGGGCGGGTGTGGGCCTACGTCGTGGATGGCACGGGAGTACGGGCGCATCACGACCTGGCGCTTCTTACCGACGTCGAAGCAGCCCGGCGACGGTTCTCGGCGGCCGTGGAGCGGGCGCTGGGGCTGGCCTCCGGCTATGGCCTGGAAACGTTGACACGCTACCTGCCCACACTCCTGGCCGATGCCCAGGCTCAACTGTCGGCGCTCTATGACCTGCTCTTCCGTCCGCTGGTCGCTGATCTCCCGCCGGATGCACTGCTGATCGTCTCGCCCGATGGCCCGTTGCACTACGTGCCTTTCCACGCGCTGCACGATGGCACGGCCTACCTGGTCGAACGGCGCGTTCTCAGTTATACCCCCAGCGCCACCGTGCTGGATTTGTGCGCCCGGCGCACCGCTACGGGCCAGGGAATGCTCGTGACGGGCTACAGCGGCGAGCGGCTGGCCCAGGTCAACGCCGAGGTCGAAGCGCTGAGCGGGCTGTTCCCCGCGGCGGACCTGTTGCGCGAGGCAGAGGCGACCGCCGAACGGTTGTTGGCCTGCGCTCCCCACTACCGCGTGCTGCACCTGGCGGCCCATGCCTGCTTCCGCGCCGACAACACGATGCTCTCGTCGCTTTCGCTGGCCGACCGGCGGCTGACGCTGGCCGAGATCGCCCGCCTGCGGCTGGGCGCCGAGTTGGTCGCATTGAGCGGCTGCGAGACGGGGCGCGGCCGGTTATATGGTGCCGACCTGCTCAGCCTGGCGTGTGGCTTCCTGGGGGCCGGCGCGCGGTCGCTCCTGGTCAGCCTGTGGCGCGTGGACGACGCGACCACGGCGCGGCTGATGCGCGGCTTTTACCAGGCGCTCAAGCATGGGGAGGGGCGGGCGGCGGCGCTGCGCACGGCGCAACTGGAGCTCCTGGCCCTGGGGCGCGAGCGGCCGGCCGAATGTGGCGTGTACCGCCATCCGGCCTATTGGGCGCCCTTCATCCTGATCGGCGAGTGGGGCAGGCTTTCCAGCCTGCCGATGGGTGTCACGTAGGACAAGATGCCATCTTGTCGTCGAGTAGTCCTGTGGGACAGGCTTTCCAGCCTGCCGGGAAGGGGAGATGATGCGCAAGGTAGCGACGGCTCTTGGATTGACGTGTGGCCTCTTGCTTTTCGTGGTCTTGGCGTTACGTGTTCAGGCTGGGCTGGCGGTGCCGACGGGCCGTCACTGCGGCGACGTCGGCCCGCTGCCGCCACAAGATTCAGCATTCTGTGGTTGTACGTGGGGTGATGTGCTCTTCTATGGGCAGCCGGTGGCCGGTGCTGCGATCACGCTCACCTTCGGCGGCGGTGTCGTGACGGACGTGACCCGCCTCACACCGCTGGAGCCGCTGCCGTACTACGATCTGACGGCCCACGACCTGGGTGCCCGCCGGGGGGACGTGCTGACGCTGACCGCCCGTTTTGCCGGACAGGCCGTCAGCCGGGTGTTCCGGGCCTGGCCCGGCTCGGATGGGGAGCAGTACATCGTGCTGGCGTTTCCAGAGCGGGGTGTGTGGAGCCCCTGGGTGACGGGCGGCTATACCCGCGCGCTGGCGTTGGCCGGGAACGTGGTGTGGGCCGGCGGGCCAGCGGGCGTCATCGCGGCGAGCATGAGTACCGGCATCAGCGTGGCCCATACGTTGCCCTGGACCGAGCCAGGGGTACGGGCGCTGGCCGTGGGCTGCGATGGGCATGTCTGGGCGGCTGGCACGGGAGGCGTGGCGGAGTTCGATGACAGCACATGGTATACCCACATCGTTCCCTTCAGCGGCACTCTGCGCGCGCTGGCGGCGGACCCAGCCACATGTGCAGTGTGGGTGGGGGGTGGGGATAGTGCCGGGAGCGTGGCTGTCTACACTGGCACATGGCGCGCAGCAGGCAGTTTCAATGCCGCAGTGACCGCACTGGCGGTGGATGGAGCCGGGCGCGTCTGGGCTGGCGCGTGGGGGGATGGGGCCTACCGGCAGGATGGGAGCGGCGGTTGGACCCGCTACCAGGATACGGAGGGGCTGGCCTCTGACTGGGTGCTGGCTGCGGCGGCGGGTAGAGGTGCGGTCTGGTTCGGCACGTCGCCCTATCTGAGCGGGGAAGGGCCGCGCGGTGGCATCGCTCGCTACGACCTGGCGACTGGAACCTGGCGGGCGTACACCAAGACTCACGGCCTGCCAGCCGATGTGGGTTTCCCGCAGGCTCCTGCCCCCGTATATGCGCTGGCGCTGGGCGAGGGTGGCTGGACCTGGGCGGGGACGGTGGACGGGGTACGCTTCCTGCCGGAGGGTGAGTACTGGTTCCCGTACACTGCCACCCGCGGGCTGCGCGGCGGACCGGTGCTGGCGCTCGTCGCCGGAAGAGGGACGGTCGTTGCGGCCGTACCGGCCGGGCTGGACCGGCTGGACCGTGAAGCCGTGCCGGGGAGTCCGCCGGCGGCTCAGATTGTGGAGGTAGCGCCGCTGACGTTGACGTTGGGGACAGTACTCATGCTGAATGGGGAGGGCCAGGATGGCGATGAGGACGGCGTCCAGATTGTCAGTTGGGACTGGTCGTCGTCGCTGGACGGGCCGCTGTGTACGTCGGCCAGTTGCACGTTGCCGTACAACCTATTCACCCCCGGTGTCCACTCCATCGTGCTGAGGGTACAGGATGATGAGGGGGTCTGGTCAGCGCCTGTCACGAAGACGGTCGAGGTAAAAGAAGCCCGGCGGGTCTATCTGCCGCTTGTGGTGAGGCAATCGCAGGGTCGAATGCAGAATCGTTGACAGGAGGGATCAAAATGCGACGAGTCACAGCGTGGACGTGGGCAATCGTGATGACGTCGGCACTGTTGGGGCCAGCCGTGCTGGTTCAGACCGCAGCCGCACCGGTGCACTTGGCGGAAGAAACAACACGGGAAGTGACCTTATTGGCCGAAACCGGCGTGTACACCGAAGACTTTGCGACCTATACGGCCAAGGACTACACCGAAAACACTGAGTGGGACATCGGAGCGCATGCACTGCGGCTGGAGCCCGTTGACAGCGCCCATCAAAGCAATCCTGTTATAGCCGGAGACGGAAGCGGCAATATCCTTGTTGTGTGGCACGACGACCGCAACGGCAACCGAGATATTCATGCCCAGAGGTTGGACACAAACGGGAACCGGCTGTGGGCGACGGACGTACGTGTCAATTCCGACAGTGGGGTGACAGGCCAGGATGATCCCGCCATGGCGGCAGATGGCAACGGAAATGCCGCCATTGTGTGGAGGGACAGCCGCAACGGCAACGATGACGTCTATGCCCAGAGGTTGGATGCGAATGGGAACAAATTGTGGGCCGCCGACGTGCGCGTCAACTCCGACAGCGGGGCGACAGATCAGTATGCTCCCGCCGTAGCGGTGGATGGGAGCGGAAATATCGTCGTCGTGTGGCAAGACGACCGCAACGGCAACGATGACGTCTACGCCCAGAGATTAGATGCGAGCGGGAACAAACTGTGGGCGGCGGACGTGCGTGTCAACTCCGACAGCGGGACGGCAGGCCAGTATGCTCCCGCCGTGGCAGTAGATGGCAGTGGGAACGCTGTCGTCGTGTGGAGGGACAGCCGCGATGGCAATGCCAACATCTATGCCCGCAGGCTGGATGGGAACGGGAACAAACTGTGGGGAGCCGACACGCGCGTCAACGCGGACAGCGGGACGGCAGACCGGTCGTATCCCGCCGTAGCAGTGGACGGAAGCGGGAACGCCGTTGCTGTGTGGAGAGACAACCGTAACGGCAACTGGGACATCTACACCCAGAGGTTGGATGGAGGTGGAAGCCGGCTGTGGGCGGCGGACGTGCGCGTCAACTCCGACAGCGGGGCGGCAGACCAGTCATATCCCGTCGTAGCAGTAGACGGAAGTGGGAATGCTGTCGTCGTGTGGAGAGATCAACGCAGCGATAACTGGGACATCTACGTCCAGAGGTTGGATGGGAACGGGAACAAATCGTGGGTAGCGGACATGCGCGTCAACTCCGACAGTGGGACAGCAAATCAATATGGTCCCGCCGTGGCAGTGGACGGGAGTGTCGTCGTTGTGTGGCAAGACGGCCGCAACGGCAACGATGACATCTACGCCCAGAGGCTGGATGCGAGTGGGAACCGGCTGTGGACAGCAGATGCGCGTGTCAACTCCAGCAACGGCACGGGGAGCCAATGGTACCCTGTCGTGGCGGTAGATGGGAGTGGAAATTCCATCACCGTGTGGAGAGACGACGGTAACGGCAACTGGGACATCTATACTCAGAGACTGGATGGAGGTGGGGGCCGGCTATGGGCTGCGGACGTGCGCGTCAACTCCGACAGTGGGACGGCAGACCAGGGTGCTCCCACCGTAGCAGTGGATGGCAATGGGAGTATCTTCGCCGTGTGGAGGGACGGCCGCAACGGCAATGATGACATTTATGCCCAGCGGTTAGACAGAAGTGGAAACCGGCTATGGACGGCGGACGTACGCGTCAACTCCGATAGCGGGACGGCAGGCCAGTATGCTCCCGCCCTGGCAATGGACGGGGACGGGAATGCCTTCGTTGTGTGGATGGACAACCGCAACGGCAACGATAACATCTATGCTCAGAAGTTGGATGCAAACGGAGACAAACCGTGGGCAGCGGACGTGCGCGTCAACTCCGGCAGTGGAGCAACAGAGCAGCGGTATCCTGCCGCGGCGGTGGATGGGAACGGGAATGTTGTCGTTGTGTGGCAGGACGATCAGAGTGGCAACTGGGACGTCTACGCCCAGAAGCTGGATGAAGGTGGAAGCCGGCTATGGGCAGCGGATATGCAAGCCAATTCCGACAGTGGAGCAGCAGATCAGTGGTATCCTGCCGTGGTGGAAGATGGGAGCAGGAACGTTGTTGTCGTGTGGCAAGACGAGCGAAACGGTAACAACGATATCTATGGGCAGAAGTTAGACACGAACGGGAGCAAACTGTGGGCGGCAGATGTACGCGTCAATTCTGACAGCGGAACGGCAGACCAGGATTTCCCTGCCATAGCGGCGGACGAAAGTGAAAATGCTGTCATTGTGTGGCAAGACGGCCGCAACGGCGACGATGACATCTATGCCCAGAAGTTGGATGGGGATGGGAGCAAACTGTGGGCAGCGGACGTGCGCGTCAATTCCGACAGCGGGGCAGCGGGGCAAGATAATCCTGTCGTGGTCGTGGACGGGAGCAGGAATGGTATTATCGTATGGAAGGACGAACGCAACCGTAACCCAGACATCTATGCACAGAGGATCAGTGCTGGGGGGGGCAAAACCTGGTCAGCAGACGTACAAATCGTATACCCCGACCGCTTCTACTTCCCCACCGGCACCGCCCAATCGCGCACGGTGGACACCGTGACCGGCACCATCCGCAGCGCCACCCTCACCGCCGACTACTGGGCCAATGGCGGCAGCGTCCAGTTCTCTCTCACCAACGACGGCGGCACCCACTGGGTCACCACCCCTCTTGGTGCCGCCGCTGTTTTCACTACCACTGGCTCCGACCTGCGCTGGCGTGCCGTTCTCTCCGCCGACCCGCTCTGGCCACGTACACCGGTAGTCAACTCCCTGCGCATCGAGTACTCCACTCAGGCTTCCTACGCCGACGACTACGAGCCGGACGATATCTGCGCCCAGGCCCAGCCCATCCAGGTCAACGGCGCGGCACAGGCCCATACCTTCCATCAGCAGGCCGACGCCGACTGGGCCTGGTTCAACGTGACTTCCGGCACCACCTACGTCGTCCAAACCTCCAACACGCAGACCAACGCCGACACCGTGCTGGAACTGCGCTCTTCTTGCCCCCAGCCGCCGCTGGACTCCGACGACAATGCCTTCGGCAACGACGCCCGCATCACCTGGCAGGCCACCTTCTCCGGCCCGGTCTACGTCAAGGTCGCCAACCACACTGCGTCGGTCTACGGCCCCGACACGGGCTACGACCTCTCGGTGCGCACCTTCACCCAGCCGCCGGTGGCCGTCATCGTGGGCGGGCATGACGACGGGTACAGGCTGCAGGCCAACATAGACCACGCGGCGGACATGGCCTATCGTACCTTCCTGAACTCCGGTGTGCCGAAAGCCAACCTCCGCTACTTCGGCCCCAACCCGCACCGCGACGTGGACGGCAACGGGCTCAACGATGACATCTACGCCACGGTCACGCTCACCGGCGTGCGCGAGGCAGTGCAGGATTGGTCGCGGGCGCAGGGGATGCAGTTGGGCGTGCCGTTCTACGTCTACCTGGTGGACCACGGCCACTACGACCAGTTCATGGCGGCTGGTGCGAGTAGTAAGATCACGGCGACCGACCTGGACCTGTGGCTGAGCAACCTGGAGGCGACCAGTGGGACGGACAACGTCAACGTGATCCTGGAGGCCTGCCACAGCGGGTCGTTCATTGACGTGACCAACCTGGGACCGGCGGAGGTGAGTGGGCGGAACCGGGTGGTGATCGCATCCACGTCGAGTGGGCTGAACGCCTACCCGTCGGTACAGGGGGCATACTTCTCGGATGCGTTCTGGACGGCGTTGGGGCAGAACCAGGACCTGAAGACGGCGTTCGAGGCGGCGAAGCAGGCGGTACAGGCGACGGGGCTGAGCCAGCAACCGTGGCTGGACGACAATGGGGATGCACTGGCGGACGGTCGGGATGGGGCGTTGGCGCGCAGCCGTGGGCTGGGGTCGCCGTTTGCGGGCAGCCCGCCGGCGATAGACTGGGTGCGCATGGGGCCGGTGAGCGGTGGGCAGGCGACGGTTGTGGCGCAGGTGCGGGACGACTTTGGGGTGGCCGGGGTATGGGCGGTGGTCTACCCGCCGGGCTTCGTCGAGCCGGAGCCGACACAGGACGGGACGACGCCGGTGCTGAACGTGCCGACGGCGACGTTGACGCTGGCAGCAGGGACGGACCTGTATGGCACGGCGTATAGGGGGTTCACGCAGACGGGGCAGTACCGGCTGGTGGTGTACGCACAGGACGGGGACGGGAACCAGGCATTGCCACAGGCAGTGGGGGTCTGTGCGGGGCGCGTGTACCTGCCGCTCGTACTCAGGGGCTGGTGACCGGGGTAGGCGAGTACAACGACGATCCCAATGCTGCCGCCAGCGGCTCAAAATCAGGGTCGAGCGTCCAGAGGGCAACGCCGGATGGTACCTGCAAGGCAATAATGATGTCACCCAGAGGCCAGCAGGCCGCTTGCCCCAGCACAGCGCGGGGATCGGTCATGACGGCGGCCAGCAAACGCTCGACACGAGGTTGGTCTTTGATAACGTCTGGATGAGCAGCGAGGTACTCCGCGATAACAGGCTATTACATCACTGCGAGCCAGGTTGCGGTTAATCTCAGCGATAGAAGCCGGGGACCCCAGGATGCGCTGAACCTGGATCGTGGTGTCGAGAAAGAGGCGCGGCATCCGCTCAACTCTCGTTCAGGTACTGGCTTAGTAGAGCCTCGTCAAAGGGGATACCAGGATAGAGATGGCTGTCCATCAGACGATGGTTGAATTGTCGCAAGTCATCCTCCGTGATGGTCGGCCGTCGCATTAACTCCAGACCATAGTGTAGGGCCAGGGCCTGATCTGGCTGAAGCCGGGCTTCGCCTAGACTTTCCAGGGCCAATCGCGAGAGTAATACAACCTGGCGGAAAAGAGGAGGTGCCTCAATTGCGGATTGATAGAGGGCGTGCAGTTGATCGTGGAACAGGGCGACCGCATCGGATGTGGCTTCACCGCTGGCAAAGGCTCGAAGTAATTCCTCGAGCAGACTCAGATGTGCGTTGAGCAGTGCAGCCTGCTGGTCGCGTCGGAGTTCAGCCGGGTCGGGTGCCGGCGCCAGCCAGGCCAGGGCCTGCCCATCGTCGGTTGTGATCAGGATGGAACGCCCGGTTTGCCGGGACTGTCTGACCAGTACGTCGAGACGTCTCTGAGCCTCAGTCAATGTCAGGTTTTGAGAGGACATGGATTCACCTCTTGATAGTCCACTACCTCGCTGTGATAGGCATTGGTCCAAAACGACGCATCCAGAACGGCATCTTGTTTGTTCATGGTTGACCGTTGGTCTGATTATATCATGAGTGGAGAATAAGCAAAATCGGAGGAGATGAAATGGTCAAGTATCTGATGAAAGTGCTGACGGCAGTGGTGATGCTTTCTCTGGTGAGGGCAGGGGCAGATGCTCACAGAGCCGCCCTCCCGGTTGAGGCGACGGCAGACCTGAGCCGGGCAGGTGGCGCGCTGGCCGAGGCTGGCGCGTATACCGAAGACTTCACGACCTACACGGCCAAGGGTTATGGCGAAAACGCCGAATGGGATATCTGGATGCATGCGCTACGTCTGTCGCGCCTGGACGGTATAGGCCAGTATTCTTACAAAGTAGCAGCGGGTGAAAGCGATAACATGATCGTCGTATGGGAAGATACACGCAGCGGCAGTTGGGATATCTATGCTCAAAAACTAGATGCGAGCGGAAATCGGTTGTGGGCGGCTGACGTGCGGGTCAATTCGGACAGCGGGGATGCGCCCCAAGAATATCCAGCCGTGGCGACGGACGGCAGTGGGAATGCTGTCATTGTGTGGCGGGACAGTCGTAATGGTGATGCCGATATCTATGCACAGAGGTTGGATATTAGTGGGAATAAGTTGTGGGCCGCTGATGTGCGCATCAACTCTGACAATGGGACTGCTTTCCAGGAATGTCCCGCTGTTGCAGTGGATGGAAGTGGGAACGCTGTTGTTGTGTGGACGGACAATCGCAATGGCAACGACGATGTTTATGCTCAGAGACTGGACACCAACGGGAATAGGGTGTGGGCGATGGACATTCGTGTCAATGCGGACAGTATGGCGACCTACCAGCGAAACCCTGCTGTGGCGATGGATGGAGATGGCAGTACTATTGTTGTGTGGGAGGACAGCCGCGGCGGTTGGTCCAGTATTTACGCCCAAAGGTTGAATGTCAGTGGAAGCCGATTGTGGTCGTTGGACGTGGAGGTTGCCTTAGGCAGTGAGACATCCCTGCTGTATAATCCCGCAGTAGCGGTGGATGGGAGTGGCAATGCGGTTATCGCGTGGGAGAGTTGGCAGGAAGACATTGACATCTATGCTCAGAGGTTGGATGCGGGCGGAAATAAGTTATGGGCGGCCGACGTGCGGGTCAGTGAGGGTCGAAATCCTGATGTGGCAATGGCCGCGAGCGGTGATGCTATCATTGCTTGGACGGGTGGTGACATCTACGCCCAGAAGTTGAGCGGGAGCGGGCTCAGACTGTGGGCGGTCGGTGTAAAAGTCAATTCGGACAATGGGACAGTGGGAAAGGTTTGCCCCGCAGTAGCGGTGAATAGGAGCAATAATGCTGTGGTCGTGTGGGGAGACGGGCGCAATGGTAACCTTGATGTCTATGCACAACGGCTGGATACCGGTGGGACGAAACTGTGGGTGGTTGATGTCCGAGCCAACTCAGATAGTGGGGCAGTGTTACAGGGGTGGCCCGATGTGGCGGTGGATTGGAGCGGCAATACTATTGCCGTGTGGACAGATGGCCGCAACATTGATCAGGATGTATATATCCAAAGAATAGATATCCGCGGTAACAAGGTATGGGCAACTGATGTGCGCGTCAACTCTGACAATGGGACTGCTTTCCAGGGATGTCCTGCTGTTGCAGTGGATGGAAGTGGGAACGCTGTTGTTGTGTGGATGGACAATCGCAATGGCAACTACGATATTTACGCTCAGAGGTTGGACGCTAACGGAAATAGAATGTGGGCAACCGATGTGCGCGTCAACTCCTACAGTGGGACCAAGGACCACCGCTGTCCTGATATAGCCCTGGATGGTAGCGGGAATGTCATTGTGGTGTGGGCAGACAACTATTGGGACGTCTACGCACAGAAGTTGGATGGTAGGGGTAGCAAATTGTGGGCAATGGATGTGCATGTGGATACTGGGGTAGCGTATCAGTTGAATCCTGCTGTGGCGGCGGATCAGGCCGGGAACGCTGTCATCGTATGGGAGAACTACGCTCTGGATGCAGGAACTTACGCTCAGAGGTTGGATGCGGGCGGAAATAAGTTATGGGCGGCCGACGTGCGGGTCAGTGAGGGTCGAAATCCTGATGTGGCAATGGCCGCGAATAGTAACGCGGTCATTGTGTGGCGTGATTACCGGAATGGCAACGCTGATATCTATGCTCAGCAGTTGGATGTAAACGGGAATCACCTATGGGAGACCGACGTGCGTGTAAATTCTGATAGCGGGACGGCTGATCAAGAGTTTCCTGTTATCATATCGGAGGAGGGAAGTTGGAATGCTATTGTAGGGTGGCAAGATAGCCGCAATGGAAATCATGACGTCTATGCTCAGAAGCTGAATCAGAGTGGAAACAGACTTTGGGGAACTGATGTGCAGGTCAATATTGGCGGCGGAGCGGCAAACCGGAAGTATCCTGTTATGGCAATTGATGAGAGTGGGAACACTGTTGTTGCATGGATGGAAGATACCGACGGCAACGAAGATGTTTTTGCTCAGAGGATCAACACCATAGGTGGGAACGTGTGGCTGGCCGACTTGCAGGTGGTCTACCCCGATCGCTTCTACTTCCTCACCGGCACCGCCCAATCCCGCACGGTGGACACCGTGATCAGCACCATCCGCAGCGCCACCCTCACCGCCGATTACCAGGCCAACGGCGGCGGGGTGCAGTTCTACCTGACCAACGACGGCGGTGCTCACTGGATCACCGCCACGCTCGGTACCGCCACTGTCTTTACCACCACCGGCTCCGACCTGCGCTGGCGCGCCATACTGAGCGTGGACCCTATCTGGCAGCGTACCCCGGTCGTGAATTCCCTGCGCATCGAGTACTCCACTCAGCCTTCCTACGCCGACGACTACGAGCCGGACGATATCTGCGCCCAGGTGCAGCCCATTCAGGTCAACGGCGCAGCGCAGGCTCACACCTTCCACCAGGACGCCGACGCCGACTGGGCCTGGTTCAACGTGACCTCCGTCACCACCTACGTCGTCCAAACCTCCAACACGCAGGCCAGCGCCGACACCATGCTGGAACTGCGCGCCGCCTGCCCCCAGCCACCGCTGGACTCCGGCGACAACGCCTTCGGGAACGACGCGCGCATCACCTGGCAAGCATCCTTCTCCGGCCCGGTCTACGTCAAGGTCGCCAACCACACCCCGTCAGTCTACGGCCCCGATACGGGCTACGACCTGTCGGTGCGCACGTTCACCCAGCCGCCGGTGGCGGTCATCGTCGGCGGGCACGACGATGGGTACAGACTGCAGGCCAACATAGACCACGCGGCAGATATGGCCTATCTTACCTTCCTGAACTCGGGTGTGCCGAAAGCCAACCTCCGCTACTTCGGCCCCAACCCGCACCGGGACGTGGACAGCAACGGGCTCAACGACGACATCTACGCCACGGTCACGCTCACCGGCGTGCGGGAGGCGGTGCAGGATTGGTCGCGGGCGCAGGGGGTGCAGTTGGGCGTGCCGTTCTACGTCTACCTGGTGGATCACGGCCACTACGACCAGTTCATGGCGGCTGGCGCGAGTGGTAAGATCACGGCGACCGACCTGAACCTGTGGCTGAGCAACCTGGAGGCGACGAGCGGGACGGACAACGTCAACGTGATCCTGGAGGCGTGCTACAGCGGGTCGTTCATTGACGTGACCGACCTGGGACCGGCGGAGGTGAGTGGGCGGAACCGGGTAGTGATCGCATCCACGTCGAGTGGGCTGAACGCCTACCCGTCGGTACAGGGGGCGTACTTTTCGGATGCGTTCTGGACGGCGTTAGGGCAGAACCAGGACTTGAAGACGGCGTTCGAGGCGGCGAAGCAGGCAGTGCAGGCGACGGGGTTGAGCCAGCAGCCGTGGCTGGACGACAACGGGGACGCGGTGGCAGATGGGCGGGATGGGGCGTTGGCGCGCAGCCGTGGGCTGGGGTCGCCGTTTGCGGGCAGTCCGCCGGCGATAGACTGGGTGCGCATGGGGCCGGTGAGCGGTGGGCAGGCGACGGTTGTGGCGCAGGTGCGGGACGACTTTGGGGTGGCGGGGGTGTGGGCGGTGGTGTACCCGCCAGACTTTGTGGAGCCGGAGCCGACGCAGGACGGGACGACACCAGCGCTGAACGTGCCGACAACAACACTTACGCTGGCGGGGAGGGACCTATATAGCACGGCGTATAGGGGGTTCACGCAGACAGGGCAGTACCGGCTGGTGGTGTACGCGGAGGACGCGGACGGTAACCAGGCGATGCCGCAGTCGGTGGGGGTGTGCGCGGGGTGCGTGTACCTGCCGTTAGTGGTGCGAAGTCACTGAATCAGGTCAGTCCTAACTTGGCCCAGTTGCCCAGTTGGACCAAATCGTGGTGCCGCGGATAGTCAATCGCGTGGCGTACCAGGTAGGCTTTCAGATACTTCTCGGCGCTTTGCTGACAACTCCAACAGATGTTGTCTGGCAGAAGCGTCTTGCGCTGGCGCAACAGGATGCGTGCGCCTGATAGTCCGCTTCGGCCTTGTGTATCCAGTCGGCAACTTCGTCGCTCATAAAGGACTTTTCCTTGCGTAACAATTTCCTTGAAGAAAGCAGGGCCATGTTCGACCAGTTGTCTCAGTTCGGCCGGTGTGCGCACCAGCACATCCAACGCGAAACGGCGGCGAGGGAACAGATCGGAGACAGCACGATGCCGCTCAAAGACACTGCGGCCGGTGAGCGCATCGGTTACAACCAGCAAATCCACATCGCTGTCCAGCCCTGGCTCACCGTAAGCGCGCGAGCCAAACAGGATGACCATTTCGGGGTCAAAGGCTGCGACGATGCGTTGAGTAATCTCGTGCAGCAGATCATCTGTGACCAGTGTGTGAACACTCATCTTTTGCGCACCTCAGCGGCGGCAGCACGCAGTTCGTCTTTGTCAAAAAGATCGGCCAGCGTCTCGAGGCCGTCTACAAACTGCTCAACTGTTGTTATATCAGGATATGGAGTTACCATCCCGATTACTCCTTTGTCGAGCCAGAACGGCCAGGGGCATCATGGCGGCCCGCTTGAGATGTACGGCTGTCTTGGACCTGGCGAGCCGTGCCTTGATTATATCATCAGAAGTTTACCAATTGACATAATATCGAGGGATTTGAAGGTCCTGGGTGGGTACTTTCATGCTCATGCGAGCGATTTCACGCGATTTAGGCCAATTTCGGCGCCGAATTGCTTCGGCAAGGCGGAAAAAGGCACTTCCAGGCGTCTTGTTATGTTAACTGGTAAACTTCTGATATCATGACTGGAGAATAAGCGAAATCAGGAGGGAATGAAGTGACCAGCTATCTGACGCAAGTGCTGGCGGCAATGGTCATACTTTCTCTAGTGCGGCCGGAGGCAGGGGCTCAAAGGGTGGTCCTGCCGGTCAAGGTAGTGACAGAGCTGAGCCGAATGGATACCGCGCCGGCCGAGACTGGTGTGTACACCGAGGACTTGGCGACCTATACGGCCAAGGACTACACAGAGCATGCCGAATGGGATATTTGGGCGCGGGCGCTACGGCTGGAGCACATCTACGGCCACTATTTACAGCAGTCTCCTGCTATGGCGAGCGATGGCAATGGTAACGCTATCGTCGTGTGGATGGACGACCGCAATGGCAACTGGGACATCTACGCTCAGAAAGTGGATGGGAGTGGAAGTAGGCTGTGGGCGGCCGACGTGCGCGTCAATTCAGACAGCGGCATGGTAGGCCAAGAATATCCTACCATATCGGTAGACGAAAGTGGGAACGCCATCGTCGTGTGGGAGGACTGGCGTAACGGCAACGACGACATCTACGCTCAGAGGCTGGACGGGGGCGGGAGCAGGCTGTGGGCGGCCGATGTGCGCGTCAACTCTGACAGCGGGATGGCATACCAGGAGGACCCTGTGGTGGCGGCGGACGAAAGTGGGAATGCCGTCGCCGTGTGGTATGACGAGCGCAACGGCAACGCGGACATCTACGCCCAGAGGCTGGACGGGGGCGGGAGCAGGCTGTGGGCGGCCGACGTGCGCGTCAACTCTGACAGCGGGACGGCAGGCCAGGGGGCACCC
>Ga0315296_10001269_pt1 | contig 22006 bp, 27 predicted proteins | sample YL17G14_18_MG_FD_203921 | JGI IMG/M metagenome (GOLD analysis project Ga0315296, IMG submission 203921) | Sediment microbial communities from Yellowstone Lake, YNP, Wyoming, USA - YL17G14_18 | ecosystem: Environmental > Aquatic > Freshwater > Lake > Sediment | place: USA: Wyoming | collected...
AAATTTAAATATTCTTACTCAGTTGTCTGCATATGAACTTAAAGAGATTTTTTAGGCCAACATGGACCAAAATAATTATTTTGTTGGTTTTGATTGCGCTTTCACTTTTTTTAAAAATAAACACAGACAGTTGTTTTAATTACTGCCCGCCTGGAATTCTTTGCGCAGCTGTTTGCAGCCCAACACCATTGTTTTTCATTCCAGTATCAATATTTACTGGCTCTGGGTTTGCAGCCCATTATCTAACAAATCTAATAATTCCAATGCTGGTCTTTTGGTATGTTATTTCCTGCGCAGCTGCAGCAATCTTTAAAAAATAATTCCTGAAATATATTTACAACAAAACCATAGCAAAAGGAATCCCCTGAATTTTTCCAATGCTTTCTTGAGAGATTACTCCTGCTTTCAGAGCAGCATCTACAGATTCCTGCCCGGCTATATTAAAGGTAGCATCTTCTGCAGACATTGTCTTCATTATCTCTATGGCTTTTTCCTCACTAACTTCTTCGCCTTTGTAGAAAGACTCTTTAAGGTCGAGCTGAAAATTTCCCTGTTCAAATCTTTTTCCAAGTATAGAAGAATCACAAACAGCAACCGTATCTCTATATGATTTTATTATTTTTATGAACATTTTTAAGAAATTAATACCACTCTTAAACCTACTTTATCGCTTATTTAAATATGTTTATATTAGAATCTAAATTATCTTGCCCGCAATCCTCTCTAAACCAAACTTAAAAAGATTTTTTGGCTCCCTGTCTTATTGCTTTTTCTGCATTGTCTTTGGACATCATGGCACTCATCTTTGTTCCGCATACAGAACAGTTTCCCTGAGCCATGTAACCGCCTCTGGCAGTCTGTTTTATCTGGGGATTTTTCATCTCCCTGCCCTTTACTCTGCATTTAACGCAATATCCTTCTACCATTTTTTCCTCCTGAATCTTTTAGGAAATTTTGATTTTTAAAGATTGTTATTTGGATTTTTATATAAAAATTTAAATACATGTTTATACATAACCTATCATGGGCATTGTATTAGACTTGAAACAAATGACCAAGGCCTTTGAAGAAGTTACAATCACTAACCTAACAACTAGAGGGGAAGTTAAAACACAAGTTAAAGCAAGAAGATATTTAGAAACTTTAGGATATTCCTCTCTTTTTATGGAAAGAAAAAGAACTTTAGAACTAATCGAGAAGGGAGATGACTTTGTTCTTAGCATGATATTTCCTGATACGCAAAATCCGAGGATTAGATACACTATGCGCCCTTCAGAATATCTTGGATTAGTTAATCAAAGAATTAGTTCTTTTCCAAACGCTAACTAAATTTTACTTCTGACAGAATGCTTAGCTCCGCAGGCAAGACAGCGCATGAAAGTTATTCTGTCTTCTCTGATAAGTTCGGTATCTGGCTTTTTGCATTCTCTGCATATAACAAACTCTTGCGCATATTCCTCTATCTTCTGGTTTATCTTTGAGCTTGGAACTTTTATATTCAAGATAAGCCTGTCCCCCTCTCTTTGTCCAGAAGCTGCCATCTCTTTAAGCAGGAATTTTTGCAAATGCTCGGGATTTCTCCTGAAAACCGATGCAATCTGGCAAAAGTTGGTGATTATCGTTTTCTTTCCTTCAAAATGCCCCTCGACTTTTGGAATTTCAAATCTCTCTAAGTTGCCTTCTGCCTTTTTTATCTTTGAATAAGCTTCTTCAAGTAATTTTTCGTAAGTTTCCATAATATAATCTTAAATAAAGAGTTTATAAATGTTCATTTAAGAAACTAAAATATTTGGGATCAACACCTTGTGTAAGATGAATTAATCCTTTTCTAACTTTGTGTGTTTTAGTTGTTCTTGGAAGATTTTTTAATTTAGGATATCTTAAGGTGTTATTCCATGAAGAAATGTAAGCATGCTATCACTAGTGCCAGAAAGAATTTAATTTAAGAGTATAGTAACCAATCCAAAATTTCATATTCCGTATTGTTCAGAGAACTTTTCGGAATTTTATCTGTGTGTTGAAGATTCATTCTATCCAAAATGCTCCCTACTACTGGTTTCGCCATTTCGTATCCTTGGGCTTTTTCTAGTACTGATTCAACTTCTTGACGCGTGTAAACATCTTTGGGATTTCGCAGTATCATTTCATCATCCTTGGTCGGTAGACAGTATAGATCTTGTTAAAGATATATGTGCTACATCCTTTTAGTTTTACAAATAATGGAATTTCTGTTTCCATCTTAACCCAAATATCTTATTTTTCCTGGGCGTGGCTCGAAAACAATGCCCTCTTCCAGGAGTTTCTGAATCTCCTTGTTGATAATGGCCGGAGAAAATTCTTGAAGCTTCGCTATCAATTTTTCAGTTTCTATCCCCCCTTCAGATTCAGCGCCTTTTATCATATCAAAAATCCTGTCTTTTATCGCGATTATCTGCTCTTTTCCAATAGGTTTTTCTGAAACCGCTTTTTCTTTTTCAGTCTCAAGTTTTCTTATCAAGAGATATTTGGGGTTCATTTCTCTCATGACTTCTGGAGAAATATACAATTCCTGATTCCAGTGTCTGAGAACCCCAATCACAACAATTGTCTGTCCCTGATAGAAATTTTTGAATCTTTCAGTGTCATCCCCAAAAACTTTCAATCTTATCTGGCCAGAGCCATCATCAACAGTAAACGATACGTATTTTGTTTCTCCGAGACTCTCGTATTTGTCTACTATATTCCCTATCACATTTACCCTTACTATTTTTTGGTCTCCGAGTTCAAGAAAAGCGAATCTATCTCCTCCAGCCGCAGAGTTTATCACAGGTTTTCCTATGAGGATGTCTCCGATTCTGAATTTATATGCGGTATTTCTTTTGAATTGTTGTTCCTGTGCCACTTTAAATTGTTGAAATTATTTCTTTAATTGTTTTGTTATTTTTTAAGTAGTGTTGTTTTACTTGAAGTATTTTGATTAGTTTGTCAAATTGTTCATCTATTTCTTTCTGAAATTTTTTGTCTGTTGACCTCACTTTATCTTCTTTCAAAAACCCCCCTCTTACTGGCACCCTTATTAGTTTATCATAAGTTCTTAGATGCTCTTTCACTAAATTTTCTATGGCTTTTATTCTCCCAAACTTTTTGACTAGATAACAATAACCATCAAGAACACTTCTATCGGAAACTACTACATCATGTCTTTCTTCAGCTTCCATCTCTTTTATTATTTGGCTTAAAATTATCCAGAGTTGTGATTTTTTTGTAGTATTTTCATTTATAGGAAAAGGACATTGTCTTGCTACTTCACTTACCAGACCCGCGTCAATTCCTCTTTTTTTTAACATCATTACTGTTTCATGAGCTATTGTTGTTTTTCCTGTTCCATGGGTTCCTATAAACGCAATCTTCATTTTAGGTTCTTCCGACATAACCTCTTCTTGGTCTGAATATTACCCCGCTTACGTCTAATTTGGTTATCGCCTCTTCTATTTCATCTTTTGAGAGTTTTCCCTCTAGCTCTTTTTCAATCTCTTCTATGGGAATCATTTTTCCGAGCCTGTTTTCCAACTGTGTTATCACATCTCTAACTATGAAAACCTTGTTCCTCTGTGAGGCTGGCATTCCTCCTGTTCCCCTATCTATGTCAAAAGTTTTTGATTCGTAATCATAGCCGACCTGCATAAGATAATATTTCATTATTTCTATGGCTCTCTTTGCATCTCCTGAATCCACAGTTTCACTCAGACGCATTTTTGCAGAAGCTTCAGACATTCTTATCAAAGCCTGCAATTGCCTTGCTGAAATAGGTATTGGCCTGACAGCTCCTTCTCCAGAGACAGGAGTGTTTCGAAGCTCAACATAGAATTTTTTTATTTCATCCACAGCCTCATCGCTTAAAGCTGGCTTTATCCTTTGTTTCGCATAAGCCACATATTTCCTCAATAGCTCTTTTGAAATCAGCATCTCTTCTCCCATTTTCTGATGCTCGCGAAGAACATGAGTTGCAATGAGCTCATCTTTTTCCCTATTCGGCAAATCTCTCAGAGGAAAAATGACATCAAACCTGTTTATCAAAGTCGGAGGAAGGTCTATCTGCTGTGCTATTGACTGGAAAGGGTCAAATCTTCCGAATTTTGGATTAGCTGCAGCCAAGACAGATGTTTCTGCCCTCAGAGTTGCATGCACGTTTGCCTTTGAAATTGTCACTGTTTGCTGTTCCATAGCCTCGTGCATCGCGCTCCTGTCTCCTGGGTCCATTTTTTCCAGTTCATCTATGCAGAGAAGCCCCCTGTTAGCAAGAACCATCGAGCCTGCTTCTAAAGACCAGCCACGGAGGTATTCATCACGGACAACAGTGGCTGTAAGCCCGGCGCCGGTAGCACTTTTTCCTACGACATATCTCCCCTTTGGCGAAATTCTTGCCATGAAATTCAAAGTGGCAGATTTAGCGACTCCAGGATCCCCTATGAGAAGAATATGCATGTCCCCCCTGCTCCTCTGGCCATCTGCGTGTATTTTTTCAACTCCTCCGAATAATTGCAAAATCAGACAACGTTTTATCTCATCATAACCCCAGACGCTTGGGATTATACTTTTAGTGAGTTTCTCAAATACCTTAGGATCCTGGGAAAGCTCGAGGATTTGCTTCTCGTCCTCATCGTTTATATCCAGCTCTTCAAAAGTTTCTTCAAGAGGGATTATATTGTTTGCCTCGACTGCAAGTTCGAATCTCGTGGAAAGCCCTCCTGATTGTATTGGGACAGGAACTTCTTTGAGGATTCCCATCACCTTTATCCTGCTTCCAGGGGTTGTTTTTTCCTCCATATTCGGTTCCACCAAATCCTCTTTAAGGAAAACATTAATCCTCTTTGGCTGCTCTCCTCCTGTGAGAGCCTCTGGGGATTCTTCAATGACTAGTCTCTGTGTATCTATCATTTCCTTGCTTATTAGCTTGAAGCCGCCACGCCTTCCGCAAGAGCATCTCATCGGTTCTCTAAATTTATTTTCTATTTGAAGAACAGAGAGAACTGTTCCGCAGCTAGGGCATTCGAACTTCGCATTCACTATCTGTGGCCTGACATCTGAAGCCTGCCTGATAATTCCCTCAACAACTACCATCTCATTAAGGTTCCTGGAACGCAGGTTTCTTACCTTTATCTCCTGACTTTTTGGGAGATTTACAAGTCTGACTCTTACATTCTCTATTAATCCTTTTTCTTCAATTGCAAGTTCTAAAACCCTTATATTTTCTTCAGGATTTACAAGGATTTCTTCTGCCAGTTTGTTGGAATATTCAAGAAGCTTCATGAAATCAAGGAAAATTGTTTTAATAGCAGTTTCTCCTTTCCTCAAGGATACTCCAAGCTCTTTTTTATAGAAATCAAAAAAACCCTTGGCCTCAATTATCAGTTCCTCGTTTTTAGATTTTGAAAGCTGAGCCTCTTCCATTTTATATCTTATCTCAGTTATGCAATAAGCAAGTTATTTTTATACTTTGTTGTAAACTATTGAATAGTTTTAGAAGATTGGTATTTTTAAGATGAAATATATCATGATTTTTTCCACCAACCAGTAAAGATTTTAACTGACTAAATTGAATAATAATTTTTAGAATAACTGACTAATTTATGAGCCACAATTAGCGAACGACTGGAAGGAGTGGGCGAACTAATTACTTCTTGTAATTCTTTAGAACAGCCCTGACGTTTTTCAGGAGCTGGGCCATGCTATATTCAAGCTGCTGCTTGTTTTTTGTTCCTGTGCAGACGAGTTTTCCATTGCTGAAAAGCAGGAAAGTAGCATTGGGTTCTATCAGTTTATACACTAATCCTGGGAACTGCTCAGGTTCATATTCTGTATTTTCCATCTCTATAGCCAGGAAGTTGAGATTGAGTTTCAGATTGATTGTTCCTGAAGCCACTATGTTCTGGACAGTTATTTTTGGCTTTGTCGTTATATTTACGTTTATTTTTTTAAGCTGCCTTATCACCGCCTGTATGACTTTTTTTACCTGTGCAATTGACTTTGTTCCTGTACAAACGAGATTTCCAGAAGAGAAAACTAGAACAGCTGACTTTGGCTCCTTGACCCTTAAGACAAGGCCAGGAAAAGTCTCTGGGTTGTATTCTGTGTTTGGCTGGGTTCTTGCCAGCTTTGTCAGAGGAATTGGTTTTTCAAGAGAAGTCGTTGCAACAATATTCTGTATCTTATAGTTGCTTGTCATGGTAAGACACTGTAAGGCACCTAAGGTTCCTTAACAATCAACCTCCTCTTTAACTTGACCATCAATTTCCCTTAAATTTTCCATTTATAAATACAGAAAAATTGCCTTTATAAAGGTTTATAAATGGGTTTCAGGATTATAAATTATGAACAAAATTGATGATATTACTTTTGATGATGTTATGGAAAAGGCAAATAAAGCAGGATGGAAGAGAGTAGTACATATAAGTGAACAAAAAGATAGAGCATCAAGTAAAGTTGCCACATACTATTCAGAAATAGGAGATTTTTATGTGGTTATTGGACACTCGTGTGAAAAGGGAATTTTTGGATATCATGGGGTATATGAACTAATAATAACAAAAAGATATTGGCTTCATAATGACCGTCTTATCACTTTTACAGGGAGTAATCATTTTTTTAGAGAAGAAAAAAGAAGAATAGAAAAAACATTGAATTGTCTTGAAAAATATTTAGATAAATACTATGGAGAGTGGGATAGACAGAAAGAATTAGAAGAATTAAAAGAGAAAGAGGAAGAACAAAGAAAAATTCACAATGCATTAATAAAAACATTCAAATAAGAAAATAAAAAACGCCTTAAATGTTTTTATTACTCTCTAAAGTATTCTTGCTTTATACTATATGTGACATTTTTACTATATCTATCATATCTTTTCTGTCCACATTCTTGAAATCTTTCTATTCTTAATTCAACCATATCTCCAGCTTCTCTTTTGTGCGTTGAAATCCTTTTTTACATCTTCTAGGGTTGATGCATCGCTTGGGGATTTATCTGGTCTTAAGGCTGTAAACCTTGGAAATCTTAAAGCAAAGCCAGAGTTGTAATTCGGAGAGTGCTGAATCTCCTGATAAGTGACTGAGATAACAATTTTTGGTTTTATCTTCACAGACTTTCCTTTTTCTTCCATGAAATAAGGTTTGAGTTTTTCTGTTAGTTCGTTGAATGAAATTCCTATCTTTGATTCTTCTGTGGATTTTTCCTTTATTCCTGTCCCCATTTTTCCTATTTCCAAAAACTTCCCTGTTTTTTCATCCTTGCAGGAAAGAATAAAGCTTGAGAGCCATTCAAACCTTTTTCCTGTTCCGTATTCGCCTCCTGTTATAACCAAATCCAAATCACGTTCCTCTGGTTTGACTTTCAACATGTGGCCAACCCTGCTCCCGGGCTGATATTCTTTTTTCAGATTCTTGAACATTACCCCTTCCTGCCTGTCTTTTAATGCCTTTTTATAAAATTCCTGAGCCTTTTTCTCATCCGATGTAATTATCTGTTTTGCATGAATTATTTTATAAGGATGATTGCTTATTATTTTCTTTATCAGAGCTGTCCTTTTTTCAAAGGGTTCATTTAGGAGAGATTTTCCTCCATAATAAAGAATGTCAAACACATTAATTTCTACAGGAAGTTCTTCCTGCAATTTTTCTATATCATATTTTCTTCTGATTCTCTGGCTTATTTCCTGGAAAGGACGATATCCTTTTGTTTTCCTATCAAAGCCGACAGCTTCTGAATCAAGAATAAAAGATTCTCCTCTGGCATATTTTTTTATATAATCTATTACTTCCGGAAATTGCTTTGTCACGTTTTCTAGCCTTCTCGTGAAGAGTGTTATGGTATTCCCCTTCTTATGGATTACGAGCCTGAATCCATCATATTTGTATTCAATTGCACATGGTTTTCCGACTGCTTCAAAGGCCTCATGAATATCTTTGGCCTTCTGGGCAAGCATAACCTTTACCGGTTTTCCGACCTGGAGGTGTATTTTTTCAAGTTCATCAATTTTTCCGTCCCTTACAATGTCAAAAACAGCTGCGAGGTCATTCGATTTGTCTATAGCGTCCTGAATTTTTTTCACACTATCTTTTTCAGAATTAAAAAATGCAGAAGCCATAGCGTCCCTGACAGTGCTTTCCTTTACTCCAATTCTTAAATCTCCAATTAAGGTTCTGATTAAATAGAGGGCTTCTGAAGGAGAGGCAGACGTTAGAAGTTCTGTTATCAGCGAAAGTTTTCTCCCGACCGTGCCTTTTCCTTCTAATTCAGGAAGCTTCCTCAGATTTTCAAGAACCTTTTCTGTTGTAAGAACATACCTATGTAAGGTTGCCTGCTTCTTTTTTGAAGTCAGTGCCTCTGCAACTTTTCCCAAATCACCGATTTCTTTCCATTCGTGAACAACGGTTTTTTCATCAACTCCTGTAGCTTTTGAAATGGCCTTGATTGCAATCTGATTGCTTATTCCTATTTTTTTTTCATCATATTCTGGGTAGATATCCCCAAGCAATAGGTAAAGGATATCCCTGTCTTTTTCATCGAGATGTTTTAAAAGTTTAGCTAATATTGCAATTTTTTCTAATCTTTTTGTCGTGCTTCCGGCTTCGTTATAAAACTCTGCTAATTGTTGATACCTCATTTTTTATTTGATAGATTTTGATACAATTAATAAACCTCTTCCTTTTAGATTAATTGAAATCATTTTTTTTACATTTCTTGGTATGGATTTATTTTTAATGCTTAATACCTTTATTTCTATTTTTTTAAAGCCAGCCCTCTTTAATAATTTTTTTACTTGTTTTCTGTTTCTTAATTTACAAAAAACTTCAATGTTTTTCTTATCTGTTGGTCTTTTTACAATTACATAATTTTCTTTGAACTGTACTCCTTTAAAATTTTTTATTAAAATAGGAGTCCATGTTGAGAGGTATAATTCTCCCTTATTTTTTAATGAATTTTTAAATTTTTTAAGTAAATTTAATGGATTTTTATAAAATTCTAATCCTTGGGCGAAAATTATTTTATCAAAATACTTTCTAAACTGAGATAATCTCTCATCACTCCCAAGAATTGTTTTAATACTTATAATTTTCAACTTCTTTAGAGAAGATAAAGGTTTTGGGGATATGTCTATTGCAATAATTTTTTGGGCTTTATTATGTAGTTTTTTACTCCATCTTCCAGAACCACAAGCAAAATCTAATATTTTATCACTCTTTTTAACTTTCATATTTTTCATAAACCATTTTTCTTCCATTTTTTCAATTAAATCAACAGTTGAGCCCCTTTTAGAGAAATATTTTTTTGGCAGATTAAAATAATCTATCACTCCTCTTTCAACCATATTATTCAAAAAGAATCAGATATTTTTAAGGTTGTTTATCTAAGCTTCCAAACCCCTTGACTTTTTAGCTGTAGAGGTCACTCCCCTGAAAGCCCTCCCCCTGTTTCCAGGCTTTGTAATCCAGGAAATCGTTGGGTCATTTTTAATTTCAGGCCTCTCTGGGTCAACGAGAATTACTTCATAAAAATAATATACTCCATCTTTTCCGAGAAGATAGGAATTTAAGACTTCGAGGTTTCTGTATTTTCTTGCAACTCTCTGCTCCGCAATCCATCGGTAATTCATCCTCAGATTTTTTCTGGTGTGAAGCCTCTTTCCCCTTCGGCCTTTGTTCGGTCTTGGTCTTCTATGGCCTCCCCGCATCAGCCTGACGCGGACAACCACAAAACCTTTCTTATCCTTATAACCAAGAGCCCTTGCCCTGTCCAACCTCAATGGTTTTTCTACCTTAGTGAATACAGGGGAGCTTCTCCAGGAAATCATCCTCTCTCTCAGAATTTTTCTGTCTGGTTTTTTCCAGGCTTCCCTTAAATAATGATACATTCCGCGTGTCATATTTTATTGAGAAAAAGTTTGTTTTTAAAATTATTGAATGAGCCCGCTCAGATTTGAACTGAGGACTTCTGCCTTACTGAAGATAAAACTCTATCAGAGCAGCGTTCTACCAGGCTGAACTACGGGCTCATAAATTCTAAGAACATAAGCCATAAAGCTATTTATAAGTTTTCTTACTCTTTTGGAGAATTAGTTCTAGGATTTTGTGTTTATGGAGAAAAGGGAATTTATCAAGTCTATAGATTATTCTTTTTTCGATAATCTTAAAATCAGAGAATAATTGGAGAATCTCTTTCTCGTCCTTCTTATAATCTACTTGCCCTTTTTCATCTTCTATTAGTAAATTAAAGTGAATAAACAAGTATCCCCCTGTTTTTAAGGTCCTCAGAATTTCACTAATCCCCCTTTCCTCCCCTAAATAATGTATAACATTTATCATAAAGAAAGCAGAGACACTTTCATCCTTAAGTCTTAAATTTTCTATGTCCTGTACTTCAAAATTTAGATATGGATACTTATGTTTGGCTTTATCTATCTTTTTCTTAGAGATGTCTATTCCTAACACATTTATTCTATTTTTAGAGAAGATATTAACATCTCTCCCATAACCACATCCAAGGTCAACAAGTAACCCTCTAAAAGAACTCTTTTTAAGAAATCTAGAAAATCTTTCAGAATAATCTACAGGATGGTTTTTCCAGTGTTCTCCTTTTTTATACTTCTCAAACAAAAGGGTGTTTTCCATTCTTATTCCTTTGAGTCAAGCTCAAGGGTCAGAATCCCTTTAGAAAGATTATATCTGTTGATGGCAAGATTTATTGGAATTATCTTATAGAAAACTTTTCCGTTTGCAAGAGCCTTTATTTCAATGCTATTTTCAAGCTGGATGATAGATATATCTTTCAATGATTTAACTCCAGGCATTTTTATTTCATATGTAATTTTATTTGAAAGTCTTCTTATGGTTGTTTTAGGCTCAATCTTTGGATGTCCCGCGAATTTACCCGAATCAGAAACAGGCAGATTGATTGTCTCTGTTTTATTTTTTATCTGATTTTCTCTCTCTTTAGATTTAGGAACATCACCAAAACTTCTGACTTTTATCTCAGGAGGTCTATCCCCTGAAGTGCTTATAGAGATGCTTATTCCTCCACTTTTCTTTGAAACCTTCTGTTCTTTATTTTGGTTCTCAATATCTCTCATCTGTTTATTCAGTCCTTTCATGAGAGAATTAAACAAGGTGTTTAGCCCCATGGGAAGCTTTATTTCTTCTGGCTCTATAACATCATTCCTACCCAAAAGCCCCCAGTCCTCTTCCTCAAATAAGTCTTTTAAGGGTGCTTGACAGAAAGGGCAATAGTTATAACTATCTTCAACCTTTTCTCCGCAATTCCTGCATCTTTTTTTTCCAAACATGAGATAATAAAATTTGCTTTTCTTTAAATAGTTTTCGAAGAAAATTTGTATATTTACAAATAACTTTTATGCACCAGCCGGGAATCGGATGCGGCTTGTGGGAATCGAACCCACACAACGACCTTGGGAAGGTCGTATCATGCCATTAGACCAAAGCCGCTTTAAATGGTCTTTCTACCTTTAGGTTAATAATATCCTCTCTTATTTTTTCTTTTAAGGGGATCTCCCCTGTTTCAATAAAATATTTACATCTTATAATATTTTTTGGATTAGCACACCCTATAACGGAGATGAACTTTTTTACCTCATCCTGATTTTGAATTCTGATATTTCCCGAACTTTTTGAAGGCTTAAAACCGGTTCTTTTTAACATTTCATAAATATCTTTTCTTATAAATGGAGAATTTGTCTGAAATTCTATTATTGCTCTTTTATACTTTTTTTGCTTTTGATAAATTCCCCCATCAGTATCAAATAACCCCCTTAATGCCCCATAGATAAATTCCCGCCTTTTAAAAATCCAACTTGGAAGCGATTCTCTGTTCTTTATTTTATTACCTAGAACGAAGGAGTTATCTCTTAAAAATTTTATTAGTTCCACCGAATGAATTTTTAATTGAATTGAATTTTGTTTTTTTATTTTTGATATAACAATATCCAATCTAAATATTTCTTTAATCTTCTTTTTTAGATAATTATAGTGTTCTATCTCATTAAAATTTCCCGTGATTGTTAATGTTTTCCTTTCCAAATGTCCGTCTCCAAGTATTACCCCAAAAAGTTCAGCAACATCTTCACTATTTTCTGGAATTGTAATCTTTTTTTTCTGTTTATTAATAATTAATTCTGTCCTCCAATTTGGTGGAAGTATTTTCTCTACCCAATCTTTTTCTATCTTTTCCCATTTTTCAAAAGGATATTTTTTTATGAGTTGTTTTGCGATGCTATAAGGGAATGTAGATTTTTCATTTTGCCAATCAACTCTTAATGTGTGCTCACTAATGTTTAGCTTTTTAGCTAAAGAGTTCCATGTTAAACCACTTTTTTCTTTAATCTTTCTTAAAAATTCTTTTTGTAATCCTACTCTAAATTTAATCCTTTTGTCAATAATACTTTCCCCAACATTTCTCATCTAATACTACTAATAAACTACTATATAAATATTTCTAATCAATTCTACCATTAAACCACTAGTGCCCTTTTTGTCTATATATTACAATTGATAAATTTTTATATATGCTTCTTATTTTAAAAAATATGACAAAGAAAGCATTTTTTAGAGAGGCTAATAAAGCTGAAATTAAGAGTAAGAACTTAGTAGAGATAGCTAGTCTTCCAGACATTGCAAGATTGGAAGCAGGAGATTTTGTTGTTATTAACCCTTTAGTTCCAAGAGGTTATGAAAATGCAAAGAAATTTATGAAGCATGGCTTAGAAGTTAAACCAAGAAGATATTATACTTTGGAGCAAGCAACAAGAGAGGGAAGAACCCCTGTACAATTAAGAGAAGAAGCGTTTAATGCTATTCAAGGACATGAATTTTGTGGTTATACTTTTATGCCTGTTGGTAGAGATAGAAGAAAAAGAAAAGTTTCTCTTATCGAATGTTTAGAAGGCTCAAGGCTATTTGCTTATTCACATCAAGTTCCTGGTACTGGGATTAAGGTAAGAGCTTATGCAGAAGCGAAAAGAGTCAGAAGAGAAGGAGCAGAGGTTGTAGCAGAAGTTCCTTCAAGAACAGAAGGGCAAGGAAGAATTCAATTAAAATTGGTTTCTGTTCCTTTTACGGATAGCCCTGAAAAATATATAATCAGTTTAAATATAGGTTCAGATCATTCTTGTCCTTCCAAAAGATTTAATATAAGATATAAGTATGCAGATGATAAAGAAGGTTCAGGAATTGTTAATATTTGTGCCCATGAGATAGCTGCTTATTTGGCTTTAATACAGCAACAATGGGATGAAAAGAATGTTATACCATTACAAATGTCTCAGTTTGCCATTTCTACCCAAGAAATAGTTAATTATTACTTGAGATTAAGAAACAATGTTTTAGTTAGAGATGAAACATTAAGAAGTAAAGATAAGTTAAGAAAACCTGATAGAGCAGATACTGAAATTGCTTTATGGGCTTTAGTTGAGTCTTTGAAACATGACAGGACTTTTTATTCTAGAAAAAGTAGAGATGGTGATGTTGCTGATTATAATTGGGTTTAGTTAGTTTTTTATATCTTATTTCTTTTTATTTACCATAGCAAAAAAGAAATTTTACATAACTACAGCAATAGACTATGTCAATGCAGAGCCGCACATAGGCCATGCATACCAGAAAATTATAGCAGATGCTCTGGCAAGATGGAACAGATTAAAAGGGAAAAAGGTTTTCTTTTTGACAGGAACAGATGAGCATGGACAGAAAATATCGAGAAGTGCAAAAGCTGCAGGACTGACTGAGAAAGAGTTTGTTGATAAAATTTCCAAAGAATTCAAGGATTCATGGAAACTTTTGAATATAAAATTTGATAGGTTTATAAGGACAACGGACAAAGATCATCAGGAAAAAGTTAAACAATTTATTAGATTAATTGAGAAGAGAGGGGATATTTATAGGGGGAAATACAAGGGATTATACTGTGAGGAATGTGAAGCTTATATTACGGAAAAAGACCTTGTCAATGGAAAATGCCAATTTCATCCAAATAGGGAGGTTAAAAAATTAGAAGAAGAGACTTATTTTTTCAAATTAAGTAAGTATGAGAAAAAACTTCTTGAGTTTTATGACAAAAATAAAGATTACATTTTACCTTTATTCAGAAGGCAAGAGATTATCAATAGGGTTAATGAGGGCTTGAAAGATTTAAATATAACTAGGCTTAAGGAAAACATGTCTTGGGGAATTCCTTTTCCATTAGACAATAATTATGTCACCTATGTTTGGTTTGATGCTTTGCTTAATTACCTAACAGGTATTGGCTGGCCGAATGATAAAAAGTTTAGAAAGTTCTGGCCTGCAGATATTGAAATTTTGGGGATTGATAATGGGTGGTTTCACTGCGTTATTTGGCCTGCAATGTTATTTTCAGCCGGAATTAAACCTGCAAAGACAATATTAATCAACGGATTTTTGACCTTTAATTCACAAAAGATAAGCAAGAGTCTTGGAAATGTAATCTCTCCAAACTATTTAGTTAAGAAGTATAGTGCAGATAGTATAAGGTACTATTTACTAAGAAATTTTGTTTTTGGAGAAGACGGAGATTTCTCTGAGCAGGTTTTAGTGGAAAGGCATAACAAAGAACTCGCAAATAAACTTGGAAACCTAGTTAGCAGAGTTACAAGTCTTGCTGAGAAAGTTGGTATCCAGAAAACACCGAATAATCTCTTAAAAAAACTAAATCTTAAAAAAATAGAAGAACAAGCCCAGAGCTACGAATTTGATAAAGCTTTGAATGAAATATTCTCCTTCATTGATATATGCAATGAGTATGTCCAGAAAAACCAAATCTGGGAAACAAAAAATAAAGGACAAATTTATGAGCTCCTTGACAGCATAAAGGCCATAGCAATCCTTTTATGGCCGTTTATTCCAGAAACCAGCGAAAAAATTGCGAAAAATCTTGGGTTTGAGATAAAATTTGAGAATATTAATAAACCACTTCTTATTAAAAGAGTAAAAAAATCAGAAATATTATTCAAGAAGCTGTAATCAAAATAAATTTTTACCTAACCCTACTTCCTTCTTTGATTTTTCCATCTGGCTGCAAAAGGAAGACTTTCGATTCGTCTTCATCAACAGCTGCCAAAAGCATCCCCTGACTTTCAATGCCTTTTATTGTTCTTGGTTCAAGGTTTGTGAAAACAATGCAGGATTTATTTTTTAATTGTTCTTTTTTGTAATATTGTTTTATTCCTGCAACAAGGGTTCTTTTTTCTTTTCCCAAATCTAACAGGAGTTTGTAAAGTTTGTCAGCTCCGTCAATGTCCTCAACCTTAAGAATTTTTGCAACCCTAAAATCAAGTTTTTGCCAGTCAGAGAATTTTACATGCTCCATTTTTTTGATTATCTGAACCCTAACCAAGCTGAAAATCTTTCAAAAAAACCTTCACGGTCTTTGTCAGAGTCATATGGAATATTCAGAATTTTTGCCGCGATTTCTTTATATGCCCTGGCAGCATCGCTCTTTGGATAGAGATGCACCACAGTTCCTTTGCTTCTTATGGATTTTTTAACAGCCATGTCCTCAGGAACCATCCCAAGAATCGGAACCTCTAACATTTCTTTGACTGCCTCTGGTTCGAGTTCTATGTCATCTTTTCTTACTCTTGTTACTATAACACCAAGTATTGGTTTTTTCAGCTGTTCTGCAAGCTTTATCGCTTTTAACGCGTCTGTAACTGCAGGCAGTTCAGGATTTGTGACGATAAGGAGCTCATCCGCAAGTTCCATTGCACAGCCCGCTTCATAACCAAGCCCTGCAGAGGAATCCACGATGATATTTTCTGAAAGTTTCCTGAAATCTTTTTTAAAATCCTTCATTCTTTCAGGCCTCGTTCTTTTGAGCTCCTTCACAGAAAGAGAAGAGGGCATGATCTTTATTCCAGATTCGTGCTCATAGACTGCCTCGAAGGGCTCTGCCTTCCCCCTTAAGACATGATTCAGATTTATAGGAACTTCTGGAGAATTGAGATGCAAACCAACATTCGGAGTTGAAAGATTTCCATCAATAACCAGAACATCTTTTCCAAAATATTTCATTGCAGCAGCGAGATTTATCGCTGTTGTTGTTTTTCCCACACCGCCTTTTCCCGAAGTTATAACAGTGATTTTTGACATTTTATACGATAATGATATCTTTAATAGTAATTGAGAACCAATTTTTAAATCTTATTATGGTATAAAATTAAACTATTTGTTCAGCGAGAAGGCTTATGATTTTTATTTATAAAAATTATGATAGAAGAAATTGCTTAGTCGTGCTTATAAACTTTTCGAGCCTTTCCGCATAGATTTTCAGTTTATCGAGGTTAATGTTTACCTCTTCCCCACGATAAAAAACCTTCAGGGTCACGTTTTTCCTGAACTCTCCTATCCTCTCCTTTCTCAGTTCCTCCACTTTTCTGAACATCTCATACATGTCTATGACTTCCTGAAAATTAACATCCTTTCTGAACAGTTTCCTAGCAGTTTCTATCTGCCCTACAGGATTTGCAGGAATAGAGGATATCTTTTTCTTCTTTTTTGCATGTTTAAGCATACCGTTTATTCCCTTCTCTATCATCTTCTTCCATCTGTGAAGGAGATTAATTATTACATCGCAGGTTTTTGTGTATTTTAAGCTGACATACAAAAGGTGGTCTGCACTTATTTTTTCCTGAATTATTTCTTCTATCTCTTCCATTCAATCTTCCTTTTACCCCTTTAGAGAAGTATAATTACTATGGTAACGGACTTTTTATACCTTTCTTCCAATCGACGACGCATCGGCGATTGCTTCTTCCGACGTTCTCTGTTAGCTTATCGGTTGGTGAATAATCAAAAATGACCCTTCATCCCTTCTTTTGTTTTTCTCAAAATATCCTTCGCCATGATCAAAAATTCTTTGGTTTTTTCCAGAGTTAAAGTGGCCGGCTTTGAGTTTTCAGAAAGTATTACTATTTTTTCATTTCTTACGAATTCAAATGGGCTCTCTTTATGTTTTTCAACGAACTCGAACAATTCCAGAAGGAGATTTATCTCTCCTTTGCTTATATTATACCTTGTAGCACATTTTTCTGTAAAGGTTTTGAAATTCTCTCTGGAATCCTTGTAAAGGCTTACCCTTTTGTAAAGGTATTCGTACTGAAGAATAGAAGTTATGCAGCTCGTTATTACCTTTTTTATCTCCTGTATGACCTTCAGAAGAAGCCTTTTATCCTTTATCAGGGGGAAAGTAACATAAATTATGTGGTCTATTGTCCTTAGATTTTTTTCAGCTTCCTGAACCTTTTCAAGGAATTTCTCCATATCTTTAAATGCCTTCCAGAATTAATATAATTGTTGGTAATCAGTGATATATTTAAGAACCGGGCCTCAAAACCGAACATTTTATCTAAAAGAAAGCTCCCAAAAAGATTCTGAAAGCCAGAATTAAGATGACAAAAGCTATAACATGTGTTGGTTTCAGCATGATTTTTGATTCGTATTCTTCCTCAAATCTCATCAAGCCGCCGAACCCAGCGGGCATGTGTATCTTATTGTCTGCCATGTAAAAATCTCCTGCGGGTTTTTACGAATCCCGTAGTCATTATCTTAAAAAGATACGTATAGTTTTTAAAAGTTGTTATATTAGAAATATCAATGGCCCTTAAAAACATAAAAAACTGGAATCTTGAAGCAGAAAAAGAAATAACCAACAAATGGAAAAAATCAGAATTGTTCAGATTTAACCCTAAAACAAAGAAAAAAATATACTCTATTGATACCCCTCCTCCTTATGTTAATGCTCTGATACACATAGGCCAAGCAGTTACATACTGTTACATGGACTTTTTTGCAAGATACAGGAGAATGAAGGGTTTTGAAGTAATCTTTCCTTTAGGTTTAGACAGAAACGGGCTTCCTATTGAAATTGCGGCTGAGAAAAAATTTAATGTTTCAGCATTCAATATCCCAAGAGAGAAATTTTTAGATTACTGCAAAAAACTGCTGAATGAAACTAGTTCTGAAACAGAGGACATTTTTTCTAGATTAGGAATCTCTTTTACTTCTTATCAAAAAGGAGAGCATTTTGGGGCAGTTTATCTCACAGATTCTGAGGAATACAGATCATTAACTCAGGCAACATTCATAGATTTATACAAAAAAGGACTCATTTACGAAGAAATGAGAATAATTAACTGGGACCCTGTTCTTAGAACAAGCATAGCAGATTCAGAAATTGAATACAAGAATCTTCCAAGCACATTCAATAAGATAAAATGGAAAATCAAAGAAACAGGAGAAGAAATTTTTATAGGAACCACGAGACCAGAACTGATATGTACTTGTGGTATGGTTATATTTAATCCTAAAGATAAAAGATACAAACATCTCCAGGGAAAAACAGCAATTACGCCAATTTTTAATAAAGAGGTTCCTATTAATGCTCACCCCATGGCAGATCCAAATAAAGGAACAGGAATCGCTATGATGTGCTCTGCAGGAGATCTTTCTGACATACAGTTTTTCAGAGAAATGAACCTGGTTCCTCTTATATCGATAGGCATGGACGGAACTATGAATGAAAATTCCGGTTTCTTGAAAGGGCTAAAAGTAAGAGAAGCAAGAGCCAGAATTATAAAAGAACTGGATAGAAAGGGTTTATTGGTTAATCAGGAAAAAATATCCCATAGAACTCCTGTCTCTGAGAGATCAAAGGCAGAAATAGAATTCATTGAAATGCCTGAATTGTATCTCAAACAGTTAGAGTTTAAGGAAAAAATAAGGAGCCTTTCAAAAAAAATTAATTTTTATCCTAAATCTTCAAGAAAAATTTTAGAGGATTGGATAGATTCTATATCTATAGACTGGCCTATTTCCAGGAGAAGATTCTATGCAACAGAAGTTCCGTTATGGTACTCTGGAAATCTTGTTGCAGTTCCAAAATCAGGAAAGTATCATAGGCCATGGAAAGAGCCTGTCCCGAGCGATGCAGAGGTTTTTGAAAAAAGTAAAAAGATTGGAACTGCTGGAGACTCCAAATTCAATAATCTAAAATGGGAAGGAGAGAAAAGAGTTCTTGATACATGGATGGATTCTTCTATTTCTGAACTTGTGCTTTTGAAATATAAAGATGATCCCAAATTCTTTAAAAAATCTTATCCAGCAACCCTCAGACCGCAAGGAAAGGAAATAGTAAGAACCTGGCTATATTACACCCTGCTCAGAGGATTTTTGGAAACAGGTAAAATGCCGTTTAAAGAAGCGTGGATACACCAGCACATACTTGACGGCAAAGGAAGAAAAATGAGCAAATCTCTTGGAAATATAATTAATCCTCAGGAATTACTAAAGCGTTATGGGGCAGAGGCAATTCGCCTGTGGGCATCAACTGAAGGAGATATTTCTAAACAAGATTTAATTTGTTCTGAAGAAAGGATAAGAGCAGAATTAAAGACTTTGAATAAAATTCTAAATGTTTCAAAATTTGTTATGTTATTTAAAAAACCAAATAAGAAACCAAAGTTAACTAAACTTGATGCATTGTTCATAGATTATATAGAAAGTCTTACAGAATTTGCAGATAGAGAATATGGAAAATATAATTTTTATATTCCGGCATTAAGATTAAGAAATTTTCTCTGGGAAATATTTGCATCAAATTATATGGAGATGGTTAAGACGCGGGCTTATAACCAGAATAAACAATTTACAGAAGAAGAGAGCAACTCAGCAAAATATACCCTGCATTTTCTACTGGAAAGATTTTTGCTTTTAATTTATCCCATCATACCACAAATAACTACGGCAATTTCTAAGAATAAGGGAATAGATTTACTTAATTCTGGCTGGCCGAAAGCCAAAAAGGGAAAATCTAATTTAAAAATTATAAATGAGTTAATGAATTTTAATAGCAGAGTATGGAAAGAGAAAAAAGAAAAAGGAATAAGTTTAAGGAGCGAAATTTCCGGATTAGAAATTCCCCCAGAACTAAAATCATTTGAAAAAGATTTAAAAGCAACACACAATCTCATTTAAAATGAACAAAGAAGAATTGGCAGAGTTCTTTGAACAACTAGGGCAGTACAAAACCAGGGCTACAGAGCTGATAACTGTGTATATTCCTGCCGGGCAGAACATTTATACTGTGGCAGACCAGCTTGAGGCAGAGAAATCTACTGCAAAAAACATCAAGTCTGCAGGAACGAGGAAAAATGTCGGTAATGCCCTTGATAAAATAACCAGACAGCTCAAGAAATACAAAAAAACTCCAGAAAACGGTCTTGCAATTTTTTGTGGGAACATATCAAAGATTGAAGGCCAGGACGATTTAAGGTTCTGGGGCATTGAACCTCCATTCCCATTAAAAACAAGAATGTATCGCTGTGACAAGGAATTTATTCTTGATCCTCTGAGAGAGATGTTAGAAGTGACTGAGGTTTTTGGGCTTTTGGTTATGGATAGAAAAGAGGCAACAATTGGATTGCTTGAAGGAAAGAGAATAGAAATGCTGCAGAAAATGACATCCGGAATTCCAAGCAAGATCAGGGCCGGTGGTCAATCATCCCAGCGCTTTCATCGCATAACAGAAGGCCTGACAAAAGAATTCTATAAGAGAATTGCAGAGAACATGAAAAAAATTTTCCTTAATATGCCACGACTTAAAGGAATCCTGATAGGAGGCCCGATACCGACTAAGGATGAGTTTTTAGAAGGGGAATACTTGACGACCCAGCTTCAACAGAAAGTAATGGGGAAGATAGACATGGGAGATTCTTCTGAATCTGGTCTGAGAGAACTGGTGGAAAGGGCGCAGAACCTTCTGGTAGACCATGAGAGGACTCAGGAAAAAAAAGCCGTTGAAGATTTTTTCAAAGTTTTAGGAGAAGATCCTGAAAAAGCAGCGCTTGGAGAAAAAGAAAACAGGAAAGCCCTTGAAATGGGTGCTGTAGCTACCTTATATCTCAGTTCTAAGCTTCCGAAGAATCTTATAAAAGAACTTTCAAAAATGGCGGAAAATATAGGTTCAGAAATAAAAATTATTTCTACAGATACACCAGAAGGGGAGCAGTTTTTTAATATCAGCGGAATCGGCTCTGTTTTAAGGTTTAAGATTGGATAATAAATTTAAAAACTTCTGGACTTTTACCCGTTATGGCAAAGAAAAGGGATTTAATTTTCTGGTTGTTTGGAGTTTTTTTCATAATTTTAGGAATCCTTGCTTTCATCAATGCCTTCCTGCACTTGGAAAGTGCTATTCCTTTGTGGTTTTGCTATATTGCAATTTTTCTTATTGGTATTGGAATCCTCACAAAGAATTCTGACCTTGTAATGATTCAGGTGAATATCATCGCAATACCCTTAATTTTCTGGAATATTGATTTCTTTTATCATCTGGCAACAGGCAGTGCTTTATGGGGGATCACAGATTACTTTTTTATTATAGGATTTATAAATTCCCTGGGAAACTACATAACCCTGCAACACATCTATATAGTTCCTGTCACGATAGCATTTATCTATTTCCTTGGAATTTCCAGGAAAGATTTATGGAAAATCAGCTTCCTCGAAATAACCATAATCTTTTTCATAAGTTTTTTCTTTTCTTCTTCTCAAATGAACGTTAACTGTGTGTTTGAATCCTGCATAAATTTCATTTCTCTGGAAAGCCCGTATTACCAAATTTTTTGGTTTTTTTCTGTATTTCTGATGGTATTTTTGACAAATTCTTTGCTTGTTTCCCTAATGAAAAAGGCAAACAAGTTAAAGAATACAAACGCCTAAGCGTAGTCATTTGGAAGAAATGAATAAATTTAAAACTTCCTTGGATTTCTTTTAACAATGACTGAAAAATCAAGGATAGATCCGCGTCATCAGGAAGAACTTGATGAGGCAAAAGAAAAGGAAGCTAGGAGACTGATAGAATCGATCCTCTTTGTATCAGGAAAATTTCTTGACATGAAAGCCCTTATCTCTCTTTCTGATATGAATCCAATAATTATAAGAGAATTGC
>Ga0315296_10001271_pt1 | contig 22005 bp, 27 predicted proteins | sample YL17G14_18_MG_FD_203921 | JGI IMG/M metagenome (GOLD analysis project Ga0315296, IMG submission 203921) | Sediment microbial communities from Yellowstone Lake, YNP, Wyoming, USA - YL17G14_18 | ecosystem: Environmental > Aquatic > Freshwater > Lake > Sediment | place: USA: Wyoming | collected...
CTCCTTCGGGAAAGGGTCGGTGCAGACCGTGGTCCAGCTGCCCGAAGAGAGCGCCCTGAAGCTGACCACGGCCAAGTACTACACTCCGTCCGGACGGTGCATCCACAAGGACAACGGTCAGGGCGAAGAGGAAGATACGACCCAAGCCAAAGCTCCGGATAAATCCGCGGCAAAGAAGGATCTATTCTACACGCTGGGCGGGCTGAAGCGAACGGTGTACGGGGGCGGGGGGATCACCCCGGACATCGCGGTGGAGAACCAGACTCTCAACAAGTTCTCCCAGGGTCTGGCCCGCTATTTCTTCGGGTATGCCGTGAAGTATGCCTCGGCCCACAAGGGTTTAGGCCGGAACTTCACGGTCACGGACGAGATGGTGGAGAACTTCAAGAAGTACCTCACCGAGAAGAAGGTGACCTTCACGCCCGAGGACTTCAAGGTCAACGAGGACTATATCCGGTTCGGGGTCCGCTTCTCCCTGATGACCAACCTGTTCGGGGACAAAGCCACCTATGCCAGCGGGGTCCGCTTCGAGAAGGACAACCAGTTCCAAAAGGCCGTGGAGGTGCTCGCCAAAGCCAAAACGCTGGGAGACCTCCTGGCCCAGGCCGCCAAGACGGCCGAGAAGAAATAGCCGGAGGATTTTTTGCCTCCGACGGGCGCGCTCCTTTTGGGTGAGCGCGCCCGTCGCTTCGTTGATCTAACCGTTCGTCATGCCGTCAGTTTTCAGGCAGGAAACCTTCAGGACTTGGCTTGATTTCTAAGGCGGTCGGGGAGTAAAATGTTCAGCGCAGATAGGAAGGTTGATTTGCGGGAACCCGGGCCTGGAAACGCGTGTTTTAACAGTAGGGACAGGTTTCATGCCCTTTTAGTTTCAGGCTTTAACTCATCCAACCCTATGGAGGTCATAATGGCTCACGAGGTGAAGAAGTTCCCCCTTGAGGGGAAGCTGGACGGGATCAGCGATTCCCAGCTCTCGCAGCACCGGGACACGCTGTATGCCGGATACGTGAACAAGCTGAACGAGATCGAGGCGGGCCTCGAGACCGCGGACCGGTCTAAGGCCAACGGGGTGTACTCCGCCTTCGGAGAGATGAAGCGCGAGGAGACCTTCGCCCTGAACGGGACCGTGCTCCACGAGCTGTACTTCGGGAACCTCGGCGGAAAGGGCGGCCCGGCCGCGGGCAAGTTCGGGGACCTTGTGAAGAAGGACTTCGGATCCTGGGAGAAGTTCCTGGAGGATTTCAAGGCCTGCGGGATCGTGGCCCGGGGCTGGGTCCTCTCGGCCTATTCGCTCTACGACAACAAACTGCACAACTACACCCTGGACACCCACCACTTTCATGTCCCCGTGATGTGCATCCCGCTTTTGGTGATGGACACCTACGAGCACGCCTACTTCGTGGACTACGGGGTGAAGCGGACTCCGTACCTGGACGCGTTCCTCAAGAACATAAGCTGGGACGCGGTCAACGAGCGGGTGAAGTGGGTGGAGAAGCTTGCGAGTTAGCCATGGGAAAGACGCATCTCAAATCGGAGACAAGGCCCAGGAGTTCACCCTCAAGTCTCACGATGGGAAAGAGGTAAAGCTTTCGGATTATAAAGGCAAGAAGCACGTGGTGCTGGCCTTCTATCCGGCCTGCTTCACCGGGGTCTGCACCACGCAGATGAAGAACTACCAGAACGAGCTGGCCAAGTTCGAGGCCGCCGGGGCCCAGATTTTGGGAGTGTCCACGGACACCAGCTTCACCCAGAAAGCCTGGGCGGACAGCATGGGCGGGATAACCTTTCCGCTCCTGTCGGACTTTCATCCCCAGGGAGAGGTGGCCAGGGAATACGGCATCTATCAGGAGGACGGGCTGAACGACCGGGTCATCTTCGTGATCGGGAAGGACGGCGCGATCAAGTTCATCCAAGACCAGGAGCGCTCCACGGTCCCGGACAACGTGGTGACCCTGGAAGTCCTGGGGCAACTTTAAGGAGATAGCCATGGCTTTAAAAGTGGGCGACGTGGCCCCGGATTTCAAGCTCAAGAGCCACCTCGGGGACGAGGTGAGCCTGTCGCAGTTCAAGGGCAAGAAGAACGTCGTCCTGGCCTTCTACCCCCTGTCCTTCACCCCGGTCTGAACGAAACAGATGCCCTCGTACCGCGACCAGATGAAGCGGTTCGAGGGCAAAAATACCCAGGTCCTGGGTATCAGCGTGGACTCCACCGACTGTCAGCGGGCGTGGTCCAAAAGCATCGGGAGGATCGAGAACTACCCTCTGCTCTCGGACTTCTATCCCCACGGGGAGGTGGCCGGGAAGTACGGGGTGCTGCGGAAAGAGGGGTTCTCGGAGCGGGCGCTCTTCGTGATCGACAAGCAGGGCGTCATTCGCTACGTGGACGTGCACGACCTCAACGACCAGCCGGACAACGAGGTGCTTTTCCGGGAGCTGGAAAAGCTGTAGGACCGGGCCGTTAACGTCCGGATATCCCACAAACGAATGACATCCGTCCCGAGGGCGAAGGGGAGCGGATGCCGTTTTTCTTGGTCACTGCACTAATCCCTTCGGGAGATAGATAACCCCTTGTCTATCATGGGATTAGCGTTACTACGTGGAGCGCTAAATAGTTTACCTGGTGATCCATAGCCCAGACGTTCACGTCTGGGTAGAAGGGCGATAGATTTCATTCGGAGGCCGTTCACGGCCTTTTTAAAATATGCCAACATTATAAACGCTCCCTGTAATAACTCCCACCCCGCTTGTGAACTTTGGAGGGTTATATTACTGAAGGTAATATCGCCCAGGGTCAGGCCGGAAGCCTTGAATTGAAAGGCGAGTTGTAGTATACTGATACGTCTAATATTTATATGGGAAAGGAAGGACAATGAAATCATCCGAACGACCCCCCAAACCGGCTCCGGAGCGAACCGACTGGGGCATCCCGGAGAACTGGCTCACGACCAAGCTGGACTTCTTCGTGAAGTGGGCCCGCAAGAACTCCCTGTGGCCGATGCCGTTCATGACGGCCTGCTGCGGGATCGAGTTCATGGCCGCGGCCGGGAGCCATTATGACATCTCGCGCTTCGGCTCCGAGGTCCTGCGCTACTCCCCGCGCCAGGCGGACCTCCTGATCATCGGGGGCACGGTCACGGACAAGATGGCTCCGATCCTGAAGACGATCTACGACCAGATGCCGGAGCCCAAGTGGGTGATGGCTATGGGGGTCTGCGCCTCCTCGGGAGGGTTCTACAGGGCCTATCACGTGGTCCAAGGCATTGACGAAATCATTCCGGTGGATGTGTATATCCCGGGCTGTCCGCCCACGCCGGAGGGCCTGTTCCACGGGCTGCTCTTGATTCAGAAGAAGATCGCCCGCGGGGAGAAGCCGGCCTCAGCGACCTGGAAGCCGAGGAAGCCGCTGGGGGTGGAGGAGTAGGCCGCTAGTCTTTCGAATCCCATTTTTACGCGAGTGCCTATATGAATAAAAAGAATGTAATAAAATGGATTGTTGCCCTTATTGGGGGAACTATCGGCATAGCGATTGTTTTGGTTTTGATTGCTTTTGGTTCCTATGCAGTATACGTAAAATTGAAAGAGCCCCGCCCTATTAAATTCGATTCATTACAATGGAAGAATGTACCACAGAACAGTAGTGTCGATACGAGATATAGAATGCATAAAGACCTAATAGCTAAATATAAATTAATCGGAATGACAAGGGAAGAAATCATTGAGCTTTTGGGACCCTCGTCAGATCTAACTAGCTTTAAGGAGTGGGATTTTAATTATATTTTAGGTCCAGACCCGGGAATGGGAATAGATCCTGTGTGGTTGGTAATAAAATTACAAAATAATAGAGTCGCAAAGTACAGAATTATAACTGGTTAGCATACAAGGCTTTGTTGGAAGAAAGAAGTTATACATTTGCTCATGCTTATAGCATTGTCCGTGTCTTTCATAATCGTGCTCTTGACCAGTCAAAACTCAAAGTCGTCCCTTGTGAAACAGGGAACACCCACTATATATAGTGGTCGGGGGGGTGGGGAGGGCGTGAATACGGCGTGAGTATGGCGTGAATACCTCGGAAACCCCTCTCGGATTTCGGAGCTTTTGCGGACCTCCACCTCTCAGAGCGGGGTTTGGTTGAACAGATGTAACTGAGCGTTGTCGGCCTTGTTTACGAAGCAACTTTGAGGGTACCACTATATATTGTGGTTAACTTTTTCAATCAAGTTTGTGTTTTAAGTGTAAACTGCTTTAATTAAATCGGTTATATGTCTTTGCAAGTAGCCTTACCAGAATCTTACATGATTTCGGCGGATGCCGAGCTTCTGGAGCGCATCTGGGAGCGGAAGCGGCAGCTGGGCTCTCAGCTGCTCATCCTGGGCCACCACTACCAGCGGGACGAGATTATCCAGTTCGCGGACTATCAGGGGGACTCCCTGAAGCTGGCCCAGCACGCGGCCAGCCGGGGAGATGCGAAGTACATCGTGTTCTGCGGGGTGCACTTCATGGCCGAGAGTGCGGATATCCTGTCCCAGCCTCACCAGGTCGTGATCCTGCCGGACATGGACGCGGGCTGCTCGATGGCGGACATGGCGAGCCTGGCTCAGGTGGAGGACTGCTGGGAGATCCTGACCTCCCTGGTTGGGGAAACCGTCCTGCCCGTGGTGTACATCAACTCCACGGCGGACATAAAGGACTTCGTCGGTCGCAAAGGAGGGACCATCTGCACCTCCTCCAACGCGGCCAGGGCGATGAAGTGGGCCTGGGGCCAGAAGGAAAAGGTCCTGTTCCTTCCGGACCAGCACCTGGGCCGAAACACCGCGGTGCGGATGGGCGTCTCCCTGGACGAGATGGTCCTCTGGGACCCGGAGCTCCTTCTGGGAGGAAACTCGCCGGAGGCCTTGAAACGAGCCAAGCTCATCCTCTGGAAGGGACACTGCTCGGTGCACCAGCGGTTCCGCGCGGAGCGGGTGGAATGGGCCCGGAGGGAATACCCCGGGATCAAGATCATCGTGCATCCGGAATGTCCCTATGAGACCTGCAAGATGGCGGACTCGGTGGGCTCCACGGAGTTCATCAAGAAAACGATCACCGAGTCCCCGCCGGGTTCAATCTGGGGCGTGGGGACCGAGGTGAACCTGGTGAACCGGCTGGCCAGGGAGAATCCGGACAAGACGATCATCCTCCTGGACCCCGTGGTCTGCGTGTGCACCACGATGTACCGGATCGACCCCCAGCACCTGGCCTGGGTCCTGGACAACCTGGCTGAGGGAAGGGTCGTGAACCAGGTCAAAGTCCCTGCCAAGGTGGCCGAGGGAGCGCGCCTGGCCCTGGACCGGATGCTGGCCCTGGCGTGAACCTTCCCACGCCTGACGCTCCGCGAGGGTAAGGGTGGCCCTGCCGGACCAGCGGGAGGTGAGCTTATCCGCCCAGGCCCTGACCCAGCGCTTCGGGCCGAACAAGATCTTTGAAAGCCTTACCTTTGAGGTTCCCAAGGGACAGGGGCTCGTCGTCACCGGGCCAAACGGCTCAGGGAAGACCACGCTCCTGCGGATCCTCTCGGGGCTGCTTCGTCCGACAAAGGGAGAGGTCCGCCTGAACGTAGCCGGGAAGGTGATTTCTCCGGAGGAGCGACTGAGGCACATCGGCTTCATCACCCCGGAGCTGGCGCTCTATGAGGAGCTCACGGCCCTGGAGAACCTGGAGTTCTTCGCCAGGGTCAGGAGGTTGAAACGGACAAAGGCGGACCATCTCGCCCTGCTGGAGCGGGTGGGCCTGAAGGGAAGAGGGCACGACCTCGTGGGCACGTTCTCCTCGGGGATGAAGCAGCGCCTCAAACTGGCCTTCGCGATCCAGCATGAGCCCGTGCTCCTCCTCTTGGACGAGCCCGGCAACAGCCTCGATGACTCCGGTAGAGCCGTTGTGGAAGGGGTCGCGGCCGAGCAGAAAAAGAAAGGCGTGCTCATCGTGGCTACGAACGATGCCCGAGAGCTTATTTACGGGGAGAAAACCCTTGCCCTGGGTTGAGGGCGTCCTTGCCGTCTTTCTAAAGGACTGGCGCTCGGAGTTCCGCACCCGCTATGCCCTGAACGCGGCCCTGCTCTTCGCCGTGACCACGCTGGTCGTGGTGAGCTTCGCGATCGGAGCATTCGGCATCTCGGGCGACCTTCTGGCAGCGTTCCTCTGGGTCGTCATCCTGTTCTCCTCCATGGCCGGGCTGGGGCAGGTCTTCATCAAGGAGGTGGAGTCCCGCACCTTCACGGCTTTACGGCTGGTCGCGCGACCTTCCGAGGTATGGGCCGGGAAATTCTTCTTCAACCTCGTGCTTCTGCTGGGGTTAGAAGTCATCATCATCCCGTTGTTCTTTATTCTTTTGAATCCCCGGGTAAGCGACTGGGGAGGGTTCTTAGCTGTCCTGATCCTGGGAAGCGTCGGTCTGGCCGGGGCCACGACCCTGATCGCGGCCATCATCGCCCAGGCCAAAGGCAAGGGAGCGCTTCTGGCGGGCCTGTCCTATCCGATTTTGATCCCCCTCCTGGCCGCAGCCACGAGTGGCACCCGTCATCTGTTCCGGGGCGATGGCGGGGCCGGACAGGAGATTCAGATTCTCGCGGCCTATGCCGTGGTCGTGATCGCGGCGGCATCACTATTGTTTGAATTCATCTGGAATGAGTGAGATAGAACGGATAACGAATCAGCTTCGCAGGGCCTTCGAGGGGGATGCCTGGCACGGGCCCTCGGTGAGGGAGGTCCTGGAGGGAGTCACTCCCGAGATGGCGGCAAGGAAAGTCCTGCCGGATGCCCATACGATCTGGGAGATGGCACTTCACATCGCGGCCTGGGAGAAGTTTGTTAGAAGACGTCTGGAAGGAGAGAAGGTTAAGGGCCCTACCGGAGTCGAGGATTGGCCGGTGGTCCATGACCCCAGCCCGGCGGCCTGGAGGAGAACCATCGATGCCCTGGTGGAGGGACACCATCGGTTGATTCAAGTCATCTCCAAGATGAGCGAGGAAAAGCTCAACGAGACTATGCCGGAAACCGATTTTTCTTACTACGTCCTGCTCCACGGGGTGGTCCAGCACGACCTGTACCACGCCGGTCAGATCGCCCTGTTGAAAAAGGCGAAGGTCTAATGGTCTGGCAGTTCTTGCTCTTCGTCTGGATGTCCCTGGTCATCGTGGCAGGGTTCCTGTACGCCCCCCTGGCCGAGAAGCTTTACGAGATGACACGGATTATCTACTTCCACATCCCGATGGCCTGGGTGGCGGTGTTAGCGTTCCTGGTCTCCACGGTTTTCAGCATCCGCTACCTGGTGACCCGCTCCTGGGTAGACGATGCCCGGGCCGCGATCAGCGCGAAGCTGGGCCTCTTGTTCGCGGTGCTGGCCACTGTATCGGGGGCCATCTTCGCCAAAGCCATGTGGGGAGCTTTCTGGAACTGGGATCCGCGCGAGACCTCGGTCTTACTGCTTCTCCTCATCTACGGGGCCTACCTGACCCTGCGGTCGGCTGTGGAGGGTGAGGACAAGAGGGCCCGGCTGGCCGCGGTCTACAATATCATCGCGTTCGTGACTGTCCCCTTCCTGGTGTTCGTCGTGCCCCGGCTATATTTCTCCCTGCACCCGGACCCCTTGCTGAACGCGCAGGGCAGGCTGGAGATGCACCCCAGGATGCTCCAGGTGTTCCTGGCCTCTCTGGCCGGGTTCACGGTGCTCTACTTCTGGATCTTCGACTTGTCCTGGAGGGTCGCCCGATTGAAACGAAAGCAGGAGGAAGCTCCATGAATACCATGCTGCATGACCTGAGCCGGACCGCGGGTCAGCGGGTGATCGCGGACTTCATCGTGATGGGCGTGATCCTCTTGGTCTGGGCAGGGGTATTCTTCTATCTTTTTCATCTGGACCGTAAGGTGAGGGCCCTGATGAAGAAAGACAAGGCAGGATAACAAACCCATGAAGGGAAAAGCCAAATACCTCATCGGACTGGTGATCATCGTGGCGGGGGTATGCTTTGGGTTATTGTCCTTGCGAAAGAATATGACGCCTTACCTCAGCTTCGCTGAAGCGGAGGCCAGTCGCAGCGTGGTTCAGGTACACGGGACGATCGACCAGGCTGCGGCCAAGTACGATCCGAATGAGGGCATCTTGCACTTCAATCTCACGGATGGCAAAGGGAAGACCATGCCCGTGACCTATCGGGGGGTAAGGCCGGGAAACTTCGAGCAGGCTACGAGCCTGGTGGCCATCGGAACCTACCGGGACGGGGCCTTTCAAGCCGAGCAGATCCTTGTGAAGTGCCCCTCAAAGTATCAGGCCCTGGAAAAGAAGTGAACCCAGGTCAGATTCTCCTATGGATCGCTTTCCTCCTCTCCCTGGGCTCCATGACCTTCTACTTCCTGGCCGAGCGGGGGAAGATGAAACTGCTCAACGGGGCGCGGTGGCTCTTTGGGGGCGAAACCCTGTTCCTGGTTCTGGCCTCTGCCGTTCTCCTTTGTCACTTTCTCGGCCACCGCTTCGCGTATCGTTACGTCGCGGAGTACAGCTCACGGGACCTGCCGCTCTTTTATCTCGTCTCGGCATTCTGGGCCGGCCAGGAAGGGACGTTTCTCCTGTGGGCGGCCTTCGGGGCAATCGTCGGTCTCTTTCTCATGAGATCCGCCAGAGAGATGGAGCCCGGGGTGATGGGCGTCTACGGAGCGATTCAAGCCTTCCTTCTCTTGATCCTGGTGAAACGGGGTCCGTTCCTGCTTCTTCCGGAGGTTCCGGAAGACGGGCGAGGGCTGAACCCCCTCCTCCAGGATCCCTGGATGGTGGTGCATCCCCCGGCGCTGTTCGCGGGGTATGTGCTCCTGGCAGTGCCCTTCGCCTTCGCCCTCGCCGGTCTCCTGCGGGGGGACAAAGACGGATGGGTGAAACCTGCCCTGCCGTGGACGGGCCTGGGAAGCCTCGTCCTGGGGCTGGGAATTATCTTGGGGGCCTATTGGGCTTACAAGACCCTGGGATGGGGAGGTTACTGGGGCTGGGACCCGGTGGAGAACTCCTCCTTCGTGCCCTGGGTCGTGGCCACAGCCCTTCTGCACGGCCTTCTCCTCCAGCGGAGGCGGGGAAGCCTCGGGCGGACGAACGCCTTCCTCGCCAGCTTCGGTTTCCTCCTGGTGATCTATGGCACGTTCCTGACCCGGTCCGGGGTCCTGGCCGACTTCTCGGTGCATTCTTTCACGGACCTGGGGATCAACGGATTCCTGGTGGGGTTCATCGGGCTGTTCGCGTTCGCTGCGTTTATCCTCATCGCCTGGCGGTGGAGGCTTCTGGCGAGCCCGGGCCTGGCCTGGAAATGGAAGACCAACGAGCCCTATATTGGCCTGTCCCTTTTCCTTTTCCTAGCCGTTGCTCTACTCGTGCTCCTGGGGATGTCCTCGCCGCTCCTATCTCGGCTCGCGGGAAAGTCGTACGGCGTGCAGGCGAGTTACTACCAGACCGTCGTCGCCCCCCTTTCGGTTTTAGGGGCGTTGCTTTTAGGGCTCGCCACCCTGCCGAGGTTCGTAAAGGAGGGAAAAGGGATGGATGCCTGGTTCTATCTGGCCTCGGGCCTGAGCGCGGGATGCGGCATCCTGGCCTGGCTCCTGGGGGTAAGGAATCCCCTGTTCTGGTTCTTGATCACGTTCTCCTGTTTCGCGGTACTCACGGATATCCTCGGGTTCCTCAGACTGCGGACGAGGAACACGGCCCGCATCGGGTCCGTGGTCTCCCATCTCGGAGTGGGCCTGCTTCTTGTGGGCGCAGTGACCTCCGAAGGCTACACCCGTAGCCAGCGGGTGAACCTGCCCTTGAACATGACCCAGGAGGCCCTGGGCTACTCGTTCACCTATCAGGGGTGGAGGGAGGTTCCCGGGACCGCACGGGGAGAAATGTCGGTCGGCGTGTCCGGGGCGGGAGGGCAGTTCACGACCCATCCCCAGCTTTTCTACAGCGAATACAGCCGGGAATTGATGAAGACCCCGGCCATCCGGCGGTATCCTCTGTACGACCTCTATCTTTCGCCCATCGAACATTACCGGACCGGAGAGGAAGAGGGGCAAAGCCTGATCTTAAAGAAGGGGGAGGAGAAGGATATCCAGGGGCTCCGGGTCAAGTTCCTGAAGTTCGACGTCTCGCACATGGGCGAGGGGCCGGGGGTCACGGTGGGGGCCATCCTGGAGGTCATGAAGGACGGGAGGACCTTCCCGGTGGTTCCGTACTTCATGACCACGACCCAGGGGCCGAGGAGTGAACCCGTAGAGATCCCCGGAGGGGGCGATGTGATGCTCACCCAGGTAGATGCCACGAGCGGAAGCGTCGTCTTGGAGTTCCACGACCTCCCCGGCGCGGTCGAGAAAACCGGGACGGCAAGCGAGTTCCTGGCCCTGGAGGTGAGCATCAAGCCCCTGATCAATCTCTTCTGGCTGGGGACGACCCTCGTTCTCATTGGCTTAGTCTTGTCGGCGTGGCAGCGGTTCAAGGAGAGCGCGGCCTGCTAATGGGTTTTGCCCCCGTCGTCTTGGGAAGGACCGGGTTGGTGGTCGGGAGGTTAGGGGTGGCGGCGAGCTACGGGGTTCCGACTAAAGCGGTAGAGGAAGCCTTCGAGCAAGGGGTCAACTACCTGTATTGGGGCACCTACCGCAGGGGGGGGGAATGGGAAAGGCCGTCCGCGCTATCGTGAAGCGTAACCGGGAGAAGGCCGTGGTCGTGCTTCAGTCCTATACGCGCTTGCCCTGGTTCCTTTCCCAGAGTGTGGAGAGCGGGCTCAAACGCCTGGGGCTGGATTACGCCGATGTCCTGATCCTGGGAATGTTCAACAGGACCCCGCGCGCCGGGCTCCTGCGGGCGGCACGGAATCTGAAGGGACAGGGCAAGGTCCGGTTCCTCGGCATCTCCACGCACAATCGGAAAATGGTCCCGGCCTGGGAGAAGGACAGGTTGTTCGACGTCTATCACATCCGCTATAATGCCGTTCACACCGGCGCCGAGCGAGACATCTTTCCGCATCTGGCAAGCGAGAACGGGCCGGGGATAGTGGCCTTCACGGTCACGAACTGGGGACAGTTGGTCTCCAAGCGCAGGATTCCCAGGGGCGAGGAACCACTCACGGCCGCGGACTGCTACCGGTTCGCCTTGTCCCATCCCGCAGTGCATGTAGCGATCACGGGACCCAAGAACGTCCGGGAAATGCGGGAGAACCTGAAGGCCCTGGCACTTGGCCCGCTTTCCCCGGAGGAGATGGCCCGGGTCCGGAGGCTCGGAGAGCGCCTTTACAGAAAGTAAGGGGTAGGACGGGAGGACCGAACGAACACCACCGGAGGACTGCACGAATACTAAAAGCCCTTTGTCCACACTTTCTCTACCCTGTCAACACCCTTAGGGGAGGGGAGATAACCATGACCGCAGAATATAGACTGGAGACTCAGGGCTTATAAAGAGGACAGCGAAATGGCGAACTTATCGGAAAATGCGACGGTGAAGGCGCTCAACGGGAAACATCCCAAATCGGTTCTTGCCGTGGAGGAGAATCTGGGATACCTGGTGGTCACGGTGAAGCGAGAGGACATCCGCGTGGTCTGCCGGACCTTGAAGGAGAATCCAGAGACGGATTACAATCTCCTGCTGGACCTCTGCGGAGTGGACTACTCGGCGTACGGAAGGAAAACGGAGGGAACAGTGGCCGCGACCATCGAGTGGCCGGGGAATGAGGCGCAGACACTGGACCGCAAGGAGCGCTTCGACATCGTCTATCACCTCTATTCCTTCCCCAAAAAGCACCGCGTGAGGCTGAAGGTGCGCGTGCCCGAGGAGGACCCGGTGGTGGACTCCGTGACCTCGGTGTGGAAGGCGGCCAACTGGTTCGAGCGTGAGGCCTATGACCTGTTCGGCATCAGTTTCAAGGGCCATCCCGATATGCGGCGGATCCTCTGCCATCAGGATTTCAAGGGACACGCCCTGAGAAAAGATTATGCCCCGGATCGACGCCATCTCCTCTCTCACACATACGATGCCTTCAGGCCGGAGGACATCGAGCGGTTTGAGAGGGAAGGCGTGGAAGTCTCGAAGGATGAAGGAAAAGCGTAGAATCCCGGTCGCCCTGACCATTGCGGGCTCGGACTCCGGGGGCGGGGCGGGGATCCAGGCGGACCTCAAGACCTTCGCGGCCCTGGGGATCTACGGTACGAGCGCTCTGACCGCGGTGACGGCCCAGAACACGGTTGAAGTCACGGCGATCGAAGAACTCTGTCCGGAGATGGTGGCGGCCCAGATCGAGGCCGTCGTCACGGACATCGGGGTGGATGCGGCCAAGACCGGGATGCTCTCCAGCACGGACCTGATCGAGGTCGTGGCCGAGGAAATCCGGAAGCACAAGCTCAAGAAACTGGTCGTGGACCCCGTGATGGTGTCCAAGAGCGGGGCAGCCCTTTTGCAGGAGCAGGCCGTAGCCGCCCTGATGACCAAGCTTTTACCCCGGGCCATGGTCGTGACCCCAAACTGGCCCGAGGCCGAGAAGCTGGTCGGGCACCGAATCGAGTCCAATGAGGAGGCTGAGGAGGCCTGCAAGACCATTGCGAAGATGGGAGCCAAGGTGGTGGTTCTCAAAGGCGGACACCGGGAAGGGAAAGCCGTGGATATCGTGTTCGATGGAAAGAAATTCATCCGGCTCACTGCGGAGAGGCTTCAAACGACCAGCACACACGGCACCGGGTGCACGTTCTCCGCTGCCATCACCGCGGGACTAGCCAAGGGGCTGGAGCCGCTGGCCGCGATCAAGGCCGCGAAGCGTTATCTGACCCTGGCGATCCAGAAGGCCTACCCCATCGGGCACGGCCACGGGCCGGTAAACCATTTCTATCGTGGCATAAAAACCTAAGCGGCAATTTTCATACCCTTGTTAGCGAGGCAATTAACATGGCGATGACGGAAGAGGAAATCCTGGATCAACCCGACATCGGGGAGCGGATGATCATCAACCTCGGGCCCTCGCATCCGGTCACGCACGGCACGTTCCGGGCGCAGTGCCTGATGGAGGGCGAGAAGATCCTCGAGGCCCGGACCGAGATCGGATACCTGCACCGCTGCTTCGAGAAGATGTGCGAGGAGCACACCTGGACCCAGGCCGTCCCGTTCACGGACCGCCTGAACTACTGCTCGTCGTTCATGAACAACGTGGGCTACTGCAAGGCAGTCGAAGACCTGATGGGAATCGCGATCCCGGAGCGGGCCAAGGTCCTGCGAATCATCCTGTTGGAGTTCAACCGGATCATGGACCATATGACCTGCATCGGGCCGTCCATCGTGGACCTGGGCGCGATCACGAACTTCTGGTACACGTTCCGTCCCCGGGAAGAGATCTACGAGCTCCTGGAGGCCTGCTGCGGGGCACGTTTGACCGTGTCCTACGGACGGATCGGGGGGCTGGCCGCGGATACGCCCGCGGGATTCGAGGCAAAGTGTCGGGACATCCTGAAGAACCTGCCCAGGTATCTGGACGACGTGGATAACCTGAACACCCACAATCCGATTTACATCGAGCGGACCAAAGGGGTTGGGGCGATGAGCGCAGAGGACGCGCTGGACTGGGGATGGACGGGCCCTTGCCTGCGAGCTTCGGGCGTACCCTATGACGTGCGGCGGGCGCATCCCTATTACGACTATGAGAGCTATGAGTTCGAGATACCCATCGGAAGGAACGGAGACGTCTACGACCGCTACCTCGTCAGGCTGGAGGAGGTGCGGCAGAGCATGAAAATCATCGAGCAGGCCCTGGAGCGGCTGAAGCCAGGACCGGTGATGACGGATGACCCTCGGGTGGGGCTCCCGGACAAGAGCGGGACCTACACCAACATCGAGAACCTGATGAACCACTTCAAGATCATCACCGAGGGGATCCAGGTGCCCCCGGGAGAGATCTACTCCTTCACCGAGGCCGCGAACGGGGAGCTGGGATTCTACATCGTGAGCGACGGAGGGGGCAGGCCCTACCGGATCAAGGTGAGACCTCCCTGCTTTTCGATTTTCCAAGCTTACGAGAAGATGATCCGGGGACAAACGATAGCGGATGCGGTGGCCACCCTGGCGAGCCTGAACATCATCGCGGGTGAACTGGACCGTTAAGATCGTAACTCGTAACACATGACTCGTAATTCGGATAAGATTATAATCGCCGGAATGGCGTTCTCTGGACGTTGCGGGGTCACGAAGGAGCAGAGAAGCAGGAAGCGTAAGATTCTGGCGGACATGGAGGTCGTAACCTCATGCCGGAAAGCGGGGAGGAGCGATGAGCTCAAAGACACGGTGGATTACGGAGAACTCTACAAAGTTGCGAAGAAGATTATTGAGCAGAAGACCGTTTGTCTCTTGGAAGGCTGGGCGGAGATGATTGCCGGAGAGGTGTTGATGAGGTTCAAGGTGAGGGAAGTCAGGGTCAGGATACGCAAGCCGGGAGTGATGGCCAAAGGGGTCGTCCCCGGGGTGGAGATCGTGAGAACGAAGGCATAATGCGAGGAATGACATGGAACTGGTGTTGACGAAATACACGGGAGACCCGGAGCAGAGGAAGCTCGCAACCTACCTCGCGCGGGGCGGGTATCAGGCCCTCAAGAAGGCGCTCGCGATGAAGCCCGAGGAGGTCATCGAGGAGGCCAAGAAGTCCGGGATCCGGGGCCGGGGCGGGGCGGGGTTTCCGGCCGGGATGAAGTGGAGCTTCGTGCCCAAGGACTCACCCAAGCCTCGTTACGTGGTCTGCAACGCGGACGAGAGCGAGCCGGGGACGTTCAAAGACCGACTGCTCATGGAGCGCGACCCCCACGCGGTCCTTGAGGGCATCCTGATCGCCTGCCATGCCATCAAGTCCCACCTGGCCTTCATCTACATCCGAGGGGAGTTCGTGTACCCGGCCAAGGTCCTGACCGAGGCCATCGAAGAGGCCCGCAAGGGAGGCTATATCGGGAAGAAGATCCTGGGGAGCGGGTTCGACTGCGACATCATCGTGTTCCGAGGCGCGGGGGCCTACATCTGCGGGGAGGAGACCGGACTCCTGGAGTCCATCGAGGGCAAGCGGGGCTATCCCCGGCTCAAGCCGCCGTTCCCGGCGGTCGAGGGGTTATACAAATGCCCGACGGTGATCAATAACGTGGAGACCCTGGCCTCGGTGCCGTGGATCATCACCCATGGCGGAGAGACCTATGCCAGGATGGGCACCGAGAAGAGCAAGGGGACGAAGCTCTGGAGCGTGTCCGGGCACGTGAAGAAGCCGGGGGTGTATGAGGTGGAGATGGGCTATCCCTTCGAGAAGTTCCTCTCGGAGTACTGTGGAGGGGTGAGGAAGGGACGAAAGCTCAAGGCCCTGATTCCGGGAGGGAGCTCGGCCTACGTGATGACGGCCAGGGAGACTGAAGGAATGCTCCTGGACTACGAGTCCATCGCCCAGAAGGGGTCCATGCTCGGCTCGGGCGGGATGATCGTGTTCGACGAGACCGCCTGCATGGTGAAGAGCATCTCGGTGATCATCGACTTCTACGCCCACGAGTCCTGCGGGCAGTGCACGCCGTGCCGGGAAGGCTCGGGCTGGGCCAAGCGCGTGCTGCACCGCATCCTGGATGGCAAGGGCGAGATGAGCGACGTGGACCTCCTCCTGGACATCGCGTTCAATATAGACGGCCGGACCATCTGTCCGATGGGCGAAGCCCAGGCCTGGCCGCTTAAGTCGTTCGTCACCAAGTTCCGGGAGGAGTTCGAGCAGCACATCAAGGACGGCGGGCGTTGTTCACTTCCCAAGGGGTAGGGATATTCCACGGTTCATCGGTAACCACAGGAATGCCCACTAAAAGCGAAATAAGGCCTGTCAGAGGCCCTCAAATGGTGAAGGTTAGGGGAAACCCCTACCTGCCCTCAAATACTTCCTTCTCCCTAAAAGCTACCCTACCCCAAAGGGGTAGGGTAGGAGCCGAAAATAGGCTCGACCAAGCCAGGACCAACCCAGAACCAAGCCAGAACCAAGCCAGAACCAAGTCAGAACCAACCCGGTTTGCACCCGCCCCTCTGTACCACCCTTGTAACCCCTCCCCAGGGCCTTTAGACCACCCCCTTAAGGGCTCCCGGGTCCTTTCGGATCTATGTAAGGAGGAAGGATGGAGAGAAACCTCTCTCTTTAGCCCTGAAATGGATAGCAAATAAAGATGAATACGGCTATTCAGATTATCATGAAAGATTTTACTTGGATGCATACGTTATCGCTATCTCCAGGCGGATTACTTTTAATCTTTATTAGTGCTTATATGCTTTGCGGGTTAGCTGTTCTGGGTTTTCGCAAAACCGGAAACAGCCAATTAACGGGATGGAAATCAATAGTTGTGGCCCTAATTGCTAATATAGGGTTCTACCTTGCGGGATTAGTTACTCTTTTCCTTCTCTCATTTTATCCCAGGGCTACAGGAATAGCCCCCATATTTGGCAATGAAACAATTATTTTTGGAATCGCTTATTTTGTCATCTATATTTCAGGTGTAACTGCTTTAATAAAATCATTCACTAAATTTAGTATAATAAGATCAGGCCTTTTCGGATTGAGTTGTCTTGTTTTACAACAGCTCCTTTGGGGTTTTATCTTCTTGTTCTTTGGGGTATTATCTACCGTAAATTGGATTAGGTGACGAAGAAAATGAGTACCCCATTCAGTAGGGAAAATATCCGATCAATAATTATATGTTAATAAAATGACCCATGACCTGACTGTCCTCACCATCACGGCGGCGTCCCTGGGGTTGTTCCACACCCTGTTCGGGCCGGACCATTACCTGCCGTTCATCATGATGGCCCGGGCCAGGCGCTGGGAAGGCCGTAAACGGCCTGGGGGCGGGATGTGTGTCCCTGTTCCCAGGCCTGAAGGCCTGGGCTATGGATGAAAGCAAACTCAACCGTTCATCCTGATGGCCCGAGCGCGGAGATGGGAAGGCCCCTGACCTACGTCAGGGCAGGCGTGAACGGCCGGAGGAGAGCGTCGTGCTCCCCCATTCCCAGGCCTAAAGGCCTGGGCTATGGATGAAACCAAACTTTCCTGGGCTATGGATGAACCCCTTCTTTCTAGAGAGGTTTCTCAAGGAGTTCAGGTGGAGGTTGGAAGGCCGTGAACGGCCTGAGGAGAGCGTCGTGCTCCCCCATTCCCAGGCCTAAAGGCCTGGGCTATGGATGAGGGAGCCTGAAAAGTGATTGAAAAGAGAGATGCTGAATCAAGTTCTGAATCATGTTCAGGACAGGCTATGGATCCAAGGAATGTCCTTTCCCCCAGGCCTGAAGTTCGGGCTTGGTGTGGTAGGTTTATCAATAGCCCAGCCCTTCAGGGGGGGAAAAAAGAGAAAGTTATATGATTTTGAAGGCCGTTAACGGCCTTCTCCAAAAACGGGGGGACTCCTTAATCCCAGGCCTAAAGGCCTGGGCTATGGATGGACCCAACACTACGGATGAAAGACGAAAATGGCTCATACCTACCATAAGCTCTGGATCCACCTCATCTGGAGCACCCAGGACCGCCATCCCTTCCTCACCAAGGACATCCGGAGGGATGTTTTCACCCATATCCTCACGAAGGCACGAGAGGAGGGAATTTATGTGGACACGATAAATGGAACGGCGGACCATGTGCATTGCCTCCTGGAGCTGGACCCCAAACAGAGCCTCGCGAAGGTCGTCAATGACCTCAAGGGGGAATCCTCGCACTGGATCAACGCCCAGGGGGTGGCGAAAGGGCGGTTCGCCTGGCAGGAGGGGTACAGCGCCTTCTCGTACAGCGAATCGCAGGTCCAGAGGGTCAGGGAGTACATCAAGGATCAGGAGCAGCATCACAAGAAAGTGAGCTTCCAAGAGGAGCTGGAAAGGTTTCTCAAGGCGTTCAAGGTGGAGGTTGGAAGGCCGTGAACGGCCTAAGGAGGGCGTCGTGCTCCCCCATTCCCAGGCCTGAAGGCCTGGGCTATGGATGGAACCCTTCTTTCCGAGGCATGAATGCCTGGGCTAGCCAAAACGGCTGGATCACGATAATTACGAAGGGATAGGAATGAAGTCAAATAACATCCCCAAATTGCGGATCGGGAATCTGGAAGCGCGAATCCCCATCATTCAGGGAGGGATGAGCGTCGGCGTTTCCCTGTCAGGATTAGCCTCAGCGGTCGCCAATGAAGGGGGCATCGGGGTCATCGGCGGCACCGGGATCGGCATGCTCGAACCCGACTTTGCCAAAAATTTCAGAGAAGCTAACAAGCGGGCCCTGAGCCAAGAGATACGCAAGGCGAAGAAAGCAACCGCCGGGCCCATCGGAGTCAATCTCCTGGTCGCTCTAACGGATTACGAGGAACTGCTGCTGGTCGCCATCGAGGAGAAGGCCGATCTGGTTTGCCTGGGCGCAGGGCTGCCCCTGATGAACCCCAAAACAGCAGCCGTGGACCGGTTGAGAGAGGGTTCCACCAAGGTTGTTACGATCGTCTCCTCGGCCAGGGCCGCGAAGATCATCTTCACCCAATGGGCCAAAAAGTATCATCACGTCCCGGATGCAGTGGTGGTCGAGGGCCCACTGGCCGGAGGGCACCTGGGCTTCAAGAAAGAGCAGATCGAGGATCCGGATTACGCCCTGGAGAAACTGGTTCCCGAGGTCATCGCTGCGATCAGACCCTTTGAGGAGCCTTTCGGGAAAAGCATCCCCGTCATCGCCGCCGGAGGGATATACACCGGAGCAGACATTCATAAATTCATGCAATTAGGCGCGAGCGGGGTGCAGATGGCGACCCGATTTGCCGCCACCTGGGAGTGCGATGCCTCCCCGAAATTCAAAGAGGCTTATGTGAAATGCAGAAAAGAAGATATCGTGATCATCGACAGCCCGGTGGGCCTGCCGGGAAGGGCGATCCGGAATAAGTATTTGGATGAGGTATCGGCGGGAATCAAAAAACCCATCAAATGTCCCTGGAGGTGCCTGAAGACCTGCGATTTTACCAGAGCGCCGTACTGTATCGCGCTGGCATTAACCAATGCCAAAAAGGGGGATCTTGTCGAAGGCTTTGCGTTTGTCGGAGCCAATGCGTATCGCATCGATAAGATCATCTCGGTTAAAGAACTCATGGAGAGCTTAGTGGAAGAATATGAGGAAGCAGCGAAATCCCAATCCATTCATTCAGGATCAGAGGCTTTAAATGACCCATGACCTGACCATCCTCGCCATCACGGCGGCGTCCTTAGGGTTCTTCCACACCCTGTTTGGGCCGGACCACTACCTGCCGTTCATCATGATGGCCCGGGCGCGGCGCTGGTCGCTTGCCAAGACGGGCTGGATCACGTTCCTGTGCGGGCTGGGGCACATCGGAAGCTCCGTGGTCCTCGGTCTCCTCGGCATCGTCCTGGGCATCGCGATCCACCATCTCGTGGCCATCGAGTCCTTCCGGGGGAACATCGCAGCCTGGCTCCTGATTGCCTTCGGCCTGGTCTACTTCGCCTGGGGCCTGCGCCGGGGGATCCGGAACAAGCCCCACGAGCATGTGCACCTCCACGAAGACGCCTCCGAGCATAATCACAGGCATGTGCACACCCACGAGCATACACACGTGCACGAAGCCGCAAACGCACCAAATATCACGCCCTGGGTGCTCTTCACCATCTTCGTGTTCGGACCCTGCGAGCCCCTGATCCCGCTGGTTATGTACCCCGCGGCCCGGAGCAACTGGGTTGGCCTGGCCCTGGTCACGGGAACTTTCGGGGGAGTGACCATCCTGACCATGCTGGGCCTCGTGCTCCTGTCCACGTTCGGGATCAGCTTCCTGCCCCTGGGGAAGGTGGAGCGCTACACCCACGCCATCGCCGGAGCGGCGATCACCCTGTGCGGGGCGGCGATCGTGTTCTTAGGCTTATAGCGTGAGACAGCACTTCCGAGGGCAGGATGCCCTCGATCCAGCCGCCAGGATGGCGGCGCTACGATAGAGCATGACGATCAATAAGGCCTGGCACGAGAAGAACCGAATGCCCAGGAATCCGACCCTGGAGGAGCGAATCCAATGGCATCGGGCGCATTCCAAGCACTGCGCCTGCAGGCCGATGCCGGAAAGGGTGCTGGCGGAGATTGAAAAAAGGAAGGCGAAGCTTAGAAGCTGAGAAGCGAGGAAAGGGCGGGATAGCTTCGCCTGGTCCCTTCGCTGTACTCAGGACAAACCTTGCAATGACACCCTTTAAAAAAGAAACCCTGAGTGGAGGACCGGATGATTATCGTCCCTTACCCTAAAAGGCTTTTCCCTTTTGGCATGCTGGCGATGCTGCTGTTCTTCTTCGCCCAGCCCTCTCCCGCCCAGGGTATTTTGCCCGACGGAACTATCCTCCCCGGTCCCGACAGCGCCCGAGCGGAGGTTTCGGACAGCGTGAAAACGCCAGCACCGGACACGGCCGCTCCAGAGGGGCCGGACTTTACCTGGCTCTCGGGAGGGTTAGGAGTCGGCTCCGTGGGATTCGCCGAGGGGCTCGCCCTTTCCTTTCAGAGCGGACGCAGGGTGGTTACCCTCAGGGGGATTGTGCAGGTCCCGGTCCCGGTCGGTGGAGCGGTGGGCGAGCTGGGGATCCTTTTTCTGGGTCGGGGATCAAAAGTTCCGGGTAGTTCATTTGCAACGGGCTTGGCCTACACGAAGGGGGAGGGGAATCCCAACCATAATTCCAAGCCGTTTAACACCGTGGGAATCCCGATCGAGGTTCAATGGTTCGCAGCCCTCCCCTCCGCAGGGATCGGCCTCTATCTCTTCGGCAACCTGAACACCACGAAATCTTTCGGGGGCCTGTTGCTTACCCTGAAGCTGGGGAAATTAAGATGATACCTAAATGAAGCCATCATCATTTTGAGGGAATCTTAACAATGCCAAAAGTGACGATCAACGAGAAACCGATAGAGGTCCCGGCCGGGACGACCATCCTCCAGGCCGCGGAGAAGCTTGGGTTCGCCATCCCGCACTACTGCTATCATCCCCACCTCTCCATAGCGGGGAACTGCCGGATGTGCCTGGTGGAGGTGGAGAAGGCCCCCAAGCTTCAGATCGCCTGCCAGACCCAGGTCGCGGAGGGGATGGTCGTGCACACCCAGTCCGATAAGGCCAAACAGGCCGTGCGGGCGACCCTGGAGATGGAGCTCATCAACCACCCCATAGACTGCCCGGTCTGCGACCAGGCCGGGGAGTGCGGCTTGCAGGACTACTACATGCGCTACGGCCTGCACCAGAGCCGGGTGAGGCTCTCGGACAAGGTGCGGAAACGCAAGGTCATCGATCTCGGTCCCCTGGTCGTGCTGGACACGGAGCGATGCATCCTGTGCTCGCGTTGCGTGCGGTTCACGGACGAGGTGACCAAGACCCACGAGCTGCAGTTCTTCAAGCGGGGGGACCACACGGAGATCGGGACCCTGGATGACCAGCCCCTCAGGAATGCCTATTCCGGGAACGTGGTGGACCTCTGCCCGGTGGGCGCGCTGACCTCCAAGGATTTCCGGTTCAAGATGCGGGTCTGGTTCCTCAAGAGCACGCCCTCGGTCTGTCCGCTGTGCGCGACGGGGTGCAACATCTGGGTGGACCACCACGAACGGGAGTACGCCACGAGCGACGTGACCCATTCCCTGGGCCAGGACAAGGGGATACCGGACGTGTATCATCCCGGGGGGGAGGTCTACCGCCTCCGGCCCCGGAGAAACGATGAGCTGAACCAGTCCTGGATATGCGACGAGGGGCGGATGGGGTACAAATCACTCGGGGGCGAGAACAGGCTGTACGAGCCGCTGGTCAGGAAGGATGGGAAGCTCACCTGGTCGGATTACGGGGAGGCGCTGGAGCTCCTTCACCAGAAACTTACGGACATCAAGGCCAGGCGCGGGGGCGAGGCCGTTGCAGGGATCGCCTCACCGCAGGCCACGAATGAGGAGATATACCTGTTCGCCAGGTATTTCAAGGATGTGATCGGCACGAGCTTGGTGGATTGGCGGGTCGGTG
>Ga0315296_10001272_pt1 | contig 21999 bp, 22 predicted proteins | sample YL17G14_18_MG_FD_203921 | JGI IMG/M metagenome (GOLD analysis project Ga0315296, IMG submission 203921) | Sediment microbial communities from Yellowstone Lake, YNP, Wyoming, USA - YL17G14_18 | ecosystem: Environmental > Aquatic > Freshwater > Lake > Sediment | place: USA: Wyoming | collected...
CGCTGTTCAGCACGCCGGCGATCGCAAGCCATATCAGCCACGACTGGCCGGGCTCCAGCGATGAGTAGACCGCAGACGAGAACAGGACGAACTTGCTCGCAAAGCCTGCTAGCGGCGGAATCCCCGCGAGGGAAAGCAGGAACAGGGTCATCGAGAATGCCAGGAATGGAGAACGCTTGCTCAGGCCCTTGAAATCGTCAAGCCTCTCACCGATCGCTACTGCGCCCATCGCAGCGACGACCATGAACGCACCTGACTTCATGAACGCGTGCGTGAGGATGTGGAACACGCCGCCTGCAACCGCGTACTGAGTCGCCACGGGCAGAGCGATCAGTATGTACCCAGCCTGTGCGATGGATGAGTACGCGAGCATCCTTTTGATGTTTGTCTGTGAGACAGCTATGAGGTTGCCCACGGTCATGGTCAGGATCGCCAATATCGCGACTGCCTCCTCCCACTGAGCCTTTGTGACGAGGATGCCTATGAGGAATACCTTGAACAATGCTGCAAAGCCCATCTTCTTAGAAGCGGCCGCCAGCAGGCCTGAGACAGGCGTCGGAGCGCCCTCGTACACGTCCGGTGCCCACATATGGAATGGGACCACAGCGATCTTGAACCCCAGACCCGCCAGAAGCAGCACTGCGGCGAGGAGGACAACAGGGTCGGAGTCCATGATCCACTGGGAAGACGGACCGGCGAGGACCGCCCCTATGCCGCTGATGTTGGTCGTGCCCGCGACACCGTAGAACAGAGATATCGCAAACAGCGTCAGCGCGGAGCTGAACCCGCCGACGATGAAGTACTTCGTTGCCGCCTCAGCGGACCTTTTCTCAGTCTTTCGGAAACCGGACAGCGCAAACGAGGAGATGCCAGCGATTTCGAGCCCCACGAAGAGCGCGATCAGGTCCGCGGACTCCGCAACAACCGACATGCCAATGATCGCCAGGAGAACTAGCGCATAATACTCGCCCTGGTTCTTGTCTCCCCTGATGAAGTCAGGCGAGCTCAGCACCACAATGATGCCCACGGCGACGAACACCAGCAGGAACAGGCCGGAGAACACATTAATCTCCAACAGCGGTGTCCCGCTCGCCGGTGGCGTCCAAATGCCAGCGAACAGCCAAGCGACTGTGAGGGCGCCGATGGTCAGCAGTGGGATCAGCGCGACCCATGCGAGTATCCTCTTGTCCCTGAAGATGTAGTCCAGGGCGGGCATGATAAGGGCGAAAAGGATCAGCAGAAGCTGTGGTATGAACCAGTTGAGGTTGTTCCAGACGTCCATGTCATCCGCCTCCAAGCAGCGCGGTTACCACCTTGGCTGCCGGTCCGATGTACTGGAAGACCGCCAGCGGGAAGACTCCGAAGATCGCGATCAGAGCGATCAAAGATCCGACAGGCACTCCCTCGTACCAGCTGACATCGTGCACATGGGTGGTGTCGATCCTATCAGTCAACGGGCCGAACATGGACCTCTGCAATGCCCACAGATAGTAGCTGGCTGTGATAGCCACGCTGATTATTGGAAGGAAGAGCCACATGGACCATATCTGGAACATGCTGGCAAAGACCATGAACTCGGCTGCGAAGCTCACGAGACCGGGCAGTCCCAACGACGCCAGGAATCCTATCGTCATCATCGTGGCTGCGATGGGCATCTTCTTGGACAGGCCACCTAAGCTGGGTATCATCCTGGTGCCACATTTGTGCTGGACCACGCCGCACATCATGAACAGGACTGCTGTCACGAGTCCGTGGGCGAACATCTGGAAGACACCCGCGACAATGCCGAGTTCCGTGAAGGTCGCGAAACCCAGCAGGACGAATCCCATGTGGCTTATCGAGGAATATGCGACCATCTTCTTGAGGTCCTTCTGGGCAAGGCACAACATCGCGCCGTACAGGATGCTCACGACGGCGATCACCGCGATGACTATCTGCATGGCGTCCGCGCCCATGGGAAGACTGGGGATGGCAACTCTGATGATACCGTAGCCGCCCATTTTGAGCAGCAGGCCAGCAAGGAGAACGCTGCCTGCAGTGGGCGCTTCGACATGCGCGTCCGGCAACCACGTATGGAACGGCACCATGGGCACCTTGACGCCGAACCCGAAGAAAGCAGCAGCGAAGACGATCAACTGGAAGCCCTTGGTGAACTCCGTCTGGCCCGCACGCCATATGTCCTCCATCCCGAAGGAGCCGACACCGGCTTGGAAATACATCGCCATTATGGATACGAGCAGGGCGAGGCTCGCGATGTGGGTGAATATGAAGAACTTGATCGCCGCATAGTCCTTCCTCGGCCCGCCCCAGATGCCGATCATGAAGTACATCGGTATCAGGACGACCTCCCAGAATACGTAGAACACGAAATAGTCGAGAGCGGTGAACACGCCTAGGACGCCAACCTCGAGTATCAGCATGAGCCCGAAGTACTCCTTCGGCCTGAGCTTCGTGTCCCACGAGAACAGGATCGAGAGAGTGCTGAGAAGCGTCGTCAGAAGGAACAGCGGGAGGCTGATGCCGTCAAGGCCCACGATGTAGTTGATCCCAAGGGACTCAATCCAGGGGTAGGACTCGTAGAACTGGTAGTTGAAGAAGCCATTTCCATCATGATATCCAGTTGAGGTCGCACCTGGCTCGATGGCGTAGGCTAGCGTAACCAAGACGGACAGGATCAGCGAGACCAGCGAGAAGCCAAGTGCGACGTACTTGGCGTATTGCTCCCGCTTGCCCAGGAGGAAAGTGACTACTGCTCCGATCAGCGGCATCAGTATGATTATCGAGATTATCGGGATGCCCTCGAACATGCCTACCAACCTCCCCACGGGAAAACGTATATGACGAACACAAGAAGCAGGATGATCCCGAGCACAACGAACCCGGTGTACCTCTGCACATTGCCGCTCTGCGCCCTCCTGATAGTCGACCCCGTGTTGGCACCGAGGTACGCGAATCCGTTCACGATGCCATCTATGACATATATGTCGAATTTGTCAGCCACCAGCGAGAACCCGTACCAGACCTTGTACGCGAAGTCGTCGTAGAACTTGCTGATGTACCATCTGTTCTCAAGCGCTCTCTGGATCGTGCCAGGAACGCCTCTAGCGAAAACTGACCTGTCAAACCCGGGCATGAAGTATATCCTGTAGGCCAGAAGGATGCCGGCTACAGCAAGACCGAGCGTGACATATGTCAGCGGATTGGTGAAGACCGTCCTCGCGATTTCGATCGCTCCCTCACCAGCCGTTCCGATGCCCAATCCGGAGATCGAGCCCTCGACAAACGATTTGAATCCGTCCCCGATGAACAGCGCGAACCCCGAAACCACAGCCAATCCAGCAAGGATCATCAACGGCACGCTCATGATCTTCGGAGACTCGTGCGCATGATAGGCTGTCCGGGGTTCTCCCGCGAAAGTCATGAACCACATCCGGAACATGTAGAACGCTGTGAGGAAAGCAGTCGCAATGCCAAGGGCCCATAGCACGAAGAAGATGGGATCGAACTGGCCACCTTCATAGACTCCGGCCAGCACTTCGTCCTTGCTCCAGAACCCTGACAAAGGCGGCATGCCGGCGATGGCAAGCGAACCGATCAGCATCGTGATCGAGGTTATCGGCATATGTTTCCTCAATCCGCCCATGCTCCTCATGTCGTTGGTCCCAACGGCATGTATGACGCTGCCAGCGCACAGGAACAGCAGTGCTTTGAAGAATCCATGGTTCATGAGATGGAACATCGCCGCGGCGTACCCCCCTCCCGAGTGAGCGTGGATGACTAGGTAGCCACCCGCACCGAGTCCAAGGATCATGTATCCGAGCTGGCTGATAGTGCTGTATGCCAACACGCGTTTGATGTCATTCGCCGCGAGGGCACACGTAGCCGCAATCAAAGCAGTTGTACCACCAATAACAGCGACAAAAAGAAGGCTCTCTGGGGTTTGCACCAGGAGCGGATATGTTCTCGCAGTCAGGTATACGCCGGCTTTGACCATCGTCGCGGCATGGATGAGGGCAGATACTGTGGTCGGACCTTCCATCGCGTCGGGAAGCCATTCGTGAAGCGGGAACTGTGCGCTCTTGCCGATCGCACCACCGAATATTAGAATGGTTGCGAGGGTCAGCATATTCTGCGAAATCAGGCCCTGCTGTATGATGGTCCCGGGAGGATCCGCATGCTGGAACAGAACAGCAAAGTCGAGGCTTTTGACTCTCCAAAGCAAAATGACAAGCCCCGCCATGAACATGATGTCGCCAACACGGGTAACGATGAAGGCTCTCTTTGCGGCGCTCGCAGCTGAGGGTTTCTCGTACCAGAATCCAATGAGAAGATATGAGCAAAGGCCGACGAGCTCCCAGAAGATGAACATCTCCAGGTAGTTGTCCGCAAGAACGAGTCCATACATCACCGAGATGAAGAGCATGATTTCTGCGTAGTATCTCCTCCTGCCAACGCCTTCCTCATGCATGTATCCGCCGGAATAGACAACCACAAGCGTACCCACGACAGATATCACGACCAGCATGACGGCAGTGAGCTGGTCAATCCAGATGCCGAATCTGATATGGTAGTCACCAATGATCAGCCAAGTACTCCGCGGAGCGTCAGCCGTGAGTATGTGACCGTTCAAGACATCCCAGATCACCAACATCGACAGAACTAACGCGCCACCGGCACCAGCGATCGCGTAGCCTGCGCCGTTCTCCCATCCAAGAGTCCTCTTTGGCAGAAGACCAATCAGGATGAAGGCGAGGAAGGGGAAAACCGGAATAAGCCACGCCCACTCCAACATCTTACCACCTCAGGATGTTGATCTTGTCAACATCAATAGTCTGATATCTTCTGTAGACCGACAGTAGAATCGCGAGCCCGACCGCCACCTCGGCTGCCGCGATGGCAATCGAGAACAGGGCGAACACCTGGCCGGATGCGTCAGCGGAGCCGTGCAAGGTCGTGTGGTATGAGCTGAATGCGACCAAGTTGATGTTCGCGGCGTTGAGCATAACCTCGATTGACATGAGCACGACGATGGCGTTCTTCCTTGTGAGCACGCCATAAGCTCCTATGGCGAGCAATAGCGAGCTGAAAACCAGCCAATACTCAATCGGGATCATTCCTTCTCCTCCTTGGCAAGGAAAATCCCGCCGAGCAAAGCGACGAGTAGCAGCAATCCGATCAGAAGGACGATGATGCCATAGCCGGTGTCGGTGGTCATTCCGAACAATTTCCTGCCGACATCTTGGTTTGAGGTCTGGTCCATGTCGCCCTTCGGCCATGAGACTGAGGTTATGGCTCCGATGAACAGCAGGGCCATGGCAAGGACCGCGAGCCCGCGAACGATGACGCTGTTCATCGCTTCTCACTCTCCATGATCTCACGCTTCGTGAGCATTATTCCGAAGAGGATGACCACCACGACGGCACCGACATAGACAAGTATCTGGACGATCGCCACGAACTCGGCGCTCAACATGATGAACAAGGCCGCGATAGAGATGAAGCATGTCGCGAGCGCGATAACACTGTGAACTACCTCCTTCGAGGCGATGACGAGCAGCGCTGATAGCAGGGCTGAAGCGGCCAAGAACAGGAACAAGAACATCTCCCAGGTCACTTCTTCACCCCTGGCATCTCGATCGAATTGAACTTGCACGCTCTGAAGCACTTGCCGCAGCCAACGCACTTCTCGAGAACGAATACCGCGCGCTTCTTAGGCTTGCTCTTCTTGCCATCCTTGAGCGTCTTCTCAGTGCCCGGCATGTCCATCATGTAGATTGCATCCGCGGGACATGCCTTCGCACAGGCACTGCACCCGGTGCAGTTCTTGAGGATGATCTTCGGCTCTGGCATCTCAAAATACGATTCGTACATATCCTTCATCGTCAGAGCCTTTTCAAGGCATACGACGACGCATTTCCCGCACGCCGTGCACTTGGGAAGAACTATCTCCGGCTTCGATTTGCCCACCGACTCGATGGGCATCATGGCTATGCATATTTCCGGGCACTCACCCGCGCATTTCTCACAACCAGTGCACTTGTCTAGATCGAGGACTGGCACGGAACGCTTCTGTCTCTCTTCGACGATCTTGTCAAAGTATGCGTCGTCCCTGAGCTCTTTCGGACCAAACTTGATCTTCTCCCGGTCTCCATCGGCAAGCTCAAACTCGACCGTCTCATGGATAGCAACGGTCGGGCAAACCTCGACGCAGAAGCCGCAGAAGAGACACCTGCCCATGTCGACGCCTGGGCGCTCTATCTTTCCGAGTTCCGGGTCTTCGAGCTTCTCCATCCACATGCAATCGTTCGGACAGATCTGGACGCAGTTGCCGCAGCCGATGCATCGCTTGAAGTCCAGGGTGTGCTTGCCGCGGTAGGTTGGCGGAAGGTCGAGCTTCTGATAGGGATAGAGCACTGTGTTCGGCTTACCGACGATCAGAGATCTCCAGACCTGTGCGCCAGTTCGCTTCATCGGCCTGAGGACAAAACCGAATGTGCTCTGCTTCTTCTGGGCCATCAGAACCACCCCATCGTCTTCATCGAAGCAGCAATCAGGAGGTTGAGCATGGCGAGGGGCATCAGTCGGTTCCACCCGATGTTGAGAAGCTGGTCGACTCTGACTCTCGGAGTGGACCATCTCATCCACTCTATGACCACGAACACGATGTACGCCTTGATCAAGAACCATATCGGTTCAGGGATGAGCGCTGGCCCGTGCCAGCCGCCAAGGAACAGAGCGGTCGTTAGAGCGCCGCCTATGTACCCCCGGAGGTAGCTCGTCATCATGAAGAACCCGAACCGCATGCCGGAGTACTCGGTTGTCCAGCCCTCGACTAGCTCCGCCTCTGCCTCGGGAAGGTCAAACGGCTGTATCTCCACCTCAGCGACCAGGCACACAAGGAATATCACGAATCCGAGGGCGAGCGGTATCGCGAACCAGATGTCGTGCTGGGCTGAGACGATGTCCATGAAGTCGAAGCTGCCAGCGAGCAGGAACACGCTCGCTACCGTCAGCAGCATGGGTATCTCATAGCTCATCATCTGGGCCGCGGACCTCATCCCGCCGATCAGAGTGTACTTGTTGTTGGACGACCAGCCAGAAATGAGTATCGCGAACGGCGCGATCGCGAAGAACGCGAAGGCTATCAGTGCGCTCGCAGGAACGCCCAACCCGGAAGGGTTGGTTGCAATCCCGAAGTTTCTTCCGAGAGGGATCGTCGAGAGTGCCAGGAAGGACGATGAGACGAATATGACCGGCCCGAGATAGAAGCCTATCTTGTCCGCCTTCGCGGGGGTGATGATCTCCTTGACGAACAGCTTAATCCCGTCCGCGATGTTCTGGAGCCAGCCTCCGATCCTGAAGCCCACATAGTACGGACCATAGAAGTCGAACATCCTCCCCATGAACTTCCTGTCTATCCAGATGAAGTTCAGCACGTTGACGACTGCGATTATTAGGATGACCAACACTTCGAGTAGGATCGTGAACACGACGATGTTGCCATGGGATGCAGCGAGGTCCCCCACCGCGTTGAAGAAATCGCCAAACCACCAGGGAAACACATTTCCCAACCAGTACCAGAGATGGTTGATGAGATCCACGAGCCAGTGTATGATTCCGTAGCAGAATTCGTACAGGTTCATGGTTTCACCTATCGGCCTCCCCGATGCACATATCGAGCCCGCCCATGATGGCGACAACGTCTGCGACCTTGTATCCGACCAGCATCTTCTTGGCAGCCGAGACAGTGACGAAGATCGGGCTCCTTATCTTGAGCCGGTAAGGCCTGTCGGTGCCGTCACCGACGACGTACATCATCCCCTCGCCTCTGGGATCCTCGACTCTGCCAAGGCCCGTCCCCGCAGGAGCGTTCCTCGGGGCGACGGTCCTCCATTTGCCCTTGGGCATCTTCTGAACCGCTTGGCGGATGATCTTGCAGCTCTCATACATCTCGTCCATTCTTACGCGATATCTAGCGTAACAATCACAGTCCGGATGAGTCGCAGGTTCGAAATCCATCTCGGGATAGACCGAGTACGGCATATCCTTCCTCAGGTCGTATTTGACACCAGATGCCCTCAGAGGTGGCCCGGTCACCCCGAGATTCATCGCATCCTCCTTCCGGAGTACGCCCACGCCTTGGTTCCTCATCATGAAGACCTTCGAACCATCGAACAGGTCCTCGTACTCCTTCAGCTTCTTTTCCATGTAGTCGCACGCGCGCAAGGAGTCTCTCTCGAAGTTGGGCGGTATGTCATGCGCGACGCCGCCAATCCTCGGGAAGTTGTACGTGAGCCTAGAGCCTGTGAGCGCCTGGAGAAGGTCGATGAAGACCTCTCTGTCCCTCATGGTGTAGATGAATCCGATCATGGCGCCTAGGTCCACCGCATATGCTGCGAGCCACATCAGGTGCGAGGCGATCCTCTGCATCTCGATTGATACGACCCGGATGTATTCCGCTCTTGGCGGTACCTCGAGGCCCATGAGGTCCTCGATGGTCATGCAGTAAAGATGACTCCAGGTCAGCGACGACCCGTAGCAGAGCCTGTCCGCGATCGGTATGATCTGTGTGTAGGTGCGGTTCTCGCACAGCTTCTCGATACCTCTGTGGAGGTATCCGACCTCTGGTTCCGCGTCGACGATCGTCTCGCCGTCGACCTTGATCCTGAGGTTCCATAGGCCGTGCGTCATCGGGTGCTGCGGGCCCATGTTGATCCACATCTCGGCCAATCAGCCACCCCCCTTGAAGTCCTTCCTGAGCGGGTGATACAGTGTATCTTTCGGCAGGAGAATGCGCTCCAGCTTCGGATGGTTGTTGAACTTGATCCCCATCAGGTCGTACGATTCCCTCTCCTGCCAGTTCGCCCCGCCCCAGATAGATGTGACAGAGTCAACGCTCGGGTCGTCTTTGGGAGTGCTTGTGATCAACTCGAGCAGCAGACAGGAGCCATAGCACGAGATGTGGTAGACAATCTCGAACCTTTTGTCGTACTCGACAGCCGATATCATTGAGAGGTGCTCGAACCCCAGCTGGTCTTTGAGGAACTTGCAGCACCTGTAGAGGTCCCGGCGCGCGATCCTCGCGCGGACGACGCCTTTACCAAGCTTCTTGAAGTCGGTGACGGTCGATGGGAAGCTGTCAATGAGTGAGCGGATCACCTTCTCCTCAGGCACGTCGTCGATTCTGCTCGCGGGCCTCTCCATACCCTCACGCAGAAATCTGGTCCCCCTCTCACCCATGTTCTCTTCCTTTCCTCACTTGCCCGTCAGCAGTCCCTTCTTGCTCTCCTTGATCATCTTCTGGAGTTTGATGAACCCGTCGATTAGGGCTTCCGGCCTTGCCGGACACCCAGGAATGTAGATGTCGACCGGAATGAACTGGTCGACTCCGGGCACGACGCTGTAGCTGTTGTAGAACGGCCCGCCCGAGATCGCGCATTCGCCCATGGCGATGACCCACTTAGGGCCTGGCATCTGGTCGTAGAGCCGCCTCAGCGCAGGCTTGAGCTTCTTGCTCACTGGCCCGTTGACGAGAAGAACGTCGCACTGTCGGGGCGTCGACCGGTAGATGACCCCGAACCGCTGAGCATCGAATCTCGGAGCGGATGCGACGGCCATCTCCAGGGCGCAACACATGATGCCAAAGTGCAATGGATAGATCGAGTTCCTGGTCGCCCAGTTGAAGAAGTCCTTGGTAAGGTAGTCCACACCGCTACCTACGGGGGAACGCCTGAGGACGCCCTCGAGGACTCCGTCGGCCCACTTGACGAAATCCTTTGAGCGGAAGGTGATGACATTCCCCAAGGACGGATTGTTTGGCCGACTCTTCAGATCCACATTATCTCCTCCTTCTTCAAAGCGTATGTGACGCCCACGAGGAGTATGCCCAAGAACATCAGCATATAGAGCTTCCCGAGCTGGCTCAGATCGGTGAAGACTAACGACCACATGAGGACGAAGACTGCAACAAGGTCGAATGCGACGAAGATGATCGCGTACATGTAGTACTGGAAGTGGAACTGTATCTGCGCGTCCCCTATCGGGACCTCACCGCATTCATATGTCGCCATACCGCGAGGGTCTTTCTTGTCGGTTCGGATGTACCTCGTGAGGAGGAATACGAGAGTTGGAACAAGCAGGGCTATGATCGCAAAAACTGCGACTCCCATGTAGTCCTCTGCTAGCATTGTTCGGAGATTCCCTGCAAGGTATAAAGCGTTTTTCAGGTCAGTGCATGCTGTTCTAGGAGGGAAGTGTCGTAACTCGACGGCAAGAGCATTTCATTTCAGCAGTACTAGGAAATAGAAGGGGTTTGGCGATGGCTGATTACTTCAGCCGTGCGCCGCACCTCTCGCAGAACATCCCCTGCAGATCGACGGGGGAACCGCACATCGGGCATTTGCCGCCCACAGGCGCCATGGACGGTCCCGAAGGTCCGAATTGCTGAACGGGCTGCTTCTTCTGTTTGTCACCCCTCATGACAACCAAGACAATCACGACTATCACAACGACTATCACGATCGCGGCGATCACTATGCCCCACAGGAGGTTGGATATCCCGCGCTGAACGTCCGAGAAGAAGTTGACTAGGTTCAGATTCGCGACTGTGTTTCCAGTATTCTGCCAGGTGAAATGGTATGTCCCGGACTTCAACGCCGTCATCACATCAAAACCAAAATTGCTGTCCTCCTCGGTCTGGATGATTCCGTCTGGATCGGTTATCGTGAAGTGAAGAGTCACGTCGCAGCTCCACTGATATGGCATGAGTTGCCCGGAGTCGACCTTCACATTCTTGGTGAAGGACCCACCAGGCGAGATCGTGCGCATTTCCGCTGAAGCGTTCGATGGCAATGTTGTGATAAGCACTGCCAGCACCATCACACCGACTAACCATTTGGCTGCTTTCATTCATGAACCCGGAGAAGAATGGGTTTCGTGATTTAAGATTGCTCCCCCATGCCACCCAGCCAGCGCCTGCGCACCGTCCAACCCTTTGTTGTGTAATTGAATAGGCTTTTATATGCTGGCTTTGCTGTTATCGCCCGATGGCGGCCCCGGACCTGATCCTCCTGCACCCTCCGAGCGTAATGGACTTCCGCAAGCGGACGCTCCTCCTGGGGCCTGTGAGCGACCTTATCCCATCGACTCCAGTATTCGAGATGTACCCCATCGGCTTCACGACCATAGCCTCACACCTCGAATCCAATGGGTATTCTGTCCGGATCGCCAACATCGCCACCAGGATGCTCGCATCGAAGAGGTTCGAGCCAGAGAGGTTTTTGAAATCTATCGACGCCAGTATCTTCGGAATTGACTTGCACTGGATGCCGCACGTCCAAGGGGCGCTAGAACTGGCCAAGATCGTGAAGCGGCAGCATCCCGATAGGCCGATCGTTTTTGGCGGGTTCAGCTCAACCTACTACCACGAGGAGCTTCTCGCCAAGCACCCTGAGGTCGACTTCGTCCTGAGAGGGGATTCGACCGAGAAGCCCATGCAGATGTTGATGGACGCCCTGTCGTCGAGGAAGCCACTAGACGGCGTCCCGAATCTGACGTGGAGGAGCGGCAAGGCGATCAAGGTCAATCCCCTTTCACACGTGCCGGAGAATCTCGACGATGTCATGATCGACTACGGTCTGATGGTCAGGAAGGTCATAAGGTACAGGGACTTGGAAGGCCACTTGCCGTACAAGAACTGGAAGAACAACCCCATGTCCATCGCTGTCTCGGTCAGAGGCTGTACTCACAACTGCGTGAACTGCGCGGGCTCGTGCGACTCGTTCTCCAGGAACTTCGGGAGGGACAAGCCTGCTTACAGGTCGCCCGAGATGCTCGCTGACGATGTGGCCAGAGCTGAGGAGTACGTGAAAGGTGCGACATTCGTGGTCGGCGATGTTCGACAGCCGGGAAGACAATATGCCTCTAGGTTCCTCTCAGAGCTGAAGGCTCGGAAGGTCAAGAACGATGTTGTGATCGAGCTGTTCACGCCCGCGGACAAAGCGTTTGCGGAGGAGGTCGCCAAGAGCGTCGAGAACTTCAGTGTCCAGATATCGCCGGAGACGCACGACGAAGAAGTGCGGAAGGCCCAGGGAAAACCGTACACGAATGTGGGGCTCGAGAAGTCGGCGGAGGCGTTCTTGGACGCAGGCTGTGGCCGGTTCGACATGTTCTACATGATCGGCCTGCCGCTCCAGACTCCCGAATCCGTAGACGGGACCGTGAGGTATGCCGAGAGACTCTACGAGAAGTTCAAGGGGAAGAGACTGTTTCCTTTCATCAGTCCGCTAGCACCCTTCATCGACCCTGGAGGGAACGCATTCGAGAACCCCGACGAGCTGGGCTTCAGATTGTTCGCATCTAGCCTGGAGGACCACATCAGGCTGGCCACGATGCCCAGTTGGAAGTATGTCCTCAACTATGAGACAAGGTGGATGACGAGGGCAGCGATCGTCGATGCATCCTATTCATCAGGTCTTGGCTTGAACTCGATCAAGAAGAGGATGGGGCTGGTCTCCGAGGATGTGGCTGACAGGACCGATAGCAGGATTCGGGCAGCGCAAGAGCTCTCCAAGAAGATAGACTCCATCGTTGGAAAGCACAGTGCCACGGAAGGAGAGATGGACGCGTTGAGAGAGGCCGCCGCCAACCTGAGCGAGTCAACGATCTGCGAGAAGGGGGAACTGGACTGGACGGAGGATACGATCTATGCCAGCATCCCGCGAATGGTCGGTTCATTGCTGAGAAGAAAGTGAAGACCACCATCAGTTTTTATCCCTTGTCACTTGTATCGGGTCTCGGAGACTGCGAATGATCATTGGCATCTACGGCTACCAGGACGCGGGCAAGACGAAGCTCGTTGAGCAGTTGGTCAGCACCCTGGTCAAGAAGGGTTACAGGGTCTCATCCATCAAGCACACTCCGCACGACAAGACCATAGACTGCGAGGGGAAGGACACCTGGAGGCACTGGAAGGCGGGAAGCGACCCGGTGGTATTCTCGTCTGAGACTGAGACGACCATGATCAAACACTCGAAGACGTCTGCGGACGACATCGTGCGCATGCTTTTGGCCGAGTTCAGGCCAGATGTCCTGATCATCGAAGGGTTCAAGGAGGGTTCGTTCCCGAAGGTTGCGATCGGCCATGTCACCCCCAGGAAGGGTACCGTCCTGACCAACCCGAAACTTGCGGACCTGGTGAAGTACATCGAGAAAGAGGTTGCGGTCGAGCGGGTCAAGGAGCAGCTTCCAGGGCTCGACTGCGGCAAGTGCCGCCTGGACTGCGACGGGCTCGCGAGGGCCATCGTGGCGGGCAAGAGGAAGCTAAAGGACTGCAAGGAGCTCTCGGATATAGGCGTGCAGATACTGGTCGACGGCAGGAAGATTGCCGCCGGCAAATTCGTTTCTAGCATCGTTGACGACACCGTCCGGGGGATGCTCAGCAGCCTAAAGGGATACGGGCCGGGCAAGGTAGTTGAAATCCGTCTCGAGCCTAAGAAGCAAAAAGCGAAATCCAGTAGCCTACGCAAGTAGGCCAGGCACTACCATTGCGTAAGTAGTTCGCTAGGTTTATCATCATTGAGGCCATCACTTGTGACAACGGGCATTAGCGGCTCCCGACCCTGATGGGACAGGTTCGGGACCATTCGACGGTCATTTGGTGACTATCATGAGAAAGATCAACGAGATAGAGAAGGACCTCTACGCCTGTCTGCAGTGCGGATACTGTAAGGACGTCTGCCCAGTGCATAGCCTCATCGGGTGGGAGTCCTCATCGCCAAGAGGCAAGGTCTTCTACCTCAAGCAGATGGCTGCCAAGACCCCGATGGACAGACTGCTCAGAAGGGAGACCAAGATCACGCCCCGGTTCGCAGAGCGCGTCTTTCAATGCACCTCGTGCGCGGCATGCGAGCACAAGTGCCACGTCGAGATCAAGTTCCCGCAGCTCTGGGAAGAGGTCAAGGAATGGCTGATCTCCGAGGGCTACGGACCGCCGGAGGCTCAGAGAAAGATCAAGGAGAGAGTGGTCCAGAAGCGGAACCCGTACGACGAGCCGAAGGAGAAGAGGGCTGCTTGGCTGCCTGCGGACCTCAAGCTCTCCCCCAATCCTGATGTCATATTCTTCACCGGCTGCACAGAGGCCTACAGACTCCAGCCTTTGGCCGTGGCAACCGCAAAGCTACTCGACAAAGCGGGAGTGAAGTTCAACATCCTGGGAGAAGACGAATGGTGCTGCGGTTCTCCGCTGTTGAGAACGGGTCAGAAAGGGCCTGTCAGGGACGAGCTCGCACCCCACAACGTCCAAGAAATGGACAAGCGCGGTTGGAAGGTCATGGTGACTGCATGCGCTGGATGCTACAATACGATGAAGACCGACTATCCGAAGCTAACGGGGAAGCCCAGCTACAAGCTGTTCCACATATCCGAGTACCTCGAGAAGCTGATCAAGGAAGGGAAGCTCAAGTTCACGAAGGATTTCAAGAAGAAGGTCGCGTACCACGACCCGTGCCACCTTGGGAGGCACGCGAAGGTCTATGACGCGCCCAGGAACGTGCTCAAGGCGATTCCGGGACTCCAGCTCATACAGATCAAGGAGGAGCGAGATGATTCAGTGTGCTGTGGCGCTGGCGGCGGCTTCAAATCCGCCTTCAACGACATGGCGGAGGACATCGCAGCCGAGAGGGTGAAGCAGTTCGTCAAAGCGGGTGCCGAGGTCATCGCGACGTCGTGCCCGTTCTGTCAGGTCAACCTCAATGCCGGTGCGAAGAAAGCCGGATTGGATATCAAGACGATGGACGTGGTCCAGATAGCACTCCAAGCGGCTTAGTTGGCCTGGCGGCCACTTCTCGAGATTCCAAGACTAAATCCCAGTCCACGGGACACCCTTGTGGGCGCTCATGACTATCTGCGTGTCAGTCTCCTTGATACCGTCCATCTTCAGGAATGTGTCAATGAACTCCTGAAGCTCGGTCATGCCCACGAACAACGCAACAACAAGCAGGTCGTACTCACCAGTTACTCTGTAGACCGCGACCACCCTGTTGTGATTGGTCAGGTGCTGAACGACCTTGTCGAGCTTGTCCGTGACGGTCTTGACATGGATGTACGCCTTGACCGTGTTCTCGATGAGCCTGTAGTCTATGTGAATAGAGAACCGAAGGATGATGCCCTTCTCTATCAGGTTCTTGATCCTCCGCCTGACCGTCGCCTCCGTGACACTCAGCTTCTTCGCGATCTCCGAGTTGCTCATCCGGGCGTTCTCCCTGAGCTCACACAGTATCCGGATGTCCGTCCCATCGATCGGGAGCATCTTGAGATCGAGGCCCTTCCATCTCTCGTAGATCTCGCATGGCAGTTCTGTCGAAGGTGCTGATGTCATCGCAATACCGGACCTCCAATAAGCAGGCCCTACTTCAAGCTAGCGGAATCCGTTCAAAAACGTGGTTCACAAGCATCCAATTCATATCTATTTTGTCGAACAATTGATGATAGACGCTAAGGAACATGCCGAAAAGTGCCTATGTCCCGTACCGGCGCTTCCTCAGCTGGTAGGCTCTCACAGCCCTCAGGAAGTCGATCTTCCTGAAGCCCGGCCAGTAGACATCGGAGAAATACAGCTCGGAGTAGGCGAGCTGCCACAGGAGGAAGTTGGATATGCGCTCTTCGCCACTTGTCCTCAGGATCAGGTCCGGATCTGGCATGTCCTTGGTGTAGAGGTACTCGGAGAAAGTCTTCTCGGTGATGTCGTCCACTTTCAGCTTGCCGTCCTTCACCGCCTGCGCGACGTCTCGAATCGCGTGCAGTATCTCCTCCCTTCCCCCGTAGCCGACAGCGATGTTGAAGAAGTACTCGTTGTAGTCCTTGGTCCTGTCCTCAGCGTACTGGATGGCCTCCCTGAGGTCCTTCGGGAGCAGGTCCCTCTGGCCCAGGACCTTCACCCTGATCTTGTGCTTGTGGACTCGTTCGTCCTCTGCCAGCCTTCGGAAGTTCTGGATGAACATGCGCATGAGGTCCTCGACCTCCTGCTTGTCCCGGTTGACGTTCTCGGTGGAGAACGCGTACACCGTGAGCATCTTGACGCCGATGTCCATGCACCATTCGAGTATGTTCTCGAGTTTCTCCCGGCCTTTCTCGTGCCCCTCGGAGACCATCAGGCCGAACTCCTTGGCGTAGCGTCTGTTCCCGTCCATGATTATCGCGACGTGGTGTGGGACTGGCATCGTCGCGACCTCCTTCAGAAGACGCTTCTCGTAGGTGTTGTATGCGGTTGATGAGATGGCTCTTGTGAGATCAGTTGTCATGGGCTCTGACCGTTGTTCGCCTCAAATGCGAGGGCGTGATTTAAAGCTATATGTGCCCGAAGTCCTCGGGAAGGCCAGCACTGTAGAGTCCTAGGTCGAAGCAGCCGATGGCCGCCACGGCACCGATTGACCCGCGCCTACCCGTTATCTCGTGGATGTGGACGCCGCACTCCTTCGCCACATGTTCCGCATCGTGGATGGACAGTATTGTCTCCTTGGCGTTCGCGCCGTACTTCACGAGCTTCTTCGGGATGTCAAGGCCTTCATAGACCGCCATAGCCGTCTGGTCGGAGAAGGTGCCCTTCGCGACGAAATCCTTGGCCCAGTTCACTGTCTTCTTCGAGGCCTCTGGCAGAACGGCAAAAGCCACGCCAGTCGAAGCGCAATTGGTCGTCTTCTGGGGAGCGTGGGGATTGAGCTGGACGATCTTGTGAGACAGGAGGATTCCGTGCGGCATCTCCCTTCCGAGCTTGAGGCCGAGTACCCACGTGGCGCCCTTCTCCTTTGTGTCGGTGTCGTCTATGCCGATCACGAGCCTGCTCTGTGCCGGAGTCGTGATCCTTATCTCGACCCTCTTGCTGCCGCCAACAAGCTCGTCGCTGAGGTATTCCGCTTTCTCGACGCCCTCCGCCTGAGGGAGGCATGCACCGACCCCGACGCTCGCACCAGCAAGGCCTATCCATGTCGTCTCCACCTTGCCGTTCTTCACGATCAGCGACTTCAGCGCCTGGCCGCCAGTGTCCCTGGAGGCTGGGCCGAAATGCACGTCGCCCTCGCCGATCCTGGTGTCCATGATCAGAGTGGTGCCCACGACCTCGACATGCTCGACCACGCCTCTGGCTCTGAGTCGGTTCACCGCGTCCCATTCGACTGGCCCCTGCGCGCAGCACTCCTCGATGATCTTCGCCCTTCCGGCCTTCTCGTCGACCAATGTGATGAGCCGCTTGGAGAATAGAGAGCCGTGCCGCTGCCTGATATCGGCTGGGGTCAGTGTGTTGGTCATCTGTGATCAGACTTCCAGATGCTCGCCTGGCTTCAGTATGACTATCTTGGCCTTTGAGGACTTCTTCGCGAGCTTCTCGAATTCCTTGGGGTCCTGCTCGATCGGAGGCCAAGTTCCATAGTGCATCGGGATCGCGATCTTCGGGTTGATCAATCCGGTCGCCATAGCGGCCTGCCTCGGATCCATCGTGAAGAACCCACCGATCGGGAGCAGCGCGACATCTGGTTTGTACAGTTCGCCTATCAGCCTCATGTCCCCAAAGACGCACGTGTCGCCCGCGTGGTACACTACCTTCCCCGAATCGACGACCATGCCCACAGCCATGGCGGCCGAAAACTCGAGCCCCGGGGCGCCGATGCTGGACGAATGGAACGCTGGGACCATCGTTATCTTGGTGTGCCTTATGGTCGCCGTCCCGCCCATGTTGAACCCGACGCTCTTGACCCCGGTCTTCTCCAGCCAATCGGACATCTCGATGATGGACGCGATGACCGCCCCAGTTCTCCGAGCGATACCGACCGCGTCGCCGAGGTGGTCACCGTGACCGTGGGTGACGCAGATGATGTCGCAGTCCACTTTGTCAGGGGTCGTTGATGCCAGCGGGTTCCCTGTGAGGAACGGATCTATGAGGACCCTGTCCCTCCCCTCCAACAGGAAAGCAGAATGGCCTAGACTTGTGATTCTCATGGTTCCACCTAGGCATCACCAATGCTGGAATCCTATTTCTGTTTTTGGCCAATGCCAGTCCGTCATACGACGGTCCGAGCCAGAAACCTGGAAGGCATGTCCGCCAGGCTGAGCGCCTTGAGTCCGTCGGATTCGAAAACGAGCCATTTGCCCTTGATGCCGACCAGCTCACCTTTGTGGCTGCCCCACGATTCCAGCAGCTTCGGAGTCCCCTTGAGCGGTAGGTCGATCGGATAGCCCCTGAGCCATTTCAAAGGCTCTGGATTGAGCTGATACGCTTCGCCAATAGTGATCTTCAGGGCCTCATATCGGCCCTCGATCCCGTGATCATCGACCGGCCTTGCCAGATTGCGCAGCAACGTCTCCTGCCTGTGCGACTGCGGTATCCCCAATCTGGCGGAGATGTCCTTCTCCGAACCCCTGGCCTTCTTACGGGTGCCGAACTTGCCGATTATGGAGTAGGCGTCCGCGCCCTGCTCGATCAACCGCTTATCGACCCTTCGGGAGGAGCTCATTCCTATCTTCATACGTGTATCATAGAAAGCGACGTAGAGCACGTGTTCCCGGCGGCAGAAATCCAAGTTGCAGATCTCCCCGTTGCACCGTGGCTCGAATATGCATTCCTGGAACGGAATGAAAGACTCGCCAGCGCACTCCGCGCATTGGCCGAACCTGTCCACTGCAGTTTGCTTCGGGCACGTGATGTATCTGTCTCCGTCCCAGTAACCGACGCATGTTCTCTTCTTGCTGACCGCGAATCTGACATCCTCGAGATCGAACTCCGCGACATCTTTTTCGGAAATATCGTAGCATTCCAGGTGCGGCTCGAACTTGTCCCAATGAAATTCGAGAGCGTGGAGAGGGAACTTGTCCTCCTTCGTCTCGATCAAAAGCTGGTCGGCCCGCGTGAACATCTGAACGTTGAAGGTGATTGACTGGATATTAAGGGTTCAGCTGGTGGTGTGCGAATGTACAGTGCGGAGTTCACTCCTCGGGCGGGAGTTCCTGAACGACCGGGGCTTCATCGTCCCCCTCTTCCTTTCTATCCTCCTTCTTCTCGCTCAAAGGCTTCTCAGGAGGGAACTCTGACAGGTCCACTTCCATCCTAGTCAGGTACTTCGGAGGGACATCGGTGGTCAGAAAGACTGTCCTGCCGGCCTTCTGGATGACGATTCCGTCCTCGGTAGCGCCTCTCGAATCGACCTCGAGAATGACGGGCTCGGGAGTCCTCACTCTTCCCGCGTTGACAGCGTCTCCAATCCCCCTGCTCAGGTGGACCATCTTTCTATCTGAGGGCTTAAGGCCGACCTCGAGCACGATGTCGACCTCCTCCTTCGTCGTTGGATAGTAGAGCTTGTCGGGGGTTCCGCCAGAGGGCAGTTCCAGGTCTACCTCGATCGAATGGGCGTACGTGGCCCTAATCATGCCATCCCTGTACTCGTACCTGCCCTTGTTGTCTGTCTCGATGATCGCTACGATGTGATGAGGCCTGACCCAGTGGTATCTCTGCTGCTTTCTCTGAAGCGCGTCCACGAAATCCCTGAGGCTGACGAATCCGTGGCTGTCCATCCTCAGTTCGAACCTCTCTGGGAAATGCCTCAGAACGCCGGCCATCGTTCTGCTGAGCCTGTCGAGCTCCTCCGTGTTCATCAGAAAACGACCTTCTTCGCCGCACACGGGGCACGCGTCGGCTCTAAAATACCCGTGTTCATTGCACTCTTTCAGCATGAAAGATACCTTGTCATCGGGTTATGGCCGGACCTGATAAAAGCTTTCCCATGACGGACATTGTTCGTGAGCATCAAACCGAAACACACACTAAAGAAGGATGATTGCTCCCAAACTGATCTAGGAGAGGCAAAGGCCACCACCGGAAGACGTTCTGTCGTCTTCAATGTCAGAGTCAACTACCACCCATTGAAATGGGGGGCTTGTAACTGACCTCAACGGAGGTTCGATGCTCCGCGTCACCGGTCGCTACGATTGGCCCGTTGACGGTGGGCCTGCCAACCAAGGCGTTGCCGAGGCTGGCGATGTTCCTTGCCGCGTTGAGGTCGGCATTAAGCGAGTTGCCGCAGACGGGGCATCGGAACGAGTGCCCCTTCCTTATCCCGAGATCCCCGCAACGAGAGCACATCTGGCTGGTGTACTCCGGTGGAACCGAGATCACGTGCTTCCCGCATTCCTCGGACTTGTAGCGCAGAAAAGTCTCGAATTGAGCGAAGGCCCACCTGCCGAGCTTGCGGTTGAACTCCTTCCCCAATCTCTTGTCCTTCTCGATGCTCAAATCCTCCAAGGCCAGAACATCGAAGTCCGTTCCGACTATCTCTTTTGCGATCCTATGGTTGACGTCTGTTTGAAACCGTCTCTCCCGTCCCGAGAGGCGCTTGAGGTGCCTCTTTGCCGAGCGGGTGCCTGCAGACTGCAACTCGCGTCTGAGATACGCGTAGCGGCCTCGGACATTCCGAAGATGCTTGGAGTTGAAGAACCCGCCATCGGATGTGACGGCGATGTTGTTGATGCCCCTGTCGATGCCAACGACCCGTGGATTGGTGACATCTTTGATTGGGACATCGGGCAACTCGACCACGAGGTCGGCCATCAGATTATGGTCAACATCCCGGACTCTGAGCGCATTGACCTTGCCACCGGCATATCTCCTGAAGTACTCGGGAATGCGAAGCGGAACCTTGAGTCGCCCCTCAACTGTGGTCAGAGACAGGGATCCGCTATCGAGGAAGGCTTTGAACGTTCTCTGGTTGAATCTCGCAGAGCTGTCTGGTCTCTTGATCGGCAATCTCCTGCACCGCTCCCGTTTCAGCATATCAGCGGCACAGTCTCGCGCTCCCTGGACAAGTGAGGATTGAAGCGCAGGCCACCTGTCGCGGGCCTCGTAGTATCCGAGCGCCTGGAGCTTCCTCTTGGAATGCGTCCTGTTGTGGAAGCCCAACCTGAGAAAGAAGTTCGTGGCTTCGTTGAAGATGCGGACTGTTTGCCTAATGGCTTCGGATGGTTCCAACTTGACGGTTATGGTCCTCTCCACGAACAGATTGCATGTCATGTGGTGTATATGGGATTCTGTGGGACCATGGTGAAAGTGGAACGCGGCGAACGGGATCGCCTATCACATTGTCTGGTGTCCGTAGCGCTGCAAGGAGCTCCCCCTGGTAGTTCAGAAGAGCCTGAGAACCGTGATGACTGCGATAGCGGAGTCTCGGGGCTCGGAAGTTAAGGAGCTGGAAGTGATGGCCGACCATGTGCATCTCTTCATCGGAGCACCCCCGACGGAATCTCCTGTCGGGATCGTAGAGGCTCTGAAAGGGATCAGCGCGAGGGTGTTGTTCGACGAGCATCCAATCCTGCGGACATTGTTCCGGCAGGGGCATCTATGGAGCCCGAGCTATTGCATTGGGGCGGTGGGGCATGTGTCTGCGGAAGCGATAGCGGGGTATGTCAGGGGTAAGAAGTTGCGGAGGGTCGGGCGACCTGCTTCCTCCCCCCAATGAACTGGGGGGTCTCCGCAGGACGGATTTCATGACATGGGGAGAGTGATCCATCGCGGATCACATGGCCCATCGGCTCGACCCACAAGTCGCGAGCTACCCTCCTCTTCACCAGTTCAGTGCACAATTTGCGACAGTCGCCAGAGCAATGGCAACCCAGCGGTAAGGGCCCAACTCTCAGTCGAGAATTGGCAGATAGCCGTACCATGAGCCGTCTTCATGTAGACAATGAAGGTTCTCCTCTAGAAGGCCAAGATGAACTATCTCCATATTGACGAGCTTGAGAAAAATCTTCCTCAGTTTTGGGTTCGCTTTGGCCGCGCTCTCGGTGTAGAAGTCGATCGACCTCTTCTCGGTCCTTATTCCGAGCATTACAGCGGAAATGGCATCCCTTGCGACAATCGAGTTCTTGCGAATCCGCTCTGGGAACACCTTGTCGAGGCTCTTCCTCGGCCGGTTCCTGGCGGGTTTCTTGACTTCTCCTCCCAGGTTCACTAATTCAATCTCGA
>Ga0315296_10001273_pt1 | contig 21990 bp, 25 predicted proteins | sample YL17G14_18_MG_FD_203921 | JGI IMG/M metagenome (GOLD analysis project Ga0315296, IMG submission 203921) | Sediment microbial communities from Yellowstone Lake, YNP, Wyoming, USA - YL17G14_18 | ecosystem: Environmental > Aquatic > Freshwater > Lake > Sediment | place: USA: Wyoming | collected...
TTATAGAATGTAAGTTGCCAGCACGCATGGCTGCACAAAAATTCGCCTTTGACGGAATGGTTATGGTTTTGCCACTTCGCGCGCGCATGCGTGTTCCTAAATTCCTTTCTCAGGATGAAGTTGGATGCGCCTTTCAGGCTATATTCACTTCGTCTAGGGCACATCACAAGCAGCTGACGAAGCAAAACCAGAAACACAGCCACACAGAAAACGAATTTAGCGCGCGCGTAAGAGTATACGCGACCCTTTTGTTCTGCAGCATGAAATCTGTTTAATGACTCTTGGTTCACGTGCGCGCGGTTGAGCAAAAACTTGTTATACGATTTGGCATTTGTTATAATCTGATGATAATCGATAGCCACCTACACTTGCCCCAGCTTAGAGAAGGGAAGACTCTTGCAGACTCAAAACAAGAGCTGCTTCATGAACTTGAAAAAAGCAAGGTAGATTATGCCATAGTGATTCCAGACAATGCGCCAGTTTCAGAAATAGGAAGCCTTGACGAAGTCTTGGGTCTCGTTGAACGTGATAGGAACCTTTTCGTGATGGGCACGATAGACGTTCAAAAAGACAGAGAGTCTCACATACGAAAACTGGACTTTTTGTTTCAGACCGGAAGAATCGTTGCAATGAAAATCTTCCCGGGACATGAAACAATTTATCCCACGGACAGACGCCTTGTTCCAGTTTATGAGTTGTGCATCAAGTACGACTTGCCAATAGTAATACACACAGGCTTAGGTTCGAAGATTCCAGAACCTGCAAAGTACAACGATCCCCGACACATTGTCAAAGTGGCAAAAAGATTCCCAACACTGAAGATCGTCATAGCGCATTATTTTTGGCCCAAAGTGGAATATTGTTATGAGCTGACAAAACCATATGAGAACATATACTTTGACACCTCGGCACTTGCAGATGATGAAGTAGTAGCAGAAACAGGGCTTGACAAGATAAGGAGGGTTCTGACTTTGACTGTGGAACAACGCCCCAGCAATGTTGTGTTCGGAACGGACTACGCCATATGCAATATCAAAAAGCATGTAGATTTGATAGAATCACTGGCAATCAGAAGAGAATTCAAAGAGATGATATTTTCCAAGAATTCGATCCAATTGTTCAAACTGCGCGCGCGCTATGAACTGAATCCATCACCCAACTTGCAACAGGACTAGTGGATCAGGCGATCACCCTATAATGCACCAGAACCCAAAGACTGATGGTTTAAATACTGTATTTCCATAATGAGTCTAAGGACTCGGCCATAAGCTTGAGTATCCAAAGCTAAAAAACAGAGCGAGCGAGTGAAAGCAATTGGTTCCTGTTTTTGTTCCTCATTCTGAAGAAAAAAACGCAAAAAACTACGAACAAGCCGTTGAAGCAGACTTAAGCAAAGCTGAAAGGATAAAGCAAAAACTAAAAGAACTAACAGATATGCTGACTCTGACCCCTTCCTTGTGGGGTGGCGTGATTTCTTTTGGCTGGGCGCACATGCTGGAATTCACGGACTTTCCCGTTCGCGAAGACAGGGTTTTAGATGGAGGATTCTCCCCTTCGGACTGGTTCCTAGGTGTAGGAAATGCGTCGGCTGAGTTAGGATTTTCAGTTGCAGAGAAATATTGGAAAGACAGCAAAACAGAAAAAGAGAAAATTAAACAGCTACTGAAAATCCCTTCCTATAGAACAAAATCTCCGAGCTCAGATTTGATAAACCAGATTGAAAAGGTCCTCCGCTGGAAGGACGTTTTGGAACGGCTGGATGAGACAACAGTAAAGGTACTAGCTTTCTCTTGGATTGCAGACGAATTAATGGTGCTGGAATGTATCTCATGTCCTGAAGCCGAAGTAAATGTACAAAAAGAAGTTTGGAAACTCTTAGAAAAACTACTCGAAAAAGATAAGCTGACTTTGGTTGAGATGACCAGGAATACGGTTTCAAGAGTCAAAGAAATAAAAGACAGGATTGAATGGAAAGAAATCGACGTGGCTGATTGGGCAGAAATTATCCAACTTCCTTGGTGATAGTATATGAAAAAAACTTATGTGCTAGACAGATGGAAGCGACCTGGAGACGATGAATTACATGAGAATGTCTTTCCATCAGGGCAACCCACTTTCGATCCTTTCCCTACAGTAACGGACATTTCTAACTCGTACTTTTGTCCGCTTGCAGCATACTACGATATTTGGTATAATGTGGATTATGCCCTTGAACCTAAGATTCAAACGTCCCCCAAGAGATCTGGAGAAGTTTTTCAAGACTTTATTGCGCGTCTCAAAGCGTCCAGAATTGCAGGGAAAAAGATACCTGACGGCGAAGTCGGGTTTTGGGCGGTACGCAAATCCTTCGAAGACTCTTTTGGGCGCATAGATGGCTACGAACGGATTTGGGAACACTATGTAGAGGTGTGGCTGAACAACCACATCGAGGAACTTAAAGAGATTGAAGTTGGAGAAAACATCTTCTTCGAAGTAACAGTTGCTTCATCTTATGTTCAATTTAGCTTTGAAGGAGGAACTAGAACCTATCCTTTAATTGGAAGAGCCGATGAGATAAATATAGACAAGCATAAGATCATCGAGCGCACGATAAAAAGGGGCAAAGAAAACAATATACCCACCCTAAAAGACTATCAACTTTGGCTTCTTTGGAAAGCTATCTGCTCCGTCGACAAATCAAAATATCCACCTCAGTGGCGAGACGTAGATTTCAGAAATTTTGAACTAATCGTAGAAACACCTTGGAAAGACTTTCCTGTAAAGAAAGATAATCCTGAGTTTGAGAATGGAACCCATACAGCTTACGCACGTATTCATGACCTCCTTTTCGAGAAGAAAGGTCTTGAAGAAGCTTATGACAGACGCACCTGCACACCAAAGAATATCAATACAGATTGCGGAGTCTCTAACCCATGCTATTTAGCAAGACAACCTAACCCCACTTGCAGGAACCAGATGAGGAGAGAATTCAAACGATGGTGTCATGCCCTTTCTCACGAAATTATGTGGGAACGGGATTTGCGCCTGTATCAATTCACAATGCTTGATGATAGCGAATTGGAAAAAAAGGGACTAGTAATCAAAGGAAAGATAGTTGGCAGGAAAGGACCAAAACAAATTGAAGTCGAGATACCTAAAGGTCAAGTAGGAGCCCTTAGTACGAACAGTAGCGATGAGTTGAAGTCGTTTATAATTATACCTTTCGGGGGGCTATCACTTGGTATTCGAACAGAAGCTTATCTCAGCGATGATCCATCCAAACCAGACTCAATAATCTTAAAAATGGAAACGAAACCAGTTCCAATTTCTGACCAAGCTTTGATCCTCCCTAATGACTTCTTGCTCTTCCGCGAACAACCAATTTTCCTTAGCAGCCAACTACAATCAGACCTATTCTGGCTGGAGAAGAGGGGTAAAAAGAAACCCGAGGAAGCAAAGAAGCTCTCACCGATTCAACTTTTAGAGGCTGTATTTGGTACGAAAGAACTGAGGAAAGAGTAGATGGCACAAGTCAAAATCGCAGACAGAGTAGATAATGTTTTCAATAATATGTTTAATGCCGAACAAAGAGCCGCTACTAATGCTATGTTGAAAACTTGGGAATCCGGAGATAGCTTCGTACTTCCCATTGTAGACGGACCTCCTGGAACAGGGAAGACCAAGGTGGGAACGATCGCTGCAGCGAAATATATTCTCGAAAACCCCGGAGAAAAAGTCACGTATCTTTGCTTCACGCACTTCGCCACTGATTGGGCTTGGAGAGCTCTTCAGGACCTAGATTTTACTCCAGACAGCGTCATACGGCTTCACCATAACCCCGAACTTACGGATTGGAAAAAAGGGATAGTTGGCTGCAGGTCAGACCTCACGCCTTTGAGCAGAGTGGAAAAGGCAAAGTTGAGCAACTGCGGAATTTTACTAAGCACCTTATATGGTGCCAAGCGAGCATTCGCACTTCAATCCAAGCCCAAAATAATTATTGACGAATTCAGTCAGGTATCGCCTCCAATGTTTTTTTCCATACTTTATCGCGCCTATGATTGTAACCCCTTGGGGTACGCGTTGCTGGGAGACCCAATTCAGCTCCCTATTATTACAACACAACCCAACTTGCTGCCAAACATAGGCTTGTACATAATGAGACGCAAAATGTTTGACTATGAACCTCATAGGTTAGTCGAACAGCACAGAATGCATGAGAAAATCTGTCAAGCCGTAAATTCAATAAGAAGGCAAGCGTTCCACACGTACCCATTGAAAACTGCTGAACGTGTTCGCCATAGAGACCTCACAGGTCTCAAGTACAGATGGGACGAGAATAAAACACCCAAGGAATTTAGGCAAATAATAGATCCGGCAAATCCGGTTGTACTAGTTAACACGGACGAATGCAAACCAGAAGACCAAATTATGGGATCAACCTACAATGGGAAGGAGGCTCAGTTTGCAGTGAGCTTGGCGGAAGCAATTCACAATAGTTTTGAAAATCAGGATGGCAGTAGGTTGGTGCCGGTCTTGCTTTCACCATACGCTGCTCAGGTTGGTGAAATTAGACGTTTGCTTCCGTCTGCACTCAGATGGTACGAACAAGGGCAACCGTCTTGCATAACCATTTACCGATCCCAAGGAAGAGAATATCCTTGCGTAATCCTTTCATTAGTGCGAAACAATACAACTGGTTTCATAGGTTTCTTGGAGAAATCAGAAGTGAAAGCCCAGACATATGTAGCATGTTCACGCGCCCAGGCTAAGCTAATAGTTCTCCTTTCTTACAAGACATTTCTTGGTCATGCGCATGCTGATTTCGAGGCATTATATTCAAGCGACGTTTTAAGAGTAGATATGAGTGGGAACACGCTGTGAAACACTTCATTATCTACAAACAACCAGAAGGGGCGCAAACTCCTTGGAAAAAAGAATACACCCAAGATGAAATCTCCAATCTACCTGATAGTTCGCGATTAGAGTTTGATGTAAATAGAGGCGGGAAATCAATTCCGTCGCTTATGAATGGAAAACTTGCCTTTTTAAGGGAAACAGCCAACCATAGGCTCTTCACTTTTTCGGGCAAAGGACTAGCAAGAGTAAAAAGCAAGGAAGCATTGTACGTGGAAAGAGACTTTGAGTTATGGCAACAAAAAGGAGGAAGGCTTGCCGCCTCAATTGAGGGCACCAGATATATATCAAATTGTGCTGTTGCCTTCCTATCATACTCTACTTATAGAGACTCATTTATGATTAAGAAAAGTGGGCTCGTCAAGTCTGATTTCATAAAACTTAAGAATTATGTGACAAACTCGAGCGGAGAGGTAACTCAAGCTCTAATGCATGGGATAAACAACCCTGAATTAAGCTTCAACGTAAGAGATATCTATCTAAAAGGCTCACATCTTGAAAACATTCGGGATTTCGACGAATACCTGAAGGCTTCAGATCGCATCAAGACCATGGGATTTGTCGTCAGGAAAGAAGAAACAAGATTTTCGTTTAGAATTACTCATTGGGGCGGAGGACAAATTTTCTCGCCTCAGGATCCATTAGACCATGAAATCGCCGCATTCTTGAACATGCTCGATCAAGTAATTGGCACCGGAACTGTTACTTGAATCTTCCAATGACCTGGAAATCGTATGTTTCTTAAGAAGAAGCGAGAGATCATGTTTACGCAAAGAATCCTACCACCGTTTTGATAGAAAAAGCTTAGAAACGGTTCTCCAGTCCGTCTCTCGTTGCCAGCTTTCGCAGTAAGGTTTTCGCACTCTCTTGGCGTGCTCTCCAGTTAGGGGTAGCTTGAATGCATCATCGAATGATGAAGCGGCTCTAAACCTTTCGACGAGCCAATTGTACGGCGGGAACGTTCCACCATAACCGTAAACCCTTCTGAAGTCTTCAACCGTTTCAAGCCGTACTGTGTCCCAATATTTGGCAACGAATTTCCACCTCTCCAAAGCATCAAGAGGCTCATATCTCATGGGGTAAACAACAGCACCCCACGCTAGGACGTCACTGACGCGTTTGTAGAAGTCGTAAGGATTGTCATCAAAATTATACAATGTGTAAACGAGTATTCTTCGCCGTCTAATGCCGTTAGCGTTCAGTCTCTCAACAGCTTGATTTACATATTTGCCCATCTCTGCGCGGTCATACGACAACCTTATACAAAGAGACTTTATTTTGGAGAGGGCTTTGGCCACCTCTTGCGTCACCAGTCTGGCATCCAAGCCCTGGTTAAAATCAATTGGTTTGCCTATGTTGCTGAGTTCATTAAGAATTGTGCGCCAATGCGGGCTCTGAAGGAAGTTGTTGTCCCAAATAATAATTCGTTTGTGTGTAGGGCAGACTAGCTTCTTTATCGATCGCTTACATGAGTTTAGCGAGCCTTCCATTCGCCATACAGCGCAATATGGGCATCGATTGTTGCAGCCTCTAGATGAAAATAGTATGCTTGCGTTCCACTCTGGCACAAGGTCATAAGCGGGCATCAAATTTTCCACTTCAGAAAGAACACCGACATGAACATAATCAGCACCAGATTCTTTAGCATGGTCAGTTAAGATTGATGCATAAATTCCACCAAGCCTTAGCTCCACGTTAGGGAAAGTTACTTTGAAAAATTTCACTGCGTCCCAGACTGGTTTCCAAGCCCATGTGAAAAGACTGGTGACATAAATAAGGTCTGGTTTGTTGGTGGGATTCGTGCATCCTCTCACGAGCTCAACAGTATCCCCTTTGAGCCTATGATACGACGCCAATTTCAAGAGCCCGAGGGGCGGATATCTTGAACGATATGTAGGTTCCACAAGCAATATGTGCATGCTTGGGAGTATGATGGCTCCCTACTAATAAGCCTATTTGGCTCCTTCTAAATGAGGAGCCTTTTTTGTAATGGCGAACCTTTCATTGCCGGTCATCCTAACTTCCCAAACAAGAACATCTCCAGGTGTAATCTTAAGAAGCTCAGCAACTTCTATTGGAATGGTTGTTTTCACCGATCGACTACCACTTCTGAATCGGCTCACGCTGCTTGTTTTCGTTATTAAAGATTCCATGCCTGAAGGGGTGTCTCGAGAAGGATATAAGCATACCTATTTTGGGTGCTGTTAACTTCTCATGGGATTGCTCTACGTGTTAACTGTCGTGGGATGAGAGGTTCTAGCTGAGAGTATTATAAAGCTGGTGTTCTCGTTTTCATAAGTCCGATGGTTGCCATTATTTTCTTCAAAGCTTCTTGATGCATCAATGCCTCCTCCAACCACTTGACTGAGAAGTATCCTACAGAATTTCGAAAATCTTCAGTAAGAGTAGCTATTTCGCCTTTGAATCTGGAAAGTTCAGTTTCGCTTGCCACAATGACTACTTTCTGCACCGTTGGGTCAGCATTAAAGAGCCTCTGCAAGTTAAGAATCGCACTATCTCTAGACCCCTTATTGTGGACTTCAAAAGCGTATGTGATCATGCCAAGATTTGCCACTCGACTCTTCCATATAGCATCTACTCTACAACCACTTGTCACACTATACTCTTTTTGAATATCAAACCCTAAACTGTCTCCAAGCTGCAAAATCTGGTCAATCGTCGCATCATGGTCAAATTTTTCTTCCGTTTCCACTAAGGCTCTTTCTGCTTTTTCTTCGATGAGTGTTGAAATGTAATAGAGAAGAAAGTCAAGCTGTAGGAGATCATTTATGTCAGGATAAGCCCCCTTGACTTTTTCAAAAACTGATTTGACAATTTCCACATAATCTTCATACTGAGAACCTGTAATGACGGCAGACTTGGGAAGTAGGTCCGATTTGACACCTAGTTTTATGAGGCTTGATTTTGCACGCCTATTATAAATCGGATAGTCACAAGGAGCGCACTGTGCAAGTATTTCGGATATTGTAGCCGCTCCCATCATTCTGATTTCCCTCATCTTATCAAATCTTTCTGCCAGCGGTTTGTTGCTGTGGAGCAGAATCTTGAAAGCTGTCTTTATTTTTGGCAATCCTGACTGAAGCATCTGGTCAGCTATGTAGTCCTTATTAGTCCATCCTCCAAACGACCACAATATACGAATGAGCTGTCTCAAAATACCTTCATCTATTCTTTCTATATTATCTGGATTGAAGTTTTCGAAGAAAACGTCTTTAACGTCTCTTTCAAAAGCAAAATCCTGTCCTTCGCCAGCATCAGCCCATATGCTAAAAGTTGGCATAATTTTCTTCAGAAAAGAAATATTGATTTCACTCATAGAAACACCGTTTATGATTAACAGTTCAAAGGGATAAGAGCCTTTTGTCGAAGGCTTCTCGCTGTACTGTTGCAAAGAGAGTATGGAATCTTAAACTGCACGTTGGACAGGGGTCTGTCAGGTTTTAGGTTGATTCTTCTCCTTGTCAAAAATCGGTTGATGAGTTCTGGTAACTTGACGGGTGATTCATGTCCCTGTTAACAGTCGGGTGATAATCAAAATCAGTTGATCAAAGCGGAATGATTTTTGAAAGTTCAAAGGAAGTAGTTAGCTAGAAAAGATATAAAAGAGCGTGAATCTCTATTTTCGTCAAGTCGGTTCAATGCCGACATGGCAGAAAAGAAACCGATGAAGAAGAAGAGAAAGCGAAGAACTTGATGTGCTGGCTGAAGTCAAAGACTTGGGTGAAAATCCCAAATTTCGCATTTGAGAACATTTTCCCCGAAACCGTGAGGAGCGGGGGATTTTTTGTGCGGGATTGTAGAGAAAATGAGAAAACTGGCTATAGTCTGCATTATTTCCATAGCGATAATATCGACTGTAACTGTACTATGCCTAACGCTAGTAGCCTTGTTTACTCCATGTTCTCCAAACTATGTGGCTGGGTTGGCTACATCAATAGTTCTCGCAACAATAGAGGTTCTTCAATCGGTTTTTCTGCAATCATACATAGTATGTTTCGTCTGATGACTGGCATTTTGGATTAGTGTTGTCCACTTGTTCTTTCCTTTGATTTCTATTCCACAAGCCTCGGCAGGAGTCTTACCGTCTAACCCTTCATGGGGTCTAATGTAATTGTGAAAAAGCTGATAGCCTTTGAGAATCGGTGTGTCAGTTTTCTTGAGTCCTCTCATAGTCTTTTCTCTGTCTCTGATTTCTCCGTTGAAGCGTTCCATTTTGTTGTTGTTCATGTTTCCTGACAGTTTGATCGCGTTGATGTGTTCGGTTCGTGTGTCCTTTCGCATAGTCCAAAATTCCTTTTTGTAAGCATCATGGTAAGCTGGCAAACCGTCAGTGATTAGGGTCATGGGTTTCTTTCCTGTAGCCTTCACCCCTAGTTGAAACAGCTTTCTAGCATCATGCTTGTACTTCGACTCAGCCACTTCCTGAGCAATCCAGAAGCGAGTCTCATCATCCATCAGCGCAAACAGATACTTCATATCTCCTTTTATTTTCACGTAAAGTTCGTCTGTTCTCCGCGCGCGCGGAAAATGTGAGTAGGGAAAATAGGTTCCTGAGCGATCGATCGATCAAAGCAGTCTCCCCCACATACTTCAACACATAATTTCGGGACAAGGCAGCGCGCTGTCTCTCCTGTTTCTGCTATTCTCTATCTGACCGATCTTCCCAGTCGTCTGGTCTTTCATCGTATCCTCTACTTTCCCAGTATGCATCATTGTTTGCGTTGCATTGGTTGGAGTGGTTGTCGTCGTCAGCCTTGGAATGACTTGTGTCATCTTTTGTCAAGGTCATCACCTCCTAAGAGCTATCTGGGCACGTGTCTCCATTCCCGTAGCAATTGTTCCGTTCTTCTGCACGGTTTGGGTGAGGTTGTCTTCAATCATGGTGTCAAACCTCAGTAGATACCGTTGGTTTTTTTATTAATAGACATCGCGGACATGATTCGACAATTAGTGTCATTTTCATCAAGAAAACACACGTTGAGGATGATTGAAAGGTTGCCCTAGGAGACATCGAGGTTGGACTTGAACCCGTTTGGGTATGGGGACGGGCAGCCCACCAAATTTTGGGATGGCGGAACCCAGCAAAGCTTCTGGTCGGTAGTTACTAAATATGTATTGAAGAAAGGGCACGAATGCGAATGTTTTAAGATAAAGTGATTGTATATTTTATGAGGAGAAGCTTGAGAGGGCCCTTGGAGTGGGTGCGAGTTATTTTGATGAATCGAAAGCTCGTGAGGCTCTGACGCTGATCGGAGAGCTTGACACTGTATCGCTACCTAGGTTTCGTGTAATCGGGAGCTACGTCAGGTACGATGAAGGTGTTAGGAACCTGCTGAAGGACATGAAACAGAAGATAGTCGATGGCCTTCAGGCGCACACCAAAGGCCAAGAGAATTATCTAATCTGGGGTCCCCCAGGAAGCGGGAAGAGCTACTTCGTCCAACAGATAGCCAACTCTCTCGATGCCGTTGCTTGTTACAGAGAGCTGAATCTCGCACAGCTGGACGAACAAGGTTTTCGCTCAGGGCTTACTCAGCTCGAAAAGGTAGATAGACCTCTACTGTGCTTTGTTGATGAGATAGATTCCAAACCGTCGGACCCTTGGCCTTATGAGGTTCTAATACCTCAGCTCGAACCCCTGACTCTTCGAGCCGTTAGAACCTGCTTCATTCTGGCTGGAAGCAGTGGGTCAGACATATCAGAAATGAAGAAACGAATTAGTCTGCGCCAAAAGGGAATCGACCTTCTAGACCGTATCCCGAACGGAAACGAATGTGTGGTGCCATCATTGAGCGTAGGCGACAAGCTACTTGTTGCGCTGTGCCAGTTGACGAAAGCTGCGAAGGAGTTGGATTTTGAGGTTCGCGAGGTGGAGAAGCTAGCGCTATGCTACATCGCGCTCAACTCTCGATTGTCCAGTGCGCGCCAACTCCGCAAATTAGCGGTTAATTGCGTTAGGCGAATGCCTAAGGGGGAGGATAGGGTAAAGTACGACTATCTTTTCAGCGCAGGCGACCCAGAGAACAAAGAATTCTGGCAGAAGTGGTTGGGAGAAGGTCTTGTCAATTCATTCATTATTGTAGAGGATGATCAGACTAGCGCACGCGCGGCGTATCCTGGAGTGATGAAAGATTTACCGGCGCGACTTAAGCTATACGTAGTTGATGAAAGTGATTTTGATTTTCAGAAGATTTCGGAGGTCTATGTCAAACCCCTAAAATACTATGAAGCTTGGGAAATAATCGAGCGTCAGAGGGAAGAACAAAGAGAAGCAGCAAGGAGAATAGTGGAGCGGAAACAGAAAGGTGAGGTTAAGAATGAAAAAGAGCCAAGGGAAGGGGCGATACTGATCATCACGGGCCCAGCACACGTGGGAAAGACTGCAATGGCAACTTACCTTTCTCTAGAACTTAAGACAGCGTCATATGCCAATCGAATCTTGAAATTTTCAACCCCAATAAGTGTCGATGAACTCAAGAACGTCAAGGAGAGCGTCATTTTCTTGGATGATGCATTCGGCGCAACCGAATTCAGAGAAAGCTTTGTTGGAGATAGGTTCCCTAGAATGCAAGAAATGAAGGATGCGGGCAACTATATTATCATAACCTCAAGGCGTGAGGTATTAGATGAAGCTCTGAAAATAACTAAATTGGGAGAGATTTCAGATTCCTCAATCGCTGGCTATCTCGTTGAAATAGAACAAGAAGGCGATTATGATGATGCGTTGTTAAGTGCAATTTTGAAAAAACACGTGGACTACTACGGGAAATATGGTATGATCGATGAAAAACAAGTATCGTTGGTGAAAGAATTTCACACTCAGATACTGAAAAGCCTCAGGTTTCCCCACAACTACGAGATATTTGTACGAGATGAGTTGCCACGGACTGAAGATGGAGAAACAATGAAAGAGGCCATAGACAACGCGATACACATCGAGAACGCTGTCAGAAAATGGTTTCTTAGGTTCTATAGGAAAGACTATGAGCGTTTCCTTTTCCTAGTTACTCTGGGGCTTTTCAATGATGTAGATGAAGTGTCTTTTGCAGATGTTTACGCTGAGATCTTCAGAGCACTCGCGACCAAGTCAGAATTCGTGCCACCAGCCCATCCAACACGCAAGGATGTTTTTCCGTATGTTTCTGCAAGTGGGAACGTCAGGTTTAAGCATCCAAGCTATTGGGAGGGTGTTATGAAAGGGATCTCCGAAATATATGTGGAAGAAGTTGCGAAGCTGATTCCATTCTTGGAGCGTTGTGTGAAAATGGAAGATTCGAGAATTCGGGTCTGTGCCCTGAACTCTCTGTTGTGGTTAGGAAGAGTCAGTAAGCATGCCCCGGAGGTCCTCTCATCTTTGGTTACGTTTATGGAGGTTCAGGAGCTGCAGAACAATGTTATTGAAGCTGTGAGCACAATAGGAATCGAGAGACCTGAAAATCTTCGACTGATTTTTGACGCTTTTGAGAAACTTGCAAGCAGAAAGGACTGGAAAGTAAAGCGGACTATAGCTTACTACTTAGGCAAGCTCGGTGAGGTTTCTACTGGGGAATTGCTGGCTAGGGATCTCTTAATGTTGATGAATTTACTCAAAGATGAATCCCTAGATGTTCAAATGGAAGTCTTAGACTCTTTCAGCAGAATTTTCTCTAGTATGCAACGGGATCTTCAAAACTTGGTTCCAATTAGCATAGACGACTGGAATTTTGAGAGCGTAATTGAACAAATCTTCAAACATTTGACGTCGATTGCTGAATCTGTCCCTGAAGGCATACTCGCTTCCGTTCTTATCTTCCTAGAAGAACTAGCTACCGACGACAGCGATTTCATTCGCTGCAATCTGAGTTATGTTTTCGCGCGCCTCGCTATGACAAGACCAGAAGAAACTTTGTCAGCAAGTCTTCAGAAACTGCAGATACTAGCAAGGGACAATGTTTGGGACGTTCAAGACGCTGCCCTGAGTTCTCTAGAATGGATAGCACCAACTTCTCCGGATTCTGTTCTAGACGTTTTTCAGTTGCTTCTGGAAACTGGAAATCACCAGCTAAAGATGGCGTTGATGTCTCCTTTGGCAAGGATTTACGAATATCAACCTCAGAGAGTCATGCTTTTGTTGAACAAACTCTGCGGTGAACTTGATCCAGTTGTGCAAAAAAACGCCAACCAGCTTCGTGAGATAGTCACCAAACGTACTGGAAGCGCACATGATGAATGAACAGGCACTCCGACTGACCTGATCGGTCCTTTTTCCGCGAGGAAACTAGAGGATAATGAAAAGTAGGCCCCTGAGCCTCAAACAAATCCCTCGGATTCTCTTTGGGTTCGACTGATCTCCAGAACCGTTGGACTTGAGGCATGTGCGTTCTGTCGTTTAGCGCGCTAAAAAGGATCTCTTGGTTATTAGTATTAACGCTGAGTGTGATTGAACAAAACGAACTACATTTATGCGATACCTAGACAAGATCTCTAGTGAATGCGCGCGCGTTCTTTGCGCTTCCTTGGTTTTTGGGAAGTTGAGCCATAACACACAGCTTTAAGCAAATCTGTGTCTTGCCAACCCCATACTCGCCTATCAACTCGGTCATAGCTTGAGTCTCCATACCACCAGCCAGAAGAGCGTCTAACTTCTGAGGTGGAACATCGCTGCATGCCCTTCTTCCTCTCCCACAACTACTTCGCCGTGGTCCAATCAGCCTGAACAAGCTTCCTCGCTTCACTGACGATTTGAAGCGCCTTCTCAAAACCTATATCGGTTATCAGTTATCTCCCTGACAGGCGTCACCGCAGCGTAGCATCATACGCCAAGAAACCAGCGCATCCCAGCACGCTGGAGACGGTACAAATGTTCTCCGCGGGTGACAATTCCCGTCGGAAATACTTCTACATTCTGAAGGAGCTCGGCCTGATACAGTCCGTGGGCTTCGTGCCGGGGAAAGCCCCGTTTAGAAAGCACATGTTCGCCGTTGTTAAGGGAATGGAAGATGACCCCCGATGGACTCGCCCTCAGATAGAACTCTATCCCGCAACGAAGTATGGCAAGAAAGGATATCTGAGACTGAAGAGGAAAGGCTTGAGGCCGAGGCCGGGAAGACGAGCTGCTTACAGAAAGTAGGATGATGTCCTGTTAACTCTTCGGGTGGTGCTGCCGATCCTCCTGACCACAGGTCGGTCCGTCGTGGATTGGGATTGGTCCGTTGTGGAATACCGAGAGAGATTCTGTTATGCGGTACGTGCCACGTTCGGCTGTGGTCCTAGTATGGTCTAGACTTCGGTCCGACCTCGGCACCGTGATTCGGCTCCAGTGGTTCCGAGTTGTCCAGAATCCTTGGTCTGCTACGTTAGAAGAGTAGGGGTCCCCCCGGTGTTTCTGGACGGATTTAGCTGGCTCATTCTCGTAGTGTTGTGGTTTTTTTGTTTTTTTGTTGGGTTTCCATGCTTCTCCATTAATACTGATTAATAGCGAACAAACTACGTAGTTTGTCTCCATTGTTTGATGGATTTTTGCCATGATGTTTATAAGCAACATACCCTTTTGTGTGTTAGCGTCGAAGCGCAAACAAGGATTTAGCACTTCGACGCAACACAGCCAGCAACAAACCAACAAGACAGCAAACTTAGAGGTCTAGTGGATGCGAAACCTTCACCAGCGACACGGCCGACAAGACGGCACAGATCAACCTAGTGAATCCGAAACCGTGTCTAAGGTGTCGGTAGTAAGCAAGACTCAGAACATAGAACCATGCCGTAGTAAGAAACCGAAAAGCATGGAATAACGTGCCCATCTTGAAAGGTTTAAGCTGTGCCATCGGAGAAGGTTAAAAGTGTGTCTCTGGATGGATGGAACCGAATTAAACCTAGTATTTGGTGGTTCCCCGCCTCAGAAACGGGCGCAAAGGCGAATAGACAGCTAAAACGTAGCTGAATATTCAAAAAGGGCGTAGTAAAACACTTTTGAAGCAGAATAAAGCCCTTGAAATTTGATTTGCTTAGGATTACTAAGGCTTCTCTAAACCACTGCCCACACGATAACAGGGGTTTTGACTATGTTGTTGTACGTTGGGAAGTGCCGACAATGCGGTTTCCAAGTCCACAGCAAGGACTGTCTAGCGTTTAAATCTCTGATGGCGCAACACCTCAACAAGTCGCACAGCGGCCACTACGATTTCGTAGCTGGAATACGTCTGGGCGACTTCGAGGATTTTGTTGTAAGCAGAGTCAAGGACGCTGAGCTAGTCTGGACGTTGGACGCCGTGTTCGGTAATAGAGGGTATTGGAGAGCTATACGTAGCCATCCATCCCTTCAAAACATCCCTTTTTCTGGATTGGGCAGTGGGGAGTTAAAGCCTTTCTGAAATCCTGAGACTACATAGCGCAAGGGGTTAGTTTCCTCACACAAAGGGAGAACCAAATATGCCAAAACATGGACGCAGAGGACACAGTGCCACTGAACTTGTCGAACCTACTGAAGTCTCAGTCCCCGAAATCTCAGCCGAAAGTCAGCCTCAAGCTCCATCGAGGATGGACTTGCTAGAAGGCTTCGCCGACTTGGTCGGCGAGCGCATGGGCTACTTCATGGCGAGGAGACTGAAGCAGAAGGAAATGGGCGAGAACTGCGTGAAAGAGTTCAAGGCAGTCAGAACGCTGAACAGTTCCCTCCACGACCACATTGTAGACCTGATCGAAGAGGACAAGGTCGGCGTCAGAGACGCTATCCACAAGGAACAGAAGGAACTCAAAGGTCTACGCAAGGCCGCCGCCGACGTCAGCAAGCCGTTCAGGGACAAGATCGGCGAGTTGACCAAGGCAGTGAAGTACATCGACAACGTGTTCATACCCGACTCTCTGAAAGAGTTGGGAAAAGCCGTTGCTCCACGCTTCAGCCTGTCCGAACACGTAACTAAGGCACTTGAATCCGCCGCAAAGAAAAAGAAGCGAGAGGAGTAGACTCGACGTCTACACCAAACGCTCAGTCTTTTCCCCCTTTTTTCCTGTCATAGCTGTTCGGCTTGACCGAACGGCGACATGGAAAGGTTATCCCCCAGAGCTAACCGTTCTCAGGACAGAATAAAGGCACAATAGTGTGGGTTCTCTAAAAGCCTTGCTCAAAGCCATAACCCTATGTGCGTCACCTAATCAGCCATTTTAATGTGGGTCGATTAGATAGAAGACGTGGGGTTATGACGCTGGAGAAAAGCCCACCTTTTCGGAGAAGCTAACAGAGGAGAGAGGAACGAGAGGAAACCAAGCGGCTAAACACCGTTTAGTCACATCTCGGTCACTCTCCTCTTTTTTTGGTTTCCCAAAGGCAACAAGAAACAGTGAACAAGCTGTTTCTCATGGCTGGAGTTAAACCCACAACAAAGACAAGCGTCTATGCAAACAATCCTCAAAGGACTGTGGTCAAGGAAGACCGCTGAGCCTTTTTAAAGGGGAGGCTCGAAACCCCAATGAAGTCTTGACCACAGGTAACCGCTTAGGACTTATCCGTCCATCAGCTCAAAGGCACGATGGACATGGATAGGACTCTCCTTGAGCCGATTGGCGGTGCAAGCTACGAGAGGAGAGTTTAGCCCGTTTAACACAGAACAGAAACATCATTACTTCTTAGCCTTGATGCCTCTGAGCGTCCACCCCCAATTAACAGCGCCAGAGGTTCTCACGTCACGGAGATGTTATACATCTCACCGGTGAGTGGGCGGAAGCGGGCAGCCGTTCGGAGCGATCCAGCGGCGAGGAAATGGTGTGAGGAGCGTAGACGCTCACAAAGACTTTCTGGGGTGATAGGTGTGCAAGACTCAAAGAAGAAAAGGTTCAAAGTGGTTTTTGCCTTGTCTTATGAGGTTGAAGCAGAAGATAGTGCTGAAGCAATTGATGAAGCATCCACACAATTTAACGATGATGTTGAAACAGCTATCCTCAAACATGGCGAAGCGCCGTCAAACTATTTTCCGAACAACGCAGAGGAAATCTAATGCCACGTCACATCCTCAATAATTTCCCTTTTTTCTGCGGGGTGATAATGTGCCGACTAAAGTATCTTCTGTTGAAGAACTGAAAGAGATGGCTACAGTTGAAGGCGGTGCATTGTTCTACATAGTGCTCAAATACGGATTGAAGTCTACGAAACGGATAGAGTGGGATCCAGAGAGCAAGTCTTTCTGTATCCTGAACCAGATTGACGACACTCACGAAGACCTGACCGAGCAGGAACTAGCCACAGAAACCAACATAGTGAAAGCCATAGAACGAGGCGCCTTCTTCAAAGACTAATTTCCCTCCTCTTTTTCTGTTTGGGGTGAACAATCGCTATTACCTTTTTCTAACCGGGGTGCAAGATTGAGCAAGCTAGAAATGCTCTTGAAGCGGATACAGAAGCCCGAGGAAAAACCTAAGCCTAAGAAACTATCGAAGCCGCAGGGGCCCAGCAAGCAGCTTTTCATGCTTCTGAACCGAGTTAACACGCGCGAGTGGCTACACATAGTCGAAGGCCAGCTAATGGAAGCCATCGTCTACCTGAGACGTGAAGTGAAGTTCATCGAACATCTACCACATTGCCGGATATGTCAGCTGGAGCTCCAGCTGGACGTTGAGCGTTACAACGGAGTCCATTCAACCTGGTATCTCTGCCTGGAAAACAACGTGTATCTGGAAGAGCAATACCCCGACTGCCCAAAAGAGGAAGACTACACGATAGACAATTATTGGGCCCAGGTAGAACGGTACAGAAAGACCGGCACAACAGAATCGCCGGAAGTCAACACGTTGAAATACATCTTGGACCGGGCAAAGTGGGCGTATGGAATAGCCGGAAAACAGATACACCTGGCCCGGCAGCTGCTCAGACTCGTGAGAACCTAGGACTTCAGCGAACGATGTTTCACAGAATACAGCAGGATCTACGAAAAACTCGGAATGTACGAAATCGCCAACCCTTCCTTTTTTCTATGGGGTGCATCATGTTGAAAGATGGTAGCACATCGAAAATGTATGTTCTCGCAACAATTCGAGCCGGCTGTCTCGAAGAAATACACGTGTTCTTTGACAATAAGAAAGCGGCAAAGAACAAGCGTGACTCCCTCCTGGAAGACTACGGATTGGCGAAAAAGGACAAACCCGATAATTCGCATTGCTCCGACTGCCGATGGAACGATGAAAACGAGGTTCATCTTCACACGCTACGCGCTTTAGGATTCGGAGAATGGAGCGAGGACTAGCGCCACCTACCCTTTTTTTGTTTCGGGGTGTAATATGACTACTGAAAGCAGTAAACAGCTTGAAGCTCTGCTAAAACGGGTCAAATACAAGCGGTATGCCCAGGGAGATCCGAAGAGGGCCCTGCTTGAACTCATGGATGAAGTAGAACAGAAAGTGCATCATTTCCGAAAGGAATGCTGGAACATCACTATAGAACTGTTAGCCGACCATCTGGGATTGCTCGAGAATCCGTGGAAGTACAGCATGCCAAAGGCGAAGTGGACTGGACCGGTGAGCAAGCCAAGCTACCACGGGTTGAAAGAACTGAAAGAAAAGATTCCTGTCGACCTGATAGACGCATACATTGCGGCAGCCAAAGCTAAACCCTGGGATTATCCAGGAATGATTTTCGAAGAGGAACAGTTGGCTGGCCGTCACAACAGATTAGCTCAAGTTCTTACACCGCGATGCATCGTGGAGTTTATGGTGAAATCCGTGATAGGAGAAGGAGAGAAGGCGAAGAAGCCGTATTCTTACGCGAAACCAGACCTCGCTACTCTCGTGTGGCAAACCGCTGAAGCACTAGCATTCAACGATGCACTTCCCATAAACCTTCTAGCCGAAAGAGCCCGCCGCCACACAGTTCTCGACATGACACCTTTGCTAGTCAAATATGAACCAAAACCTATCACAGACTTAGATCCTTGCACCGGAACGGGTCGATTCCTGATAGTCGCCTCGCTCATGTTTCCCAAACTTCCGCTACTGCTGTACGGAATCGAAATCGACCCTTCACTTTATAGGGCATGCTTGGTAAACATGGCTCTTTTCTCGCATCATCCATACAGCATAATCTGCGCTGACACGTTGATGATCGACAGTTGCTATTGTGGTGTGAATTCTGAGATCTGGGACCTGGGCAATCGTTGGGAGCCCGCTGACATATCGCCTTTCTACTGGAAACCATCGAAACCGTACAAGTTTTCACTTGCAGAAATGGTCAAGGCAAGAGCCAAACAGCCACAAATCGAGGTCGTGACACCGTTAGAGGCATCAATACCGACGTTTTCCCTCAGAGCGTATGTAGCAGCCAAGAAAAAGCAGACATAAACTCCTCCTTTTTCTGTTGGGGTGAAAAATTGCATGGTAAAAGAGTTCAAAAACACAGAGATGAACAGGCAGAAAATGATGCTTTCGTGAGAATGGTCGGCGGCGTAAAGAGAGCTGACAGAATGCAGCAAATCTGGAAAGACAGTTATCCACAAGGGTGTCTGTCACCGTTCAGTCGAAGCGGCAAATCGAAGGAAGAAGTCTTCCGACAGAAAGCCATAGACGAAGGGTTCACAGGCGAACAGGTCAACAGATTCCTCGATCTACCGTAGCGAGGGATCGCATGGAAGACTTTTCGAGGATGTTCAGGGAGCGTTTGTTTGCGGCGTTTTTCGACTGGCTCGACGCGAACAAAAAGGCGATCGGCGACAAGTGGTACGATAACCTCTACATGAAGGGCAAGGACGCTGAGGCCGAATGCAACACGATAATGAAGATTATGGGAGACGCGATGTGGATGATGAACATGATAGCCAACCTGGGCGTCTTGGCGGGCGTAGGCCCGAACCATTTTGACCTGCAAGTGCTGGCTCCTGGACTCGACGAGAAATCGTCTAAACGTCTCCTCGCCCTGATATCTTCAAGCCTGTGTCTCCAAGGCCTGCCGCTTGAAATAGCAGAGCAAGAGTTTCCGATAATCAGCTCAAAACATTTCTCTCTCTCACTCTACGTGAAGATGTACGGTGTCAACCGCGGCAAATGAGCCAACTCTTCCCTTTTTTTGGGGTGCCATATGATAAAAATAGAGGTTAAAGGACAGAGGAAAGCTGTGGAAAAGGCCCAGAAGGTCTTAGCCCCTCAACTCAACCAGCTGGAGCAGATGAACGAAAAAGATGCCAGACTGAAGATCCAAGACGTCATCGATGAGTACAGGTTGGCTGCCAGCATAGTGGTCAACGGCAACAGCGTGTGGAGCAAGAGACGGATACTCGGCAACCTCAAAAGAATCAGGGATACGGGAAGGTTGTACGGCGAAAAGACGCCGCACCGGGAGCTCATCGGCGGAGTGCTCTACCTTCCGGCAGAGACGGACCCGATACTGTCAATGTACTTCTACGAATTTCTGCATCTGCACTGTGGAACCATGGCTCACTACAACATACACGGATGGATAGCCGAGTATCCGACGCTTGACCATCTGAAGCGGTTCTTCAGAAGGAACGAGTTCGGGCATAGGGTCATCGACTACGTCCCGAGCTGGATGGCTGACGCAAAGCGCATAGTCGAAGCGATAGAAATGACGCTGTTTCCTCTCGAAAGCTACGTGAGGTATCGACGTAGACGATAGCAAGGATTTTATGTGATAGAGACATAAGATGGGTGAAGTCTGAGCTACGTGTCAAGTCTTTTGGACCTATAAGGTTCGTGCCCGCGTAAAGACGCGGGTTCAAATCCTTCTTTTTCTGGTTTGGGGTGAAAAAACATGGTAACAGTGAGAAGTGAATACAGCTTCGACCAGTTTGACACCGTGCTGCAAAAGTTCGCACATGAAATCGCCGTGGAAGTGGTGACAAGCCTGAATATAAAACACGGACGAATAGACTTTCGCGACCACGGAATAGCATACATCGAAACAGACCAGTACACCATCAGGTTCTCCCCTCTCAGAATCAGCTTTTCAAGAGGGGGACAAAACGACTACTTTGGCTTCGAGATTGAAGAGAAGCTCTACGCAACAAGTAGCCATCGCACAAAGCTGTCCTACGCCGTGTCTGTGGGAGGTCGTTACGAAGGGGGAAAGTACGTTGGAGACGGCGACCAGAAAGCTAAGGAGAAAAAGCGTGGAGAAGAGATTCTCGAATTCATAGAGCAGCTGATGACCGCAAGCGCGATGAAGCCTGAACCACGATTCAGCCTGTCTGACATGGTTCAGAGCAGATTAAAAGCCACGTAAGACGTGGATTCAAATCCCTTTTTTTTCTACGGGGTGAAAAGCTGAATCATCTGGAACTGTATCACCTTAGAAGGTTCTGTCAAAAATGGGAACTTGACACTCATCTCATCGACAACACGTTGACCTATCATGAAAACAAGACAATGCTGATGTCTCAAGTACACACGTTTAACTCGGAATCACACATGGCCGAATTTAGAGCCCAGCTAGAAGAATATGAACACTTTGTGCGGGAACACTTTCTTGTGTTCTACCTGGACTGCCAACGACGTGGCGAAACCACGTCTGCGGAAGTTGGAGAGCAAGATAGGTCGCAGCCTGGGTTCTCTCTAAGGGAATTTGTGGCGAAGCGTAACCAACACCGTGTCACTTCAAGCAAGAGACACAAAGCTTAAGAGACACCCAACCCTCTTTTTCCACATGGGGTGATGGCAAACGGCCAAAAAGAACGGGAAATCGGAAAGGATCAATGTGCAGCTTCCAGGTTCCCTCGTCAAGCAGTTCAACACGTACTGCGTACAGTTGATGAATCACAGGGGCATCATAAACGATGTCAAACCAAAACTAATGCGGAAAGCCCTTGAGGAATTTCTGACGAAACATGCGGAAGACTTTGACATCAAACTCTAAAACCCACCTTTTTTCTGTTTCGGGGTGAAAATACGTTACACCTTAGATTAAGGGTCAGAAAAGTCGAAGAAGCAGCGGACCGATCTCACATCCACATCGACGTTGAGCTTCAGGCTCAGGATCAGACGGCGGAATCAACAAAACAACAAAAAGGGCGAATAGTACATATAGGTCCTCTCACTAGCGACGAAGAAATAACTGAAGAGACAGGCGAAAAGATCGCCAGAAAAGCATTTGCAAACGTTGAA
>Ga0315296_10001274_pt1 | contig 21977 bp, 19 predicted proteins | sample YL17G14_18_MG_FD_203921 | JGI IMG/M metagenome (GOLD analysis project Ga0315296, IMG submission 203921) | Sediment microbial communities from Yellowstone Lake, YNP, Wyoming, USA - YL17G14_18 | ecosystem: Environmental > Aquatic > Freshwater > Lake > Sediment | place: USA: Wyoming | collected...
ATGCCATCTTCAACGACCGCAAGCGCATTTTGCCGTGCGCGGCCTACCTGGAAGGCGAGTACGGCATCAATGGCCTGTTCGTCGGCGTGCCGGTGAAACTGGGTGCGAAGGGCATCGAGCAGATCATTGAAATCAAGCTGACCGAGGAAGAGAAAGCGGCCCTCCAGAAATCCGCCGCGGCCGTTAAGGAACTGGTGGACATCGTCAAAATGTAGGGGAGGCCTTCAGCCCGGCACCTCAGTAGCCAGCGGCTTTACGCCGCATTTTTCTGTCGCGGCGGTCTACCTGTCCCGGCCTGCCCTGGATGACCGCCGACGCAGGGAGGCACAGCGCCGTGCGCCCCTACTGGGAGAGGAACTGTATGAAGCCAGTTCGACTCTTTGAGGGAGTGCGATATGTGGGCGAGGCAGAGGGCGACAAAAGAACGTACTACATCTTTGAAAGCGACGACCGGTACCTGGTCCTCGGACCCACACGCGATGGCTACTATGTGAATTTGGTCGATCGAGAAGCGCCAGCAGTCATAAGCAAGGCCTTCGCGGGTCAGAAGGTGACGAGCAAGCTTGTGACTGCCAAGTCTCGTCGTCCCGACATTTTCCATAGTCCGCTGGCAACGCTCAATGCACTATATGCGATGGTCGCCTTAAGGCGTGCCCGAAAGCTGAAGCAACGGCAGGGAAGGTCTTTGGTGTTCAAAATCAGTTAGCTGTGCGTTGCGCTACTTCACTTCCACAATCTTAACTGAACTCGTCAGCACTGGCGTCTTGGGCCGGTCGCTGCGCTCGCGTGGTATATTGGCGATCTTGTCCACCACCACCTGGCCCTTCACGACTTCGCCGAAAATCGTGTGATGGTCATTCAGCCAGTCCGTCGCCGCCACGGTGATGAAAAACTGGCTGCCGTTGGTGTTGGGTCCCGCGTTGGCCATGGCCAGCTTGCCGGGTCGGTCGAATCTCAGCTCTTTTGAAAATTCGTCCTCGAACTGGAAGCCGGGCCCGCCGGTTCCGCTGCCCAGCGGACAGCCGCCCTGGATCATGAAGTTCGGAATGACGCGGTGAAAGGTCAGGCCGTCGTAGAAGGGACGCTTGGCGCGCTGACGGGTTTTCGGTTCGACGAATTCCTTTGTCCCTTTCGCCAAGCCCGTGAAATTCTCGACGGTCTTGGGAGTCTTGTCCGGATAGAGCCGGCAAGTGATTTCACCGAGGGTGGTTTCAAATACGGCGTACATGCCTGGCGCGAGGTCGCTCATTTCTTCTCCTTTGCTTCCAGAGTCTGTGAGTTGTTGGTCGTTTGGTTTCACCAAGCGGGCGAGCTTAGGAACTGAGAGGTCGCAGGTGACAACGAACAACCAACAACCGACAACCGACAACGGACAAAGAACTACTGTATGGTCACAATCGTGACCCTGTTCATCACGACGGGCGTATTTGGCTTGTCCGCAGCGTTGCGCGCCACCTGTGAGATAGCGTCCGCCACATCCTGACCTTCGACCACCTCGCCGAAGATGGTGTGGTGGTCGTTCAGGTACGGCGTGGGGACGACGGTGATGAAAAACTGCCCGCCATTCGTATTCGGCCCGGCGTTGGCCATGGCCAATCGGGCCGGCTTGTCAAATCGCAACCCCGCGTTGAATTCGTCCTTGAAGGTGTAACCGATGTTTCCCATGCCCGTCCCCAATTGGTCTCCACCTTGAATCATGAAATCGGGGATGACACGATGAAACGTCAGGCCATCGTAGTAGCGGCGCTCGGTCCAGGCTTTTTTCTTGTCGTCGTACCAGCGCTTGGTTCCGTTGGCCAAGCCCACGAAGTTCTTGACCGTTTCGGGCGCTTTCTCGGGGAAAAGCCGGCAGGCGATCCGCCCCATCGTGGTCTCAAATACCGCATAGAGGCCGGGCGGCTGATCCAGTTTGATCTGTGGCGCCGGGGGTGTGCTTGGCGCAGGCGCCTTCTTCTGTACAGTCTGGGCCCGGAGCGCCGTGGTGACCAGTCCCATGGCGAGAATCGTTGCGGCCATTTTTCTCATGGCTGTTCTCCTTTTTCACTCGGCATTCTGCGCCCCAGCGCTTCCACCTGCCGCATAACGCGCAACAAGTTTCCGCCCAGGATCTTCACCAAGTCGTCCTCGATGTAACCGCGGCGCGCCAGTTCGCGAACCAGATTTGGCAGCTTGGACACGTCTTCCATACCACGGGGAGTTGAGTCAATGCCGTCGAAATCTGAGCCTAATCCGACGTGGTCCACGCCGGCCACCTGGACGACACGGTCGATATGGTCGGCGATGCGTTCCAAGCCAGGCCTGGGCAGCCGGGCCTCGTAGCGTGCCTCGAGCTTGCGCAGCTCCTCCGCCAGGCGCTTGCGATCGTTCTTGTACTTGCGGCGAACGGCGCGGTATTCCGCATGCCGCGCGCTGGCGAGCTTGGCATATGCGGCCGCGTAGGCGGAGTCCAGATACTGAGAGTAGAAGTTGATCTAGATTACTCCGCCGTTTTTGCCCAAGGCGCGAATCATATCGTCGCTCAGGTTGCGCGGGTTGTCGGCCAGGGCGCGGCAGGAGGAGTGCGAGGCGATGACCGGAGCTTGAGTCGCCGCCAGGGTGTCGAAGAAGGTCCTGTCCGAAACGTGGGAGACATCCACCATCATGCCCAAGCGGTTCAGGTGGTCGATGACCTGGCGGCCGAATGCGGTCAGACCATTCGCCCGCGGCTTGTCGGTGGAAGAGTCGGCCCAGCCGACATCAGCCGAGTGAGTGAGCGTCAGGTAGCGGGTTCCCAGCCGGTAGTAAATATCCAAGAGCCGCAGGTCATCTTGGATGATGTGTCCGCCCTCCAGCCCCATCAGGATGGCAATCTTTTTCTCACCGTGAATGCGCACGATGTCATCGGCGGTGTGGGCCATTTCGAGGTCCTCGGAATGCCGCGCCACCTGTTCGTTCACAACGTCAATGAGATCGAGGGCTCGCCGAACCATATCCTGCCGAGGAGAACCGGGCCTCACCCAGATGGAGAAGAATTCTGCGCCCAGGTGCCCCTCGCGCATCTTGGGGAGGCTAATCATGTAAGGGCTGTTTAGCTCAGCGAGGTCGTACTCTTCATCCAGCAGGGCCAGCGGGGTATCGGCGTGCGTGTCAATCAGGATGGCTTGCTCTAGGACTTTCGCGGCAATTTTCTCCGCCTCGGCACGCGTTCGCTGCGCACAGCGGACCGCAGGAACAGCGAGCAGGCAGAGGAGAGAAGTAAAGAGGAGTCGCAGCCACGCGCGCATGAAATTCAGCCCCTGAGCAACAGGTCAGCGATTATCCGAAGACTCGAAGCAATTTGTCAAACTGATTCTCAGCCTGGCCAGGTGGACTGGTTCGGCTGGACGTGGGCGCGGGCGGCGAACCGCGCCGGGAAGTGCACACGCGCACAGTAATTGCTTGCCTTGTCCGATTTCAGTATAATCCGCTGCACTTGGGAATGTTGGGGGGATGCGGATGGCAGACATCGATCTCAGTCTGGCGGTGGCGAAACAAGTCGAGGAGATGCGGAAGGCTGGAGGGCAGCCGTCCGATGAGGCTCTGAGTAAGCTGGCGAGGCAAATCGCGCAGGCCTTTGGAGCCAAGAAGGATGAGGTGGCAATCCTGCGGCTCTCGTCGGACGGCAAGATGTTGAGTTTTGTTTTCCCCGCAATGTTGTCGAAGATTGGTGCCATTCCGCTGACCACCGCACACTCGCTGGCCACCAAGACCATTCGCGACCGGCGAGGGGAGATCGTCAACAACTTCTCGGCTTACAAGCATCCTACGGTCTTCGAGGCTGTGGACCTGTCGGAGCAGGAGAAGGCCGCGCCTATCCAAAAGATCGTCAGCTCGCCGATGATTACGGAAGGAAAAGTTGTGGGAGTGATCCAGGTCAGCCGGAAGGGGCGGGGCGGCGATGTGATTGGGCCTGATTTCACGCCCCGTGATCTGGCGGAGCTGAATGCGGTGGGCACGATCCTGGGCCAGTACCTTGCGGCTCTGCCTTTTGCTGCCCCGGGTGCACCCAAGCCTCCGGCCCCACCCGCCAAGGCCTGAGAGGTCGGCTCCGGCAGGGACTGCCCATTTCTGGAACCTTTCCTCGCGCCCGCGTGCTCTAGTCGTAGTATTCCAGACCCAAGTGCGTGATCAGCTCCTGACCGCGCAGGTGGCGCAGAGTGTTCTTGAGCTTCATCAGCTGGATGAAAAGATCGTGCTCGGGGTAGAGATTGGGAGCGCACATAGGACTCTTGAAATAGAACGACAGCCACTCCTGAATTCCCTTGCGCGCCATGACGGGGCACCGCTGGGCCAGGTCGAGGAACAGCACCAGGTCCAGGACCAAGGGCGCGGCCAGGATGGAATCGCGACAGAGAAAGTCGATCTTGATCTGCATCGGATAGCCGAGCCATCCGAAGATATCGAGATTATCCCAGCCTTCCTTGTTATCGCCGCGCGGGGGGTAATAGTTGATGCGCACCTTGTGGCAAAAGCCCTTGTAAAGCTCCGGATACAGTTCTGGTTGGAGGATGTATTCCAGGACGGAGAGCTTGCTTTCCTCTTTGGTGCGGAAGGAGCCAGGATCGTCGAGCACTTCGCCGTCGCGGTTCCCGAGGATGTTGGTGGAGAACCAGCCGTGTAGGCCGAGCAGGCGCGCCTTCAAGCCGGGCGCGATGATGGTTTTCATCAAGGTCTGTCCGGTCTTGAAGTCCTTGCCGCAAATGGGCACGCCGTTCCGAAGCGCCAGCTCGCGCAGGGCGGGGATATCCACCGTGAGGTTCGGGGCGCCGTTGGCAAAGGGGACGCCAAGCTTCAGCGCGGCATAAGCGTAGATCATGCTGGGGGCGATGTCGGGGTTATTGGATCGCAGACCCTTCTCGAACGCGGCTAGGCTCTGATGGACGGCACCCGCTTTCAAGAACGTTTCGGTGGAGGCGCACCAGATCATCACGAGCCGGGAGACACCCGTTGATTTCTTGAATTGTTGGATATCGTCCATGAGCTGGTGGGCGAGGTCCATTTTTGTCTTGCCCTTCTTGACGTTTTCGCCGTGCAGGTTCTTCACATACTTCTGCTCGAAGACGGCAGGCAGGGGCCGAATCTGGGAGAGAAAGTCCTTTACTTGGTCGAGGAGCGACCGCTCGAGCACCCCCGCCTTGAGGGCAGCCTCGTAGCAGTTGTCGCCAAACAGGTCCCAGCCCGCAAAGATCAGGTCATCCAGCTCGGCGAGGGGGATGAAGTCCTTGATTCGCGGTGCGCGCTTTTCGGTGCGCTTCCCCAGGCGAATCGTACCCATTTGGGTGAGGGAGCCAAAGGGGCGGCCCGACTGTCGGCGGATGGCTTCAACCCCCGCAATGAAAGTCGTCGCCACGGCCCCCATGCCAGGGATCAGGACGCCTAATCTTCCTTTAGGTTCAACGATTTGGATGGATTTCTTTGCCACTTTTCCGGCCCTCCGGATACTGAGGAGCAATTCAGCAGCCAACCGAAACCAGTCATACTGCGCCAACTGCCCGCGAATTGCAATCCAATTCCATGGGCGTTGGCTCCGCTGGGTTGGCCCTCCTTGGCAGAGGGCGCCAATCTGGCCGCAACTGCGCCCTTCTGTCCTGCCTGGTGAAAACCCTGGCCCAGAGAGTTATAATGTCGTCCATCACAGCCCGCATACGTGCGAGGCTTCTTCCGGCCAGGTGAGCGACTATGCCTGATAACTTTCCTCGATTGGTAGTTCGCGAGACTTCCGGCACCGAGCGCGAAACCCAGATTGCGCACACCCCTTTCACGCTGGGGCGGCAGAGTGACAATGACCTGGTGCTCCTCGATAACCGCATTTCCCGCCGTCACGCCCAGATTGTTCAAGATGCGCACGGGTACGTGCTCGAAGATGCGGGGAGTCGGCACGGGACTTACGTCAACGCGGCCCGGATCACCTCCTGTCTCCTGCACAGCGGCGACCAGATCAGCCTGGGGGTTGCGGATGCCTACCAGATCTTCTTCATGACGGAGCAAGCGGTTCTGCCGAAGCTCCTGGAGGAAATCGGCAAGGCGGCGGGGAGCCCGGTGCCGCAGCTACAGCATCTGGGTCTGTTGCTGCAAATGGCCCAGATGTTGAATCGTGCGCCGGTGCTGGAAGAGGTGCTGACTGCCCTGGTGGATTCGGCGCTGCAAGTGACGGATGCGGAGCGGGGTCTTCTGTTCCTGTGCGAGGAAGGCGGGGAGCTGCGTCTACGTCTGGCGCGGGGGCGGGGCGGAGTTCATCTGCCCGCGAACCTGTCCGACTATTCACGCCGGGTGGTGGAGCACGTGGCGCAATCGCGGCGCGAGGAGGTCGGGCTGGAAGAGGAAATGACGGGACGGTCACCTAAGGAAACCGGCTTGATTCGCGGCGGAATGCGCGGCGTGGTGGCGCTGCCCCTCCAGAAGCATCCCATGACGGAGATGGGCGGCGAGACCATCCATCAAACGGTGCCGGAGCTTCTCGGCGTGCTCTATCTCGATAGCCGCGCGCGCGCCACGGCGGTCACCGGCCTGGACCGCCAGGTGCTTCAGACGCTGGCGGTGGAGGGCGCGACCGTTATCGAAAACGCCCGAGTGTTTCGGCTGACGCGGGAGCAAGAGCGCATGCGGCATGAGCTGACCCTGGCACATAGCATCCAGCAGGGCTTGTTGCCTCGCCAGTTGCCGCAGAGCGACTACTTTGAGATGCGCGCGCTGACCATCCCTTGCCAGAGCGTGGGCGGCGACTACTACGACGTGGTCCGCTTGCCCGACGAGCGATACGGTTTCACGGTGGCGGATGTTTCGGGGAAGGGACTTCCCGCGGCCATACTCGCCGCAACCCTCCAGGGAGCCTTCGCAGCCGTGGCGGCGGGCGACCCTGATCCTTGCGATCTCTTCCACCGGATGAACGACTTTCTGTGTGAGCGAACACCCACCGAGATGTTCGCTACCATCTTCTACGGCGTCCTGGATCGCCATGGCGGCTTCACCTTTGTCAACGCGGGGCACGCCGCACCACTTGTGATTCGTAACAATGGTGTTGTCCACCGGCTGGATTCGGCGGACTTTCCCGTGGGGTTGTTCGCGGGCGCCTCGTTTCAGAAGGATCGCACCCATCTCGAGCACGGCGAGCATGTGCTGATCTACTCGGATGGGATCACAGAAGCGCAGAACGTAGATGACGAGTTGTTCGGTGAGACGCGTCTGAAGGCGCTCCTGGAGGAGTGTGGCGGCCAAGGGCCCCAGGCTGTCTGTGACAAGGTAGTCGCCGCCATTCAGGATTTTGCCAGCGGTGCCCGCCAGGCCGACGATCTCACGCTAACTGTGCTGCGTTACGGGCCGCCTACAGCCTAGCTGTTTTCCTTAAGGACTTTTTCCACGGCTGTGAGGGGCTAATCAGCGGCGGACAGGAAAAGTTCTCGCAGCATGCCGAGGCTCAGGCCGGCAAAGTCTGGGACAATCAGGTCAGCGTCCGTGCGTTCGCGCAACTCTTGGGGCGGAAAGGTGGAGGCGATGGCGATGCACTTCATCCCCGCGCCTTTGGCGGCTTCCACACCTACGAAAGAGTCCTCGAAGGTTAAGCAGGCGGCGGGCTTGACCCCGAGGTTCGCGGCGGTCTTGAAGTAGATCTCGGGATGAGGTTTGGGGTGGGTGACCTCGTCTCCGGTGACCAGACAGCGGAAGTACGGTCGGAATCCCAGCACGTCCACGATGAATTCGACATTCTTGGTCATCGCCGAGGAAGCCACCGCCATGGGTATCCCAACGCCGTGGCACTCGGCGAGCAGCGCGGCGAGTCCCGGCAGGGGCTCAGCGTGCGGCCGAAAAACCTTGCGAAACCTCTCTTCCAGTTCTTCGCTGAGACGCTGAATTTCAGCCTCACCTAACTGCGTACCAAAGAAGAAACGGAAAGCCGTGTCGTTTCGTTGCCCCAAGATCTGCTGCGGAAGGTCGTCGGGATTGAAGGGGATGCGATGCTCGTGCAGCAGGTCAGCCCATTTCCGTAAATGGAAGGGGTTGCTATCTACTAGTACGCCGTCCATGTCGAAAATGACGGCTGCGGGCAGGGGACCGTGAACGCTCATAAGGCTCCGCAGGATTCGATGTCTCGGCCACACCGTCGGGCAGCGCTGGCCGCGCGACCACGAGGATCAATCTTAGCAGACAATGAGCCGGTTGTTAGGTGGGCAGAGGGCGCAAAGACGCCAGTAGCTTTTCCGGCGGATAGGTATTCAAGATGCCCTTCTTTTCCATCCACCCGCGCCGGGCGGTCATCACCCCGTACCGCATGAAGTCAAACTGGTCCGGGTGATGAGCATCAGTCGAGATGATTACGTTCATGCCTCGGTCGCGGACCAACTTGACATGGCGATCGCATAGGTCGAGCCTTTCGGGATTGCCGTTCAACTCCAGGATGACCCCCAGCTTCTGGGCCGCGGTGATGATTTTCTCCAGGTCGAAGCTGTAGGGATCGCGTTTCAAAAGCTGTCGTCCCGTGGGATGTCCCAGAATCCGGACGTAGGGGTTGCGGAGACCCTTCAGCAGCCGTTCCGTCATCTCCTCGGGCGCTTGGGTCATGCGCGAGTGGATGCTGGCGAGCACGATATCAAATTGCCGCAACAGTTCGTCGGAGTAGTCAAGCTTGCCGTCGCCAAGAATATCTACCTCGGTGCCCGCCCAGATCTCGATGCCCTTTACCTTGCGCCGGACCGCCTTGATGTTCCGGATGTGTTCCACCGCGCGTTTTTCGTCGAGTCCGTTGGCAATGGTAACGGCCTTCGAATGGTCAGTGATGAGGATGTATTTGTAGCCGCGCTTCTTCGCCCCTTCCGCCATCTCTTCAACCGTGCACCGGCCATCGGAGGCGGTGGTGTGCATTTGCAGGTCACCCAGTATCTCGGAAAGCTCAACGAGTTTCGGCAACCGGCCCTCTTCTGCCGCCTCGATTTCCCCCAGGTTCTCGCGGAGTTCGGGGGGAATCCATTGGAGCCCCAGCTTTGCGTAGATCTCTTCTTCCGTGCGGCTGGCGATGATCTTGTTGCCTTCGAACAGCCCGTACTCGCTCAGCTTCCATCCCCGGCGCTTGGCCCGATCACGTAGGGCCACGTTGTGTTCCTTGGAGCCCGTGAAATATTGGAGCGCGGCGCCGTACGATTGGCGCTCCAGCAGGCGAACGTCCACCTGTAAATCATTCTGGAGTTTTACTGTGACCTTGTCTTCGCCCTTGGCCAGAACCTGTGCGACGCCGGGGAACTTGGCAAAATGCTCGGCGATGGCGGCATGGTTGCGCCCGGTCACCAGTAAATCAAGGTCACCGACAGTTTCCCGGCCTCGCCGCAGCGACCCGGCAGGCGTGACTTCCTCGACTCCCTTGAATTCCTTGAGATACGCGACTAGTTCCTGAGCGGTCTCGAAAGCGGTATCCAGACGAAAGCGCCCCGCGGCGCGGCGGAAGACCTCGATGGCCTTCAGGACATTTTCCTCGGACTTCACGCTCATGCCGGGGAGGGCGCGCAGCTTCCCCTCTTTCGCCGCTTTCTCAAGCCCCTCTACAGTTGTGATTCCCAACTTCTCCTTGAAGAGGCGGACCTTCTGCGGGCCCACCGTTTGCAGTTGCAGGAGGTCGAGCTGGCTGCGGGGGACTTTGCGGAGTTGCTCCTGGTGGTACTTGCATTGCCCGGTCTCCACGAGCTCGGTTATCTTCTTCGCCAGGTCTTCTCCGATTCCGGGAATCTCGGTGAGTTTGCGCTGGGGATCACGGGCGATGTCCGCGAGCCGCTCGGAGTAGCCTTCGATGGCGCGCTTGGCCCGGTCGTAGGCTGCCGCCTTGAACGGCCACTTGGTGTCTTCCTGAAGGATCTTCATGAGATTGGAGATCTCTTCGAAGACCGCAGCAATCTCTTGATTTTCCAGGGCAGCCTCCTGGCGGTCGCCGCTCGCCCGATTCGCATCCTACCTCGGGCCGAGGGAGGGCGAATCAGATCCGGGGCTGGTTCTGTACCACGCCAACTACATTACAGAATTCCGCCCGAGGATGGGAGAGAAAACGACGGAGGTGAAGACTCTTTCAGGTTGGAATCTGGCTGGCAATCTTGAGTTGTGTGGAATGCACCGGAGTCCTGCATGGCGGCCATTCTTTGGCCATGCTGGATCCGTCCTTGCGATGCACGCTTGGGTTCTCGCCCGCGGGTGGCTACGGGTTGCGCTCCCAGGCCTGGTGGAGTTCGGAGTCGGTGAAATTCCTGATCGGATGATAGTGAGTGCGCAGGTAGGCCCGGAGAGGTCCGAGGGGATCAGTTCCGCCCGCCGCGCCTCGGGGCACATCGAGCCATGCGGACCACAATACAAACCGCACCCGATGCTTCTCCAACATCTCCACGACGTTCTGGACCTGTTCGGGGCGCGTGTAGGCGGTGGCCGACAGGAAAGACACTTCGGTCGGGTTTTTCAGGCCGAGCAGGAAGTATGCGGCCGCATCGTCGGCCACGAAAAAGAAATCCCCGCTGCGTGTGTGCTCCGACAGCCAGCGGAATTTCTGGTAACGCGCAGGGTCGAGGAAGGCCACGCGGCCGACCGGGGAGTCAAGGTATCCCTTCCAGCCTGTCTGCACGATGGCGGGCTGAGCCACCAATGCCAGGAGCGCGGCAGCCCAAAGAAAGCTCGTGCACGCGCGCGCGAGTCTTCCGGAGGGCTTCAAGAACCAGACGAACACGATGAGCGCCGGCAGGGAAACCGAACACAACCTGAACCAGTTCGGAGAAAACGCGATGCCTAGAAATAAGCACAATCCTACGGTGCTGAGGAGCATCAGTCGGTCCCAGGGCTCTGCGGGATGCCTCTTCGCCTCCCGCAGATAGCGCACGATGAACAACAGATAAATGAGCGGCAGAAGCAAATGCATGGAAATCCAGACGCCCACGGCCGGCAATTCCAGCCAGAAAGGGTAGTCTGGCAGTTCCGCCATGTAGACCTGGGGTGTGTTCCAGTAATAATATGGATAGTATTTGATTGGGAATGTAACGACGCAGAAGAGGAACCGCTGCAGGCCGACCTTCCAGATCAAGTGAACAACCAGGGGAGCCATCACAGCGAGGAAACCTGCGCACAGGCCGGTCTGCGCCTTGAGCAGCCATCTCCAACTTTGGCCTTTGGCGCGTGATTCCCAGAGCAAGAAGATGGCAATGCCGAGGATTGCCGCGGCCCCGCGGTTCTGCGTAAACACTGTGGCCAGACCGCAGAGTGCCCCCGCGGCCACGATACGCGGCAAGCTGCGCGTCTTAATGAGCAACGCCAGCGCGGCCATGACGGTCAGCGTGCTGTACCAGTGATGCGTCGGGTCAAGCTCGGAGCTGAACGCAAACGCCAGAAACAGGAGGCTGGGAAGCAGGACGAGCTTTCCCTTCAGCACCTGCCTGGACAGCGCCGCTCCAAGCCAAGCCAGGCTCACTCCCAAGACGATCAGCATGGCGGCCGAAATCCAGGCCCGCACGCCGAACAGCTGGAAGAGAAAAAGGCAGACTGCCTGAATGCCGGGGAGAGTGAACTCAAAGAAGTCACGGTACATCACCTCCCCTTCGAGCATCCGCCGTGCTTCCAGAAGAAAGATGGGGATGGTATCGCCTTGATAAATGGGCGTGTAGGGCAGAAGGAATGCCTGGAGGAACAAGCAGGCGAATCCCCCAACCAGAAGAAACGCGACGGGGCGGTTGGCAAACGTCCTCAGGAGGTTTCTCATCCGTGGAAGCCGCGCGCTCGCTCCTTGCATAGCCGAACCGCGGGGTGGGAGGAGTCACAACCTACTGGACCGTCGGGCGCCGTTTCGAGCCTTCGCCAGGAGGCCTCCTCGTTGTGTTTATTTTCGTCACCCTCGATGATACAATCCGTTCTGGCATCCATGCTTTTCACCCGCTTCGGCCTGCAAAGCAAGATTATTACCATTTTCGCGATGGTTGTCATCTGCGTCGTGGGGGTGTCGACCCTCATTGCCATGTGGCTCACCCGCGAACCAGTCGAGGAGGAGATCTACCGCAAGACGCTGGCCCAGGCAAGAATGACGGCTAACCAGTTAGGCAACGGGCAGGCCCTCCGGGACTCAGAGGCTCTTCTACGCGTGCTGCGTCAGGTGCAGCGTGACCTGCACGGTGCCAGCCAGGCGGACGTCTTCCTGCACACTCCAGAGCACAGGCTCGCGGCTACGACCGACCCGCGGGGCAAGCATCTGGAACTCGACAATTTACCGGGCGTGGAAGGCTATCCGGCGTTTTGGCGACCGGGTGGGGGCCAACTTACCATCGAGACGGCAGACCGAAGGGACTGGATCATGGGGACCGCTATCCCTAACCAAGACCAGCCGGTTGGTTGTCTGGTTCTCAAGGTGTCGAAATCTCGCTCCAATGTGATTACCCGGGATTTGGTGGAACGAAACCTGTTGCTGATGCTGGCGAGTCTAGCGGTGGTGATCCTGGTGATCCACATGTTCTTCCTGAGGCAAGTGCGGAGGCCGGTCCTGGACATGATTCGGGTCATGGAGGCTGCCGAGGGCGGTCAGCTCAACGTTCGCGCCGCCATGGCCAGTCAGGATGAGATAGGGCAACTGGCGGGGCATTTGAATCGCATGCTGACGCGGATCGAGAACTTCAATACCGATCTGGGTCGCAAAGTGGAAGAGGCCACGGCGGAATTGGCACGGCGCAATCAGGAACTGCGGCGTATTAATGAGGAGTTGTTCGAAACTCAGAAAAACCTTGCCCGGGCGGAACGGCTGGCGGTGGCCGGACAACTGGCGACCAGTCTAGCCCACGAGATCGGCACGCCGCTCAATTCCATCTCCGGCCACGTGCAACTGCTGGCGCGCCGCATGGCGGCCGATGAAGCTACAAGCCGCCGCCTCCAGATTATCGAGAAACAGATCGAGAGCATTGTGCGGACGGTGAGACAACTGCTCTCCTGGACGCACACATTTGATCTGCGCCTGGAGCCTGTTGACCTTCGTCATATCCTGGAGGAGACGGTGTTGCTTTCGTCGCCAGCCCTTCAAACCCGGAGAATCGCCGTCCGGATGGAACTAGCGCAGGAATGTCCGCCCATTTACGGCGATGCCGGGTATCTCCAGCACGTCTTTCTGAACCTCATCAATAACAGCATGGATGCCATGTCGGGGGGAGGCGAGCTCACGGTGCGCCTGCATTCTCCGGCCGAGAGCGATGGGCGGCAGCTAACCGTTGAGCTGGCGGACACCGGACAAGGCATGACGGCGGAGACCCTGGCTCGGGTTTTTGAGCCGATGTTTACGACTAAGCGCCTGGGAACAGGGGCAGGATTGGGATTGGCGATCTGCGACCAGATCATCCGCCAGCATGCCGGCACAATTCACGTCGAAAGCGAGGTCGGCCGCGGCACGCGCTTTGTGATTCATCTGCCGCTGGACTGCCGCGAAAGGCTGGAGGCGATGGTGGGAGCGACCTCCGGGGTGAATTCGACCACGTGAGGCTGCTCCTCTGAGCGGCGCAGCGAGGGGCCTGGTTTTGAGGACTATGGGATCGCAGTATCCGGTGAACATCCTGGTGGTCGATGACGACCGCGACACGCGAGAGCTGCTGCGCGAAGTCCTCAGCGAAGAGGGCTACAACGTGGTGACCTCCTCGAGCGGCGAGGAGGCGCTGCAGGTTGGCAAGCAGGAATGCTTTGACTTGATCATCAGCGACATGAAGCTGGGGCCCGACTTGAGCGGCCTGGACGTTCTGAGGGCTTACAAAACGCTTCAGCCGGAATCCGAGGTCATCCTGATTACCGCTTTCGGCACCATGGAGACGGCCATCGAGGCGCTCAAGGGAGGGGCCTTCGACTACCTCTCGAAGCCTTTCAAGATCGACGAACTCCTGGTGCAGGTCGGCCGGGCCCTCGAGAATCGAAACCTCATCCGCGAGAACCGCGCCCTGAAGCGGCAACTCGGCAGCCAGGTGCAGCTCTCGAGTCTGGTCGGCCGGAGCCCGGCGATGTTGGAGGTTTACAAGAAGATCGCCATGGTCTCAGACTCCCGGTCCACCGTGCTGATTTACGGGGAGAGCGGGACCGGCAAGGAACTGGTGGCGAAAGCGATCCATCATAACGGGCCTCGGACCAACCAGCGCTTTCTGGCCGTGAACTGCGGCGCGCTCACCGAGTCCTTGCTGGAAAGCGAGCTTTTTGGCCACGTTCGGGGCTCTTTCACGGGTGCGTTTGGGAACACGCGCGGCATTTTCGAGGAGGCGAGCGGTGGGACGGTGTTCCTGGATGAGGTGGCGGAGATGAGCCCGGCGCTCCAGGTCAAGCTGCTCCGGACTCTGGAGGAGCAGGAGGTCAGGCGGGTGGGCAGCAACCGGCCCATTCTCATCGACGTCCGCATCATTGCGGCGAGCAACCGCAACCTGGCCGAACGGGTCGAACAGGGGAAATTCCGCCAGGATTTGTACTATCGCCTGCGGGTGATTGAAATCGCGCTCCCACCCCTGCGGGAACGGACTGAAGATGTCCCGCTTTTGGTGGAACATTTCCTGAAGAAGCTGGAGCACGAGCGCGGAAGAATGTTCTCCGTCACGCCGCAAGCGCTCTCTGTGCTCGTCAGTTATGCCTGGCCGGGGAATGTCCGCGAATTGGAGAACGCGCTGGAAGCCGCTGTGGCACTGACGCGCGCCGGGGTCCTCACGCCCGAGGATCTGCCGCCGAAAGTGCGCGCCGAGTTCCACGACGCGAGCCGCTTAGAAGATCTTTACGCCAACCTACCCTCCCTTGAGGAACTGGAGAGGCGCTACCTGGCTCATGTCCTCAGGATGACCCGGGAGAATAAGACAAGAACAGCGGGAATCCTCGGCATCAGTCGTAAGACTCTCTACCGCATGGCGGAAAGATTCAAGCTGCGTGTCTGACCACTCTGGGGGGTGGCGCAGCGCTTGGCTGGCTTAGGGAAATCTGAGGCCATCACTCTCGCGCGGGGCGGAAGCAAGCGCCGGCATCCACATATCCCACCCGGCCCATCGCAAGGGAGCGGCTGCAGCTGTGCCTGGCGGCACCCGTGCCGCGGGCGCAAGTGAGCATGAAATACTCCTACATCGCCAGATCTGTCCTCAAGCACCTCGCCTCGGGCTTCCGGCGGCCCTACATGGTAATGTTTGAGACCACGCTGATGTGCAATATGTTCTGTGAGTACTGCATCTTCGGCGCGGCGGGCAGATTCAACGACTTGCAGACCCGCGCAAGCCGCGAGCGCATTTTCCGGCGGATTGATGAATTCTGCCGGATGGGCGTGTTTGCTCTGAGTTTTTCCGGCGGGGAACCACTGCTGAATCCGTACACCGGCGACTACATCGCCTATGCGGCCGACCGGGGCATGTGGACCTCGATGCCCACCAACGGCTTGTTGATGAAGAAGTACGCCGATGCGGTGGCGCGGCTGGACATGCTGGAAGTGTCCATCGATTCACTGAATCCGGAGCGGTTTGCCAAGCGGCGCGGCTTAGCTGGCCTGCCGACAATCCTGGACAATCTTGAGTTCGTGCTGACGAAGCGGAAGCCATTTACTACGCAGATTAACGCCACGATCAATCTCGAAAATCTCGATGACCTGCCGGAGCTGGCCGAGTTTTGTCGCCAGCGCCACCTGGTGCTCCACCCCGAGGCCATTCACAACGTGATACGACAAGGAAAATCGTTGCCCGATGCAGAGCTCCACGGTACGGAGATTGACAGAGTGGAGCGTGCCCTGCGTGAGCTGCGCGCCCGCTACCCGCGGAACGTGCGCTTCTACACCCACTATTATGATTTCTATCGCCAGGGCGGTTTTGGACCGAAGTTTCCTTGCCGGCACCCTTCCAAACTGGTTTCAATGAAGCCTGATGGCTCCGTGCATCTCCCTTGCGCTTTTGTCACCTTGTTGGAGTCGCAGGCGCCGCTGAAGGAGGTTTTTTCTTCGGCGGCTGCCCGGGAAATAATCGCCCAGGAAACAACACTGTGGGACTTCTGCCGAGGATGCAAGATCGGTTGCCCATACGAAGTGAGCGCGTTCACTAACAGCCCTCTGCTGGCCCTGGAGTCGGGTCTGAATTTCCTACGGATGATGTGAGCTGAGGTTCAGGAACGGGGGCGATACGGGAGGCCCCGGGCGGACCGGGGCCGGGAGTGCGGCGAGTGATGTGGCCGGTTTTGGCTGGGGTGGGCGCGGGGACGGTGGCTGCGGGAGGGGTGCTCCTCTGGTACGCGTGTTCTGTGCCTAGCTCGCAGCTCTTCGGTCCCGCACTAGTTCGGGGCCCGAAGGAGGGCCGACGGGTGGCCCTGACCTTTGACGATGGCCCGACGTCGCCGTTCACGGAGCAGATTCTGGGGATTCTGAGGGAGCGGAGCATCATTGCTACCTTCTTTGTTTGTGGACGAAACGCGGAGCGGTTCCCCGAGGTCATCCGGCAAATTCACGCTGAGGGACACACCATCGGCAACCACACCTACTCTCACCCCTATCTTTACTTTCAGGGCCGTAGGAAAATCGCGGAAGAGATCGATCGCACGCAAGACCTGATTGAGAAACTTACCGGACATCGGCCAACGCTGTTCCGGCCGCCCTATGGGGCCCGATGGTTTGGCCTTTACCCGGTGCTGCGGGAGCGTGGACTGCAGGTCGTTCAATGGTCAGACACGGGATATGACTGGCAGAACAAAGCCGACGCCATTGTCACGGCAACGCTTCGGCGCTTGCGTCCGGGTTCGGTCATCTTACTTCATGACGGCTTTAGGGTGCCTGCTCCGGGGACGCCAGCGGATCGCTTCCAGACCGTCCAAGCTCTGCCAGCCATTCTTGACGGTGCCGTAGGGGCTGGGTTCACGTTTGTTTCGGTCAAGGATTTCCTTCCTGGCAGTTGACCAGTGTCCCAATTTGCGCCAGACGATGCCGACTGCCAATTCAGATGCCGGATTATAATCCCAAGAGGCTCTTACACTTAGGGGGGAACCCAGCGCTGCTACCTGGGCTTTTCATTCTGCTGCACCTTTTAGTTGACAGGAAGTGCCCACAGTGTGGCATTATGACACATGCGGTGGGCGGTTTACGGATGGTCGGGTGTGCTGGCCTTCCCTGCGAACCAGAATTGCCCAATGAAAACAAGGAGTTACGTAGGGTGTCCAGAAACGGCATCAGGCGTGCCCTGTAACGGCTCCAGGGTTCAGGAGCATTTATGGACGCGCCAAGGATCTTGATTGTCGACGACGACCAGGAGAGCCGGAACCTATTGAGCGAGGTTCTGCAGGCCAATGGGTACGCCGTGGGTGCCGTGGCGGATGGAGTGGCGGCGCGCGAGGAGCTACGCCGCGAAGGTGGATATACGGTCGTCATTGCGGATCTTCGCATGCCCAGGGAAAGCGGCCTGGAGTTGCTTCGCCGCCTGCGCCAGCAGAAGGCGACTCAGGCGATGGTCCTGATGTCCTCCTTCATCAGCGCAAGCGAGAGGAAGCTGGCGCAGGAGTTGGGTGCTCACGCCCTGCTCGAAAAGCCGTTTCGCCTGGCGGAGCTTTTGCGGGTGGTGGGAGAACTTGCTCATCCGAAGCCAATTGCGATATCGCCGTGAGAATGATGAATTGCCATGGTTAGGTCCCAAATGGGTTGTGAGGAGCGAGGATGAACATAGCGGACAAGGTGATAGAGATCATCACCCGGGAACAGCACCTGGCGCCCGGTGTCGTCAAGCCGGAGTCCACCTTTGCGGAACTGGGGATTGATTCCCTGGATGGGGTCAATATCTTGTTCGCCCTGGAACAGGAGTTTAAGATTGACATTCCGGACTCGGTGGCTCAGAACATGAGGAGCGTCAGGCAGGTGGCCGATGCTCTCACGCGGGTGATTGAGGGCAAGGACATCTCGGACCTGGTGGCCATGGCAAAGGGCGAAAGTCCTGTGCCCGACAGTTGATCCCCCTGCATTGCGGTGCCTGCCATGCGCAGAGTCGTCATCACAGGATTGGGAGTATTTGCCTCCACGGGCAAGGAGGTCGAGAGTTTTTTCTCGAACCTGCTGAACGGCCGCTCGGGCGTGCGCCGGATTACGCTGTGGGACCCCTCCTCGCTGACCGTCCAGATTGCCGCCGAAGTCCCTGATTACTCGCCCACCGACTACTTTCCTTTGAAGCGGCTTGATTTGCTGGATCGCTTTACGCAATTCGGGCTGTTGGCAGCTCGCCAGGCGATGCAGTCGAGCGGGATTCAGGTTGCGGAGGAGGAAAAGCCAAGGTTTGGAGTGGTGATGGGCTCAGGGATGGGCGGGGCGGAGACTTTTGATAGTGGGTATTTCAATCTCTATGCGAAAAACGAGACTCGGCTTCACCCGTTCACTATTCCGAAGATCATGCACAACGCCGTGACCTCCCAGATTTGCATGGAATATGGGGCGCAGGGGCCTTCGCTGGCGATTTCCACGGCCTGTTCCTCGGCGGGGCACGCGATCGGTGAGGCCTGCCACCTCATCAGGTTCGGCATCGCCGACATTATGCTGGCGGGAGGCAGCGACGCCCCTCTTACCTACGGGATGATCCGTTCCTGGGAATCTGTGCGTGTCCTGGCCCCAGGAGGTGCTGACCCGAGCCGCGCTTGCCGACCGTTCTCCGCGGACCGTGAGGGTATGGTCATGGGGGAAGGAGCTGGCGTCTTCTTGCTGGAGGACTGGGAGCACGCGCGGAAGCGGGGAGCCAAGGTCTGGGCGGAGGTGGCTGGCTATGGAATGTCCTCTGATGCCAGCCACATCACGCAGCCTTCGGTCGCCGGCCCAGCGCGAGCCATCAAGATGGCGCTCGCGGAAGCCAGTGTGAACGCCGACGAGGTAGACTACATCAACGCCCACGGCACCGGGACGCGTCTGAACGACGTGATTGAAACACAGGTAATCAAGGAAGTATTCCAGGACCACGCCCGCCGCGTGGCGATCAGTTCCACCAAATCTATGCATGGCCATGTGATGGGGGCGACGGGCGCTATTGAGCTGGCGGCCACAGTGCTGGCGCTCGAGCGGGGAATAATTCCCCCGACGGCCAACTACACTAAGCGCGACCCTGAGTGCGACCTGGATTATGTTCCCAACCAGGCGCGTGAGAAGCCCGTGCGCGTGGCGATCTCCAACTCCTTTGCCTTTGGCGGGCTCAATGCGGTCCTCCTGGTGCGCCGGTTTGAACAGGTCTGAATCTCCTGCGGCGGTACGCAAGCAGTTCTGAAGCAGACATGACGGGATCAAAAAGGATTGCGATCTTGACACTCAGTGTTGGCTGGGGACACGTGCGCGCCGCCGAGGTAATCGAGCGCGCCCTGCTTGACGGCGGTGAAAATGTCGAGGTCCGAACCTTTGATGCGATCGAGAAGGCACGTCCCTGGTTTCGCTGGCTTTACGTTGACACCTACTGGTGGATGCTCCGCCACGCCCCCGGGCTGTGGCGTCGTTTGTTTGAGCGGCGTCAGCGAAAGGCTCACCGTGCGACGGCTCCCCACTGGGTCTTCCGGCGCGGTTGCGCGGAGACCCTGCGGCAACTCAAAGCTTTTTCGCCGCATCTGGTGATCGCCACGGAGATCGGCGCAGCGGAAATCGCGGCGTTGGGCAAGCGCGAGGGTTGGTTTAACTCGCCCATTCTGGCGGTGCAGACGGATTTCCAGACCGAGCCCCCCTGGGTGCAACGCGAGATTGACGTCTACGGCATAGGAAGTGAGGAATCCAAGGCGCAGCTCATCGGCTGGGGCGTTTCTCCCAACCGCATTGTGCTGTGCGGGATTCCCATCGACCCGGCGTTTGCCCTGGCCTTTGAGGAAAGTGAGGTTTTGCGGGCGCTGGGCCTTGACCCGCGTCGTCCGGTGGTTCTGGTAATGGGGGGAGGCATGGGACCTGCACCCCTCGACGAGATTATTCAGAGCCTGGAGCGTTGTGGCCTGCCACTCCAGGTGCTCGCCGTGAGCGGCCGCGATCAGGCCTTGAAGCCACGCCTCGAAAGCCTGCGGGGCAAGATCGCTCTGGACCTCCACGTCTTCGGCTGGAGCGACAGCATCCCGGAATTGATGACGGCCGCGGATCTGCTGATCACCAAGCCAGGTGGGGTTACCACCGCGGAGGCCCTTGCGGTCGGCCTGCCCATGCTGCTCACTCATCCCATCCCCGGACCGGAAGAGCGGCATGTCCGGTATCTGGAGCAGAACGGGGCCGCGGTTCAGGCGCGCCGCCTCGAAGATATCCCTCGACTTGTCGCCCAGCTCCTGAACAATCCGGAGAAATTGGCGGAGATGGCGCGGCGGGCGCGCGAGCTGGCACGTCCCGAGGCAGCGCACGCCGTCGCCCATGTCGCTCGGGCCTTACTGGAAAAGGCCACCTACATCGATTTTCTGGCGCCCCCGCCCACGCGCTCTGGGGAGTCTGCCTACCTGATGTGACGCGAGGTGTGCTGTCAGGGGCGCAGGCGTCGGTGAAACAGTGGATTTTGCATGCTAGGGAGTCTGCGAAAACTCGTGGAGTACGTCGTCGGCGATTCGATTCCGGCGCTTGTGCGCTGGGGAAAACCCGTGCCGCGCTCGATTATTCGCGGAATCCAGGCGGACGGTTTCCGTGCCGTCGTTTCTTACGCTGCCCAGCGGCAGAAGTTCTTTGCGCGCCGGTTACGGGAAAAGCGGGTCGATCCGGCCCGCGTCCGCCGCCCGGAGGATCTCGGCGATATTTTCACCACACCGGAAGACCTGCTGAGCTTTCCCGCGGAAGATTTCCTCTGTCAAGAACCCCAGGCCGTATTCGAGACCACCGGCACCTCGGGAGCGCCCAAGCGGGTCTATTTTGGCTACGACGAGCTGACGTTTGCGGCGCGTTACCAGGCGGCGGCATTTTACGAAAACGGCCTGCGTCCCGGCGATCGCGTAGTCTGTACCTTCGATGCCGCGTACTGGATTAGCAGCTGGCTGACTTTTCTGACCTGCCAGCAGATGGGAGTGTTCTGCTCGACCATCGGCAAACCTCACCCACGAGAACTTTACTCGCGCTTGGGGCTCTACCGGTACAACGTCATCGTGGCGGACCCCACCTGGTTGGTGAGCCTGAGCGAGATCGCCGAAAAGGAAGGGACCTTTCCCGTCAAGCTGATTTTTGCGGCGGGTGATCGGATGACTGAAGTTTACCGAAGGTACGTTCAGGACGTGTGGCAGGCGCCCGTCATACTCGGCTACGGTTCGACTGAGATGGGCGGCGGACTGGGGATGGAATGCCGCCGCCAGGACGGCATCCACGTTGATGAGTACAACTTTCTCCTGGAGATCCTTGACCCGGACTCTAACGGTTATGGGGAACTGGTCGTCACCACGCTGGCCCGGCGCACCATGCCGCTCATCCGCTACCGTGTCCGGGATATTACGCGGTTGATCGACGAGCCGTGTCCCTGCGGCGCTACCCTCCGGCGGATTGCGGGTATCAAGGGACGCCGCGACGAAATGGTGGTCATGGGCGCGGGGAACATGCACCCGGAGATTTTCGAGAACGTCTTGCACGATGTCGCCGGAGTCTCTGATAACTGGCAGGTTGCTGTCCGCCAGGAGGGAACGCACGATATTCTGGAATTCCGCTGCGAACTGACCGACGGAGCTGATCCCTCGCAGGTGGAAACGGTCGTCCGCGAGAACCTCAAGTCCCGCTACCCCGAGGTGTGGGCCAACCAGGTCTGCGGGATGTATCAACTGGCATTCCGCTTTCTGTCTGCGGGAACGATTGCGCAGGGGCGCAAGCCCCGGCGCCTGGTCGATGAGCGCAGCGGCTAGGATTCCCATGCGATACCCCGCCCGTCTGCGGGGACGTGGGGAGAGGACTTCGATTTCCGTGAAGGGCACGCTATCCAAAAGCAGCGAGAAAAAGCAGACTTCGCAACGCCCTGCGATTTTCTGTGATTTTGATGGGACAATCACGCGCGTCGACGTGACCGACGAGATCCTGGCCCAACTTGCCCATCCCTCCTGGC
>Ga0315296_10001275_pt1 | contig 21977 bp, 19 predicted proteins | sample YL17G14_18_MG_FD_203921 | JGI IMG/M metagenome (GOLD analysis project Ga0315296, IMG submission 203921) | Sediment microbial communities from Yellowstone Lake, YNP, Wyoming, USA - YL17G14_18 | ecosystem: Environmental > Aquatic > Freshwater > Lake > Sediment | place: USA: Wyoming | collected...
GTATCTGGTGATTTCGTTGTTACTTTTAGAAAATACCACATTAGTGAGGAAATTTTAAAAGAATTAAATGAAAGACAAACGAAAATCGTTGATTATTTAAAAGTTCATAAGAAAATAAATAGGAAAATATGTATGGAGTTATTAGGTACATCTAAAGACACAGCGGTCAGGGCTCTTTCTTTGTTACAAGAAAAAAGAATTATTAAACGAAGAGGAAGAGGCAAAAATATTTACTATGAATTGGTCTAATAATGCGACGAATATGCGACGAATATGCGACGAATAGGGTTATTAGCAAAACACTTTACCTTTATCTTTGCCTTTGCCTTTAACTCTATTCTAATGGAATTTGCTAAGTGGTTTGAGAAGAAATAACAATGAGTTTGGAGGTGAGACCCCCCAAAATTAAAAGCTGGTCTTTACCAACATAGCCCTTAAATCCTCTCCCCTTGGGGGAGAGGGAGGGGTGAGGGGAATTGCGAAGTCCCACCCCGCAGAACTCATAATGCATGAGGGGAAAAATGAGTTACTTAGATAAGGTTAAACAACTTAGAAGTAAAAGGTTGTCATTTTTAAAAAAGGGCTTCAGGGAAGAAGCAAAACGATTGGTTAATCTTCTTCTTAGGAGAGGATATGGATGTAAAAAGATTTATCTATAAGGTAAGAGAGGATTAAGGTACATTTTGAAGTGAAATGCCCAAAAAATGCCCAAAACCCAAAAAGTTGATAACGTAGAGCAAAGTAGCAAACTCTATGTTTTTTATCCTCTACACTATGCTAATAAAGACGAATAAAAGTATTGCAAATGCTAAAAGGAGATAAAAATTATGAACTGGAAAGAAAAAGTTATCTTGCTTACAGGCGGGACTGGCTCATTCGGTAAAGCTTTCACTCGAATAATGTTAAAAAGGCATAAGCCAAAAAGTCTTAGAATCTTCAGTCGAGATGAGTTTAAACAAGAGAAGATGAGGCAGATGTTTGATGACCCCTGCTTAAGATATTTTATTGGCGATGTTAGAGATAAAGAGAGACTTGAAAGAGCAATGAAAGATGTAGATATTGTGGTTCATGCTGCTGCTTTAAAGCAAATTCCATCTTGTGAATACAATCCCTTTGAGGCAGTGAAAACAAATATCTTAGGCGCTCAAAACGTAATCAATGCCGCTATAGACAATAATATAGAAAAGGTGTTGGCTATAAGTACTGATAAGGCTGTAAGTCCTGTTAATTTATATGGGGCTACAAAACTTTGTGCTGAAAAGATGTTTATTCAAGCGAATTCCTATGTTGGTACCAGGAGAACTAAGTTAAGCTGCGTTCGCTACGGAAACGTGGTAGGAAGTAGAGGGAGTATAATTCCATTATTCAAGGAACAAAAGAAGAGTAACACATTAACCATTACTGATGAAAGGATGACGAGATTTTGGATAACATTGGACCAGGGCATAGAATTTGTCATTAAATGTATAGAATTAATGCATGGGGGTGAAGTCTTTATTCCTAAAATACCTAGTATGAGGGTGATGGATTTAGCTAAGGCCATAGCTCCCGATTGTAAGATAAAATTTATTGGCATAAGACCAGGTGAAAAATTACACGAAGTTTTAATTAGTGAGGAAGAAGCCAGACATACATTAGAGTTTGAGAATTTTTTTGTCATTGAGCCCGAGTATCATTGGTGGAGCAAAGATAATTGGAAGGGAGAAAATAGATTGAAAGACGGATTCAGGTATAGCAGTGATGGTAATGCTGAGTGGCTAACGACTGAAAAGATGAAAAGGATGATTAAATATGGAGAAATTGAGGAAACGAAATAAATCAGTAATTAAAAGGTTAAACCCATGAGGGATAAGTATCTTCCTTACGGATTACACTGGATTGATGAAGATGATATACAAGAAGTACTTAAGGTGTTGAGGTCAGATTGGATAACTCAAGGACCAAAAGTAAAGGAATTTGAAGAAAAATTAGCAAATTACTGTGGAGCAAAGTATGCAGTAACAGTTTCTAGTGGAACAGCTGCATTACATCTTGCTTGTCTTGCTTTAGATGTAGAACCAGGAGATGAAGTAATTACTTCACCAATTACATTCTTAGCTACATCTAATAGTGTCTTATACTGCGGAGGAAAACCTGTTTTTGTGGATATTGACGAGAAAACTTATAATATTGACGGAAATAAGATAGAAGAAAAGATTAATAAAAATACGAAGGGCATAATTCCTGTTGATTTTGCCGGACAACCCTGTGATTTAGATAGAATAAGAGAAATAGCAAATAAATATAATCTATGGGTTATAGAAGACGCTACTCATGCATTAGGTGCGGAATACAATGGAAAGAAAATTGGTGGACTTTCTGATTTAACTATCTTTAGTTTTCATCCTGTAAAAGCAATCACAACTGGGGAGGGAGGGGCAATTGCCACAAACAATAGTGTTCTTTATGAAAGACTCTTGATGTTAAGAAGTCATGGAGTGACAAAAGATAGTTCAAAATTTGAAACGGAAAATGCGAAATTAGAAGGTGGACAATGGTATTATGAAATGCAGGAATTAGGATACAATTATAGAATTACAGATTTTCAATGTGCTTTAGGAATAAGTCAATTAAAAAAATTAGATAAGTTTATTGAAAGAAGAAGGGAAATTGTCCAAATTTATAATGAGGCATTTAAGAATATAGAAGAAGTTATTATCCCTTACGAAAAACCGAATGTCAAATCAGCCTGTCATTTGTATGTTTTACAAATAGATTTTGAGAAAATAGGCAAAACACGAAAAGAATTATTCGACTATATGAGGGAAAATAATATTCTCTTGCAGGTGCATTATATACCAGTATATTTACAACCTTATTACCAACAATTAGGGTACAAAGAAGGGATTTGCCCAAATGCGGAAGATTTTTATCAGAGAGAGATAAGTCTTCCTTTATATCCTTCTATGCGTAATAGAGATGTCAAATATATCATTAATGCTATTTTAAAGTATTTAGAGGAACTGATTTGAAAAGGTTGGTGATGTATCGCGGTTGAAAGCCTGATATATAGAAATCTAACTAGGAGAAAAAGGGATTTTTGAAGCTACTAATCAATTAAAGATGTGGACAGCTAAGTTTGGAAAAGAATATACTGATAGAAATATGATTTCTTTAAGTAATTTGGAAAAATTATATCAAAATACTTATGGAATAAAGATAACCGAATTGAATGAATTATTTTTAGGGAAGATGAGGCGTTCAATTAGGATCCTTGAAGTCGGCTGTAATGTTGGAAATCAATTATTATGTTTACAAAATATGGGTTTCAAAAATTTATACGGAATTGAACCACAAGATTATGCGGTTGAACTTTCTAAAAAGAGGAGCAAAAATATCAACATAATTAAAGGTAATGCTTTTGATATACCATATAAGGATAAATATTTTGATCTCGTTTTTACTGCGGGGGTTCTTATCCATATTAATCCAAGGGATATAAAGAAAGCAATAAAGGAGATTTATCGATGTAGCGGCAAATATATCTGGGGATTTGAATATTATTCAGAAGAATATAAAGAGGTCCCATATAGGGGGAAGAAAAATGTAATGTGGAAAGCAAATTTTCCTAAAATTTATATAGATACTTTTCCTGGCCTAAAAAGGGTAAAGATAAAATTTCTCAAATATTTGGAGAATGATAATATAGATGTAATGTTTTTGCTAACGAAAAATGTTTAGGGAAGAGAGAATTACTGCTGTCGTTCAATCAAGGATGTGACCTACTTGTTTCCGGGTGAGCTTTGAAAATCAATTTTTTATGATAATTTGTTATAAAAAATAAAGGTAGTATATATGAATTTTAAAGGGAAAGTTGTTGCGAGTATAGAAGCTCGTGTCGGTTCCACAAGATTACCTGGAAAGGTAATAAAAGAAATTATCGGTAAGCCAATGTTAGAATTAATGATTGAAAGAGTTAAAAAAGCTCATTTTATTGATGAAATTGTTGTTGCTACTTCCCTTAATCCAAGAGACGATGCAATTGAAGAATTAGCCGCTAAACTAAAGGTCAGATGTTTTAGAGGTAGTGAAGACGATGTTCTTAATAGAGTTCTTAAGGCAGTTAAGAAATGTAATGGTGAACATATTGTTGAACTATGGGGAGATACGCCTTTGATCGACCCTCTTATTATCGATGCAGCCATCCAATATTATTTTCAAAACGATTTTGATTGTGTTGCAACATGTCTAAAGAAGACTTTCCCCTGGGGTATGAGTTTATTGGTGTTCCCTACACGAATATTAGAGGAAATTTCTTTAATTACAAATGACCCTGTTGATAGAGAAAACGTTTCAAATTATATTTATGAGCATCCTGATAAATATAAAATTGGTCACCTTCCATGCCCACCAGAATTGAACAGACCAGAAATAAGGTTGACAGTAGATGAATTGTCTGATTTTGAATTGGTTAAAACAATTTTTGAAAATCTAAGTTCTTCCAATCCTTTTTTTTCTACGCTTGATATTATAAAATTTATGGATGCCAATCCTCATTTACAAGAGATAAATAAGAATGTTAAACAAGAGAAGCTTAGATAAGTAGCTATTTCATTACAAGAATACCTTAGGTAATCATAAAGAGAATATGGATACCTGTAACAGTTGTGAAACTTGTTTTTCGGAAAAATATCTAAGAATATATTAGAAGAGAAAAGGTTTAAATGTTTTGCTGGATAATCTACTATTTGAGGTGGAGGTAAAAAGCAATGGATAAAATAGAATACGATGTATTTATAAAAGGTAAATTGGTTGATTTAGTATGCTTAGATGAAGAAATAGTAGAAAAAACAAATTGGTATAAGTGGTTTAATGATGAGCAGAATATGAAACATATGCAGAAACACTACTTTCCTAATACTCTTGCTTCACAGTTAGAATTTTTGAATGATTTAAGAAAAGACAAGAGTAAAGTGCAATTGGGTATTGTAAAAAAAGATGAAGGTTGTATGATTGGAATTGTAAGTATTCAAGATATAAATTTTATGAACAGGAATGCGGAAATCTCAATTGTAATAGGTGAACCTGCTGGTAGAAAACTTATATATGCTCAAGAAGCGATGAAGCTTATGATTGAGCATGGGTTTTTCACGCTAAATCTCTATAAAATTTATGGTGGGTATCTCGAGTCTCTAGAATCTTGGGGTGACTTCTTAAAGAAGAGATTTGGCTTTAAGGAAGAAGGCATTTGGAGAGAGCATGTATTTAAAAATGGGAAGTATGTAAATGTGCATCGTTTAGGATTATTAAGGAAAGATTATATAAAAAATAAACAGGGAGGCCTAAAGTGATAAATAAAGAAGAAATTATTAAAGTATTGTACGCTTCTATTGATGATATTAATGAGAAATTGCCAAAAGAAGAACAATTGGAAAAATCACTTGATACATCTTTGTTTGGCCCGTCAGGCAATTTGGATTCTTTGGGAATAATAAATTTAATTGTAGTTATAGAACAAAAAATAAATGAGGTATTTGGATTCACAATAACTTTAGCTAATGAAAAGGCAATGTCTCAGAAAGATAGTCCTTTTAAAACTATCGGAACCCTTGTGGATTATATTTCTTCGCTTTTGAAGGAAAATTCCAATGAGTGATCAACAGGTAATGATTATTACAGGTACAAGCAAAGGAATTGGTAAGTATCTGACTAAATACTATGTAAAAAAAGGATTTCAAGTTATTGGTTGTAGTCGCAGCCAAGTTGATTATGAATTAAGAAATTACCAGCATTTTTGCTTGGATGTTTCTGACGAAATCAAAGTAAAACAAATGTTCGCTGAAATTCATAAAACGTACAATCGGTTAGATGTTTTAATAAATAACGCTGGTCTTTATTCAGTCAATTATGCCATCCTAACTCCGGTAAAAACTGTTCAGGATGTTTTTAATATAAACATGATAGGTACATTTTTATTTTGTCGTGAAGCATTAAAATTAATGAAGAAAAGCTCATATGGAAGAATTGTTAATATATCGACTATTGCAGTGCGGTTGTCTAGTGCAGGAAATTCAATTTACAGTGCATCGAAAGCAGCTGTTGAACAATTTTCTAAAGTGCTAGCCAAAGAGGTAGCGCCTGATGGTATCACAGTTAATACTTTGGCATTATCTTTTGTAAAAGGTAGCGGAATGGTTGAGAATATAAGCGAGAAGGCTATTAAGGAAGCACTAGAACATACAATTTTGAAGTCTTGGTTAGATTTTGAAGATGTTGCGCATGCCATAGATTTTTTTATCTCTTCAAGAAGCAATATGGTGACAGGTCAAATACTCTATTTGGGTGGAGTATAGTGACTATCTTGAATGGGTGGAAGTTATTAAATGAGAGTCAAAATAAACGACATAGCCTATTATTTGCCTGAACGTATTGTAACCAATGAGGAGTTGAAAAAAGAGAATCCCAGTTGGGATATGAGTCTTATCGAGGAACGGGTGGGGGTCCTCAAACGTCATATTGCCCGTGATGATGAGACAGCTTTGGACTTGTCTGTTCAAGCTTGTGAAAAGCTTTTTTCCAAAAATAAGGATGCTAAAGAGCAAATAGATGGTATTATCTTTTGTACACAAGGCGAAGATTATATTATGCCTCCCAACTCTTGTATTTTGCATAAGATACTTAATTTAGCTGAAGATGTGTTTGCCTTTGATTTTAATTTGGCTTGTTCGGGATACATCTATGGACTTGCATTGGCGCAGGGATTAATCTGTTCTGGTATTGCTAAGAATATCCTGTTGGTAAACGCAGATACTTACTCTAAGTATATTAATAAACAAGACCGTTCAGTAAGAATGGTTTTCGGCGATGGGGCAGCTGTATCCTGGATAACGACCTCAGACTCTACGCAAGGAATCATCGATATCCAGTGTTCTACATCTGGAAAACATTATGATAAGTTTATTATTCCTGCAGGAGGTTGCAGAATGCCCAAATCCAAAGAGACAGCTATTCCCAAGACTGATGACAGCGGTAACGTACGGACATTAGAAAACATTCATATGGATGGCATGGGAATTTTGGTATTTGTCAATTCAAAAGTCCCAAAACAAATCCAAAGCATTTTGGCAAAAAATAAGCTTACGATAGATGATATAGATTTGTTTATTTTTCACCAAGCTAGTGGAGTGGCTTTGGATTCTCTCATACGCTTGTTAGGGATTAAACCTGAAAAAACATATCAGAATATTCGTGAGGTTGGGAATACAGTATCAGCCTCTATTCCTATCGCTTTGAAAGAAGTTTTAGAAAACGGGAAAGTATCTCGAGGCGATAAGGTTCTACTTTCTGGTTTTGGCGTGGGATTATCGTGGGGAACTGCAATTATTGAAATATGAATGAGTAAAAATATGTTTAAGATAGGTATAGCAGGTTGTGGGCGAATAGCAAGTAGTTTTGACGATGACCCTAAAAGAAAATACATTTCAACTCACATAGGAGCATATAAGTGTGTTGGAAACACGGATGTTGTTGCGGTGTGCGATGTAAACAAAAAGAGCCTTGAAAAATGTTTGAAAAAATGGGGCATATCTCGAGGCTATCTAAGTCTTAAAGAAATGCTACGGAAAGAAAAAATTGATATTTTAAGTATATGTACCCCTCCAGATACTCACTATGCCATTTTGAAACAAGCAATAGAATTTCCTCTTAAAGCCATATTTTGCGAAAAGCCATTGGCTGATAATTTGAAAGATGCAGAAAAAATGGTTAGGTTATGTAAACAAAAAAAGATAATTTTGCAAGTGGATCATCAGAGAAGATTTGACCCTTTACACGTAAATTTGAGGAATTTCATTAAATATAAAAAGTTAGGAGATATTCAACAAGTTAATTTTTATTATACAGCTGGTATTAAAAATACTGGTTCTCACATGTTTGATATTTTGCGGTTTTTTTTCGGGGAAATTGACTGGATAGAAGCTATGTTTAGTAAGAATAAATCAAATAACGAAAGAGACCCTAACTTAGATGGTATTTTGAAATTTAAAGGTGGACTATTTGGGACTTTTCAAGCCTGTAATGCTAAAAAATACCTTATTTTTGAACTGAGTTGTTTTCTCAATGAAGGAAAATTTATCTTAAAAAACAGTGGTTTTTCTGTTGACTTTTACGGGGTCAGAGATAGTTTATGTTTTTCCGGATATAAGGAGTTATATAAGAACAAAACTCCTTTCAATATTCATTATAGAAGAAATTTTATGGTAAATGCTGTTAAACATCTCTTAGGATGTATTCAAAAAAATAAAGATTCTATTTCCTCGGGAAAAGATGGGTTAAAGGCCTTAGGATTGATTGAAGCAAGTATTATTTCTGCGAATAATAATGGTAAGAAAATATACTTGGATTAAGGGGGAAATAAAGTGGAGAAACTAGCTATTTCAGGAGGGAAGAAAATAAGGGGAAAGCCATTTGTAAATTATGCAATAGTAGGAAAAGAAGAGAAAAAGAGAGTAAATGATGTTTTAGAAAGTGGAATACTATCAGATTTCGTTGCAAAGACAGGGGAAAATTTTTTGGGAGGACAACAGGTTAGAGAATTCGAGTTTTTGGTTAAAGAATATTTTGGTGTAAAATTTGCAATTACTGTAAATTCGGCAACCGCCGCTCTTCATATAGCGATTGGGGCCTGTGAAATTGGACCGGGCGACGAAGTCATAGTTACGCCCTATACTATGAGTGCTTCGGCTACTTCAATTCTAATGTCAAATGCTATTCCTGTTTTTGTTGATATTGAAGAAAAAACATTCTGTATAGATCCCAAAAAAATGGAAGAAGCTATTACTCCACGAACTAAAGCGGTTGTGGTAGTCCATCTTTTTGGCTATCCAGCTAATATGAATGAAATTATGGAGATTGCAAGAAAACATAATCTTTATGTAATAGAAGATTGTGCTCAAGCTCCAGGAGCTATGTATAAAGGAAAGTTGGTGGGTACATTTGGAAATATAGGGATTTTTAGCCTTAACCAACACAAAACAATCACTTGTGGTGAAGGCGGATTTGCAATAACTAATAATGAAAAATTAGCCTTGAGAATGCAACTTATTAGAAATCATGGAGAAGTAATAGTTGAAGATATGAACATCAATGAGATTAATAATATCGTAGGATATAATTACAGAATGACAGAGATTGAAGCTGCAGTTAGTATTGGGCAATTTAAACGGTTAGATTTTTTAAATGGGTATCGTATTGGATTAGCAGATTACTTTACAGAAAAACTATCAAAGTTTAAAGGGCTAATATTACCCGAAAAAGGAAGTTCTAATAAGCATGTATATTTTGTATATCCTATAAGATTTAAAGAGGTAATTGTAGGTATATCCCGAGATTTATTTGTTAAGGCATTAAACGCAGAAGGCATTCCGTTCGGAGCCGGATATGTAAAACCATTACATTTAACACCCATTTATCAGCAAAAGATTGCTTATGGAAAGAAAGGGTGTCCTTTTACTTGTGTTTTTTATGAAGGAAAAGTTAATTATTTTAGAGGTCTCTGCCCTGTTACCGAGAGAATGTACGAGAAAGAACTTATGTTAACCTCTGTCTGCAGATATCCTCATTCAAAAAAGGATATAGATGATGTGGTTGATGCGTTTCAAAAGATTTTTGATAATAAAGATGAATTAATGACTTTGCATAAATAAGAGGAGAGATAATGAAGTACTGCAAAAAGTGTGTGCAGCCTGATACGAGGCCAGGAATTTATTTTAATGAAGACGGGGTATGTGGTGCTTGTTTGTATGGAGAGGGAATTGAGAAGATTGATTGGGATGCTCGTCACAAAGAGTTAAGAGAAATCGTTCGTTGGGCAAAGGCAGATAGCAATGGCACTTATGACTGTGTGATTGGAGTGAGTGGAGGGAAAGATTCAACATTTCAATCCTTGTATGCGAGAGACGTTCTTGGTCTACATCCACTATTAGTGAATAGTGAGCCTGAAGACATAACGGATATTGGGCGACACAATATTGAAAATCTTAAGAAATTGGGTTTTGATGTAATTTCTCTTAGGCCAAATCCTCGAGTGATGAAGAAATTAATAAAGAGAGATTTTTACAGATATTTGAATCCGGTAAAAGTAACTGAATATTCTTTATGGGCCTCTGCATATATTGTGGCGCATGCTTTCAAGATACCACTTATAATTCAAGGTGAGAATCCTGGGATCACATTAGGGGTTAGGCACAAAACGGGGACTGGCAGTAATGCACTGAATGCTAATAAACAGGATACATTGGAGAAAGATTGTCTGAGCGAATATGTAGGCGATGGAATAGAACCTAGAGATCTTTTTATGTTTCATTATGACCGTAACCTTCTGGAAAAGGAGAGGATAAGAGGAGTTTGGCTGCAATATTATGTAAAAGAATGGTCTCAGCTAGGCAATGCTGCATTTTCCATCTCACAGGGCCTATGGATTAGACCATCCGATGTTAATCTTCACGCTTTGGGAACGTACAGACGTTTTTTTCAATTGGATGGGCGGCTTCTTGAAGTAAATCAAATGTTTAAATACATTAAGTTTGGATTTGGACAAGCCACAGATCATGCTTGTTACGATATACGGGAGGGCCGAATTACCAGGGAACAGGGGATAGCACTTATTAAGGAATTCGATGGTAGGTGTGGTGAGCAATATATTCAACGGTTTTGCGACTACATTAACATAACCAAAGAGGAATTGTGGCGAGTGGCTAATAGTTTCCGTGGAGAAATGTGGGAAAAAGATGGAAGTAACTGGAAGTTGAAGAATCCTATTTGGGAACAAGAACCAGTTGGGAATGTAGATATTAATGAAGTTATTGCATCTTTAGACCACTCTCTTGAGAGGGAAGTAAAGGAGAGGAAAGCGTGGTTTGAAGCTTTAAAGTCCCAACGACATAACATGTAAGATATTCTCGGGTAATCGGGAGAAATGAAAGTTTTCATATTAACTGAAGGCGGTAAAAATATCGGTTTTGGTCATCTAACGAGATGCATTTCTCTGTATCAGGCTTTTGAAGAAGGGGGCGTATTACCGGAATTTATAGTAAATGGTGACGAAAGTATTAGAGATTTATTGAGAGGCAAGAAACATAAGATTTTTAACTGGATAGAGGAGAAAGAAAAGTTATTTGGTTTTATAGAAAATGCAGATATAGTGATTGTTGACTCCTACTTGGCAGATATTTCCCTTTACAAGGCTATGTCTGCTTTATCAAAGATTCCAGTTTATATAGATGATAATAAAAGAATTAATTATCCTGAAGGAATAGTTATGAATGGAGCTGTATATGCGGAAGATGTTGATTATATAAAAAATGAAAATGTTGAATATTTAGCTGGTCCTGAGTATATGCCGTTAAGGAAGGAGTTCTGGAAAGTTCCGGAAAAGGAGATAAGAGAAAGAGTGCAGAATATAATGATGACCTTTGGTGGAGATGATGCAAAAAATATGACACCAAAAATTTTAATGTTTTTGAATGAGGAGTATCCTGAACTTATGAAGAATGTTGTTATAGGCAGAGGATTTCAAAACATGGAAGAGATAGACGATTTAAGAGAAAAAAAAGTTAATTTAATCTACTATCCGGATGCAGAAAAAATGAAAGAAATTATGTTAGAGTCAGATATAGCGATCTCTGCAGGTGGGCAATCTTTATATGAATTGGCAGGGGTTGGGGTGCCTACTATAGGAATTTGTGTAGCGGAGAACCAGTTAGAAAATGTTGAAGGATGGGCAAAAGCTGGCTTTTTAGAATATGCAGGTTGGTACAGTGAAAAGAATCTTTTGGAAAAAATAAGAAATTCGATGAAACATTTAGAAGATATAAATATAAGGAGAAATAAATCTGAACTTGGAAGAAAGCGTATAGATGGAAAAGGAAGTTTAAGAGTAGTTGGGATACTATTGTTTAATTGGTTTAAAGATAATCTCTATCTAAGAAATGCTGATTTTGAAGATGCTTTGGATATATTTAATTTATCAAATGATGAAACAGTCAGGAATAATTCTTTTAATCCAGAAAAAATAGAGTGGGACCATCATTCAAATTGGTTAAAAGAAAAATTGAAAGATAAGAATTGTCTGTTCTTAATTGTTTCTGATAATTCTGGCAAATTTTATGGACAAGTTCGATTCGTTGTAGAATCAGAAACAAAAGAAGCGACAATAAATATTAGTTTAGCAAGAGAGATAAGAGGTTTCGGTTTATCTTCCCTTCTTATAGAAAAGTCAGTAGATAAATTACTAGAAGTTCGTAAAGATATAAAGTTAGTCAAGGCATTTATAAAAGAAAGCAATGTAGCATCCATAAGGTCTTTTGAAAAAGCAAATTTCAAATTTTTAAGAAAGGTAAGAATCAAAGGAAATAAATCAAAGATTTATATGAAAGAGACTGGTAATGTTAAAATTTAATATTGGTAATAGGTATGTAGGTGAAGATTATCCCGTATTTTTAGTTGCAGAACTTTCGGCTAACCACCTTCAAAAACTTGATAATGCAGTAAAGCTTATAAAAGCGGCAAAAGAAGCAGGTGCAGATGCAGTTAAACTTCAAACGTATACCCCAGATACAATAACTATAGATTGCGACAATGATTATTTTAAGATAAATGAAGGAACTTTATGGGACGGAAAAACTCTTTATGAATTATATAAAGAAGCTTATACTCCTTGGGAATGGTTTCCTCAATTAAAAAGAGTTGCTCAAGAAGAAGATATGATTTTGTACTCTACACCTTTTGACAAAACGGCCGTAGATTTTTTAGAAAAAATGGATGTCCCTTGTTATAAAGTAGCATCTTTTGAAATAACAGATATTCCACTTATCGAATACATGGCGTCAAAGAGAAAGCCTGTAATTATTTCTACAGGCATTGCTGTGCTTCCTGATATTGAGGAAGCAGTTAATGCGTGTAGGAAAAGGGGAAATGACCAGATAGTTTTGCTGAAATGCACAAGTGCCTATCCTACTCCTTTAGAAGAGGTGAATTTAAGGACTATTCCGGATTTAAAAGAGATGTTTAAAACGATAGTAGGCTTATCCGACCATACACTCGGCATTTCTGTTCCAGTTGCCTCTGTTGCTTTAGGTGCAAGGACTATAGAAAAACACCTCACCTTATCGCGGTCAATGGGCGGCCCCGATGCAGCATTTTCTCTTGAACCAGATGAATTCAAAATGATGGTAAAGTCAGTAAGAGAAACAGAAAAAGCTCTTGGAAATATCTCTTATGAATTAACTGAAGAAATGAAAAAAAGTAGAAAATTTGCGCGTTCTCTTTTTATTGTCAAAGATATGAAAGCTGGTGAAGTTTTCACAGAAGAAAATGTGAGGTCAATCAGACCTGGAATCGGATTACACCCTAAATATTTTAAAGATATTTTGGGAAAGAAAGCAGCAATTGATATAAAAAGGGGTACACCTTTGCAACAGGAATTAATAATGGGGTAGAATATTATTATTGATGAGGAATTTATCAAGTTAGTCTAAAGGATAAAGAGTTACAAACTTTTTTTAGACAACAGAAGCATAAATAGGAGAGTTAATTTGTCAGTAAAAGATAGAATTTTTAAAGATGCTTCATTTTACTCTGTTAGTGCATATATTTCGGTTATATTTGGTACCTTGAAAGGTTTTTTTCTCAGAGCAATTCTTGGACCAGCTACCTATGGTCTTTTTAGCACCTACCAGGTAATTCTATCTTATGCACAAAATAGCCATCTTGGACTGTTGAGCGCGATAGAAAGAGAAATACCTTATTTCATAGGCAAAAGGGAAATTGAAAAGGTCGAAAATATAAAGAATACTTCCTTTACTGTTATACATTCATTTCTATTATTACTTATTACCATAATTTTTCTTTTAACATTCATTTTAGTGAAGAAGAGCTCAATTTTCATTAAAGGATTCAAGATAGTTCTTTTAATAATATTTTTTCAGCAAGTGTATTTTTACTATATTTGCTTGCTGCGTTCCGAAAAGAAATTTAACATTCTAAGCAAAACAACAATAATTATTGCGATTTTTTCTGCGGTTTTGTCTGTATTTTTAGGTCTAAAGTATAAGCTAACGGGCGTATTGGTATCATTAATAATTTCTTATTTGGCGGCTATCGTTTATATTAATATAAAAAGCAGTTATAAAATAAAGCTTAAAATTGATAGGGGTTTACTAAGTCAATTATTTAGAATTGGGTTTGTTCTTTTAATAATAGGGCTGGAATATATGACCTTAATAAATATTGACAAAATAACTATTATAATTTTTTTGGGGAAAACAAGTTTAGGCTATTATAGTATTGCTTTTATGATTTCAAGTTTAATAATGTATTTCCCCAATGCAATCGCAGGTGTAATGTTTCCTAACTTTCTAGCCAAATATGGAGAAAATGACAATATTCAGGATTTAAAAAGATATATGGTTCAACCGACATTAATATTTGCGTTCTTGATGCCAATATTAATTGGCTGCACATATATCGTCATTGAACCCTTAATTAAACTCACATTAAATAAATATATCCCAGGAATAGCCTCAGCAAAGATTTTGATATTAGGTTCGTTTTTTTTGGCTGTAGCTTATATGGCAGGACATTTGCTTGTCGTATTAAAGAAGTTCAATAAATATATGGAAATTCAACTATATGTGGTAATTATAACTATTTTACTTAATATCTTTTTTGTAAAATTAGGGTGGGGAATTGAAGGGGTAGCCTATGCAACTTCAATAGGATTTTTTCTTTACGCAACCTCTATAATTTATTATGCTTTTAAGCAATATTCGAATAAAATAAGAGAGTTTTTAAAATATATTATAGAAATTTACATTCCTTTTGGCTATATGCTAATTTTATTGTTTATTACAGAACTACTTTCAAAAGCTGCTAATGGTTTTAACAAATGGATTACAACGAGTGGAATATTAATATTATTTTCAATTTTTTCTATTCCATTAATTCTGCGAGCGAATAAGAAAACAGGGATTATCAATCTGTTTTTAAATACTCTTAGCAGGAAATAAATAAGATGAATTCAAAAATATTGATTATAACTGATAGGGAGGTATCTGTAAAAGAAATTGATCTGTTATCTGAAGAAAATAAAAGTATTGTTTTGATTGACCTTTTTTGTGCTAATAGGAATAAAGAAGGCATAATTGTTAAGAAAACAAACGATTATTTATCCAAAGAATTATGTGACCAAATCGATGAAAGAGCCACATATTTTGCTCAAAACTGGACGAAAATAGGAGAAAAGAATTTCTCTGAATATTATCGAGGGATTTTCTTAAGCGAATTGATGGAACATGATGCTTTGCTATTTTATATTAAGATACTGAAAAATATTGAGTTATTTCGGCGGATGATTCTGGAGGAGTCGCCATGTGAAATAGTTCTCATATCCGAAGATGAGTTGTTAAAGAATATACTTTTATTAGTTTTGGAAAAACAAGATATTAAGGTTAGGATGATCTCAAGATGGTTTTTTAGAGTAAAAAATAAAGCAAATGATTATTTTAAATATTTGATAGAAAAATATAAGATTGACATAAAGAAAGTGCTATTTTTACTAGCCAGAATCAGGAATCTAGGAATGAAGGATATGATTTTAGGTAAAGCTGCTTTGGAAAAACCTACTTTTTTTGTAATCAATCACCGGGTGATTCAACCAGTTGTGGAGAAGCTTCTTAATGAGAAAAAAGCGAATGTTATATTTTTAAATACAAATATTAATCTTTTTAGGCGATATATTAAAGAAAACTATCCAGTATCAATGTTTTTTGAATTTAAGATAAAAAAGATTATTAAGAGGGTAATAAAGAAAAATCAAAAACAATTTATGGCTGTATGGAATGAATTAATAAATAATGAAGATTTTAAAGGTAAATTCGTTTCTAATAATACCTCTTTTTGGAGAATTATTAAAAGGCAATTAGAATACTTCTGGGTAAAGAGATTTAAATGGTCTATAAGGAATATAGAAATACTGCGAGAGATAATGAAAAAAAGCAATGTGAATGGAATTTTGGTTTGGGATGATTCTCTTGAATTTAATAGAACATTGGTGGTAGTAGGAAAGTATTTAGGGATTCCCTCGATAATGGTTCACCATGGGATATGGGCAGTTGATCTGAAGATTGCAGAAAAAATATATGTTGACAAAGTAGCATTATGGGGCGAGAGAAGTAGAAAAGGATTAATAGCAAGGGGTATTAACCCGTCCCTGCTTACAATTACAGGTAACCCTGGATTTGATAGAATTGTCTCGATTAGGGGTAAGCAAGGAATTCATAAAGATAATACTATAGTATTTGCAACACAAATGATTGAGGATTATACATCTATGAGTGTGAATAAAGATGAAGAAATAATAGATGTTTTGTATTCCGCTATAAAGAGAATCCCGGATACTAGGTTAGTAATAAAAGTTCATCCTGGAGAAAAAATCAGAAAGTATCAAAGATTAATTAAAGATAAAAAATATCAAAATGTTGAGGTTATTAAAAAAACAGATCTATTTGGATTATTAAGTAAATGCAGAATTTTGGTTACTTACGTTTCTACTGTTGCGTTGGAAGCGATAATTCTTAATAAACCAGTAATAATAGTTAACTTAACAGGACAACCGTATGAATATCCTTATATAGAATCAGGTGCTGCTATAGGGGTTTGTAAAGAAGAGGATGTGTATCCAGCGATAGTTGACGTTTTAAACAATCCTGATGTTCAAAATAAGCTTGCAGAAAAAAGGGAAAAATTCATTTTAGATAATGCATATAAATTAGATGCTAGGGCGACACCAAGAGTTATTAATTTAATAGAAGAAATATTAAGTAAATCTTGATAGGTACTTAAATGCAGATAAAACAGAATCTTTACGGAATAAGTAAACCAATATTGATTTTCACAATAGCGATAGGTTTTTTTAGTGTTATTATATTATTGAAACAATATATCCTTTTTTTAATATTAGGAGGAGTGTTATCCTATGTTATTTACAAATACTTTTTTAATATAAAAAAGATATTTTTCTTTCTTTTATTTTTCGTTATTGCATTTCCAAAAATTCCACTTATTTCTACGGGTATGGTAGTTCCTATTAGATTAGAGGATTTACTTATCGCCTATCTCTGGGGAATAGTGGTACTTTATGTTATCAAAGGAAGAATTAAAATTCCCAAGAATATGATTTTTTTCTGGATAGGATTATATCTTTTATGGGGATTAGTTTCTACGACATTAGGTTATTTTAGAGGAGACGTAACGACTCCTCTATTTTTTTTAAGGAAGATAGAATATATTTCTTTATTTTTCTTTGCTTACCTGGTAATAGATAAAGAAAACATTTCCGAGTTTTATAGATTAATTTTTATTACACTAAGTGTCGTTTTGGTTGTTGCATTCATTCAATATTTCAAAATTTTTGATAAATTAGGAATTACTCAATATTTTCTCCCTTATTTACAATCTGCGAACCGTCGCTTCTGGCAGGCAGATTTGCTTTCCTCTACTTTTGATGGAAATTATGATTTAGGTGGCTATTTTATTTTGATCGTACCATTTTTGTTATCATTAGCATTGAATAGAAATTACACAAATAAATTGATTGCCTTTTTAGCATTCTCTGCTTCAATGATTATTCTATCGTTTTCTGGAGCAAGAACTCCCACTTTGATTGTTTTTGCAATGTTTTTTTTCATTTTTATAAGAAAAATGCTCTTTAGTACAAAAAAAGAGACATTCAAATCAGTTCTAATATTTACTCTTTTAATAGTAGTTTTTTCCTTAAGTTATAAAGTGCTTCTGTCACATTTCATGGAAAGGGGAAAGAATTTATTACAAGTATTTAGCAGGACAGGATTAAGTAGTTTATCCCAGATAGACCAGAGTGCATATTATAGGGCAACCAAGTGGATTCTTGTTTGGGAAAACTTTTTGGAACATCCACTATTTGGTATTGGGATAGGGGGGTTTTCAGAATATTTTGTTGGTGCAGATGGTCAACATATTCAGACATTAGGAGAGACCGGAATTGTGGGATTTTTTTTATTTTTTAGTATGTTGTATTATGTGATAAAAAAGAATCTGAAAACTAGATATTATTTAAAAAAGTTACCATATAATCAATTGAACGAATTACATAAGGCTTTTCTTATAGCTTTATCTTTAGCGATTTTAGGACTGATGTTGAATGGTATTACAATAAACATTTTTGATTCTTCTAAAGTAGCAATGTGTTTATGGGCTTTTATCGGTGTTGCTGCAAAATTAAGTAGTATCATGAAAACTGAACAAAGCAAATTATTATATGTATTTAAAGGAATTAATGTATGAAAAAATCAGAACTTAAGAAATATTTCGCTAAAAAATTAAGATGGCATTGGTATAGACAATATGAAGCACAGGCTGTTTTTGATTTTTTGATGAGCGCTGCTGAATTTTGCAAAAATGGTGTTATACTTGATGCTGGTGCAGGCCATCAAAGATACAAGCCGTTTTTTGAAGAGTGTATTTATATAACACAGGAACATGAAAGTGGGATTAAATTCAAAAATATGCAAAATATCGGATATGATTTAATAAGCTCTTTAGATGAGAAAATTCCTCTAAAAGATAATAGTCTGGACGGAATCCTATCTACTTCTGTGGTAGAACATTTGAAGTATCCTGATAAATTCTTTTCTGAAGCGTATCGTGTTTTAAAACCAGGGGGCAAATTATTTCTTACCGTTCCTTTTTGTTATCTCGAACATGAGGTGCCATTTGATTTTAATCGACCAACGAGATTTGGACTGGAAAGATGGTTTAAAGACGCTGGATTTAATGAATTTATTATTAATCCTTCGTCATCTTCTACTGAGGCTGTGTGTAGTTTTTTACCTTTTGCAATTTTAAATGACAGATTAAAAAGCAATAAATCTCCTCGCGAGATTTTTAATGATCTACTAAAGAGTAAAAATTATCTAAGGGTGATATTCAAACTGGTAATACCCTACATTTTTTTCTTGTTTGCAAAATGGACCTGTAGTTTAATTAAATTTTTAATAGATAGAGGTCCGCATGACTATACAAATTTTCCTGTTGGATGGATTTCAGTTGCAACAAAATCAGGAAATTATGAGAATTCAGTGGTTTTTAAAGACAAAAATGATTTTTTGAATAATTGTAAGCTTTAATTGTATGCCAGGTAATTTTATCATTTATTATTTGAAAAACCCCGGATCTATGGATTGTTTAGGATTAACAAAAATGCAAAATTGTATGTAATGGGACGGAAAAATAAGATATTTTCAAAGGTGCTATTTGAATAAGAGATAGTGATATTGGAAGATAATAAAGTACTTGTATTATTAGGAGAAAACAAATGAATAATACAGATTCTTTAAAAGAAGAAAATGTTTGGAGGGAGTCAGGTAAGTTAATATTTTTGGCGATGATTTAGATGAGAAATTATGATAAGCGCTATTATTTTAAACTGGAATGGGAAAAGACATCTCAAAGAGTGTTTAGAATCTTTGAGGGATCAGGCATACAGGGATTTTGAAACAATTTTTGTTGACAATGGTTCAAGTGATGGTTCGGTTGAACATGTTCGAGAGAACTTTCCTTATGTTAAAATTTTGGCATTAGGTAAAAATACCGGTTTTTCTAAGGGAAACAATGAAGGAATAAAAATAGCAAAAGGGGAATATATTGCTTTATTAAATAATGATACCAGGGTCGATAGATATTGGCTTGAGGAATTATATAAAAGTATTTGTAAACACCCAGAAATTAGTTTTTTCGCTTCAAGAATAGTTTTTTATGACCAGCCAGATAGAATAGATAGTGCGGGTGATGGCTATGCTATATGTGGAGCACCCTTTAAAATAGGACATTGTGAAAACAGAAGTAAATATTCGCAGGAGAACATTGTATTTGGTGCCTGTGCAGGAGCTAGTTTATATAGAAAAGAAATGTTAGATGATATAGGTTTATTAGATGAGGATTTTTTTGCTATATATGAAGATGGGGATCTAAATTTTAGGGCGCAGCTAAAAGGATACAAATGTCTATTTGTTCCTTCTGCCATAGTTTACCACAAAGGAAGCAGTTCTATTGGTAAATTGAGTGATTTTTATGTTTATCATGGACAGAGAAATGTGGAGCACCTTTATATAAAAAATATGCCTTTGTTATTGATTTTGAGAAATGGTTACATCCATTTTTTTTATAATCTATTAGCCTTTTTCTATTTTTCAATTAAAAGAAAAGCAATAAAATTTATTCAAGCAAAAATTGATGTTCTAAAGAATTTACCCGTTTTATTAAAGAAACGCTTAGTAATTCAAAAACGTCGTGAAGTTAGTAATTATTATTTGTTAAATTTGTTTGAAAAAAAATGGTTGAGCACAAGAATTAAGGGAAAATTGTAATGAAAGACCTATCTATTATTATCGTAAATTATAATACTAGCAATCTCTTAAAAGAGTGTATTGAATCAATTAAAAATAGTGCTCTAAATATATCTTATGAAATAATCGTTATTGATAATAATTCATTTGATAACAGTATTGATTTAATAAAAGATAAATTTCAAAATTTAAAAATTATTATAAATAAAATAAATTTAGGTTTTGCTCGAGCTAATAATCAAGGAATAAAAAGGAGCGAAGGTAGATACATATTATTGCTAAATCCCGACACGGTAATATTGCCGAATTCTCTTAAAAGAATGATGGAATTCATGGATAATCATCCGGAGGCAGGGGTGGCTGGGTGTAAGGTTCTCAATCCAAATGGAACGCTCCAATTAGCGTGTCGCAGGAGTTTTCCAGCTCCGAGTGTATCGTTTTATCGGTTGACTGGATTAAGCAGATTATTTCCCAAGAGTAAAACTTTCGCTCGATATAATTTGACTTATTACAACCCAGATGTTGTGCAGGAAGTTGACGCGGTATCAGGTTCATTTATGATGATAATAAGGAAGGCTATAAATGAAGTAGGGATGTTAGATGAGCAATTTTTCATGTATGGTGAAGAACTTGATTTGTGTTTCAGAATGAAGGAAAAAGGTTGGAAAGTCTATTATGTGCCAGATGCTGAAATAATTCACTATAAAGGTAAAAGTAGTCAACAAAGGAAAAGGAAAGCAGTAATTGACTTTCATAAGGCAATGTACATTTTCCATAAGAAACATTATGCCGGTCACACTTTTTTTCTGTTGAATTGGATAATAATTCTGGGAATTATATTGAGGGCGGGTTTGTTCCTGGCGTTGAGCTTGTTTAAAAAAAGTTGAAATAATTCTATTCGAAGGGTTTTATTCTCATGAAGAGTGCATGGCGAGTATTTCTAACGGTTTTGATTGATGGTGCGCTGGTTAATGCGGGGATAGTCCTGGCTTTTTTGCTCAGGTTTGGTGGGAAATTGCCAGCCTGGAATTTTTCTGCTTATAAGGGCTTGTGGGTTTTTGTTACTATTATTATGCTTGGAGCTTTTTACGTTTCTGGCCTTTACGACAGGCGACGTAGTTATACAATGGTCAATATCCTTGATAATACAATTAATGGAGTAACTTTAGGTACTTTGTTGATTTTTGTAGCTGTCTATGCTGCAAGGCTAAGAATTGGTGCTTTTCCAACGACAGTCCTTATGATTTCTTGGTTACTTAACCTTATACTCATTAGTGGCTGGAGAATAGTTCTGGTCAGGTTTAGAAAGGTTGCACCAAGAAGGGTTTTAGTGGTGGGAAGCGGGGAAGGAGCTAACTCTATTGTGGAGGATATAAAGAATCGCCCAGAGTTGGGGTATAAGCTTATTGGAGTTGTGTCGGAAGAAGAGATGGAAAATCCCGCATTGGGAGTTAAACATTTTAAATCTATAAGGAATATTAGGCGAATTGTAACAGCAAATAAGATAGATGAGATGATTATATCTCTTCCCCCTGAGGCACGGAGGGAGATGGTTGATGT
>Ga0315296_10001276_pt1 | contig 21974 bp, 18 predicted proteins | sample YL17G14_18_MG_FD_203921 | JGI IMG/M metagenome (GOLD analysis project Ga0315296, IMG submission 203921) | Sediment microbial communities from Yellowstone Lake, YNP, Wyoming, USA - YL17G14_18 | ecosystem: Environmental > Aquatic > Freshwater > Lake > Sediment | place: USA: Wyoming | collected...
GTCAACTCAGGAAACATAGCAGGAAACATTTTTGTCAGTCTGTTCGGCGAGGGTGGAACTCTGTGGGGAATGATAATCACAACCATACTGCTCATAGTAGTCATCTTCGCACTGTATAGAATCGATTGGGAAAAACTGCTGAGGAAATACGTTGGAGAAAGAGGCGAAACGAAAAGTTGAGAGTGATCGCTGACCTGCACGTTCACAGCCGCTTCAGCAGAGCTACAAGCGAAAAAATGACAATTGATGAAATCACACGGTTTGCTAGAATCAAGGGCTTGCAGCTTGTCGGCACAGGCGACTTCACTCATCCCAAATGGCTTGAAGAACTTGAACAGAATCTAACTGGGATTCCAGACGCAGATCTCTACAAATCAAGAAAGCATCCCGAGTCCAACGTCTCTTTCATGGTTACAGGCGAAGTCGCAACAATCTTCACCCACGAAAACGACGTCAAAAAGATACACCATGTTGTTCTTACTCCCAGTCTTGAAACCGCAGTTCAAATCAACGATCGACTGAAACGATTTGGCAATCTGGCAAGCGACGGTAGACCAATGCTCGACATGACTGCACCTCAGCTTGTAGAAGAAATAATGCAGGTCAGCACGCAAAACGTTGTTATTCCCGCTCACGCTTGGACACCGTGGTTCAGCCTCTTCGGAGCCTTCAGCGGCTTCAACCGAATGGAAGACTGCTACCAAGATGCCACAAAGCACATTTTCGCCCTCGAAACAGGCTTGTCCTCTGACCCAGCTATGAACTGGCGCCTGAGCAGCTTGGACAAATACGCGCTGGTTTCCAACAGCGACAGTCACAGTCACTGGCCTTGGCGAATAGGCAGAGAAGCCAACGTCTTCGAACTAGACACGCCAACATACAGAGAAGTTGTGAACGCCATACGCACAAAGGACCCTGCTCAGTTTAAGTTCACGATTGAAACAGATCCGGCATATGGGAAATACCATTGGACAGGACACCGAAACTGCAAGGTCTCGATGCCCCCTCAAGAAGCTGTCAAGTTTGGAAACCGTTGCCCCATGTGTCGTAGAAGCCTCACAAAAGGCGTTGAACAACGTGTTGAAGAACTAGCGGACAGGCCAATCGGCTTCATGTTGCCGAACGCCGTAGGATTCAAGCATTTGTTGCCTCTCTCGGAAATAATCGCAACCGTGCTTGGTGCAAGTTATCCAAGCGTTCAGAAAGTTTGGGAAGTCTACAACTTGCTTGTCGGGAAGTTCGGCAACGAGTACACGGTGCTCATGGACGCACCAGTGAAAGAAATGTCTCAGATAGTGGAGCCAAAAGTCGCCGAGGCAATTGTTAGAGTAAGAGAAGAAAAAGTGCACATTACCCCGGGCTATGATGGCGTGTACGGGCAACTTGTCATTTTCGAAGAACCAAATGAAGCGGAACCCAAAAAAGAGCCAATCAAACAGCGCAGATTAGCTGACTATGTGTAAACTGCACGCGATTTGCGCTTGTGCAAACAGTCTTAAGCTTACGTGTCAACCTAACTGTTCTCTGCGTGTTACACGCCATAGCGCTCCGAGTTTGACTGACAAGAACAAGGTGCGGTGAAAAAATGGATTACGTTGATTTGGTCGGACTAGTAGATGGGTCAACATGGCAGCCTCTTTCGAACAAGCTTGTTGATCTTATTCTCACAACAAAAAACGATGAAAAGATGCCAGGTACTCTGGCTCGTCGCATACTTCACTTTTGGCAACAAGACAGCTTAACGAGCAAGCTGGGTCTAGCAGTATTGTTGGAAGCAGCTGTTAAGCTGGAGCCTGAAAGAACCCTGAGTATTCTGTCTGAATTCCAACTCAGAGATCTTGAGTCAAAGATCAGAGACGAATTGTCGCCGTAACGAGAGATTCAGCCCTTGATCAAGTTTGGAATTGAATTTGTTCCACGTGAAGCCTATTGGAAAATCATGTACTACGTAATTCAAGCTGAAAAAGGCGGCTTCAGCAACCTGTGGATAACAGATCACTTCAACAATCGCAACGTCTACGTGACATTGGCAGCAGCCTCCATCTACGCCAACAGAATAATCTTGGGTCCTGGCGTGACCAACCCGTATATGGTCAATCCCGTCTTTACTGCGCAAGCAGTTGCCACGCTGGAGGAAATGGCGCATGGCAGAGTTGTACTGGGAATTGGTGCAGGAGACAAGACCACCTTAGATACGGTGGGCGTTGAAATGCAGAAACCGTTGACCGCGGTTCAAGAGGCAATTGCCATAATAAGAGGAATGCTCAACGGCGAGTCAGTAAGCTATCAGGGCGAGGTTTTCAGAACTGCTGGCGCCAAATTCCTGTTCAAAGCCCGCAGGATTCCGGTTTACGTTGGTGCGCAAGGTCCCAAAATGCTGGCATTGGCTGGAAAAATAGGGGATGGCGTGCTCATAAACGCGTGTCATCCTAGAGATGTCGAATACGCTGTGAGTTGTGTAAAAGAAGGCGTAAACGAAGCAGGTAGAAAGCTGGACGAGGTTGACGTTGCTGTTTATACGGCTTTCAGTGTGCATCAAGACTTGAAGAAGGCCAACAAGGCAGCTGCGCCGCCAGTGTCGTTTATTGTGGCCGGATGTCCGCCTCAGCTCTTGGAACGTCATGGTATCAGCTTGGGAAAGGCTGGGGAAATTAGAGAGGCTCTCAAAGCTAACGACTGGGGACGAGCCTTCGGCGAGGTGACGCCTGAAATGATAAATGCGTTTTCAGTATCTGGCACACCAGACATGTGCACAGAACGCATCGCTGAGCTTCTTAAATCGGGCATAACTCAGTTCGTTGTGGGTTCACCAGTAGGCGCGAATGTAAGGGAAGCTATAGAACTTGTCACCCGTGAAATATTCCCGCATTTCAACGCGTGGCAGAGCAACGCTATTCAAAGCAATACTTGACTTCCTGAAATTCTCCGATGAGTTTGGCGACTTCAGCTTTGATTCTTGAAGATTGTTCGCGATCTTTGATTACTCTTTTTATGAGTTCAGCGATTTTCTGCATTTCCTTTTGTTTCATGCCTCTTCGAGTCACTTCGCAGACTCCGAGCCTTACGCCGCAGTCAGTGATAACGTTGGCTTTCTCCAAAGTCTTGGCGGTTCGCCTCCCATTTCCGAATCTTCCATAGTTAAGATAGACTTGATGAGACTTGGTGAATCCTAAACTTGTGCAAGCGACAGGAAAACCATATTCAGCAAGCGTTCTTGCCAATGTCTGTGCGTTCTTGACCACCTGTGTTGCATATTTTGGGCCAAATTCCTTCATTTCAGCCAGTGCGAGCGTCAGAGCAGCAATTCGATTCCAGTGGGCGTTGTCAACAAGCGCTGGATAAATTCTTTTCTTAATGATCAAGCCAATCTCTTTATCAGCTAGGATTATGCCGCCCTGAGGTCCAAAGAAGCTCTTGTGCGTTGATCCGAACAGCACTGCAGCTCCTTCGCGGATCGGATCTTGAAACTGTTTTCCAGCGATCAAGCCAAGTACATGTGAGCCGTCGTACGCTATCTGTGCGCCTGCATCCCGTGCAGCTTCTGACAGCTTTTGGACTGGGTGTGGGAACAAGAATAGGCTGGCTCCGAAAATCACTATGCGAGGTTTCTTACTCGTTATCATTTTCTCAGCGCTTTCTACATCAATGTTCATGTTCTTTTCCAAGAATGGAAATCCTTCTACTCTTAGCTGCAGAAAGCGTGGGAGTCCCTATTTCCAGATGCCCGGATATCCGCCGTTGTCTGCGGAAACGCAAACTACAGTGTCGTTTGGTTTTGTTAATGAGGCCAGTACGATTAGGTCTGCGATGTGCCCTGAGAGTGGGCGAAGGTCAGCGGTTTCGACGCCAAAAAGATGCTTTGCCAATTCCTCGCCATGCATTTCTATTTCATCGAGAAACCGTGTGCCCATGTAAAATCTGTCTACAGAAGTATATCGGTGTCCCAGGTCAGAAGATAGCAAAGAACGAACCATCGGACTCAAAACGTTCTCCGAGGGAATGAGATTAAGCGTTTGCTGCCCCCGCCACTTCTCGTGTCTCTCAACTAAGGACGTTATCTCATCAATCATTTGCAGGCACTCCATGAAACCATGTGTTCTCTAGCGGTTCAAAAGACTTATGTTTGCAACTTCAAGGTTGCTGGGGAGACCGCGGTATTCAACTCGGTTTGGCATATTCCACCTTAACCTATGAGGCAGAATGAACCGCGATTCGAGTGCAATCAGAAGTTCCTGTTACTTTACGTTGTTTTCTAAGCGCCTGCAGTTGCGGCTCCGACATCAGGAGAAGCAAAAGAGCTCGTGTTGAGACGGTTCTCATGACTGGGTTCTGAATTTCAAGAAGATGGCTGAAAGAACCCAAACGGCAACTATCGCTATGGGATGGTTGCGATGCGCCAAAGCTCCCACCAAGTGCAGATCTCAAGCAAGTCTCTGAGCCACTAGAAGATAGAGCTCCTTACAGCTATAGTTCGCCTGTATGATAACAAAGAAAAGCGTGAGACCTGCCTCTCAAGCCTTCTTCCTAGTTTTCCTGATGTAGATTAGAACGACTGTTCCAGCCGCGATTACTGTGATGATTGCAGCTAATATATACCACACCGGAGGAAAGGGCTCAGTGGGCGTCGGATGCACCGGGGCTTCTACACTGAAGTATACGGTTGAAGACGCTCCAGTATTTCCGGCAGTATCTAGGGCATAAACTACGATTGAGTGCACCCCCTCGGATAGACCGATTAGTGTGGCGTTGCCCGTCATGGTGATGTTTGGTCTTTTGTCCAAGCTGTGAGCAGTCCATGTCACTGGCTCATTCAATATGAAAGTCAACTGGATATCGACTGTGCCATCGGTTGTAGTGTAGGTTTTGTTTTCGGGCGAAGTGATCAGAATCCGTGGGGGAGTAGTGTCTGAAGATGATACGATTGTTGTGAAGTAAACAGTGTTCGAGCGTCCCATATTCCCAAAGGTATCATTTGCACATACTGTCACACTGTGTGTTCCGTTCAGTAGATTGGAGATGGTGAAATTGCCACTAATAGACGAGTTTGGCGCACCATCCAAGCTGTATCCAATCCACAAAACCGGTTCGCTCACAGTGAAAGTAAGGGGCACCCCTCTCGCACTGTACGTCTTGTTTTCCGGCGAGAGTATTTGAATTGCTGGGGGCGTGGCTTCGACTGAGAAGGCAACTGCTGCCGAACCCCCCAGATTCCCAGATGTGTCATTAGCATATATCTTGGCAGTGTGTGGGCCGTCACGCAAGCCCATTATGGTTGTATTGCCGCTGACAGTCAGGTTATCGTGTCCGTCCAAGCTGTACGCCATCCATAATGTTGGCTCGCCTACTGTAAAGATCAACGGGATGTCTTTTGTATTGTACGTCTTGTTTTCTGGAGAAAGAATATCAATTGTGGGCGGCATGACGTCTGGTAGTGTGCCTCGAATTGAGACTTCGCGAGTTGAATGTTGATAAGCGAAGTAGATCCACCTTCGAGTGACAGTATCATACAATGTGTCATTCAGATTAAGAGGAATCTGCGTGGCGTCGATGACCACTGTGTACGGGGGAGGAATCAATTCTTTTGGGATGGTCACTCTCATAAAGCCGAATAATTGCGTTGAAGACGTGTTGGAAACTCGCATTTTGATTGTTCCGGTTTGGCTGGAATAGTCAAAGCTCTCTGTACTTGAGTTTGAGATAACACTCAAGCTATAATCTGAGGGGAGCTGATGACTGGAAAACAAGCCCATGAGTGGGTAGTGATCGGCGTTGTATGCGTCTATCAAGTGGGATTTGTCTCCTAACCCATCGCTTCCAGTCGAATTCTGATATGGTCCGCTGTAAATGTCGACTCCTGTATAGTTGCTCCAGAAGTTGCCGCCTGTGGGCCAGCCTAGATCGTAAGTATTGCTGTAGCCTGAATATCTATGGTAAACCTGTCTGGTGTTGTTGAGGAAATTGTTCTCATATATTCTATTGTCAGATGAGTTGTAAACGTAGATGCCGTAGTTGTTCTTCGATACGGTGTTGCCTGACAATGTATTGTTGTGGGATAAGCGATAGAAGTAGACCCCGTTTAGGCTGTTTTCTATGATGTTTGCAGAAAAGGTGTTGTTGAATGCCGAAGCCAGATATAGCCCGTTGGAATTGCCTGTTATGTTGTTTCCTGAAACTAGATTCAGATGCGAAAAGGAGAAGAAAACACCGAAGTTGTTGTTCACTATCGTGTTTCCTGAAATTGTGTTGTTGTAGGATGCTGCTGAAAGCTGGATTCCATAGGTAAGCGATGGGTTTGGGTTTGGCACTGGGTTTGTTATCGTGTTTCTGGAGATGATGTTCTGCGATGAACTTGTGACGAACACGCCCTCCGTGTTGTTGGCAATCGTGTTGTCAGAGATTACGTTATGTGATGATTCATCGAGGTAAACACCAATGGAGCTGTTCACTATTTCATTCCCGGTGATACTGTTGTCACTCGATAGGCTGAGTTCAATCGCAGAGCTGAAATCTGCCACTACCAAATCTCGCACTGTAACGTTTCTCACGCTGTAAAAAAAGCCATCTAGTAGTATTCCGATTCCGCTTCCAGGGCCTCCTCGAAGCGTGTAGTGGTTTCCATCAATGATAATATTGCTTCTCTGGACTTCGATTGAGTCTGAAATGTCGCCGGAAAAAGTGTACACGTCTCCGGTTTGCTGGATAAGCGCTGTAGGAGGGCTAATCGAACCGTCAGGCATGATAGTTATGGTTGGGTTTGCTTTGGTTGTTTCTATGAATGGAGATGAAATGATAAAGGCAAGCATGATTATGATCAGTTTGGACAACAGTTTGTTCATGGGAACATCAGTCAAACCTTCTCCTCCCGACTCTTATCATTTTTGGGGGCTTCTTTGTGTCCATCGAGCAACTCGTTGCCTCTAATTTGACTCCGAGTGCAAGAAGCTTGGAGCGCCTTCTTTCCAGACTCTTGGGTATTCACTGTCTTCGGCAGAGACACATATTATCACGTCCTTTTGGCCTGGTGAAAGAGGCGAAAACCAAGTCGGAAACATGACCTGAAAGTGGACGCAAATCAGCGGTCTCCGCATGAAAGACTTGCCTCGCAAATTCGGCATTTTGTCGTTCAGTTTCGCTGACAAAATGTGTATCCGTGTAGAAACGCCCTTGAGAAGTGTATTGATGCTCCAGGTCTGACGACAACAGAAAAGGAACCATAGGTGCTTGGCGTTTTCTGAAGATTTTGGGTTAATGGTATTTTGTTCGCCCAACTGTTCATGATCGTTATTAGGGCAATTTTTCATCCGCTGTGTGGTGAGCTCCGAACGTGTGAAACGTGCAGATAGTAAATTTGCGTTTCTTGGAGATGAAATCAGACTAGAAAGGAGCGGGGTTCACTTGTTCGGGCTTTTCCTCTGGGCATCCACGGTTGCGGCTCCTAGTGTCAAGATGAGTATAAGGGACCAGACTGATGCTGTTCTGAGAATGTCATTCTGAATGCTAAGCATGTAGGCAAACAGAAGCATAACGCCCACTACCAGAGACGGGATACTCACAACCAACCAGAATTCCCACCAGGTGTAGATTTCGAGAAAATCTCTAAGCCAGCCGAGAATAACGCGCCCCCCTTCTTCGGGGATTTTTAGAGTTAACAAAGGTATTTCTGCCTTTCTGTTGTTAGAAAGCAGAGGATTCTTCTAGGGTCGACTTGCTCTAAGATTCTTGAAGACCTGTGCACGCATAACCTTCGTTACGTTAGGTATATAAACCTCATTTAGATCAAACCTAACATTCTGGAGAGAGAGTTTGATATGGCTGCTTGGAGATTGATAACGGTCCAGCCCAATCTTTACAGCCGCCTCGAAGGCGAACTTAGGTGTTCTAGGTGCGGTCAGACTTTTCTCGTAGGTGCTAGGGCCTGGTCACACATGTGCCCGAGAAAACAAGAATCATACACGGAATATTTCTGCTTGCTTTGTTTCAAGAAGCTCTGGATATGACGCGTTTAAGACAGCAACGATTATTGCACTGTTCGAGCTTTGACTAGTCGCGAGGCGCGAGTTGTGAAGATCAATCTTGTTAGTCTTTGAATCACTTTCCTGTCATTCTTCTTCCTCGGCAATCTGGCATTTTCTGCCAATCAAGTATTCGTTGAGCATTTCCACACGAGCTTTTCCGATCGCCCAGAGAATTCCAACCGATCCGAATGTAATTCGTGTAAATGACCTTATCAGGTAAATCAAAGAAGACTATGGAGAGCAGGTTGCAGTCGAGTGGCTGGATGTTTTGACTCTTGAAGGATAGGAGTGGTGGGATTCCTGCAACATCACGGGCTCTTCTTATTGCGATTGGGCTCAATGGCACTCAGGTGATTAAAGATACGCTTTCGGAGCCAGTAGCCATGCGCGCGCTCAGTTAGATGTGCCCTTTCTTTTCCTAGGAGTTAGCATTCCTAGTGGAGAAGCGCCAAGACCAGCGTGAGAATTCCGGAGAAGCATCGCCTCAAAATCCGTGCTTTGGGCTGCATCATCTTGATTGTTTATGGTTTGTAGTTGATCAATTGGTTTTAATTCAGCGAGACGGAAAAAACTGATTTTCCTCTAGTCAATTGACTCTGCTAACATGTCTGCAACAATGCATCCTGCAATAGTCCCAACGAAGGCAAAAGTTACACCAACGAGCAACAGTTTTGAAATCAATGTTACTGCCATCGAAATCGCCGCGTCAATTGACATGTATTCCGATGCCAGAATCATTGGGGGCGCTGACATCAATGCTATTGCAAGGAACATTCCTATAACTATTGAAACTGCCGTGTAGATCACAGATTTTCTCAGGTCAACGAAGTAAATGCCAAACAAGAAGCTGACTATGAGAACAATTAAGATATAGACGAAGAGCGTCATCCCTTCTATGGGCCATTTCCAAAGGACGGCCATAATGTACGCTCCCATGTAATCTAGACTTAAAGCGATGGTTGCAGCCAATTCAAGAATAAATTTCGGAGGGTGCATTCATTTCTGCCTCCTGCAGTATATATACAGCACTATTTCGGACAAGCTAGTTCCAGAGGCTATTCCAACTATGAGTATGAACCAGATTTCTGGTGGGAGAACCTTCGCAAGAAGCAATGGAGACATGATCATTGCAACAATCAAGAGAAAAAACAAAAATACCAGTCTCCATCGTACTGGCTGCTGCTCGTTGATCTGGGTTTGTGCTTTGTCGGGTTCTCGGCGCCTAAGATAAGAGCGAAGCTTTATCCAGAATATAGCGACGGTCAGAAAGGACGTTAAAATGATGTAGTACGCTAGAAGAAGGGGCAAGTTGCCTAGCAGAGCTAGTGCGAAAATGACTGACAAGACTCCTGAGAAGACGCTTAGATAAAGCCTCAGTGTAGAAGACGGATACGCTCTTAACTTCCTTTTGTTCTGGTTGGTCAACGCTTTTTTTTCCTGTTAGGTTTCGTTAATTATTACAGCTTGGGGTTCCCTAAACACGTTTAGGGAGAACTGCCCAATCAATGGGCCTTCTAGAAACATGTAAATGCGATAGAACCATTTGTTCGTGCGTTGAGAATCGAGCAATGCCTCGGTGACTTCTGGAGACACTGTTGCATTAATCCTGATTTCAACGGTCATGCTTGAATTAGGAAGCACCGATACAGGTTTCGCCCTTGATGGTTCTTCTGGACGCTTGTATACCATGGATTGCCCGTTGAGGAATATACTTTGTTCAACCCCAAGAGCATTGAACACTTTTTGTGAAGGATTTTTCAATGTAAGAGTATTGCTTATTTCCAAGTCGGTCTCGCTGAATATCCTGATGGTTAGCTCTGTTGTAGAGAAGTCAAGCGCGCGAACGGCTGTGTAAACTTCCATATAAGTAATCCATGCTTGAATCGTCCCAAGCATAAGCAGTATTGTGGCTATCGTGAAGCTTGGTTTGGCGAATTTCTGTAGGTTTCTGAGCATGTCGTGTCTTCTCACAATTTGAAAGAGCTAGAGTAAGAATGGCACAAGAGTGAAGTAACAGGGGGATTTAGCTCTTGTATTTATGGCAAGCAACGAACCTGTTTTCTTCTACTTGGACTAGTTTTGGCTCGGTTTTTTTGCAGATGTCCCAAGCATATGGGCATCGCGTGTGGAATCTGCATCCTGGTGGGGGGTTGATGGCACTTGGCACTTCTCCCTTGATTACAATCTCAGTTCGTCTACCTGTTGGGTCTGGAACAGGGACAGCGGCAATAAGAGCTTCTGTGTAGGGGTGTAGTGGCTTCATTATGACGTTCTCAGCTGGTCCTCGTTCTACGATGTTTCCTAGATACATTACTGCCAAGCGGTTGCACATATAGCGTGCTAGTGCTATGTCATGGGTGATGTAGAGGAATGAGCAGCGGTACTTCTTGACTTCGCCTAGTAACAGTTTGGCGACTTCGCTTCTAATTGAAGCGTCCAACATTGAAAGGGGTTCATCTGCAACCATGAATTCCGGTCGAAGTATGAATGCCCGTGCGATTGCTACTCGTTGCCTTTGTCCACCGCTTACTTCGTGAGGGAAACGATAGATGTATTCCTCTGGAGGAGTCAGGGCCAAGTCTTCAAGTACCTCAAACACTCTTTCTCTTAGTTCGCCTTCACTTGTTGCGAGTTTTTGGATGCGCAAGGGTTCAGCCAATATGTCGAAGAGGCTCATTCGCGGATTCAAGGATTCATAGGGGTCCTGGAATATCAGTTGCATTTTTCGCCTCATCTTTCTCATTTCACGTTCCGCAGAAATGGCCGTTACATCTGTACCTTTGAAGTTGACTTTCCCTGAGGTTGGTTCAATAAGCCTCAGGAGCAGTCTTCCAGTTGTTGTTTTTCCACAGCCGCTTTCACCAACTAGGCCGAAGACTTCTTCCGCTTTAACGTTGAAACTGACATCCTCTACAGCGTGAACGATTGGAGAGCTCTTAGTAAATAGCGTTTTAAAGAAACCTAATTTTATTGGGAAATACTTCTTCAGATTAGTCGCTTCAAGTACTACTTCCTCGTCGGTATGGTTTTTAGTCTTCTGTGACATATTCTCACTAACCTATAAGGTGACATGCAGCAAAATGCTTCGAACTTGAGACCTCAAGCATCTCAGGCTCTTTTACGCGGCAGCGTTCCATTGCGTGTGCGCATCTCGGATGGAATCTGCATCCTGGCGGTGGGTTGAGGAGATCTGGCGGGAAGCCGCTTATTGATGCCAGTTCCCTCTTTGGTCCAATTATACTTGGGAAAGCTCCGATTAGCTTCTGTGTATAAGGGTGCAAGGCATCTTTGTATACAGACACGGTGTCTCCTTGCTCCACGATTTTTCCAGCGTACATTATAGCGATTCTGTTACAGGTATCTGCAATCATCGAGAGATCATGAGATATCAATATCATCGAGAGGCTTAGTTTTTGTTGCAGCTCCTTGATTACTCTGAGTACTTGAGTCTCTATAATAACGTCCAGCGCGGTAGTTGGCTCGTCGGCAATGACGAGTTCTGGATTGCACGATAAGGCCATTGAAATCATTGCACGTTGCTTCATGCCTCCACTCAATTCATGGGGATATCGATCGACTTTTGAGGCACCTACTCCGACCAGATCCAGTAGTTTTCCAGCTCTTTCCAACCCTTCACTTTTGGCAACATCTTCATGTGTGACGATTGCTTCAGTAATCTGGTCTCCGATAGATTTGGTTGGGTGGAGCGCATTCATTGCGCCTTGAAATATCACTGATATTCTTTTCCATCGGATGTTCTTCCGGAAATCTTCTTCACCGAATTTCAGGATGTCTTCCCCGTTGAACATTATTTTTCCGCCAACTATCTCTGCGTTCCATGGGTAAAGCTTCAGAATGCCTAATGCCGCGGTTGTTTTTCCGCAACCTGATTCGCCAGCCAGTCCTAATGCGTCTCCTTTTCGAACTTCAAAGGTAACATCGTCGACGGCCTTGACATGGCCTCTCATTGTCTGATAATACAGCTTGAGATTTTCAACTGATAAGAGAGCCAAGCTACCGTCTCCTTCTTAGCCTTGGGTTAACAATTTCGTCTATTGCGTATCCCATGAAAACGAAAGTTAGACTAATGAGTGTGATGGCTAGCCCTGGAGGAACTGTCCACCACCAAGCAAAGTTCTCGAAGGCACCGTGGCCGAAGGCGTAGTTCAGCATTTTTCCCCATGTGGGTACTCTGGGATCGCCGAACCCTAGAAAGCTGAGCCCAGCCTCGGCCAGAATCGCTCCAGGGACGCTCAACACCAGCGATGCTAAGGCTATTGGGAAAACGTTTGGAACTATGTGCTTAATCATGACGTAGTATCGACCAGCACCTGCTGCTACCGCACTCTCGACGAACGCAGCTTCTCTGATTGACAGAACTTGGGAGCGAATGACTCTGGACAGTCCTGTCCATCCGAATAAGGCTATGAATAGCACAATGTAGAAGACGTTCTTACCAAACAGCTTCACTAGAATCAATAATAGCGGTAGTACAGGTAGACATATCAGAATGTCTACCAAACGCATTAGAGTTTCGTCAACTGCTCCACCTGAATATCCTGCCAAAACGCCGAGAAGGACGCCTATCGAAGTTGAGATGGCCGCTGCGAGCAAGCCGATTACCAAGGAGATGCGTGTGCCGTGAACCAATTGGGTCCAGACATCTGTTCCGAGGAAGTCTGTGCCAAGTATACCATGAGAGCGTCCTGGGATGTAAAAGAGCGCGTTCTTAATCGCCAGTGTAGCTCCAGCGCTTGTTGCATCTTCTGTTGGTCTGAAAGATAGTTCAAAGGTTAAGGTGTAGTTTCCCTTTGTTGGTTGTGGGAAGATAAGCGTTGCGATATTGGTTGTTGTTGGGTCAAGGTAGCCGAGCTTTCTGAGCAGCCAGTAGTCTGTTGATTCCGCATTGACAGATGACTGCATGTTTTGATCTGTGTAAGGTTCGCTCCAGATTAAAGTTGAGTTGTTTTGTGGATTGGTCAATGAGATTTTAGTGGAGTACCACAGATTTGTGATATTGTGAGTTGACAAATCGAATGAAAGGGTGAAAGCCTCAGGTGGCATGTTGTATAGGTAAGAGAAATCAGCAGTGAGTGTAACTGTCCCTTGCTTGGGCTCCTCGCTCATGTTTACATTGACGACAAGGCTCCTTCCCCACTGGATATTGGCATATTCAGATGTCTCGTTGACTTCCCAGTATGGTCTGACTTCCATAGTGGACGAGTACTCTTTATACTGCGGGAAGACTGTTAGCCAGCTTGGCACTGCGAATTTTCCGGCCACTCTAGGGGCTGTTATCGGATCGTACGGAGAGAGCCAAGGAGCAAATATGGCTGTTCCCACAAACATGAATAGAAGCGCAAGGCCAACTAACCCGATTTTGTTGTGAAAGAATTCGTCCAGGAAGCCCTTGATCCTTCGTGTTAGGATAGTTCTTGTTTCTTTTGAAACGAGTGGCGTCATGTCAGCTGGTCTCTCCTCTTATCTTCTGAACCCTACTCGTATCCGAGGGTCTAAGACTCCGTAAAGCAAGTCTGCTATAAGGTTGGCTATTAGCATCAAAATAGCATAGATGAAGAGCACTGATTGAACCACTGGGAAGTTTCCGGAGTTTAGTCCAGCTATGTACCATGAGCCGACTCCAGGCCATGTGAATATGTACTCAGTTATCATGGCGCCCGTGAATATCCCTGGAACGGACATAGCAATCATTGTTGAGATCGGCGGCAGTACGCTTCTGAAGGCGTGTCTGTATAGCACTGTTCGTTCACTTAAGCCCTTAGCGCGAGCTGTAACCACGTAGTCTTGAGTGAGGGCTTCGACGATCATGTTCCTCGTGTAAAGCGCCCAACCTCCGAAGGCAGATAATATAAGGGTTAAAGCAGGCATGGCAAGGTGCCACGCGACATCGGCCATGTAGGCGAAAGGGTTGGTCGGTGCCGGAACACTGGTTAGGCCTCTTGCTGGGAAAACCTGAAATCCAAACCACAAGAACATTAAGTAGGAGAAGAACAATAGGGCCATCATCTGAATGAAGAATGTGGGCACTCCATCTGCGAATAGTCCTGCTCCTACAGCAATTACGTCTGCCGCTGATTTTCTTCTAGCTCCAGCGAATACTCCCACAGAGATGCCAAGCATTACCGTGCCAATCAGTGATACCCCTAGCAGTAGAACTGAGTTTGGGACGCGCCAAGACAGTTCTTCAATTATAGGCTTTCTTGAATCGAATGAATAGCCGAAGTTCCAAGTGAACATGTTTCTGATGTATTTGACATATCGCAGGTATATAGGCTCGAGCAGTCCGTAATCTTGGAGCAGTTGTTGTCTCATGTCGTATGTGAAGTTTGGGTCAAGGATTGTGGCAGTTGGGTCTACTGGTGCGAATACCTGAAAAATCATGAAGTTCAGGGAAGCTATAACATATAGAACGATGATTGCGACCGCAATTCGCTTGATTATGTATTCTCTCATTTTTCAACGCCTATTTTCGACTTATGTATCTTCTTTTTCTGATGGCTGAAACCATTTAAAGCTATCTCCATGTTGCAGAATTCATTCTTATGTGTTTTATCTATAGAAGAAAGTGTAGTAATTCTTATATTGCCGTTGCAATGTAGTGTTATGTGCTGAAAAAATTAAGGAGAAGGGAGAAATTTCATGGAAACTAGAATATTGAAGACTATGTGCTTGACTATAATGATGGTGGCTTTGATCGCTACAGTTTTCACTGTTGCCCCAGCATCTTCACCAACTACGAGAGGTCCAAAAATAGACACCCTGCGATGGAAAGTGACAAGATCCCCTACAGCCCAGCTGGTGGAAATGACGCTTGGTCCGCCAGGTGGCAGCGATATCATGCAGGGTTCGATCAGACCAACCGATATTGAGACCCTAGCTGCTCAAGGCAAAATCGTTAGCTCAAGGTCAGGAATGCACTTATGCTGGTTTGGCGTCAACATGAGGAGAGTTCCTCTAGACGACGTGAACTTCAGACACGCTCTTGCGCACTTGATTCCAAAAGACAAGATCATCGGAACATTGTTCAAATATGTTACCATTCGAATTGACACACCAACTCCTCCAGCCCAAGCTTTGTGGTATAACCCATACGTTGACCCACACTCATTCAGTCCAGACGAGGCTAAGAATATTCTGCGACAGGCCGGTTATGGCGAGGGTGCTCCGTGGACGTTGCCAGGCGGCGGTGCAATGCCGACTTTGAAGGTGTACATGCCGTTAGAGGTTGTAGCACCTACTTCCTACGTCATCGGTAAGATGTTTGTGGACGAAGCTAACGCAATAGGTCTAACGAACATTGTTTCAGAGCCTTTTGACTTCGCTGGATACCTCGCAAAAGTGTATGATCAATGGGACTTTGACATCTATTGGGTATGCTGGAGCCTAGGTAGATTCCCAACGATATTGTATTTGGGTTATGATTCAAGCCAGAACTATCTGGGTAGTCGCAACCCATCAGGCATCAGCTGGCCAGCCCTTGACACAGAGCTCCGAACTTTCTATTTCGGTCTTGACCACTCAGCAAAGGTGGCTGCCATTAAGAAAGTTCAGGAGATGGTTATGGGCAGTCCAACTCCTGCTGGTGACTATTATCTCGACTACAACATGGATCCAACCTATCAAGCGCTTGCATACTTCCCAGTGTACTCACGGAACATCTACGACATGGCTAATCCAGGTTTGAAGGGCCTCATAAACATGTTCGGCTATGGAACTGATAACAGCTATACCTACATGAACGTGGAATGGACTGGTGGTACACGTCCTGGCACCACAGACAAAATGGTGGTTATGGTTGAGAGCGAATATCCAGAGACGCTCAACCCAACCTCTGGCAAGACTGTCTATGCTTGGGATTTCATGGGCGGCTCCTTTGATGGTTTAATGGCAACTAACGCATGGAGTCACCGAGACGAGCCGTGGTTGGCAACGTCTTGGTCATATGGAAAACACTCAGACAACAAGTTCTACATAAAGTACAATGTGCGAACCACAGACTTGCAAGGTCAACCCATCGTGTGGGCGGACGGCAAAGCATTTGCTCCGTCTGACGTGAAATTTGGGCTGGACTTTCTCACTCAGTGGGATCCAACCCGATACAGATACTTCTCAGACTACATTGGAGCAGTTGGCGTTGTCGGGAACGAAGTAACAATCAACATGACACAAACGAGCCAATGGTTCCTGTATGACATGGGAGCGGCGCTGCAATTCCCTGAACAGGTGTGGGCCAAGCATCCAGTGCACAACCACGCATGGGATAGCAGAACTGAGGTCGAAACCTTCGATCCGTCTGCGTACACGTATCCACAAGCTGGAAACACTAACCCAGGCCCGATCGCTCTGCCAACTCAGGTGTTCGGTCTAGGACCATGGATCCTGAAACACAGCACCAATTTCATTGCAACAAGCGGCTACGGTGACCTTGAAGCTAACCGCAAGTATTGGCTGACCCAAGATGATCACGACCTAATATTGACCAACCAATTCCACTACAGCGGCGATGTAAACAGGGACGCAAAAATAAGCATATTGGACTTGGCACTTGTCGGCAAGGCCTTCGGATCAGTTCCTGGTATGCCACGCTGGAACCCAGATGCTGACATAACGGGTCCTGCAGGAACGCCACCAGACAGCAAAGTAGACATCGACGACTTGTCACTCAGTGGCAAGTACTACGGTGAAAAGAAGACAGTCCCGTAAACTTGGAGGTGTTTAGAGTGAGAGGAAAAAACATATTGTGGATTGCATTGATAGCAGCTCTACTCTGTCCAGGGATCATTAGTGCAGTGAAAGCGCCAACAATGCCAACGATGTACATCGACCCACCAGCCACCTTAGGTATTAACCCGGGTGACCTCTTCGTCGTCAACGTTCAAGTCTCAGATGTCGCAGACCTATATGCTTGGGAGTTCGAGCTATCCTTCGCGCCGTTCTCAAACGTCATACGCCCGATTGATGTGGTGGAAGGCGACATAGACTCTAATTTCACTGCCGTTCGAACCGATAATTTCGCTGGTTGGATGATCGTCGGTGGAATCATAGACCCAGACCCATACACTGGCTCTGGAGCCCTAATGACTATTACCTTCACGATACTAGAAGCAGGCTCAAGCCAACTTAACCTTCACGACACAACGCTTGCAGACAGCAACTTGGACCTCATCCCACACAACGTTGTGGACGGCTATTACCAAGGCACTGAAGCAAACTTGGACAGACTCTTGGGAACAGCCCGAGGACGCAAAGCCCCATTCTATCCAGGGAACACCACATACCAGAAAGCCAAAGTTGTAAACAATGGCTGGCTACCATTGTACACTCGGCTCAAGTACACGTCAGTACGCGGCGACGATGGTAAAACGACGACAATCTACAGTGGACAGCAATACATGTCAACTATCGTATATTCGACAGTGTACCTCTACGTGAACGAAGTAATGCCAGTCTTCGAAGAGTGGACTGAGGTTGGAACAAGCCCATACCTCGACGCTGCAGGAGACGGCAGCTACGTCAGAGGCACGACCTACTGCCAGCTAAGTAACGTCTATGGATTCGACGACGTAACCTTAGGGTCATTGGACAAAATCAAGGAAGTAAGACTTGAAGGCTACACGCAAGCCGACAGCACAGACATTGACTACGACGTGTACGTATGGGATTCATTTGCATGGCTAGGATCACTCTGGGGCGATGCAGCATATGCCTGGCGAAACCCAAGATGGGAGACACGTTCTGTAGACACGATACTTCCATCAACCAAGACTCAAGCAGGATTGAACAGCTTACAGCTGTTGCTTCACTACTATACCCCAGACGGATCACCAATGGGCAACGCTGACATGGACGCTATGCGACTGAAGGTCACAATCGAAACAGGCGGTATAGTACCCGCTGTTCCACCGTTCTACCTCGTTCAACCTGGAGAGAAAGCTGTTTTGCCAGAAGCAATCTGGTACCTAGGAGCTGCAGACGTAGGCGAATACACAACCACTGTGTCAATGGAGTACAGATACAACTTCCCAGATCCACGCTTCGAGCAAGTGTGGCAAACGGGAGACACAATATACTCGTTCAGCTGGTCAGTCGAGGAAGTCGAGCCATAAAAACAACCGCCTTTCGGCGGTCCCTATCCCCTTTTTTTATTTTTCTTTGACACAAGAGAAAGAGTGCACAATGTTGAGTAGTGATCTGTTTGAGTAGACGGACTTCATGGCTAATTCCTATTCTGGTTCTTTCATTATTGACGCTTCCAAATGCCCATTCTTCTTCACCAAGTTGGTCTGCTGACACTCAGCTAATGAGTGACTTGAATTTTGATGTAGCACCTTCAATCGCTCAAACAAGCGACGGCAAGATCTGGGTTACCTGGCAAAAGGAAGCCAGTTCAACTCAATCAATCTTCTACAAGACCTCCTCTGACTATGGGATCACCTGGTCGTTGGAAAGAAATCTAACTGCTGTCCCTAGTTTTGACACAAACATCGACCCCACCATTTTTCAGCTCTCCAATGGAACCATCATGGTGGTTTGGGCAGCAGTCAAACCTCCACCACCAGAACCGAGCTTCGATTTGAGCGCCACCCCGCCATCTCTCACTATTCCCAAGGGAAACTCGAACACTACAACTATCACTGTGACTTCTATCGGAGGGTTCAGCAGCCCAGTGACATTGAGCAAATTCAGGATTGTGCCGCCTGCGCCAGATATCAGCTGTTCTTTTGCCCCAAACCCCGTGACTCCTCAACCCTACAGCACAGTCAACTCAACAATGACAATCCAAGTTGGAGCATTGACTCAGACAAACAACTACACGATAACGGTGATGGGCAAAAGTGAAAACCCTGCCCGAAATGACACCGTGCCCGTCAAGATTGTAGTTCCAAACACAGGAGTGCTTGGCTCGGCCAACTCTGTTTCAGCTGCAGACGCGGAGGATATGCCTCCTTACACTTACGACATTTTCTGTAGAGCTTCACACGACAACGGAACCACGTGGTCGAATGAAATCAAACTCGTGGAAGACCCTGCGGACGATCTTGGGCCTTCTATCCTACAGTCTTCAAACGGAACGATTTGGCTTGTTTGGTCGTCAACGCGCACAGGCAACGCTGAAATTTTCTACAAGACTTCATCTAATTTGGGAGCTTCCTGGTCCAGTGACACTCAGCTAACCTTTGATTCCAACAAGGATTTGCGTCCTGCAATCGTTCAGATGCAGGATGAGCGGATTTGGGTGGCATGGCACACAGACAGGTACGGAGCTGACACTCAGATAGCGTACAAAATATATAATGGAGCGTCATGGACAAGTGATACTAGATTAACTTTCGACGCGATTTTGGATAACCTCGCTCCAGCATTATTGCAAGAAGCTGACGGAACAATATGGGTATTTTGGGCGGCAATTGACAACGCTACCGATTACGCTGGAGACATATATTACAAGAAATCGCTTAACAATGGTGAGTCATGGACAAACACTGAACTGTTTACCACGGATCCAAATGAAGACACGATGCCTGCCGTAACTCAGACTGTTGACTCCAAAATCTGGGTTCTATGGATGTCAAATAGAAGCGACCATAACTGGGACATCTACTATAGAGCTTCCCTCGTTCATAACATAGCGGTAACGAAGGTCAAGCCTTCACAGATGAAGGTTTACCAAGGAGAAGAGATTTCAGCCAAGGCAGATATATTGAATTCAGGCGACTATGCTGAGTCTTTCAATCTGTTCTATTACGCCAACACGACGCAGGTAGATTCTAGAACACTTAATCTTAATCCAAAGAGCTCCACACAACCGACTCTCTCTTGGAATACTCTAGGTTTCTCTCGTGGCAACTACTTCATAACAGTGAATGCAAGCGTGGTTGCGGGTGAGCTCTACACCAAAGACAACACTGCAACTCATGGGCCTGTTCGAGTAAAGCTTCTAGGCGATGTAGATGATAACGGAGTCGTGAGCGGTTTCGACTTGTATGCTCTGGGTAAGGCTTTCGCTTCCACCCCAGGAGCCCTCAACTGGAATGAAGAAGCTGACATGAATGGAGATAGCGTCGTAAACACCATTGATTTATCTTCACTAACCCAGAACTACGGCAAAAAAGCCTAGTTCTGCAATTTTCTGCGACGAACATAGTTAATATGTCGGTTCACAAAGCTGCCAAAGTCAGAAAACTGAAGTTGTTGGTGAGATGGATAGCTTTAAATGGTTTTGATTTACAAGACGTTTGAAACACTAGGATACGAATCTAGTTACGGTGAGCCAGATGTCAAAGCTAGGTAAGAGCTGGGGACTATTTTTCCTATTGGTCTTGATGGGGACTTTGACTAGTTTCATAAAACCGTCTTTGGCGGCTCCAACAATCTTTATTCATCCCCGCATGTTGACGGGGGAGCCTTCTGAAACGGTTAGTATCAACGTGAGAATAGCTCAAGCAGCGGATCTTTTCTCTTGGGAGTTCAGTCTGCGTTGGAACACTTCCGTTTTGGGATTAATTGGCGTTCTTGAAGGCGACTTCCTGACCAATCAGCCTGATGGCACATTTTTCGGCAATTTGACGGATACAGATGATTTAGGTCTGTTCTTGACTGTGTTTTGCACAACTAAAGGGAATTATCCCGGTGTGTCCGGGGATGGAGCGTTAGCTACAATTACGTTCAAGGTTCTTGGGGTCGGTGAAACCGTTCTTGACCTTTTCAACACGAAGCTAAGAGACAGTCGTCCATATCCTATAGATCACGCGTCAACTGATGGAAACTTCACCAACGCGGCTGGCGTGCCGAGAGCTTCTTTCACTTACTCACCCAATATCGCACCCATTGGCGAGACAATAGTTTTCAACGCATCGGCCAGTTTTGATCGTGACGGTTTCATCACAAGTTATTATTGGGAATTTGGTGATGGCAGCACTCCGGCAAATGAAACTGATCCGATCACTCAGCATTCCTATGCTAAGGCTGGAACCTTCACTGTTGCTTTGACGGTTACCGACAATGCCACATTGAGCGTTACTAAGACGGAGCTACTGAAAGTTCGGTTCGAATATGATGCCAGAATAGTTGACGTTGAAAAGCCTTCTCAAATCGAAGTTGTGGAAGGCGAATCCGTATCAATCGCGGTTGTGGCTATGAACGACGGATCCAAGGAAATCAGCTTCAATGTAGCAGTCTATTATGAGGACAACATCGCGGCGCCTGCGCAGGAAATATCTAGTCTAGGCCCCACCGAGAACAAGACCTTGCAGTTTGTGTGGGAAACAGATGGGGTGACTCCGGGAGATTACGCGATCAAGGCAGTGGCTAGTACCGTTCAAGGCGAGGTTAACGTGGCAAACAATGTTAGATTTGATGGAACCGTGACAGTTAAGGCGCGTCCTGAGTTGCCCGTTGGTCCTATTGCCCTCGGTGTTGTCCTTGTTGTTGCATTGGTCGTAGTGGTGTTCCTCTTCTTGCGAAGAAAGAAGCCTGCCTCTTAAGACAACTTAGACAAGTGCTTTGTTTCTCTGCCTCTCTTCTTTTGTTATGAATCACGTTGCGAGCATGCCCTACGTTACCTAAAGAGCTGGAACAGTTTCACAATTGCGAATGAATACTTGTGTTACTATACTAGAATTCTCTTTAGGCAACTCTTAAATTACCGCGTTGTTTAGAAAATATCACGTAGGCGCATGCTTCAGGAGAGATGGGAAAGGTGAGACGACGCGGTCTTGTTTACGGAGTTAAGATTCTTGCGTTGCTATTCTTGGTTCTGTCTTCTCCGTTGTCTTCACTTTTAATCACTATTATTCCTTCTGCACCACAAATTCCGATGGTCTATGCTTCACCCGGACAGGCATGGTTGTGGATTGGAGACGAACTCGCTGGTATTCCCCTGAGTTATCGTGCCGATGTTGGCGAATTCTTCAATATTACCCTATGGACGTACGAGAA
>Ga0315296_10001277_pt1 | contig 21974 bp, 32 predicted proteins | sample YL17G14_18_MG_FD_203921 | JGI IMG/M metagenome (GOLD analysis project Ga0315296, IMG submission 203921) | Sediment microbial communities from Yellowstone Lake, YNP, Wyoming, USA - YL17G14_18 | ecosystem: Environmental > Aquatic > Freshwater > Lake > Sediment | place: USA: Wyoming | collected...
TGGCCTTTTTGTCGGCTGCCTGCTTTTTCTGCTCCGCCTCCTCCCGCGCTTTTCGGCCATCTTCGTCAGCCTTTTTCTTCGCCTCCTCATCAACTGCGAGCTCGGCTTCCCGCCGAGCCCGATCTTCTTTCCAGCGAGCCTCGGACTCGGCCCGGTCCTTCTCCTCTTGGGCGGCGATCTCCGCGGCTTGGGCCTTCCGCATGGCCTCGTCCTCAAGCTCCTTCCGCCGGCGCTCGTCCGCGAGCCTTCGTTCCTCGGCCTCCCTGGCTTTTCTCCGCTCTTCCATCTGCCAGGATTCGAGCGATTGACAGAGTTGGTTGACGATCGGCTCGACCTTGAGAATCTCGAGCTCCTCCGCCCTCAGCAGCGCCCGCTTCGATTCGTCCTGAGCCTGTTTCAGCGGCCGGAAATAGTCTCTGATCTTTTTGATCATGCCCTTTCCGAGCGAGATCAGAAGATCGGCCTTGTCCGCGGTCGCTCGGTCCACGACGACGAGCCCGCTGGCCCGGACGGCCAGCTCGTCTCCCTGTTTTGCGAGTTCGGTGTTCATCAGATCACCCTTTCGATGGAGGTTGTCGTGATCTCGTAGGTCTCTTTGTACTGGGCCTTGAGCTCATCGGGGACTGGATACTTGGTCATGGTCCGCGGGTTGCTCTCGATCTGGATCCCGCCCGCGATCGCGTTCTTGCCGAAGTAGCGGCCGGGCTTCTTATTGTCGCCGACGAGCTTCGCATGGACCTCCTCGAACTTCTTCTTGGCGTCCTTGAGCTCAACATAGAGCTCGAGCATAGGCGTGTCCGCATCGCTGATCTCGACCCAGGACGAATCGAGCGCCTTGAGCTGGGGACAGAGGTGAGAAAAATCGCACATTCCGCATACGGATGGGTCATAGGGCATGGGCTCCGGCAGCGTGCCGGCAAGGACGTGCTTGTTGACGAGCGTGGCCTTGGCCAGGTCGGCGTCCGCTAGGTCGTAGTTCGGGAGCATCGGCAGGATCCGCGGCCGTTTCCCGGGGCAGCAGAGAACGAGGAAGCCTCCCTCGGCGCCGTCCATGAAGAGGTAGAGATTCAGCTGACTGACGTACTTCCGGATCCACCAGTTGCGCGACGTCCTGACGTCATCGACGGTCTTGAGTTTGTCCCAGAAGCGCGGGTTGATCATCTTGACTTCGATCGGGTAATAGACCTTCTTGCCCATGATCTGGGCCCCGACCTTGCCATCGATCTTTCCGGAGATCTTGTATTCCGGCCAGGTGAAGTGCTGCTGGGCCATGATGACCTCGAAGCCGGCCCGCTCGAGCTTATGCTTGATCTTGGTCTCTTCATCCGATCCTGCCTCGACGCGATAGAGGGCATCGATATCGAGCGGTTGGCGATCGCGCCAGTTGATGCGGCAATAGGTGAGGTTCCTGATGCAGGGATGTCCGATCTCGGAGGCCCAATTTGAAGCCTCGTGGTTCGTCGGGCCCCGCCGCTCGAAGAGCCCGTCAATCGCTATCTCCATCGCCGAGGCCGCGGCGGTGAGTTCGCCCAGGAGATACTCGTCGGGTTTGGCCAGGGCCGCTTGGGGGGAATGGAGTTCGGTGGCCATCAGAACTTCCCCTTCTTCTTGAGGTCCTCGGCCATTGCCTTGTTGAAGAGCCCTTCCTCACCGGCGACCTTGTCCTCTTCGGCGACTTCGGCGAGGACTTCCCGCTCTTCCGCACTATCGACCTGGGCGATGACCTCGGCCTTGACTTCGACTTCGCCAGTGCCCTTAGCGGCCTGCCGCATCAAGTCCTTGAGGTCCGCGTAGCCCATGTCGTGGCGATAGCCGTAGACCTCGACGGTCGTAACCTGGCCCTGCTCGGGGACACTGCCGGCCTGGGCGATCACGTTCGAGACGCCGATCGCCGGATGGTCCTTGAGGATGTTGCGCTCGACGATCGTCTGGGCGGTCCTGTCGCCGAAGCGCTGCCGCTGCGTGTGCTCCTCGAGGCAGTCGATGATGGCCTGATCCTCGTAATTGGCCCAGAGCCCGAGCGGGAGTTCGACGGGGAAGAAGACCCACGAGCCGGGCTTGTCGGGCTTCTCCTCAGCGATGCCGTAAACGGCGGCGTTGGGGTTGGCCTTGTCGTCCGTCTTCTTCCCGTCTTCCCATGTCGTCTTCTTCATCTTGGCCTGGATCGACTGGATGAAGTAGGTGTAGGGGTTGTAGTAGAGGGTCTTGTCGATGGCCGTGATGTTGCCGGCCGGCGAGTAGCCGATCCCGATCTTGCGGACGATGACGCTCTCGATGGCCCGCGTCTTGGGATTCCGCTCGACATAGGGGTTGGGCTGCTCGACGCCGTCCCGGACGACGGTCGGCGGGCTCAGGATCGAGACGGACGCCACCTTATTGAGATGGACATAGCCGGCCGAAGCGATGGCGTGTTTCCTCTCGGTCTTTTTCGTGTCCAGATTGTACTTCCCGGGCAGACCGTAGAAATGGCCGGCCTTCTCGAAGAGCTTGATCTGGGCCTTGATGGGCCGCATGATCTGGCCGTCCTTCGTGACCTTGATGTAGACATCGCCGAAGGCCGCGGTGAGGGCGACGATCTTGACGTCGCCGTTCGTGTGCTTCACGACCGCCGTGCTTGCGGCCGGAGGGGCCGCCTGTTTCACTTTTTCCATATCTTTTCTCCTTTCAGGAATTAAAAAGCTCTATCTGCCCGGTGACGCGGGGGGCCTCGGCTCCGCCCGTCTCCGCGCTTATTTGTTTTGGCCTGCGTTTCCTTTTTTTCGCACTTCCCGAAACCGGGCGACAGAACTCGCACGAATGCTCGAATACGGATTCGTCCTTGAACTGCCGGCCGCAATCGGGGCAGAGATGGCTGAACTTCGCAGAGCGCAGGTCGGCGTATGACGGCTCCTCGTGGTTACGGCAGATGATCGGCCCACCCGTGCGGACGCGCTCGCGGCGGAGGCGGCGCAGATCACGCTCGGCGCGGTTGCGCTCCTTCTCCTGGCGCTTGATGGCCCGGCGCTTCGCCTTTAATGCCCTTTCCTCAGCGGTAGTCATCTTCTTCCTCCCACGGGAACGCTCCGATGAAAAGGGCGATGAATAGTGCGGCCGCACACAGCCAAAGGACGACGATTTCCCAGCACAGGGCGTTTTTGATGAAATGGAGGATGGCGGTCACTTGGCCTCCAGCTTGGCGAGGGCGTTGCGGATGGCATCTATGGCCTTGATCGCTTGGGCCGAAAGTTCTTTGGCCTCAGAATTTTTCCAATCGACTGGAATCATGGCGACCTTAAAATAAATAGTCCTCGCCGCCTCGACCAACTCCGGCAGCGCCTCAGCCACGGCTAGGGGGTTGTCGGGGTTGATGGCGAAGCACGCATTGACGGCGACGACGATCAGGCGGGCGGTCCAAATTTGCTCAGGAGTCATTCCCCACCGATGCTCATCCTTAATGTAGTGGCCGTTGAAAACCGCTATCCTCTGTGAGTCTGGGATGCCATCAATGCAGGGTTCGGTATTCTCTGGTCCAGAATAGATGACGATGATTCCAGTTCGTTCATCAATCAACCACGGTCCCGGTGTCGGTTTATTCATGCTATCTTTCCCTCCTTCATTTTCTCGATGGCCTCGGTACATTCTCCGCAAATGCAGTGCTCGTCCCGCTGCTTCGTCTCCTCGACCGGCACGAATGGTCGCGAGCAGGCGTTACAGTAGAGCTCCCCCGTTTCGAACTCACATGCCGGGTCGCCGTGGAGGTCGGCGAATTCAGCGGCGGTGAGGGGTGGCATGGTCAGACCCTCGTCCCGCGAAGGCCAGGAACGAAAATGTTCTTCGCGCCCCGATAATCAATCCAACATTCCTGGCCATCGTCCCACCTAACCAGGAATCCATTATCGGTTCTGGGGCGGTTCACGAGGACCGTCCCTCGCTCGAACTCATGACCAGCCCGGCCACGCGAAACCACAATTCCGACCGGGAGAGTCTTGGCCTGTTTCGTGTTCATGGTCATCCCCCTTTTTTATTCAGCCTAAGCTTCGCTTCAATGGTCCGGAGGCGGACTTCGTGGTCGTCGAGAGATTCAAATGCTATCCGAATGCTCCGATGCTTCTTTCGCCAAAATAGATTCCGGCACCGCGCCGAACATGACTCTTGGCCCTTCCGGCGGGGCTGAAAGACATCCCCGCAACCACGGCAGGGCCGGCGAGTCGGCTTTGCGCATTTTCGCGATTTGCGGGCCATTTAGGTCCTCGCCCGAGGATAGGTGCGCATCCGCGTTGCCAACGCCTCAGCGGGGCCGCCGTCGGCCTTCTGCTGTATCTCTGCATTTACTTCCGGATGTTCAAACTCATATTCCCCACCCAAATAAGGAAAGTTGGGCAGATTTCGCTTAAGCCTTTGGTAGAGGAGGTAATCCCGAGCTTCTTCGATATCCTTGAAAAGCAGGTCGTGCTTAATCTGATTACATTCGCGGCAAGCCGCCACGAAATTGTCTTCGCCGCTGTGCCATGAGAAGGCAAAGCAGATGAAGTGATCCCACTCAATTTTGGCGTTTGATAAACTCGTTCCACAATAAACACATTGATTATTCTGAAAAGATAAAATCTGCCGCCGGGCTATGGCCCCGGGTTTTCTTCTGATCCGGTAACCTTCGCACATGCGGCGCAGGTTCAGTCGATCGCCTTCTTTTATTTCCAGGGCACGGCCACAGCATTGGAATTTCCCATCCACAACGAGGGCCGTTGAATCGCAGTCGGGGCATTTGAGACGAAACATTGCCACGCGCCCATAAAGAGCCTTGGTCATCTTCCGGCGCGTTCTTGCCGCGTTTCCGGCCCTCTCCCGGTACCGTGCGCTGGTCACTTTCCTTCCCCGAGCATCTTGAGACCACCTTTGACGAATTGTCGGTATTGATTGAATGATGGCCTGCGGATTCCCTTGATGTGAGGAGCCCGTAGATTCAGAAGGTCCATTTCTTTGCCGGAGATTTCAGTAATATCCTTAGAGAAAAGAATAGACATAATGTTTTCGAGGGCAGAGAAATAGGCATCACTTCCCGGGCTGTAGTATGGATAGCCGCGGGGAGAGATGACCTTAAGTGTAATTTTCGGATATGCCTTTTTGAACCTAAGAATTTTCCTGATCTCTTTGGACGAACAGGTTTTCTTCACCTCGTAGTAGATGTCATCTTCCGGGCAATAGAAATCCGGGGTATATGTCGTGTGTCCCAGCTTGAATCGGCAGGGCTGAGATTTCCACGTTTTGCCTCTGCTGGTCAGCAGGTCTGCAAATTGTTTTTCGCTGGGATGCATCAGCGGCCCCCGTCGCCTTTTTCATCGGGTGGGGCGGATGGGCGGCGAGCATGATGGAAGTGGTTCCGCTTGGCGGCGCAGAGATGCTCGCGCAGGAACTTCTCGACCGCGGAGCGCGGGATGAAGATGCGGCCCCGGATCCGGTAGTGGTCGATCTCGCCCGCGGCCGCCATGACATAGAGGAGGTTCTCGGATACCGGCAGGATGGCCCGGACCTGTTTCACCGTGAGAAGTTCAGAGCTCATTGGAAGAAAGTTTCTACTGGGATGCCGAGAAGTTTAGAGATTCGGAGAGCATTGTCGATTCCGGGCCTTCGTTTACCGTGGATGATGCGCGAGAGCATGGCGCCGGAGATGCCGAGTTCTTTCGCCAAGGCTCCTTGTGTGACGCCCCGTTCCCGGAGTGTTTTTTCAAGCGGATGTTTCTTCCTTCTCATCTTTTGCCTCTATGGTAAATATAATAAAGATTATTTACCAGATTGTCAACAGGCAAATAAATATATTTTCCTAATTGGCAAACGTGGCAAAATCAGTGATTTATGTTGACACGGCGGCAAAATTCGGGGATTATTTATCCAGTATGGGAAAGAGAGGAGGAGGAAAATTGGCGATTGAGAACGAGAAAAAAATGGTCTTTTTGATGTTCTTAAGGGATATAATAAAAAAGCAGGGCTGGAAGCCAAGCCGCCTTGCTAGGGAAATGGGGGCCAAACCATCATGGTTGACCCGAATCCTGAAAGGCCAGCGGGGCATGAACATCTTTGATTTCTTTTGTCTTTGCGAAATTATTGGCGTTCCGCCAGAGAAATTATTGGCTGGGTTTCCCGCCACGGTTGCGAGAAATACTGAGGCGGAAGAGGTCGCCGAAAGGATGAATCCTTATATCCCTGATGATGTTTGGAAAGCACTGCTGAAGGTCAGGGAAAAGCAAAATAAATCATAGGGAGACATATCATGTTTAAGCGATTTGCGGCCCTGACCGCGGTGGTGTTAGTCTTCAGTTTGGCCATAGCCCAAGAAACGCAGACCGAATGGACCATAGAGAAAGTATCTAGTAATCTTGGCAAAGACCTTAGCAGTATATTTCCGGGCCACGGCGGCGGTCAAGGCGGTATCGCCAAATGGCCGATAAAAGATCAGGCAGTTGAGCAAGTTTGGAAAGCCGTGATGCAAACCCTTGTTTTTATGAAAGGGATAGCGGCAGAGGGTAATTTAGATTCAGGCACCATTACGGCCAAGCGCGCTGGAACATTGATTCGCTTTGTCATTACTCCATCCGATACTGGCGCTGACCTCTTTGGGAGATGGGAATTTGTTTCTGGAGAAAAATGGCAATTTAGCACGCCTTTTAATCAAGCAAAGAAATTCTTTAATGATCTGTTTCCAAAAGTCAAAGAGGCATTGAAATGAAATTCGTCATCTGATTTGATCCTCAAAGAAGAAATCCAAGGAGGTCCATGTTGCGCCATTCTCAGGATTGCCTTCTCGCTCTTGATTAAATAAGCCCGATTCGATGCCCCGCCGCCGTGACGGCCCCACGTTCAATCGGCAGACGGGCTACTGGTTCTTTGACAACCGCGTCGGCTTCCCCCCGGACCGGCGCCGCGTCCGCTTCTCCCTCCGGACCAAGGACCGCGCCCGGGCCCAGTTCCTTTGGGAGAAAGAGTGGAAGAAGCGCTGGGGCGAGTATTACGGCATCCGGCCTATTGACCGCCCGGCCGGGCCCGAGACCCTCGAGGCTGCCGCGGCGGCCTTCGTCAGCTACGAGCGGGATGTCCGGCGCGTCAAGGGTTGGGCCGTGATCGAGTCCCGCCTCGACTTCGTCGCCGAGCTCTGGGGTCCGGACCGGCGCCTGGACGCCCTCGGCGACAAGGACCTGGCCACGCTCGATGCCGCGCTGAAGGAATCCGGCCTGAGCCCGGGCACGATCAACCACTACTTCAAGATGCTCAAATCCTTCTTCGCCTGGGCCGTGGAGAAGGGATATCATCCCGGACCGAACCCGGCCCGATCCGTCCGGCCATACGTCGTCAACGACCGGCGCCGGGCCTTCTCGCCCGAGGAGGTCAAGCGAATCCTAGCCGCCAGCCGCGAAATCGAGGCGGAGGCCCGGCCCCAGGACGGCATCATGCGTCTGGCCGAGCGGATCGTCCGGCTGCTCTTGCTGACCGGGATGCGGGCCGGCGAGCTCCTGAACCTGAAATGGTCGGCCGTCCGCAGCGACCGCATCGTCCTCGAGCGGACCGAGACGAAGCAGCGCCGGGAGAAGATCATCCCCATCTCCGATTCTCTGCGCTCGGTCCTGAGCACGCTCGAGCGCAAGGATGAGTACGTCCTGCCCCTCCGCCGGCGCGGCGGCATCATGGCCGCGGCCTACTGCGACAACCTCATCCGGACGGTCCGGGCCAAGGCCGGGATCCCGGACTTCATCCTCCACGGCCTCCGCCACACGGCCTCGACGATCATGGTCTCCGAGGCCCTCGGTCGCGGGGTCGGCCTGGCGGACGTCATGGCCATCCTCGGCCATTCCCAGGTCCAGACAACCCTCCGGTACCAGCATGCGGACCTCGAACGGATGCGGAAAGCGGTCGACGTCCTGGCCGAGAAAACCGCCGTTGACAAGGCAGGGAAGTCCGGCTACAATGAGCGGGTTGAAAAGCTGGTCGGCGCCGGGAAAACCGGGCCGGCTGGTCAAGCTCCGGTCAAGATGACCAGGGCGATAAAGATAAAACGCTGATAATCAATACATTCCACGCTTGAATATATGGCCCGTTAGTTCCGTCGGTGCCTTGCCTGGCGCCCCCCGATTTTGCCGTTTTCCCCGAGAGCACCGAGTCCCGCATTCTTGCGCTGAGTCCTTGAAGTCCAGCCGGGCCGCTTCTTTTGGTCAAGATTTGGTCAAGGTCGGCTTCGGGTTCCTCTTTCAGCTTGACGGAGAAATAATCTGGTCTATCTTCATTTATGCTTACTATATAAACCTTGCCTATCCACCATATATCAACCCCGCTGCCCGGCCCTTTTATGCCTGCTTTTTTGTACATCTGTATCAACTCGAAACTCGTCCCGGGACTTCTATAATAAGTAACTATCGCACCGTTCTCAAATTTCAGGGTCCACCAGCCGGCAAAAGGAAAATCCCTTTCCATCTGCCTATCAAGAACAGCGCTGCCTGCGCCGATGTAGAGCGGAACGAAAACGGCATCTTTTAAAGCCGACTCAAAAACAATCATTTCCTCCGCATTGGATGCCGGCGCCGATACGAGAAACAGCAGGGCCGTCAGGGCCGTGCAAATCAAGGTGCGGATGTTCATTTCATTCCCCCTTTATGGTTTTCAATATAATCGCCCATCGCCCGCTAACGTAATACAGGCGGGGCTTTTTGTCAATTATGCCGTTATGATTTGGCACGCATAGATGATCTCGCCGCCGCTGATATCGATGTCCCGGATGATCCCGGCGAGGTCCACGATGACCGGCTCTTCGCCCGGGACCGGCGCCACGGCGAGCTCCACGGGCCAGGCGATCGTGTCGCCGAGCTCAAGGGGCACGGGATTGAAAGGAGTCTTGATTTCCGTGTACCACTTCGGGTCCTTGAACGCGGCCAGGAGGGCCGCCGCCATCGCGTCGAGCGAGGCCTGGTCCTGGAATAGATCGTTCGTAATGGGGAACGCCCGCTCCAAGTAGGCGTCGATCGAGGGCTGGTCGTACGTGGCCGCGCAGACCAGTCGACTCGTCTTCTTGTCCTTGGCCGTCGAGAATGCGCCCCGCTCCATGCCCTCGATGACGATTCGGTTTCGGATCTCGGCTAGGTCCTGGCGGACGCCGGGGTCCCTGACCTGCCCGGGCAGGGAGAAGGTGAAGACGGGAGAAGTCGCCGTCGGTGCCGGCTTGAATGTCGGCGTCCCGTCGTAGGCGAACCAAAAGCGGTAATTGCACCGCTCGCAGATCCGGCGGACGGCGTCAAGTGTGGGCGTTCCGGCCTCGAACCAGACCTTGGGGATGCCGATGTTTGGGTCCGTGTATTCCAGGGCCGCCAGCGCCGCGGCCCGGGATGCGTATAGACCCGCCGTCACAAGTAGGTCGCCGAGCACATCCATGATATCCTGGGTCGTGAAGTAGTAGACGATGAGGTTGTTCGTCCCCGTCTCGACCCAGACATTGTCGTTGAAGTAGAACGTCTTGTTCGCCTCGTCGTAGAGCCAACCCGCGTTGTTGTCGCCGTACCAAAGGGGGACGCCGTCGAGCGTTACGTAATAGACACCGTTGCAGGCGGCCGGCATCACGTAGCGCGTGTTCACGCGGGCCGTCACCTCGCGGAACGTGAGCTGATCGATATAGTAAACGGTTATGTACGGCGGCGTGTCGATAATCGTGGGGCTGATCAGGAGCTTCATGTAGGTGTTGCAACTACACGGGGCCGTGAAATGGATTTTTACGGTCGTCCACGCCGCGCTCGCAAGCCCCTCGGCCTGAGCCACGACCTTATTTGTCCCTATCTCATGCAACGATAGCGTCAGAGAGGCGCCGGAATCGTACGGGGCGAATACCCGTCTTTGATATTTGAATGAGATCTCGTAGACCTTGCCGTTGACTATTGAGCCGACGACTTTTTCTGAGCTGGTCCAGCCATAGTCCCCCGATGTCTCCAAATGCCCGACGAAATCCGATCCGCCGCCCGTCTCCTCCTCTGAAATAAACACTCCGTGAAGCGTTTCCCAACCCACCGGGTCAACGTCGAGGTCGTTGCCGGGCGGCTGACATAATAACGCATCATTTTCGACATACTTCTCCGCGCCGAATGTCTTGGCCGTCTCGACGGACGAAAACGTCGCTGATGCCCCCCAATAGTTCGCCGGGCTCCTGAGCGCCGTATCCGCCAGCGGCTTCATGAAGTCCAGGCCCTTAAGGGTGACGGTCTTGGCCGCGTGGTTGAACGTCGGGGCGCCCATGTAGCCGATGAGCCGTTGCCAATAATGGACCGCTCCGCCGAACACGCCGCCGACGGAGATCCGGACCTTGCGACCAACGCGGAAGTAAGTCTTATAAGCCGACGTGGGATGGAACGGATGGAAGATGCCGCCAGGATTTTGAACCTCTGCACTCCAGGAACCCGCGACCGGGTCCGGCGAGGCCCCGGCGCCGCCGAGCTTGACGGAGACGGACTTGAGGAGGCTTATCGTTCCGCCATAAAACGCCTCGCCGTAATAGGGATCTCCATAAAAGGGGCCGGTTTCGACGATCTCATTTACATCCACCCACGCCCCATCGACATAGAGCTCGAACTTGTAACGTATCTGCTTGACCTTCGCCAGCAGGTCGGTTTGGGTGAGCGGGGAGATGGGTTGCATGAAGGTTATGCTGTTTCACAACTCAAGATTGCCACCGACATTCTCCGTACCAATTGCCGAAGGACGAGTATTTCTTTGCGTTTTCATTGGTGAAGATTTGGAGATATGGTCCGAGCGTCGTCGCGGCCTGCGGCAAATTCGTATTGAATGTTCCCAATAGCACCCCGTTGAGATAAACGACCGCGCTGTTGCCTCCCATGATGACTATTTTCAGCGTATATACGGTCGAGGCCACAACCACCACGCCGGAATCGGTATTGCTCTGCGTAGTTCCATCGCGTGCGCACACATACCAGTTGGCCCCGACTACGCTGGAATATCGAATCCCAATAAACTCGGTTGGGGCGGTATCGTTATTAGTTGTCTTCAGGGCGCTCGCTAGGCCGACGAAAATCCGCATATTGGTGAGGCCCGAATAGGTCTTAAATCGGCAAACCCAAGTCGGATTTTGCGGCAATACTGTCTCTGAATATTGTCCGGTCAAGCGGCTGGAAGTGTCCAGCGTAGCCTCTGTCGATATGCGATACCAATTCCCGGTTGATTCCGTAGAATAAAGGACCGTAGAGCCGGACAGGGATAGTAACGAATTCCAATTCCTGTACCCTATCCCGTCTATAAACGCGCCCCAGGCCCACCCCTCGCTAAACATCTTGACGAGCGTGGATACTTCCCCGGCCTCGCCCGCTTCACCATATGCGGGATGTGCATGGTCGGCTAGGTTTCCGATAACGGCAAGCGCGTTCTCCATCGTCAGAATTTGTATTCCTTTAGATTCAATATACGTTATTAGATTATTGAGATAAGTTGCCATCGTCGTGTCTATTGCGTGACCGAAGAAATTCAGCATTCCGCCCGTCTCGACAACGCTATCGATGTATGCTTTGGCATCATCGAGGGACAATCCATCAAGTCCGACCGCCTTCAACTGAAATGTCGTAATCGGGAATGATTGCACTCCGCCTGATGCCGCCCTTGCCATTTCATAGTATTGCTTCACGAAAGAACGAACTGTGGCATTATGTCCGCCATAGGGATAGGCAAATGTCCGACAGGGATAACCGAGGCCGGCCAGAACACTTCGAGAAACCGAAAGTTCCGCCACGATTTCAGCGTCGCCTACTGTGGTTAAATCCACATGAGACGCCGAGTGACTGGCGATTTCCCATCCGAGGTTGAACAAGTCTGACAACATCGCCTCGGTTAATTTTCCAGAATCCCCAATCAAATCGGTAATAATAAACGCCGTCGCCCCGATGTTGTGGTTATCAAATACTGCCTTCCCCGTAGTATATAGTGATTCATGTCCGTCATCGAATGAAAATGTCACTACCGCTCCGCCATCAGCATCTGCTTTCAAGGTCTGAAGCGCGTTGATGTGCGCCGCCAGGATTTTATCCACATGGTCAACTTTCGGTGTCCAACTTGCCATCTTATCCTCCCGTGCCCTTAAGCTCGATTGAGAACTTATATAAAATTTCCGCCTGCCCCGTCGTCTCGGCTATCGGTTGTACAATCGCCTGCATCATCGCACCTCTTTGAGGGTCAGCCGGACGCGGTACAGCACCTCGTCGGTGTGGACGTCGATCAGGGGCTCGCGCTCGTAGGACGCCATGACGACCGTATACCAGGTCTCGTCGTCCCAGGTGTTCTGGAAATGGAGGCTCGTCTTGAAGCGCCGCAGCCACTCGAAGTCGTCGACCTGGACCCTGGTCAGGAGGTCCCACTCGAGCGGCCAGACGTGACGCTCCTCGGACTTGAAGTTGTAGTTATAGGAGCCGTCGGACATCTCGGCTTCCTCGATCGACCGCTCGACCACGATGGGCCAGCTCGGGCCGGACCGATAGCGCGGCTTGGGGAGCGTCAGTTCCTGGCCAACCGGGCCGAGCTTGATGTCGGGCATCGTTTACCTCTTCTTCAGGCTGAAACCCCAGCGGCGGGCCTCGCCCTCGACGGCGTTGAAAAGGTACGGGGCCAGCTCGTCGACCTGGCCCCTCGAAAGGCCGGTCGTCTGGATGAGCGGCGAGTTGATGTTGAGCATGAATGACGGCCCTTCCCTGCCCCCGGAATCGCCGCCCGTGAGCAAGCCGAGTTTATTCAGGGGGATAACCGCCTCTGGAACGTCGCCGACCAGAGCCAGCGTCGGCCCCATCACGACGCCCCCCTCGCCGAGCTTGATGGCCGAGAAGAGCGCCGAGACGGCCGCGATGGCGCCGCCGACGGCCAACAGGTTGAACGGGAAGGGAAGCGCCATCACGCTCGAAATGACGCGGGCGATGGCCTTTGATTTTTCCAAGAGGATGGTCGCGGCAGCCGCGACAAGCTCCTGCACGATGAGTTGTTTCAACGCTTGGATGCACGCGTTGATCGTCCCCTTAAAAGCCGAACCCACGGCGCCCAGGATGGTCTTCGTGCCCTCGCCGAAGGCCTGGAAGGCGCCGAGGACGTTGTCGAGGAAGCTTGCGTAGACGCCCGTCAAGGCCGCCTGCGTCCTCTCAGCCAGGATAACCTCGGCCGAGGCGTCGGCGTCGCCCAGCGCCCTCTTCTGCGCGTAGTAGGCCGCGAGCAACGCCAGGAGATCCTCCTTCTGTTTCGCGGAGAGTTCCTTGGAGTTTGCGATCCGGGTCTCCTCGGCAATCCGTTCCTGGTCGAGCATCAGGAGCTTGTATTGGAGCGCCGTCATCGTCATCTGGCTTATCCCGTTCTGGATGGTCTGCCTTTGCTCGGCGTAGGTCTTGAGGGCCTCGATCCGGTCGAGGTCCATCTGTTGTTCCTGCTCCTTGATCTGTTTCCCGAAGTCTATCTTCCCCTGCAGTTCCTCGTCCCGGAACGACTTCTCAAGGGCGGCGAGCTGTGCGTTGTAGGACTGCTTCGCCTGGAGGAGGAGCAGGCCTTTCGCCTTCTCGGCTGTCACCTCTTTGCCTATCTCCTCCACCCGGTTTTCATAAGCGGCCTTCAGGGCCCCTTTTTGGTATTCCGTTTCCGTCAGGGTCGCCCTCATGATCTCGTCCGTGAGCTGTCGGCGGGTGGCGATGATCGCCTCGGTCTGCGCCTTTGCGGCCTCCGAGGCCCCCAGCGCCGCCATCTCCGCGTTGGTTTTATCGATAAGCGCCTGGCGCTGGGCGTCGATTACCGCCTTGTGCTCCTTTCCAACCACGGCCAGCGCCGTCTGCAGCGCGACGCCCTCCTTGCCCTTTTTGATCGCCATCCCCATCGCGGCATAGTTATCGCCGTATTTTTTAGTCAGGGCGTCGAATTCGGCGGAAGTCAGGCCGGCGGCGGTTGCGGCTTGCTGTAGCTTTTCGCGGAAGGCGCCGGCCACTTCGTCGTACCGCTTGGCAGCCTCGCGGGCTTTGTCCTGCGCGTCCTTGACGGCCAAATACCCGACCGCCAGCCCCGCCAGAGCCGCAGTCACCAGGCCGATGGGGCCGAGCAGGGCCATCTTGGCCAGGCCCAGCATTTTGAGCGACGCCACCAGCGTCGGGAGCACGATCAAAACGGGGCCGATGGCCGCCATCAACAATCCCATGACGGTTGCAACCTTGAAGATCGCGCTGGAAAGTCCCGGATGTGCGGTCATCCACTCCTTCACCTTCACGATGGCCCCGGTGATTTTCTCGACAAGGCCGGTTATGGCCGGGACGAGCGTTCCCGCTACGACATTACCGATCCCGGCGAACGAGCTCTTCAGGGTCGCTATCGCGTCGTTCAGCGCGTCCGCCTTGTCCGCGGCTTCCTGGTCGAAAACGATCCCGAGTTCATGCGCCTTCTTTCTCAGGGCCTCCAGGCCCGCGGGGCCCTCCTTGAAGAGGGGGAGCAATTTGGTGCCCGACCGCCCGAAGATCTCTTGTGCCACGGCGGCCCGGATGGTCGGACTCTCGACGCCCGCGATTGCCCGGGCGATTTTATCGAACTGCTCCTCCGGCGAAAGGGCGATGAGTTCCTCTGCCTTGAGGTTGATCCGCGAGAGCGCGTCTACGTACGTAATCTGACCGCCCTTCGCATCCACGATGGCCCTGGACATCTTTTTGACGCCCATCTCGACCTCACCAAGGTCGGTTCCGCAGATTTTGGCCGCGTATCCCAGCTCCGAAAGAGCCGCGGTCGAAAACCCGGTTCGGAGAGCCATTTCATGGACCTCATCGCCGGCCCGGATGTAGGATTTTACCATCAGGCCGACGGTGCCGGTTATGACCGCGCCGGCCGCCGTCAGGCCCATCCCCACTTTCCGCAGGCTCACGCCGAGCGCCTTCGCCTTGCTGTCGATATCCTTGGTGGCGCGATCGAACTCGGAGACGTCGGCCCCAATCTTAACGAGCAGGCTCTTGACTTGAATCTTAGGTCTCCTTCCTCACTTTACGTTCAGCCTCTTGCGCAGGGCCCGGAGCTCCCGTTTTTTCTCGCCCCTCGTCCTCGGTTCCGTCGTGTCCGGTGTCAGGAGTTTCGGCATGATGTCCTCCGGATCAAGGCTCCGGCCTTTCCGCAGATGCGGGCGAAGCAGCAGGCTCGTGAACCAGGCCAACCGGTACCATCGTTCCTTCTCCCGCTCGTTCTCGGCGGCGACGGCCCGGCCGAGTTCGGCCGGGAGCAGGCGCTTGAATTCCCGCTCCCGGAAAATCCCTATATGGGCTGCTGCTTTCCGGGCCTCTTCGAGCCAGGGACCACGCGCCTTGGCCCGGGCGCTTTTTTTCCCGCTCCCGCCCCGGCCGCGGCGTCATACTTCATGCCGGCGTGGGCGAAGATCGCCTCCGTTACGAGGAGCGACAGGTCCATGATGGAGTATTTCCCCTCGCGGATCCCGGTGTTGAGCTGCCGCTTGACCTCTTCGATCGCGGGCTGCGGGTCCTCCCACGACAGGCCCGCGAAGACAAGATACGGCACGTCGAGGGTGGTGATGTTCAGCTCCAGCGGGTCGAAGTCCTCGGGCTTCGTGCCGCTCTTCTTGGCGAAGTGCTCCGCGATGAGGTCCCAGGCGCCGAAATCGTAGGCCAGCACATGCCGCCGCTCGAGTTCGACCGCGTACTCTTTCATGCGGCCGGCTCAGGGCAGCCGCACGGCCGCCACGGTGACGGTCGTAACGCCGGAGTACGTGACCTGGGCCTTCTCGGCGGCGTCGTTGAAGCGCGCCTTGGGGAACGGGCCGATGAGCTTTTCCGCGCCGGCGGCGACTGCCACGACCACGTCGTGGTCGGAGCCTTGGTTGCAGGCGGCCACGGAATTGACGGTGACGTTTATCGAGGCGCCGCCCCCGTTCTTGACGTCGAAGTACTCCCGGCCGGAGTTCAGAAAGGCGTCCCCGCCCGCGGCGGCCGCCGTGAGGGCCGGGACGATGCCCAAGAGAGAAATTACCTGTACTGTCAGGTCAGCCATGTTGTCCTCCTCACGTCTCTTGGATCACGCCCTTGGACTTTAGCGTGAAACTGACGGACGCGGCGTCGTCGTGGGGCGCTTCCATCGGCATCTCGGTGAGCCGGAAAAGCCCCGTGTAGGTCTTGACGGGGGTGATGACCTGGCAGTGCAGGTCCTTCCTCTCCCAAAACCCCTTCTTGACCTCCAGGAACCCGGCGTCGTCCTCGATCAGGAAGGCGTCGAATTCGACGTCGAACGACCGGAGGCCGGCCAGGTTGTCCAGCCAGCCCTCGTTGTCCTTGTCGGTGACGTCGATGTCGGTCAGGCTCGGCGTGATCGTCGCGCCGCGTTGGCCGCCGACCTTCGTCCAGACCGGGCTCCCGATGGTCCCCGTGTTTACCTTGAGGTAAACGTCCAGTCCGCGTACTTTAGGCATTTTTTACCTCCTCACCGCTCAGGGCTTCGGACGGCCTCTGGCGGAAAATGTATCTCAACGAGATTTGAGCGCCTATAGGCTGCGAATGTTGGACGGCGTGAAGGAAGAACTCGGCCCCCTCATGCCACCGGGTCTTCGCAGGCTCCACCGCCCGGATCGCGGCATCGAGCGCGGCCCCGGCCGCCGCCTTGTCCCCGGCCTGGATGACCGCCTCTGCGACATGGTCCATCTCCTCGTCGGGCGGGATCCGGAAGACGAGGAGGCCGGCCTTGAACTTGAGCGTCGCCCCTGCCGGAAGGACGATTTGCCCCCGGACCAGCTTCTCTACATCGAACGGCGCGAGCGTGCGCGGAGACGCGGGCATCCGCATCCGGCGCGCCTCTTCGGCCATGAGCGCGTCGAACTTCTCGACGGCCTCGGGGGGCGGACCTGCCGTCGGCGGCCCGTCTTCTGCCGGTATGTCCCGGCTCAGAACCTCTCCGGGATAGGCATCGGTCTCCATCTGCTTTTTTTCCTTTTTCGTCATGTTGCTAACTCCTCAATAAGGTACTTCATCCGGACGATCCCGTGCCGCGTCGCGCCGTCTATGTCGATAATCATCTCGCTCATGTCGAGCGTGACGAACGTCGCGTGAAAATCCGGGCCGAGCGCGAGCGGTGACGAAGTGAGTGCCCGGAGAATCGCGTCCTGCATCTCCGCCGCCTCCTTGCGCCCCGGGTACTGGGACCAGACGTGCACGGTCGAGAAGACTTCCTGGCCCGGCTCGAACTTGTCCGACCAGTCCCGGCCCGAGACCTCGCCCAGGATGACATAGGGGAATTCGGCCTGCTCGGGCAGGTTGTCGAAAATCCGGTAGCTCGTCGCGGACTTCAGCCTGTCGTACTGGGCCTTGTGGAGCGTCAGGAAGGGACTTTTCACTTGTAGATCTCCGCCAGTCTTTTCTCGAATCCCGGCGCCACCCCGTCGTAGGCGGGCAGAAGATACGGGCGCGCACGAAGCCCGCGCTTTGCGATCGCCCTGCAGATCGGCCAGGCAGAATCAAACCCATGATGCCGGGCCCAGGCCTCCAGCGCATCGGGCGGCGGGAAATGCGGTCGCGTCCCGAACTCGATGTAGGGCCCGTAGGGCGCGACCGTCCCGATTTCAGCCGAACATCCGTTGAGCTCGAACTCGACGATCGTCGTATTCTGCGCGTTGCCGGTATCGATTGAACCGGCGGTCTTGAGGTTACGCTTCGCCGCGCGCTGGATGTCCAGGGCCGACGCGCCGACCTCCGCCTTGACCCGCGGGAGACGGTCCAGGTCCTTGATCGCCTTCCTCAGCTCTTCCAGGCCCTTGATCTCGACCTTGATCTCCATCGCTATTTCGCCTCTCGCGCCATGATCTCCATCCGCTGATGCGCGGAGTCGACGTCCAGGATCGACTCGATCTCCAGGATTTTCTCGCCGTAGACGATCCGCATCTTCTCGTCGACGTCCGCCCGGTATCGCATCGTCACCCGGTGCGTGACCTCCGCCTGCGTCTGGTGCGCCTTGAAATACTCGTTGCCCGCGAGCGGCTCGACCTTCGCCCAGGCGGCGGCATGGTCGAACCACTCGAACGTCCTGCCCCCGTAGCCGTCGTCGACCTCCATCCGGTATTGCAGCATGACCCTGCGGTTCATCTCGCCGACCGAAACGCCGAGGCCGCGGCCCATCAGAGCCTCCAGACCTTGTAGTGCCCGCACAGGGCCGCCACGGCGGAGTTGATTTTCTCCCGGTCCGTCTCGCCGCGGCCCGCGAAGATGACCGCAAGCGCCGCCAGGGCCGCCTGTTTGAGCGCCGGGGGGACGGCCGCCGCCTCGCCGTATCCAGCCTTGACCGTAACAATGAACGAGGCGAACCCGCGATGGCTGGGCCATACGCAACCGGCCTTGAGCTGCACCCGGCCCAGGATCCCCGTCGTGTCAACGTCGTAAATCGACGGGGCCACCTCCGTTTTCACCCCGGCCTCGGAGACGACCTCGATCTTCGTCACCTCCTGGAGGGGCGATTTCGAGATCTCGACGGAACTCGAGACCTCGTCGTAGACGAGCTCGAATGTCGCCGTGAGCAGGACGCGGCCGGTGAGCGACTCGACATGTTTCTCCGCCGCGTCGACCATCGCGGAGATGAGCGCGTTCTCGTCCTCGCTGTCCACGCGCAGGTAGGCCCTAGCTTCTTCGAGCGTTATGACGGCCATTTCAGTTTGTCCTCCTCGCCGCTTCGGCGGCCCGTTTTACCGTGCCTTGCGGGGCCTGCCTCGGCACGCCCCGGGCGGCCTGCTTCATGCCTTCGGCGCCGACGGTGACAACCGCCCCGACGATCCAGCGGAGGAGCGTATCGACGCCGATACCCGCATCCGAGACGGTTATAGCCATCTTGATCTCAGCCGCGTCGACCCCGACGCCCGTCTCCTGGAGGATGATCTGGGCGAGGACCTGGGACACGGCATCGACCGCCGCCCCGCTGTCCACTACCGCCAGCGCCGCAACGGCCGAGATAATGTCGACGCCGGACCCCGCGTCCATCACCCCAAGCGCGGCCAGGACGGAAACGATGTCCGCCCCGGAGACCGAATCCAGAACCTCGACGATGGCCTTGATGTTGGAGATCGCGTCTGCGCCGGAACCCGCGTCCGCGACGCTTATCGGCGTAGCTCCCCCCGTGTCGACCGACACTCCGTCCGCCCCTGCCCCCGTATCGGCGATCGCCAGGGCGGCCAGGATCGCGGAGATGACGTCCGAGCCCGCGCCGGAGTCGAGGATCTCGATAATCGCTTTGAGCGCGAGGTCCTCCGCCCCCGCCCCGGAATCGACGACGGGGACCACCCCCACCGTATCAACAACGTCGGATCCGGCCCCGCTGTCGTCCAGCCCGAAGGCCGCGCCGATGGAGGGAGTATCCGCGCCCATCCCGGAATCCATGACCGGGATTGCGCCCAGGATATCGATGGAATCCGAACCAGTGCCGGCGTCGTTTACGGACTTTTGCGTCGCTCCGCCCTCTTCGTAGGCCACCTGAATCATCAACCCCTGCCAATAGGGGTTGGGGGTGGCGTCGCTCGAATAGCCGACCCGGCCCGTCAGGGCGTTCACGTGGGCCATCGTCCATCCCCCGCTCGGGGTCAACACAATGGCCGACTTGTAGAAGGCCGAGGTCTCGGACATGTCCCCGGAAAAGACCGTCGTCTCCTGGCCGTTCGAGTCCCGGATTCGGGTCTGCCCGTCATTGGCCGTCGTAGTCGCGGAGGTATAGGCTAGGAACGCCTGCGCGCCGAGGATGGTCGTCTCCGCCGTGTCGGCGAAGTTCACCTCGGCGTAGAGTGCCGTATTGAGTTCCGTCTGCTTGATATAGTCGGCCCCGTTGAAGGGCACGTCGTCGAGTTCCACGTTCGCGGGATTTGTCGAATCGTTGACGACGACCGAGCCGTTGTCCTGGATGTAGGTGCCGGGGTTCGACGCGCCGCCCGCGTTGGGCGAGAGGCCCTTGACCCCGCCCGCCCCGATGGGGTAGTCGCCGGTCGTGGCGCTCAGAACGATGTCATCGACATAAAAATCGAACGTCGTGCTGATTTCGCTCCCGACGTTGAGGGAAACGAACGTGCTTGCCGCCACGGCGGTCGAAACCTGGGTTTGGTCAACGCCGTCAATTGCCCAGTCAATAGTCCGCGTCGCCCCGCCGCAATACATCCTGAAATCGACTCGATACCATTGGCCCGTGGAAAGGACGGGGCCAAGTTGTTGGCCCACGCCGCCGACGCTCATCGCTATCCGCTGAGAGGCCAAGACGTAGTCGATTCGAGGATAGCCGCCTGCCGCTGTCATGGCCTTCAGTAAAAACGTGTTCGCCGCCGGGAGCGTCGTGAAGTAGAAATAAATCCGCCCGACTAAATAGGTCGGCGACCCGGAAATTGTTTTCCCAAAATAGCAGGTGGCGGCTACTGTCTTATAGAACCGGCAGGAATACCCGCCTGTCCGCTTGGTCGTAGAATCGATTGTCGGAGCGCCGGTAAGGGAGTTGACAATCCCGCCGCCGCTTATCGACAGGACGCCGTGCTCGAATCCTTCAATCCAGACTGCGGCCATTTATCTCACGTCCAAGTGTAGTTCGCGCTGTCGAATCCCGTGTAGTAGGGCGGCCAGAGAACCAGCGCGTCCCGGTGCGTCGTGTTGTTGCAAGCGGCCACGGGATAGCGCACCCCCGACGGCGAGACGAGCATCCGGCCCGTGACCTGATGGCCGTGATCGCATCGAGCCGCATTGAAAAAGGCCGTCCGCTCCGCGCTCGTCGGCGCGACGTGCGTGAACCCGGCCTCTCTCAATGCCTCGACCAGCGAGCGCAGGTCGCTCGCCTCGAAGCTTGTGCCTATCTCCGGCGGCGGCCAGGACGGGGCTGTGACGGGCGGCCAGTTAGTCGGCATTTTCCCTCTCTTAGCTAAGTGTGATCGTGAGCGTCAGTTCCCACGTCTGCCCGGACGTCTTCGTGCCCTGCGCCGAGACAACTCGGTTGAGGTTGTCCGAGGCATCGGAGTTTCCGTTGGCCACGGTCATCTCGTTCCAGGTCCAATTCGCCTCGGCCGAGCCGAAGGACGATTTCCAGACGGCCTGCTGCGACGTACCGTACGTCGGGAAGGTGGCCATCATGGCCTTGTAGAGCTTATTGGTCGCGGCCTGGAGGCCCACCTGCGTCTTATTGGCCGCCGTGGCCGAGTCGCCGACGCCCAGGAAGGCGTTAGCGTTATCGAACTTGACCCCGCCGGTCCCGGCGATGAGCGACCAGAGCTCGTTCATGCCCTCGTCAAGCAGACAGTTCTTCTTGACGACCGTGAACTGGCCAACCCCGAAGAGCGCCAGGGCTTCCTCTCTCGAGTAGACCCGGCGAGCCTGTCGGTCCTTCTCCGAGGCCCAGCGAGCGACCTCCCATTTGGCCTTGTAGTGCATCGCATCCTTGATGTTTGGTTCCATGTCAGTCCTCCTTTGGGCCGTGCTGCAACTCGACCATCTCGGCGACCTTTTTCTCCGCATCCTCGGCGGTGAAGCCGAGACTCTCGAGCTGCTTCTTGAACTCGGCCGCCGGGATATCGTGATAGGCCTTAAGGGCCGGGTCATAAACGGCCAGGACCTCGTGCTGTTTCAAACCTTTGATTCCCATGTCTTACCTCCTCGTTCGTTATTTTTTCTAGCGGGCGGCGGCCCTCGCGGCCTTCGCGGCGGCCTTTGCCTCGGCCTTCGACGTCCCGGCATCCTTCGTCTCCGGCGGCGGCGATTCCTTGTCCTCCTCCGCCCACCCGTCCCGCAAGAAGACGACGGCCAGGTCCCCCGGCAGGTCGTACTTCTGCCCGGCCTGGTAGTCGAGGACTTGGATCCCATCCGGGCTGCCCGCCTTCGTTGCCAACATTCGGATCTTTGCCATTTAGGTTCTCCTCTCCTCACTGGAGAATGTGGGCAGGGGGCCGGAGCCCCCCGCCCGAACTTTGAACTGAACCCTCAGCAGTCTTCTGTTCGTTACGCGACCGGGGCGTGGCGGGGACGGCC
>Ga0315296_10001278_pt1 | contig 21964 bp, 21 predicted proteins | sample YL17G14_18_MG_FD_203921 | JGI IMG/M metagenome (GOLD analysis project Ga0315296, IMG submission 203921) | Sediment microbial communities from Yellowstone Lake, YNP, Wyoming, USA - YL17G14_18 | ecosystem: Environmental > Aquatic > Freshwater > Lake > Sediment | place: USA: Wyoming | collected...
CCCGAGCACTCATTTATATCTGCACGCCAATACAAGCGCTTGATGTTGGATTCGAAGGAAAGAGTCCGGGCGCTCGATCAGAAGGATATGCTCGGGTCCATCGAAGCGCTCCCGAAGCATCTAGCTGACGGCCTCAGGCGTGGGCGAATGTCTGGGTTGCCGAGGTTCGTGCCGAAGGAGATTGTCGTGTGCGGCATGGGGGGATCGGCTATAGGAGGCGATCTTCTCAAGGCATGGCTCGAGGTGTCGTCAGAGGTCCCGTGCGAAGTCTACAGGTCATACAGCCTCCCGGGTCATGTTGGCAGAGATTCTCTCGTGATAGTCGCGAGCTATTCAGGCAACACCGAGGAAAGCTTGAGCATGTTCGAGGACGCGAGGAAGAAACGGTCGAAGATCGTCGCGATATCGGCAGGCGGTCAGCTTGCTAAGATGAGCGACACGGTATCGGTTCCGTTCGCCAAGCTCCCTTCGGGCCTCTTGCCCAGGGCATCCGTTGGCTACATGTTCGGGGCGATGCTTGGCGTTCTCGAGCGCTCAGGAGTCGTTGTGCAGGACAAACAGATCGAAGAAGCAGTCAGGGTCATGGGCAGAATGACGGCGTACTGCAAACAGTCGGTCCCTACCAGCGACAATCCCGCGAAGATGGTCGCACACGAACTCTTCACGTGCGTGCCGCTGATCATCGGGTATGGCTTGTCTCGGCCTGTCGCCAAGCGATGGGCGAACCAGATCAATGAGAATGGCAAGAGCATAGCTTACAGCTCTGAACTGCCGGAATGGGACCATAACGAGATCGTAGGCTGGGTGAAGGACGCCAGGAGCAAGGGGTTCGCAGCGGTGTTCCTCGAGCATGACGACCGACAAGGACCTATGCAGAAGCGGATCCGGGCGACGAAGGACGTGATCGGGAGGGGATCCTCCGTCTATTCTGTTGACGCGATCGGTCTGAGTCCGCTCGCCAAGATGTTCTCCTTGGTCATAATGGGCGACTACACAAGCGCCTACCTGGGACTGTTGCGAGGGGAGGACCCATCATCCAACGAACCCATCGACGAGCTCAAGGCAGTTCTATCGAAAAAGTGAGTAGGCCTGTGATGCCAGACTAGTTCGTTAGTTGGAGTATGTAGTTAAAAAAGTGCTTCGAGAGGGCGCTTGCCCTCTCTGCGTTTTCCCATCCCATCAGAGCTTGTTACTAGCCCTTCCTTCCCTTTGTTCGTTAAACGGCGGGCGCATCAGCGTCCGCAACTGCGGATCAAGGCATCCGTCCCGTAGACAGCAATCATTGAACCCTCATTCGAGCTGCGGTGCGACCCATCCCTTTCTTCGCGCCGCGCTCCTCGACTGCCTCTGATACCTTCTGGCGAAGCACTTCCTTGCCCTCGAGGTAGTAGCGTTTCTTCTCCTCGACCCATCCTGCAAGTGCGAGCGTAGCGGCTTGGGAGATGTCAGTCGCATCGCCGCTGGCGATGAACATCTCCACATCCTCCATCAGAGCGGCAGGCAGCGTTGCGCTGATCTTGTCGGCGTTCCAGGTGGAAATCTCATCGTGGAGATATGCCTGGATTGCCTCTCTGACAACGTCCGAAACGCTCTGGAGGCCTGTGCGCTCGCGAATCGCTTCGAGTTCCCGGAGATCGTCTTCCGGCAGTCGTATGTTGAGTCGTGCGCTCTTCGTGGTCATTGAAATCGCGGTGCCTTGTATGACAGATTGTCATACATTCTATAAATAGATATCTAGATTGTTATCGACCACCGTTTCCACTGCAGCGACTGCAAAAGCGACGTTTCTTCGTTTGTCCTTTCTCAGGGGTTCTTGAAGACAGCATTGGGCCTGTCTCTCTCGTCCGTGCATACATTCTTTAGGCTTCGATTGATTCCCCACGATTGTGCCTTCAGCGAAGGATTTGGCTCAGTCTGTGAGGGAGCTCACGCGCAAGCACAGCGCTTGGTTCAAGGATTCTATCCCTCTGATCGCGTCCGAGAACGTCATGAGCCCCGCAGCAAGGGAGGTCATCAACTCTGACCTCAGCAACCGATACGCTGAGGGCTTGCCTGGGAAGAGGTACTACCAGGGCAACATCTATGTCGACCAGATTGAGACAATCTGCGAGAATCTGGCCCGTGAGGTTTTCGCCTGCAGATTCGCTGATGTCAGGTCCACTTCGGGCACAGTATCCAACATGGCCGTTCTCATGGCGCTGACCAAGACCCGTGATAAGATGACGACGGTCGCACTCTCCGACGGGGGTCACATATCCCATGCGAAGATAGGCGCGACTGGGATGCGCGGGATCAGGACTTTCAACTACCCGTTCGACGAGAAGAACATGAACATAGATATCCAAGGCGCCAAGAGGCTCATCCGCGAGGTCAAGCCAAAGGTAGCCTTGTTCGGCCAGTCCGTCTTCCTCTTCCCGACTCCTCTGGACGAGATGAAGGACGTTTTCTCTGAGGTCGGCTGTTCCACATGGTACGATGCGGCGCACGTACTGGGCCTCATAGCAGGAAGGAAGTTCCAGGATCCGCTGAGAGAAGGGATCGATGTCATATCCGGAAGCACTCACAAGACTCTGCCAGGTCCTCAGCATGGCATGATCTTATCCGACCTGACAAAGCAGGGCCTCGAGACATCGCTCAGGAGGGGCGTGTTCCCGGGGGTGACCAGCAATCACCACCTGCACTCAGTCGCTGCGTTGGCTGTGACCCTGGCCGAGACAAGGGAGTTCGGCGAGGCCTATGCGGACCAGGTCATTAGGAACGCGAAGGCGCTGGGACAGGGTCTGTTCGAGAGAGGCATGGATGTGCTCTGCGAGCACCTTGGTTTCACGGAGTCCCACACGGTCGTGGTGGATGTCGAGCAGTTCCAAGGTGGGGCAAAGGTCGCGAAGCTCCTCGAGGCCGCGAATATCATATTGAACAAGAACCTGTTGCCATGGGATTCCGACCCGGTCAGGCCTTGCGGCATCCGTATCGGATCGCAGGAACTCACAAGACTGGGGATGAAGGAGAAGGAAATGGCAGAGGTCGCGGAGCTGATTGCCCGAGTCGTGGTGAAGGGCCAGGCGCCGGAGAAGGTCAAGCCAGACGTCATCGACCTCAAGCGTCAGTTCACGAAGGTTCATTACTGTTTCTTCGAGGGTGAAGAGGCCTATGACTACCCAGCCTACGACGGCGACTTGAAGTGATATTGGCGACTCTACTTTTATTAGAGCACAACCTGATTAGCGTCACGTAGAAAGGGATGGCTGCGCGGATCAGATTGCTTCAGATGGCCATAGCTGCCGTGAACATCGCCATAGTCGTTCTAGCTTTCACCAGCGTATGGCCATTCCCACATGGTGATTTCAAGGTCGACTTGCCCTCGCCGAACGAAGTCACCTGGACATACTCCGACGGCATGGTCCACGTCACGGCTCCCTACTCGATCGACAATGGCGGGTATTACGATGTCCACGATCTGATTATAGACTATATCGTGTTCAACAGCTCGAGGTATCTACTGGCCAACCAAACCATACAAATAGGCGACATTCCAGCGGGACAGATCACCAGTTCCGAGATAGATTTCCAGTTCGACCTTCTCCGGCTCTTCAACGACAGCGCCCTGGGGATGGTTTTTACTGATGACCTGCTGACCTTTGTCGTCGACGTCTTTTGTGGATATACGATGAACCTGGTGAAGTTCGAAGCAACGTACCAGGTCAGCGTCCCGTGGGATGCGCTGATCCAAGACTGGGGTGTGTCCGCTGTCCACTATCCTTCCACGCTGCCTTCTCCTGGGAGCCCAGTATCAGTTGATGTCACTTACTGGCTTCAGACTTCTGACATTCTGAGCGGTCTTCCGCCCGCACAGGTCACGGTAAGATTCTTTGGCAACAACACAATGCTTGGTGAAGCACAAGGCACTGTCCAGCTCGGCACTAACTACTCGGACACTGTCACGCTCAGCGTTACTCCAGCGTATTATACCAACTATTTCGTGGAGCTAGTGGTTCACGTTGCGGGCTTTTCCTTTTCTGAGACGTATCCTGCTCCATCTCTTCCTCTTCCGGTGGTGACTCCGTGACGCAGAGGGGCAGGCTGTCCGATGCGACCTGGACAGCGTTTACCGACACACTTCGGTTCATAGTCGTGCCATTGGTCCTCATCGATCTGGTCACAAAGAGCTATCCAGAGCTGACAACGGCCTTCATGCCAGAGATTGAGCTGTACATCATTTTCTTCGGCGGGATGATCACGGCAGCGAGCACACTTGAAGTTTCAAACAAGCCTGGGACCTGGAAGAGGCTCCTGTTCGGCCTCACCGCAGTAGCGTTCGTATGCTTGTGGCTTTTCATTGCCCTTGGCGGGGGAATCGCGGAGTTCACATACGGACCATACTTCGTTCGGTTTGACATGAGCAAGATCGTCTACATCATGCTCTTCGGTGTCTCTCTGAAGGGGCTCATGGTGTATTCGACGTTCTCGACCCACAAGCACTATCTGGATGACCAGGAGCGCAGGCAGAAAGAAGAGCGGGCAGCGGAGAGGGCTCCTGCACGACCGAGACCACCCCCGCAGCGCAAACCGTCGGGGCCAGCGTTCTCGACCATGTCCAAGATGGCCTTCGAGGTTTCACACGATGATTCTGTGGGATACGCACCTCCGCCTCCGCCACCTCCTGAGCCTAAGCCCTTCCAGAGAGTCCTCGCATTCAAGGAGTGCCCGATATGTGGTGCGAAAGCATCGCCCAAGGAAATGACATGCAAACACTGTGGGGCATGGTTCCCGAAGGATACAATCAGGTAGGCCGCCCTGTTGCCAGAGATTCAAGCAGCTCGCAGGCCCTGCACATCTCAGACATGGTCGGTTCTCCGCACGAGCATCGTCTGAGCTCCGCTGGAGGATAGAGCTTCTCGAGCGCAGGGAGGATCTCTTCATAGCTCCTCAGGATGGAATGCCTCGTTCCCGGGTATTTGTCCTCGAGTTGGGATAGAACTGATCTGTAGGAATTGCGCAACGCTTCCGGTGCGTATGGGCATTCCAGGTCATGGAATTCCAGTTTGTTGACGACGGCGTACAGAAGTGTTTCACTTTCCGGAACCGATCTCAAGGGCTGGATCCTAGGGACCAGGTAATTCTGGACCCTCTTGTGTGGTCCCAGGCGAGCAAGCCTCTCGACATCTCCTCTTGAGAAATTCATCAGTATAGACTGCGCAGTGTCGTCAAGGTTCAGACCGGTAGCCAGATGCGTTGCCTCCCAGTCCTTAGCCGCTCGATTCATGGCTGCCCTCCTGAGGACCCCACAGTAGCTGCAAGTCGCCAGCTGCCTGGAGGATTCTGCGATCTCGTCCATGGTCGTCCCGAAGAGCTCCTTGAAAGTAACGACCAAGTGTTCGATGCCGAGCTTCCTGCAGGTGCTCGCGACGATGGGTAGACTGGAATCCCGATAGCCATCGATCCCTTCGTCGACGGTCAACGCGCACAGGTCCAGGTCCTTTCTCTCGCCGAGGATCTTGTGTATCAAGTAGAGTGCGACCGTGCTGTCCTTGCCTCCCGAAACCGCGACGGCTATCCTTGCTCCTCGATCATTGAGGTCTATCTGTCTTCGCAGCTCGTGCTTGGTCTTCCTCTCGACGAGATCGCAGAAATGATCGCCGCAGAGATGAGCTCCACTATATCGTATGAACACTATTGATTTTCGTCTGCACTTGTCGCAGTTGACCACGCTGGTCAGATGACGACACGAGATATTTATTGGTTCTTTCTGGATGCTGTGGCATAGGTATTTGTAAGGATAGGTTGAAGCGCTCAGCCAGTAGGTCGAGTTCGTGCCGTCAATCAGCGGGGATTGAGCTCGGACCTAAACCCCTTTTCTTTTCGTTCTTCCTATGACCACGATTCCAGCCGCCACAAGAACAATCACGGCAGCAGTTATGAGCCCTAGAACCAATCCCCATTCGGCCAGCCACGATTCATGAGAGTGTATGCTGTACGAAACCACAACAGGCGTCTTGGTTGTGTCATCTGGATTGTAGAACCAGAACGTGTAGACCCCCTCGGGGTCTGCAGTAAGCGTACCATGACCTGAAGCGCCTTCCTGTCTTACCTTATCGATGCCAGGAGCAGGAATGGGATTTGAGGGAACCTTTGGTACCCAGGTGACTTCGAAAACAACAGTGTCAGTGGCAGAATAGGAATAGTCAATGCGGTTCCCGAGCTGCAAGGTGTAGTTGCAGGCCTCGTACATCGACTTTGGCTCGACCAGAGATAGCTCACCATGATCACCACCACGAGCACCAATTGCAACGAAGGGGGCACACATGAAGATGGCCACCACTAGCAAGGACCTAATCTGTTCCCTCCGCAAATTCCTCTCCTCATGGCTAGAAGCCGCTCCTCCCCTATGGTCTTTTCCGAGGCGCTAGGCCCTTTCCTTCTTCTTCCGGATAAGAGCCTCCTTCTTCTTCCGGGCAAGAGCCTCCTTCCTTTTCCGGAAAAGAGTCTCCTTCCTCTCCCGGACATGAGACTCCTTCCTTCTCCGGACAAGAGACTCCTTCTTATTCCGGACATGAGCCTTGATGATCCAATAGACGGCGAGGCCAAATACGATTAACAAAAGGACAAAACCGGCCAAAGTACGGAGCCCAATGTAAACTGCCATTCCTCTCTGCTAGGTATCGCCCTTCCTCCCCTATGGTCTTTTCCCATGCCTACTCCAACAGGAAAGTGTACTGGTGGCTAGCCAGCATCTTGTTTCCGAGGCTTCAATCAGCGGGAATTGAGGCCGGACCTAAACCCCTTTCCTTTTCTTCAGCTTACGGGATAACTGATACCGATGCTCTGGGTCGAGAATGGCATCACATAGTATCTGTCAGAGAAGTCCATTACTCCGTCAAGGATGGCTCCAATTGCTCCCACATCTGCTGCTGCATCCATTTCTATTAGATGATGTCCAGCCTCAACAGCTGAGACGATCGTCTCATTCTGAGAATAGACCCAGCCTTTGTGAACTTGGTGGCCATCGATGAACAGGGCTATCCAGATCCCGCCAGAACCAGCAATGCCAAGCACAGGGGTTACGTTGTTGTGCACAGTAATCCTAATCTCAGACCAAGGTTGAGAATAACTGAGACCTAACGCAAGGAGAATCATCGCCAGCACAACAGCAATTGAGACGACCGCTCCTTTGGCGGTCGCAGACCTAGACCTCGGAACTGAACGACCTTGCAGGCTTTCTGGGGACCCAACGGGCTTTCCGCAGCGAATGCAAAACTCTACTGACTCAGGATTCTCAGCCCCACAATTCGGACACTTCATCGCCATTCCCCTCCGGATAGTATCGCCTTTCCTTCCCTAAGGTCTTTTCTTGGGGACGATTTGTTCCATCGAATCATGTGCGAGATCCAAAGTAGAGTACCAGCGTAACATCATACAGGAAAAAACCCAGGAGTATTAACAGGCCAATCGTGATTCGTCTCTTTCGGGACAGCGCCGGACCTTCGACTGCAAGTCCGACCAACGCTCCTAGAACAATTCCAATAGGGATTCCTACCAGTAAGAGTTCAAGAATGGGATCATAGACATCTCGGATATGAGCAAGGAAAACAATGATTATCACAGAGGCAACCAGGGCTCCGACTGCCCATCCGTTCTTGTACAAAACCTTCCTAGATTTGGTCCGACCCATCACTCTTTCCTCCATCGGTGAGTTATTGTCATTCCTTCCTCTATGTTGAAGAGGCACTCACCTTCATCTGAATCGCCTTCCTTGTTCTTTTGATTTCCCTCCTTTCGTCGATCCAACTGGGGTTTAGCGGACAAGCCTCTATTCGCGGTTCTCCCGCACTATGGCCGCTTCGTCCCTTGTCAGGGATCTGCCCCAATTCTCTTCACCCTTCTTTCGCTACGGTCTCTCCTCAATCTGAGCAGGATTTGACCTAGATAATCCAGCGTGAAGCCGATCCCAAGCCACGAAGGCAATCAGGCGAGATAGCATTATTATCCCGGACTGAGATTTGTTCCTAGGCAGATGCGAGTGAGAAGAATGGATCGGCCTGCCTGTATGCTCTTGGCAATGATTCTGCTTGCACCATCTCTGCTCGCTTTGCTCGGAATCGTCAAGACCGCTGCGGCTGTGCCGCGCGACCCTATAGAAGTTCGTGGCGATTCGGTTGATGGTTGATTGCGATGAAAAAATGGACAATCGTCAGGGATCTTTGTGGAGTTGAACTCATTGCATTCAGGATTCTTGCAGTCGCACTCATTGCAGTTGGGCTTCTTCTTGTATATGCTGCTTCGATGGTGATTGGTTCATCGGCTGGACCAATATTCGATTGGAGGGTAGCTATTCCGGGTATCATAATGGTGGGCTTTGGAGCAGCGATGCTTGTGTGGCATTGGCTGTCACGTGTGAGTGTCCGCAAATTACTCATCACAATCCTTGTTGTCGCAATCCTTATCATAGCCTTCCTTGGCGTGACCTATACCCAACCTGTTTCTAGGGTCCGCATAATGGCCTATGTCGGATCTGACTACGGAGATGTAGGTGTCACGGTGTATCTGGATGGCGAGCTCGTGGGCAACAAGGATGTCTCTTGGAGCATGGGACCTTTCGATGAGGCCTTCAATGTCGTTCCTGGTAAGCACGTTGTCTACGCAGATTGGTCGAAGTCCGTCGACGGGATGACCAACGAGACTATGCGAATCCAGGTTGGGCCTTTTTCAACACGTAACGTGTACCTGTTCCATGGTGTTGGCATGGCCTGAGTCTAGTCTCTGTCATGTCACTATTCCATCTGGCATCACAATAGGTCCGTGCTCGCCTTTCCTCCCCTATGGGCTTTTCCGACAGTATGGACTCGGACACAACAAGAATCATTCTGGATTGCACTTACGGCAGTACATCTTGCCAAATTCGACCGGCTTGCCACAACTCAAACAATACCCTTTCTTCTGATTCTTGGCTCGGAGCCCGTGAGTGAGGACAATAGCGCCGATTATAACAAAGATGAAACCCCACCCACTAATCACGAAATGGAAGGCACTAGTGCGCAGAGCCGCATAGCTCACCAAAACTGCAAGCGTGCCTGCGACCAATTCAACGATCCCAACGGCTACCCAGTCTTTCTTCATTTGGCTGCGTATCGCCATTCCTCCCCTATGGTCTTTTCCGAGGGGAGCGACATGAGTCTTCTTGTCTCACGCTAGCTAGGGAACATAGATCCGTCTATATGCCTCCTGACGAACACTTTAATACGGTGTCGGTGCAATTCGCACTCGAGGCGGAGGAGGGTGACGAGCTATGAGGATTTCAAATCGGCCTTTGACTTGCGCGCGGGGAATTACACTGGAGCGCTACTGTCTTTGGCGATGCGAAGACATGAGGGACACACGAAATTCGTAAGAGGTACGCTTGTTTTCACTAGGGAGCGAAAAAAGCCAGACCAGATTCTAGACTATGGCGAGATGGTGTTGATGGAGCGACAAATAACCTGCCAGGACGCTCTTGACTTTGTGAAGTCACTCAAAGACCAGAAGGCTCCAACAGGCTACGACTTCGATTCCCTTCCAATGAAGTTCTCAATTCCATCGTGGACGCAATCTGAAAGCTTAGGTACTCCGGTAGGATTCCACAGACTCTCAGCCTGGCCGGCTGCCGAATTTCTGCTGAACACTGGTGTCTCGACTTCAGATCCGAGGGGGCCGCTAGTTCGTCATAATTTGCCTCTTGTCATAACTCCTTCGGCTAGAATCGATGAGTGGATTGGAATCACAACTAACCATCACAGATTGGAGACAGGTCTTGCAGTGGTGATGCCTGATTTCAGATTGCGAATTGCCAAGATACGCTTCGAAGAGACAGCCATGAAAGTCTTCCTAGAAACCGATGCGAAACCTTCTGTTGACTTGATCATCAAAGCGGCTCTGGATGACGCCGAGGTTGATGTCGTCGCAGGAGCTTCGCCCAATGAGTATCGAATTGAGATTGAACGACTTCCTTCTTCGTTCCACTTATTTGTGTTTGACCGTTCCACGGGCGTAGTCATCGATTGGGCGAGGGTATACTTGGGGTGGACTGACCTCCCACCGGAGATAGAGTTCTCTTTGCCAGGGAAACGGTTCGAGATTCTGATTGCTGGGGGAGAAACACAAGAGTTGGAATTCAAGCAGGAACTGGACAACGGATTCAGACTAATCCAAAGTGTCGTGGCATTCGCCAACACTGATGGGGGAATTATCCTCGTTGGAGTAGATGACAATGCCAAGGTAGTTGGAACTGATGTCGACTCCGATGCCGAGAAGGTCAAAGAATGGATAGAACGACGATGTGATCCTCCTGTCACAGTATCCTTTGACAAAGTTACTCTGGATGACAAGCGCGTTCTTGCAATCCGCGTACCTAAAGGAATTCATTCGCCATGCCAGCACAGAGAGAACGGAGTGGTCTACGTCAGAAGAGGAGCGACCGATAGACCAGCTAGCCGCACGGAACTCCAAAGCTTGTTCAAGACATGAGTCCGTCGCGGAGGAAATGTTTCAAGGCAATTCCCTCCCCCAAGGTCTTTTCCGAGACCTACTCTCAGCAAGTATCCACTGGATCTTTGGCTTCTTTTGATCATCCAGTTATCATCAGTCATCATTCCGTTTCGTTCTAGATGATATAGTTAGATACATACTCGATGGGGATGTGTGTATCCCCCTCTCGATAGCCCAACTACTATCACTAGGAGAGAGGGCGAGCCTGTCTCAAACAGTCAACAGCCAGACGGTGCGTGTGTGGGTAATCGTTAGCGCCAGGGAGCTGTGTAAGTCCGAGGATTTAGGGCGGAGACAGAAGGGAGTGATGTACAGACATGTACAATGGACTGAGTATACATGACAGCCAAGCGAGACGTCGCGCACGTGGAATCCGTGCATCTATCTGGACTCAGCGCAGTTCTAGAGGCCAGCCATCAAAGTTAAGGTCAATGACAATAAGCGGGAAACTCGGAACTCTACTGGAATACTCCTTGCCCAGTTTTTGCTCACTCACCTTGAACTCCTCTTCAGTGATGACTCTCTTGTTTCGCTTCTCATAGAGAGAATCCGATTTCTCGTCGTAATAATCACTGAGAGAGGCGAGGCTCACTCGATTCTTTTTCTCCCAATCGACGACCCAGCCCTTAAGCAGATCTTCTGCCGTCTCTTTCAGCTGATTGCACATCTTCAAGGGGAAGTCTTTGAAGCCACGTTTCACAGTGAATCCAGACTCCCTCAACCGATTATGGTTCACGAGTGTGACATAGCCAATAGAAAAGCAATCTTCAATGTGAGCTTTGGAGATTGTTGTCTTCGCCTTTTCAACCGATTCCCGATTGTAGATTCCTTCATTGGCCTTGTAGACCTTATGATGAGGCCCCTTGTCTTCTACGATGTCGAGGACTCCCATTTTAGCCAGGTCCGTGCATGCCAGATTCACGGTTCGAGCTCTCTGCGCTCGACTCTTCACTCCATATTTCCCCGTAAGGAATCTGGGATAATCGGGATGTTTCCGCAACTCCTCACGAACCGAATCCAGGCAAGATAGGGGAGCATTGGTTTTTCGCGTCTCGATTCCGAGAAGATAGGCAGCCTCGTAGGAGTGCAATCCCTTCAAGATCATGGCGCGGTGTTTCTTTTCTACGTCAAGGTCGCGAACGTATTCCGGTATCGCCAGCAATGTGAATACGAGTTTCAAGCCCTTGTTGAGTTCTCCCTCTTTCCGCACTTGAATCGCCTCCGAATTTATCTGCAAACATGGCCTTGGAGCATATAAATAATCTGGTATACCTCCTCCCCTACATGGTCCGACAGGATCGTGAAAGAGTGCTTGCCGCGCGAGTTCCAGAGGATTACGTTTCAGGTCTAGACAAACTTGTTGACAGAAAGGTTTTCGAGAATCGGTCCGGCGCAATCAGAAGAGCCATCTACAACCTTCTTGTTGCGACCAAGGCCCTGCAAGAGCGAGTTGCAGAACCCTGCGTTGACAACAGAGTCCCCACCCCCCACCCCTACGTCATTCTACGAGCCAGACAACAAAACGCGAGTGACAGTCACCACGTCACCAAGGAAGGTGTGCCCCCTGCCTAAGAAGGTGTCCACTCAAGTACACATGATGCAACGGATTCTAAGTCTGGGAAACGAGCGTCCAGAGGCAATCGGGTTCACCATCGATGATATTCTCAAATGGCCTGTCTTCAGACTACGAAACGCCAAACGGAACAGCATTAGAATCGCACTCTATCGGTTCATCAAGCTGGGTATCGTTATGTCCCCTCGCTCCGATTCATCTGGCCGAAGACTCTTCAAAGTCAAGAACTCCGTATGGGCGAGGGCTTACATAGAAGGCAATCACACAAAACCCTGGATACCCCTAACCCCCACCCCCTCATCTGACCAATTCCATGATTTTGACGAGCACCGAGACCACTTCGACGTTCAATTGACAAAGGAATGGTTCGAGCGAATCAACGGCAGATGTGAGGTCAACAATAACCAGTACACCCTCAGGAACAAGGCGTTCACTTTATCGTTGAACGGGAAATCCTATGCTGGCCAGATATTCATAAGACCCTACTGGCGAACCGAGGTCAAGCATCAGATCGGGGAGGACTTCTATCGGTATCTCGCGGACAAGGAATTGAGAGGAAGTTTGCAGGGGGATTTCTGTCTCCCAGTGAGCGTCATCGGTCAGCGGTTCTACATCGGGGGAAGACCGACGCAGTTCTCAGCTTCTCATTATCCAGCTCAGTTAGACATAAGGCATTCGAAGAATGATTCTCACATTGTTGATGGACTGTTTGCCCTTACTAACCAAGCGGATTTCAACACCCGGACCTTCGACTTTCAAGATGCCGTACTCGAGGTCTTGAAGAAACAAGGCGAAGTCCAATCCAAGACCGCAGAGGCAATTCAAAAGCTTGTTCAACTCTTCTCTCCACAATCAGAGCAATCCTATCAAGCGCCGTCTGAGGATAGGGGGGATTTTGCATATCGCTGAAGGTCGCTCTCTATGCTCGGGTCTCGAAGTCTGATGACTCCCAGAGTCCTCAAAATCAGCTCATGCGACTGATAGCCTACGCTAATGAGCGCGACTGGTCGGTTATCGGCCAGTACATCGATACGGCGTCGGGTGCAGACGACAATCGTCCTCAGCTCGACCGCATGATGGCCGACGCAAGGGCGAGACGGTTCGGTCTAGTGCTATGCGTGAAGGTCGATAGGCTCGCCAGGTCCGTGACGAGCCTCTACCACATTCTGAACGAGCTAGATGCCAGGGGGGTCAGATTCGAGTGCACAGACCAGGCAATCTCAACGAACTCTCCGACTGGAAAGCTTCTTTTGAGCGTTCTAGCAGGGGTCGCCGAGTTCGAGCGTGAGCTGATCAGAGATCGCACCAAGGCCGGGCTCGCTCGTGCAAGGGCTCGGGGGAAGACACTAGGACGCCCCAGGAAGGCCGTAGACATGGATAAGGCGCACAAGCTCAGGACTCAGGGTCTAGGATACCGAAAGATTGCCAAGGAGCTCGGCGTGTCGCATCAGACGATGTTCCTGCGTCTAAGAAACGAGGGGGTGACGAGCTCGAAGGAATCCTCCAAGATTCCATCTAGCCTAAGAAATGGACGATAGATTTACGTCTGTCCCCGTCAATGTCCCAGCCGAGGGAAACAATGCGACTCGGCAATGTCGCAATAGTGTTCTCTCGGTGGACAAGAAGAAACGAGGACGGAAGAGGGGGTGTCGGTCAATGGGACGATACCCTCTAAGAACACGGATAGGGCAGTACATGGACGCGATCGGAGACTGGTACGCACCAACAACGGTGAAGGTCAAGAAGGCGGTTCTGACCAAGATTGCCGACGCTTTTGGCGACATGTGCGAAAAGAACCCCGAGCTAGCTCGAGACCCCCTTAAGTGGACGGAGCGCGAGATCTCGGCTATAGTCTTGGCTCTACGGCAAGACGGGATTGCGAAGAACACCCAGGTGCAGCAGCTCGGCGTCGTTGAGGGATTTCTGAAATATCTCGGCAACGGAGCTATGGATGCAATGCGTTCGAAGACATTTCAGGTATTCCCGAAACCTGTCTATGCCAGAAAACCAGCCTTGACCGAGGACGAGGTGTCAAGAGTCCTGCATGGCTGCGAGGGCATACCAGGTTGGCGCGGCGAATGTATGAAGGTCATGTTTTGGACCTATGCATACACCGGTCTGCGCCTGAGTGAGCTGAGACGAGCTGAGGTGAAGGACTTGGACACTCGGGAATGGACTCTCAGGGTATCCCACCCCAAGGGCGAGAGGACGTACGGGCAATGCAGGACCGTCCCGATACCTGACCCTCTGAAACCAGTCATCGCTCGTTTCGTCAAGGCAAGGGACGAGCGCCTGAACGAGCTTGGAGTGTTGGACAGTCCCTACTTGGCGTTCGGAGAGCGAGACCATACAAAGCCCCTTGCTGAGGGCGTTGTGCGTGCGTGGAAGGTGTTGCTGGAAGAGCGCTCAGGCATTGTGTTCACCGTCCACACGCTCAGGAGGTCGTACGGACAGACCCTATTGGACCGAGGCGTGCCTTTGGAATCCGTGTCCTTGGCGCTAGGTCATGCATCAACCCTTACCACCGAGAAACACTATGCGCGGAGAGACCCTAGGATTGCGGGGCGGGAGATCGCCGAAGCCTTCGCGAAGCCTAGAACAGGCCCGAGTTTCAATCCCCCCCTGATTGACCGAAAACCCGACTACACTGGCTATGCTTAGATAGTTATTTGTAAGGATAGCGCATTCGAGAGAATGAGACAAAATGCAAGATGTCTGGGTGGAGAAGTACAGGCCAAAGAAGCTCTCCGATGTGATTGGGCAGAAGAGCATAGTGGAGAGGCTTTCTGCCTACGTCAAGACGAGAAGCATGCCTCATATGATGTTTGCTGGTCCTGCGGGGTCCGGCAAAACGACTTGCGCAATCGCTCTCGCCCGCGAACTGTACGGGGACCAATGGCGCGACAACCTCATCGAGCTCAACGCTTCCGATGAGAGAGGCATCGACGTTGTGCGAGGGAAGATCAAGGATTTCGCACGCGCCGCTTCGCTCGGCCGAGCGGATTTCAAGATCATCTTCCTCGACGAGGCGGACTCGTTGACATCTGACGCACAGGCAGCGTTGCGACGCACGATGGAACGCAACACCCAGACGTGCAGATTCATTCTGTCGTGCAACTATTCATCGAAGATAATCGAACCAATCCAATCTCGATGCGCGGTCTTCAGGTTCAGACCGCTGAGCGAACTTGACGTGAAGTCATTTCTCAAGAGGATTGCGCATGGGGAACACGTCGACATCACCGATGACGGCACACTCGCCATATGCGGGCTCGCAGGGGGCGACCTGAGGAAGGCTGCCAACATCCTTCAGGTTGCTGCATCGCTCGGAAAGCGCGTCGACCAGGATTCAGTCTTCGAGTCCACCGAGAACATCAGGCCCTCCGAGATCCAAGAACTGCTCTCAACCGCTCTCAGCGGTAATTTCACTGCCGCCAGGTCCAGACTTGACGAGCTCATTGCGAGACACGGTCTGTCTGGAGAGGACATCGTTGCGGGAATCCACCGGGCAGTTTTCGAACTAGGCGTCAGCGAGGATGCTAAAATACGATTGATCGATCGCGTGGGCGAGGCCGAATTCCGGATGGTGTCCGGGGCAAGCGAGAGAATCCAGTTGGAGGCTCTTCTTGCGCACTTCGCGCACGAGGGCAAGAGACCGAAGTAAAGTGCTGGTGCGCAACGGTTATATACGGAATGTCTGTTTGAGGCGCAAGAGGACCGACAATGGCAAGGTTCCCGGAGGCCGAGGCGCGCAACTTGGTCAAGAAGATCTGCATGAACTGCAATGCTCGAAACGCCATAAGGGCGACGCGTTGCAGGAAGTGTGGCTATAAGGGCCTCAGGATAAAGACCCGAGAAACGAAGAAAACCTAGATCACCTGCGTCCTCATGATTGTTCGATCACTTCAACAGGCAGAGCTAATGCGCTCGAGGATCGTGGAAAGAAAAAAAGGGGGTGGGGACTCCACCGTAGTTGGGCATCACCCTTTGGTCACACCTCTCCTTTTCCTTCAAAAGAGTGTGTTTGCCAAAATGGCTCCCCCCAATCCATTCTACTGACCATAACCCTTTTGATGGTCAGATGCCAGATTGCTGCAATACTGCCACATCGACGGCTGTAAAATGAGCAATTCTCTAAGAAGGATAACTTTAATTGAAATATGCCAATCTACCTCCTCACATGTGGAAGTTCCTCGAATCCGAGATGCTAGTGATCCTGGGCCTTTCGGAAGATGCGACCAGGACCGACGCTCAGATCGCAGACATCTACAACCTGAAGAAGGGGACCGTCGCTTCGATCCGTCGGAGACTCATCGATGCTGGCGCCATCACCTTCGTGAACGTGCCAGCTTTCAACAAGCTCGGCTGTGAGATGATCGGGTTTCACGTGGGAACTGGCGAACCTACCGAGCGAGTCGACGCCCGAGCCAACAACTACATCGAGTTCTCCAACAAAACCCCACAGCTGTTCCATGGTTTGACCGGCGGGAGCTCAGTTGTCTTCTATACAGCGCTGAAGAACGCGACCGAGTACGATGAGATCGTCCAGAGCCACAACAAGTTCTTCAGCGGACCTAGACGCGAGTCCAAAGCAAGGATGGTCAGTTCGGTCTTCCCTTTCGCTCTAACTAGGATCAAAATGGTTCCCAATTTTGCGCGGATAGTCCACAGATTCTTCCAGTTGGATGTTCCGCCCCCGAAATGCTCTGTTCCGGTCTTTGCTGAGGTGGAGTCTCCGGACCTCAGCAAGACCGAACAAACCACTCTCGTGGCGCTCGTAGAGAATCCTCGCGCGTCAGATAGGGAGATCGCGGCAATCGTCGGCCTTTCAAGACAGGCGATAACCAGGACCAGAAACAAGCTGCTCGAAGACGGAATCTGCAATCCCGTATGCCTGCCGAGGCTCTATAAGTGGGGCTTCGAGATATGTGCCGTCGCTCACGTCAAGTTCAACATGGAAATACCCTGGGAAAAGAGACTGAAGGGTCAGCCGGAGGATGTCATGAACATGTCCTTCTACACGCTTTCAAAAGCCGATGAGGGGGTTGCCAACTACATAATCGCCAGGTACTCAGAATACGCTGACCAACTCCAGGGCATACTCGCTTGGTATCACAAGGCCAAAGCCTTCGATGAGAAGCCTGACATCACGCTGTTTCCGCTTGAAAGGTCTACAGAACTCAGGACTTTCGAATTCGGTCCCGCCGTCCGGCATTTGCTGCTCTCTTGATGGTCTCGCATGGTTCTGTTGCATAGTCGGGTGGTGACCTCTGGGTCACCCCAACAATGCCACTCATTCCATTCGGCTCCGACCGTGCGGCCATCGCTGGCTCGTATTGGATCATCATCACGTCATGCTGGAACGCGCCGGGGTTGAACCGTAGACCCCCCTGCCATCCCCTTCGAGATGGCTGTTTGCAGCAGGTTGATGCTGGCATTTATGTGCCTGTCGAGGCGCCAGCCGCACTTGCAGGCGAACTCCGCGCCCATTCGGGAATATTGGGTTCTCCCACATATCGGGCACGTTCTGCTGCTGTTCCTTGGATTGACCTTTACCATCATCTCGTCCTTGACGATGACCAGCATATTACGCTTCTCTGACCACATGTAGCAGCCGAGTGACGATATTCGAGCTCGCGGACGTCTTCGACACCCGAATTGTTCCAGACCCGTCTCGTATAAACATTCGAGAGCAATATATAAAAACCATCCAGCTCATACTGACCATTGGTGGTATTATCAAGGTAACACCAATGATGGCTAGCAGATGGGTGAAAGCGGTCTTTCTTGTGATTCTTGGAATCGTGATAATGCTCTACGCGGATAAATTAGTCAATGACCTCAAGTCAGTTATGCAGGAGGCCAATTTCGATGTCGCCTTTACCGGAACTTGGGATTTGTTGACAATCCTGTTGTGGGTCCTAGTGCTGTGGTTGTTCGTCGACGCTGCTCTCATAATTGCTCTCAGCTTCTCCGAGCATCGGTTCACGCTTCTGGATTTAGCCAAGCGCCTTGATGCAATCGACAAGAAATTGGGGATTGCCCAGCCAAAGGGAGCCTCCCAGTCTTCGGATGTCGACACCGGCCTGGAGGAAGTCGTCGAAGAAGAGGTGCCCCCGCCTCCCAAGGAGTGAGCTCTAATCCTTCTTTGAGACTTCGTCTCCTTTGGCGGCGTCTTCCTTTGCGGCTTTCTTCGCCGCCTTCTGAGCTTTCTTTGGGCAGCTCATGTTGAGGCAGAGGGTCCATCTCCCCCTATTCTGCATAAGTATCTGGATGGTTGGGGAACCGCATGCGTCGCAGACCTGCCCTGTCGGGACTACTCTGCCCTGCTGCGGAAGCGGGTACATCACCTTGCAGTTCGGGTAGTTGGAACATCCTGCGAATCTCTTTCCCATCCTGGATTGGATGACTCTGAGATCTCCTCCACAAGAGGGGCATTTGCCGACGAACCTCTCCTTCAGCGCTCCAGCACATGTCGGATTTATGCAGACTGTCACCGGCGCCTGTCCTCTGGCGACGGTCTTCACTTTGGGTGCACCGCAGACCGAGCACTTCACATCAGTGGCGAGAACCAACATCCCACTTGGCAGTGGATAGGTGTTTCTGCATTCTGGATAGCCGGAGCATCCAGCGAATGTGCTTCCATTCTTCATCCTGATCTGGAGCAATTGGCCGGTCCCGCATTTCGGACAGGTTCCCAGAGTATGCTGCTCTCTGAGGGCCTTTCTTATGTGCTCCCCTATCTCCTTCTTGTGCTTCTCGAGGACGTTCATGATGTCCTCGAGCATCGCTTGGCTCTCCTCGACGACCTCATCCTGCTGGAGCTCGCCAGCAGCTATCATGTCCATGTCGCTTTCGAGGTGTGATGTCATCTTCGCGCTCGTGATGTCGTTCGCGTGCTCTTCCAGCGCAGAAATGACCGCAACGCCACTCTCTGTCGGTTCGATGATCCTAGTTCCTTTCGCGAACCTTCGGTCGTATAGTTTCTGGATAGTCTCGTGCCTTGTGCTCTTGGTTCCCAGGCCGAGGTCCTCCATCTTCTTGATCAGGGAGCCCTGGGAGTATCTGTCTGGTGGCGTCGTCTTCTTCTCGGTGGATTGAATCCTCAGAACCTCAACGGTGTCTCCGACTTTCAGTTGAGGCAGGTTGACCTCGGTCACCCTGTAGTATGGATAATACTTCCTCCAACCCGGCGAGATGATTCTGTAGCCTTCCGACGTGAAAGGCTCTCCACCTATGTCCAGCTCAACAGGAGTCGTCAATGACTTGCAGGGGGGTGCGAGAGTGGCGAGGAATCTTCTCACGACAAGTTCGTACACGTCCCAGTGGTGCCCCTTGAGTTCGCCCTTCTTCGCTGCTTCTACTGGGTGAATGGGCGGGTGGTCAGTGGTGCTCTTCTTCCCTCTCGAGGGTCGTAGGCTCTCCTGGGAGAGAATTTCCTCCGCCTCTTTCGCGAATTCAGACCCCCTGAGCTTCTCGAGTATCGTTCTCAGGCTGAGCGAAGGCGGGTAGACGGTGTTGTCCGTCCTCGGGTATGAGATGTAGCCATCGGTGTAGAGGTCCTCGGCGATCTTCATTGCCTGAGATGGCGAGAGGCCGAGTTTGTTCGCCTCCATGAGGAAAATCGTGGTGCTGAACGGCCAAGGAGCCCATTCGTTGTTCTCCTCTTCTTTGAATTCCTTGACTGACGCCATCTTTGCCGACTTCGCTCTCCCGAAAGCAGCCTGCGCGGCCTCTTTGTCGAGGAATTTCCCGTTCTTGTGCGAAGCTTTGAATTCCGAATCCTTCTTCAGGTCTGCAGTGACCAGCCAATAGGGGACTGGATTAAACGCTTTGATCTCCCGTTCCCTGTCAACGACGAGTGCGAGCGTCGGGCTCTGGACGCGCCCCACTGAGAGGAAATCCTTTCCTAGCTGACCGGAAGCTAGCGAGATGAACCTGGTCAACGAAGCTCCCCAAGCCAGGTCGATGAGCTGCCGGGTTTCGGCTGCGGATGCAAGGCGATAGTCGACCTCGGCCAACTCCGTGAATGCTCTCTCGATCTCGCCTTTCGTTAGCGCACTGAATTTCGCCCTTCGCGTCGGCTTGTCTACCTGAGCCTCTTCGAGTGCCTCAACCCCAATCAGCTCCCCCTCTCGATCGTAGTCGGTTGCGATGATTACTTCGTCCGCCGACTTGGACAGGTCTTTCAGGGCGTTCATTATCTTCTTCGCCGTCGGATCCACTTTCTTCTCAGGTTTCGCATAAACTAGGTCCTTCGGCGGGATTGAGTCCCAGTTGTTGTACTTGTCTGGATAGTCCAGGACTATGATGTGTCCTCTGAGTCCCAACACGAAGTATTCATCGGGTCCTTTGGCGAATGTCAGAACAGGAACGCCTGCGACAGAGCGACTCTTCTGCGTGTTGTCGGAGAGTATGAGTGCGATTCTCCGCGCGGCGAGATTCTTCTCACTGATGATGAGCCGGCGCATTCGTGCTTGGATGATTGGAGGCTTATTTAATGATGATGGGAGGGGTTTCTCGCATTGCCAGATCGAAGATCTGGCAGGAAACCGCGGCTACTTCCTGCGACTTCCCCACTTCCGCTTTCTCAGGTCGAGGATCTCGTTCCTTCTTCGGCCGAGTCCAAGGAGCGCAACGGGGACTCCCATCTGCTTCTCGACGAACTTAACGTACTTCTTCATGTTCACGGGGAGCTCGGCGTAGCCCTTCGAGAGGATTCTCTTCATGCTTGCGTCGCTGATTTCGTCCCACCCATCGAGGGTTACGTACTTGGGCTCGCATCTTTGGAGGAGTCTCAGGTCTGCGGGGATTCTCGACACCTTCTTGCCGTCAAGAACGTAGTGGGTGCAGATCTTCAGCTGGTCGAAGCCTCCGAGGACATCGATCTTCGTCACTGCAAGTCCGGTGAATCCAGAAAGTGAGCTGGAGTACTTCGTGACCACGAGATCAAGCCAACCGCATCTTCTGGCCCTCCCGGTCGTCGTTCCGAATTCGCCTCCCTTCTCTGCGATCCGCTTTCCGATTCCATCAGTGAGTTCGGTCGGGAATGGGCCCTCCCCGACCCTCGTTGTGTAAGCCTTGACAACGCCGTACACATCATCCAGTGCCAGAGGAGAGATGCCGGAACCAGATGCAGCGTTGCCCGCGACCGTCGTTGACGAGGTCACAAAGGGATATGTCCCGTGATCGATATCCAACATTGTCCCCTGAGCGCCCTCGAAAAGGATTCTCTTTCCCCTACGCAGCGAGTCATCGACGAGTGCTCCCGTGTCGACGACGTGATGCTTCAGTCTCATTCCATATCCGGCGTACTCGTTTCTGATCGCATCGAGATTCAATATGATCGAGTCGCCGTATGCTTCGAGGATCTTCTGCTTCAGCGGCACGAGAAATTCGAGTTTCTCAGAGAGGGCGCTTTCGTCTGTGAGGTCCCCCATCCGAACGCCTAGCCTCGCGACCTTGTCCGAGTAGGACGGGCCGATCCCGCGTCCGGTCGTTCCGACTTTTCCCCCCTTCCTCATCTTCTCTTCGGCACCGTCGAGCAGTCTGTGGTAGGGCATGATGACGTTCGCTCTATCGCTGATTCTCAGGTTCTTCACGCTCACCCCACGTGATTCGAGGTCTTCGAGCTCTTTGATGAGGACGCCAGGGTCGATGACCACACCGTTCCCGATGACCGCAATCTTACCAGGCCTGAGAATGCCCGACGGGACATGATGAAGCGCGAACAGCTCCTCGCCGACTTTGACGCTGTGTCCCGCATTGTTCCCTCCTTGGAACCGCACGACCATGTGGGCTTCGTTCGCCAAGAAATCTACGATCTTGCCTTTGCCCTCATCTCCCCACTGAGAGCCAATGACCACCAATGAC